>Ga0172379_10000893_pt1 | contig 67043 bp, 54 predicted proteins | sample GrowelOW334metaG_FD_119756 | JGI IMG/M metagenome (GOLD analysis project Ga0172379, IMG submission 119756) | Groundwater microbial communities from an aquifer near a municipal landfill in Southern Ontario, Canada - Groundwater well OW334 metaG | ecosystem: Environmental > Aquatic > Deep... | reverse complement strand
TGAACAATTCAACAATCCCTTGATTAATGAAATTAAACCGCGCCACCGGTGGTATTTACGTTGGTGGGCTTGGTTACTATGGTTATTTTTGGTTACATCGGCCGGTGTAACAGTTTATTTATTCAGCCAAACTATTTATTATTTAGGAGATATCAAAGAACAGGTGGTAAATAACACTAATTCTTTAGCAGTTGTAGCTAAGCCCATTACGGTTGATAATTTGGCTTTAAGAAAAACGCTTGAAATTACTTCCGCGCCAAGTTGGGGTAATTTGCAGGCTAAAGTAGTAGTAGTGGAGTTTGGTGATTTTCAATGCCCTTATTGTGCTCAAGCTTTTCCGGTTTGGCGTCAAATGATGGCTAAGTATCAAGACCAGGTTAAGTTCATTTGGCGGGATTTTCCGGTGGCAGAATTGCATCCACAGGCGGTTTTGGCGGCCCAAGCCGGCCGTTGTGCTCACGAGCAGAATAAATTTTGGCAGTTTTACGACAAGGTTTTTATTAATCAAGCTAATTTAAGTAAAGAAGCTTTAAAAGAATACGCGCGGCAAGTAAATTTAGATGTGGTCAAATTTAACGATTGTTTGGATAGTGGAAAATATTTAGCTGCCGTGCAGGCAGATTTGACTGAAGGAGCTAAATTAGGAATTAAGGGCACGCCCACTTTCTTTTTTAATGGTCAGTTGGCCGAAGGGGTGCCACCAGTAGAAACTTTTGAAGGAATTATTATAAATTTGTTAGAAAAAAATAAATAATTTTTTATGATTGAAATACGAATTCATGGTCGGGGAGGGCAGGGGGTGGTAACTTTTGCTGAATTATTGGCCGAAGCCGCCTATTTGTCGGGTTATCAGGCGCAAGCCTTTCCGGCTTTTGGGGTAGAACGTCGGGGTGCACCAATTAGATCTTTTGTTAGGTTGGACCAAAAAGTGATTACTTTACGTAGCCAAGTTTATCAGCCAGATTATTTAATTATTTTAGATGATACTTTGTTGTTGGATAAAAGTATTAAATTAGGTTTAAAAACTAACGGTAAGGTTTTTATTAATACTTCACAGGCGATTAATCAGCCCCGACAAATTTGTTTTGATGCCAGCGGGCTATCGCAAAAAATTATGGGTAAACCCTTTGCTAATGTGGCGACTTTGGCGATTTTTGCCAGCCAGACCAAGCTAATTAAGTTGGCAGCGGTTTTGCAGGTGATTAAAAATCACTTTGCTTCCGAAGTGGCCGCTAAAAATATTTTAGTGGCAAACTTGGCGTTTCAATCAAGTAAAAAAGTTTAAATTAAAAAAATACCTTATGAAATATAAATTAACCTGCCAGCCCGGTAGTTCACTTCAACAGTTGACGGGAAATTGGCGTAATCAGTATCCCGAAATTGATCACGAAAAGTGTATTGGTTGTCAAAAATGTATTTGGGTTTGTCCCGAAGGTATTTGTTTTTTAACCGGTCGAAAAAATAAAGCCGGTAAAATTTTTGCTGAAAAAGACTTAGCTTATTGTAAAGGTTGTGGTATTTGCGCCCGGGAATGTCCGGTTAAGGCAATCACTATGGCCAAGGAAGCTAAAAATTCTAACAAATAATAATTATGAAAATATTTATTGGTGGTTTAAAGGCGGTGGCGCAAACGGTGGCGAATTGTCAGCCCCAGGTAATTTCGGCTTATCCGATTACCCCGCAAACTCACGTGGTGGAGGAATTAGCCAAATTAAAATCCGCCGGAAAGTTAACGGCGGAATATATTAGAGCCGAGTCAGAATTTTCGGCGGCCTCAATTGTTTTAGGGGCAGCGGCTACCGGAGTGCGCACTTACACCGCCACTTCTTCACAGGGCTTGTTATTGATGACCGAAGTTTTGTTTAATATTGCTGGGATGCGGTTGCCGGTGGTAATGACTTGTGCTAATCGTTCGGTTTCGGCGCCGATTAACATTTGGAATGATCAACAGGATTCTTTAACAGTTCGCGACGCCGGTTGGCAATTTTGGTATGCGGAAAATAATCAGGAGGCTTGTGATTTGCACGTGCAAGCTTTTAAAGTAGCGGAAAGCACCCAATTGCCGGTGATAGTTAATTTAGATGGTTTTGTGCTGACTCATTTGACGGAAGAAGTGGATATTCCCGAGGCCGCTAAAATTAAAAGATTTTTGCCCGCCTACCGACCGGTTGAGTTTTTGAATCCCCAAAAACCGCAGACTTTTGGGCCGCTAGTTGGCCCGGCTGATTATTTTGAGATTCGACAGGAATTGCATGAGGATTTAATTAAGTCACAAAAAAATACCTTACAAGTTGGCCGGGAGTTTAAAAAAGTTTTTGGTCGCGCGGGTAATACTTTGATTGATGGTTATAAATTAGCCGATGCGCAAATTGTGTTAGTGTCTTTTGGTTCAGTAATCGGCACGATGCGTGAGGTGGTGGATGAATTACGGGCCAAAGGAGTTAAAGTGGGAATTTTAAAAATTATCACTTATCGCCCCTTTCCTACAGAATTAATTATTAAAGCTTTAGCTAAGGCTAAAATTATTGCCGTTGTGGAAAAAGATATTTCTTTGGGTGGTCAAGGAATTTTAGCCACTGACCTTAAGGCTCATGCCGGGCAAAAACTTAAAGCGCCGATTAGTAGTTTTGTCGTCGGTTTAGGTGGTCGTGATGTGACTAAAGAAACCATTAAAAAAATTATTAAATTGGCACCAAAGGCCACAACCACGGCCGTAACTTTTGTTGGATAAAGGTAGTATAATTTTAAATTTTTATTTTACATTTTGATTTTTGAATTTTAATTTTATCTATGAAATACCAATCAACTTTTCCTCATTTATATAATCCTGGTCATTCGGCTTGCGCGGGTTGCGGTGAAGCCATCGCGATTAGACACTTACTAACTGCGTTAGGTCCTAATACGATCATGACTAACGCCACCGGTTGTTCGGAGGTAACTACCACGCAATATCCCTTGTCGGCTTACAAAATTCCTTGGCTACATTCTTTATTTGAAAATGCGGCGCCAGTGGCTTCGGGTGTTTTGGCGGCGCTTAAGCAAAAAGGTTTAACAAAGGTTCAAGTGGTAGCTGTTGGTGGAGATGGTGCCACTTATGATATTGGTCTGGGTTTTATTTCGGCTTTATGGGAACGGCAAGAAAATATTTTGTATGTTTGTTATGACAATGAGGCCTATATGAACACTGGTTATCAAAGTTCAGGAGCCACACCGTTGGGCGCGTTTACTACTACTACGCCACCCGGTAAAAATTCAGAAGGTAATAATTTAATTAAAAAAGATATGATTGGTTTGGCCTTGGCTCATCGCGTGCCGTATATTGCCACAGCCACCTCAGCTTACCCGTTAGATATTCAAGCGAAAGCTAAAAAATCTTTAGAAATAGTTGGCCCTAAGTATTTACAAATTTTAACGCCTTGCGTGCCAGGTTGGGGCTATGATCCAGCTTTGACGGTAGAATTGTCTAAATTAGCCGTGCAATCCGGTTTATATCCGTTGCTAGAAATTATTAACGGTCAGTTTACTAAAGTCCAAAAAATTAAACCGGTGCCAGTGACGGAATATTTGAAACCGCAAAAACGCTTTGCTCATCTTTTTAAAGATGAAGCGGGGCAGCAGGTGATTGCTAAATTACAGCAAATTGCTGACGAGAATATTAAGAAGTATAATTTAGTATAATAAAAATTCAGCAAAAAGTAATTAAGTAATGTAGTGAAGTATGCCAAAAACCAAAACCCAGGTAGTTTATATCTCTGGCGGTACCACCTTTAAAAATAAACGTGATTATTTAAGTTTTTTAAAAAACCGAAAGATATCTATTGAGGAAAAAGTGCGTTGGTCCGATGATTATTTAAAGAAAAAACTGGGTCAAAATTTTGAAGTCATTCAGCCCCGAATGCCCAAAGCTGATGATGCAAAGTATGTTGAGTGGAAAATTTATTTTGAACGATATTTTCCTTTGTTGCGAAATAACTTAGTTTTAATTGGGGGGTCGTTGGGGGGAATTTTTTTGGCTAAGTATTTGTCTGAAAATAAATTTCCCAAAAAAATTTTAGCCACCTATTTAATTTGTCCGCCATTTGATAACACCTTGCCAAGTGACGATTTGGTGGGGGGGTTTAAATTATCAGCAGATTTATCAAGGTTGGAAAAAAGTTCTAAAAATCTTTATTTGTTATTTTCTAAAGATGATCCGGTAGTGCCAATGGTACAGGCTAAAAAATATCAAAATAAGCTAAGCCAGGCTAAGTTTATTTTTTACGAAAGCAAAAACGGACATTTTAAAATAGCCAAATTTCCCGAGCTTATTAAACTGATTAAAAAAGCGGTAAAAAGAAAATAAAATAGTTAATAATTAAAACACTGGCCAGCAAATCGGCAGTGTTTTTTGGTTAATTGACAGCAAAAATTTTTGCTGTTATGATGTTAGGAATTTAACCAAAAGGAGGGATAAAACATGGCAATCAACCCGTTGGTGTTGTCAGAATTTCAGTTGTTAGTTAGCCGGGTCAGTGGTTGTTATCGTCGGTCAGAGATTATCGGTTTAGAGTGGGCTTGGCAGAAAGCCTTAGCAGCTCATGAAGGCCAGTATCGGTTGTCTGGTGAAGATTATTGCTGTCACTTATTACGTGGCCTCAAGACCTTGCATTATGAATTGAATCTTAGAAAAGCTTTTTTATTGCAGGCCTATCTATTGCATGATGTAATTGAGACTGAGGACGAAAAAAGGGTAAGCGAGAAAACCGGTCAGTCCTCCAGTTATCAGGAAATTACGGATAATTTGGGGTTAAGAGTTTCGACTATTGTGATGGTGGTTTCTAAGCCGCGACCAGGGGACCCAAGGTTTATTGATGAATTTGGTCAACCCTGCGACTTTAAGCGACAGGAAGCCTATCATCAACAAATTATTCAAGGCGGTTTGTATGTCCATCTTACTAAATTGGTAGATAATTTGGATAACATGCGGACCGTGTGTTTTTTGCCAGAACCCAAGCGTCAGCGTAAAATTTTGGAATCGCAAAAATTTTATCAGCCGTTGATCAGCGGGGTTGGATGGGTCTATCCGTATAAGGCCGAAATTTTATGGCGGGAATTTGCCAAAACACCCGCCGGCATTATTTCGTGAATTGGGGTGATTTTAATAAAAAAACCACCCCTTTTTGTTTTTAGGAGAGCACGCTTCGCGCTTGACCCCTAAGCAAAGTTGTAGTATACTGGAAAAGATTATTGTTTAACCCCTGTGGATAACTTGAAGGTTTAATAAAAAAAATTTGAATTCAATTTTTAATTTATGCCAGATAGTATAAAAATACACGGTGCCAGAGTACACAATTTAAAAAATATTAGTTTGGAAATTCCTAAAAATAAACTGGTGGTAATTACCGGGATTTCTGGTTCCGGTAAATCGTCTTTAGCGTTTGATACTATTTATGCCGAAGGTCAGCGGCGTTATGCCGAAAGTCTGTCAGCTTATGCCAGACAGTTTTTAGATTTATTAGATAAGCCAGACGTTGATCAGATTGAAGGTTTGTCGCCAACCATTGCTATTGATCAACGCTCAGTTTCTCATAATCCACGCTCAACAGTTGGCACGATTACCGAAATTTATGATTATTTGCGACTGCTTTATGCCAAGATCGGCACGGCGCATTGTCCAGAGTGTAACCAAAAATTAGAACGACAAACCGCGGAGCAAATTTTAATGCGGATTGCCGACCTGCCTTTAGGTAGTAGTCTAAAAATTTTAGCGCCCATTGTGCGCAATCAGAAAGGGGAACATTTGACCGAAATAAAACAACTAGCCAAGGTGGGCTATCAACAATTACGTTTGGATGGCATTTTTTATCAAGCGGAGGAGCTTGCGGAAAATGTAATTGATAAACAAAAAAGTCATAATTTGGAAGTAGTGTTGGGAAGTTATGTTTTGACTAAAAATTCCGGGCAAGATCCAATGTTAAAAAATTTAATTAATGTGGCTTTGGATTTTACCAAAGGCTTTGTTAAGGTATTGGTTGAACCAAATCAGGAATATAATTTTAATCAATATTTACATTGCGATAACTGTCATTTAGATTTACCAGAAATTGAGCCACGGACTTTTTCTTTTAATTCACCCTCGGGGGCTTGTGCAGTTTGTAGTGGTTTGGGCACTAAATTAGAAGTAGATTCAGATTTAGTTATCCCTAACAAACGTTTAACTTTAGCCGAAGGTGCGATTAAGCCCTGGGCACGAAATTTTTCTTCGCAAACCAGCTTATGGAAATTATTAATCGCCGTCGCCAAAGAAAATAATTTTTCTTTAGAAGTGCCGGTGACAGAATTAGGCAAAAAGTCTTTAGAGATTATTTTACAAGGAACAGGTGATAAAAAGTATTTAATAGATGGAGAAAATTTAATTTTTGAAGGCGTAATTAAAAATCTCACCACCAAATATGCCGAAACTAAATCCGAATATTTACAAAAAGAAATTGAGGCTTGCATGCGCACCTTTACTTGTCCAAGTTGCGGTGGCAAACGTTTAAGCAAACTAGCCTTGGCGGTAACGGTTGAAAATTTAAATATTGCGGTGCTCACAGCGCAATCTGTACAAGCGAGTTTGGAATTTTTTACCAAATTAACTAAGCAAATGGAAAAGGCGGGTGGCGCGACCGAAAAAATTACCCGACAACTACTTAAAGAAATTATCAAACGTTTAAATTATTTGGATCGGGTAGGCTTGTATTATTTAACCTTAGATCGGACGGCTGGCACTTTATCGGGCGGGGAAGCACAACGAGTCAGGCTGGCCACCCAAATTGGTTCGGGCTTAGAAGGAGTGGTTTATATTTTAGATGAACCGTCAATTGGTCTACATTCACGAGACAATGATAAATTAATTGATACTTTAAAAAAATTAAAAGACTTAGGTAATTCGGTAATTGTGGTTGAACATGACGAGGCCATGATGGAAGCGGCTGATTATCTAATTGATATTGGCCCCGGCGCCGGACGGTTTGGGGGAGAAATTATTGCCCAAGGTACGCCGGCCCAGGTAAAAAAGAATAAAAAATCTTCAACCGGCCAATATTTGTCCGGCGCGAAAAAAATTGATTCGCCAGCTAAGCGCCATAAGGGTAATGGCAAAGCAATTTTTATCAAAGGAGCCAAAGAATTTAATTTAAAAAATGTTGATGTTAAGATTCCTTTAGGGATGTTGGTGGGGGTAACCGGTGTTTCGGGTTCTGGTAAGTCCACCTTAATTATTGAAATTTTAGCCAAAGCTTTAGCGCAAAAATTTTATCGGGCTAAAGATTTGCCGGGGCAACATCAAGAAATTAAAGGTTTAGAAAATTTAGACAAAGTAATTATTATTGATCAATCGCCGATTGGCCGTACGCCCAGGTCTAATCCGGCCACTTATACCGGCGTCTTTACGCATATCCGTGATTTGTTTACCACTTTGCCCGAGGCTAAAGTGCGAGGTTTTTCGCAAGGTCATTTTAGTTTTAATGTTAAAGGTGGTGGTCGTTGCGAGGCTTGTGCCGGTGAAGGCCAGGTCCGAATTGGGATGCAATTTTTGCCAGACGTTTATGTCGCCTGCGAAGAATGCCACGGTCGTAGGTACAATCAGCAAGCTTTAGAAATTCATTATCAAGGTAAAAATATTGCCGATGTTTTAGAAATGTCCGTGACCGAAGCCAAAGATTTTTTTAAAGACCAATCACAAATTGTTGATAAATTAAATATTTTAGCCGAAGTTGGTTTGGGTTATCTACAATTAGGTCAAGCGGCCACCACGCTTTCGGGTGGGGAGGCCCAGCGGGTCAAATTAGCAACGGAATTAGCACGTCGCGCTACTGGTCGCACTTTATATATTTTGGATGAGCCCACTACGGGTTTACATTTTGAAGATATTAAACGTTTATTACAGGTCTTAAGTCGCTTAGTAGATAAAGGCAATTCAATTTTAATTATTGAGCATCAATTGGATGTTATTAAATCTTGTGATTGGGTAATTGATTTGGGCCCGGAAGGCGGCGAACGTGGTGGTTATGTAGTGGCCGAAGGCACGCCGGAACAAGTAGTTAAGTCTAAAAAAAGCTATACCGCTCAGTATCTTAAAAAGGTTTTATAAATTTTAGTGTCGCGGGTTTTTTAAAGGTCTTAAGGTAAGGCCTTTTTTTCTTGGGGGAAATATGATAAAGTAAAGGCAAAGTCAGTTAGTTTATATAGTTTAAAGTAAAAAAGTATAAAGTTATAAAGTATGGCGGAACAAAAATATAATCATCAAGAAATTGAGGCTAAGTGGCAGAAAATTTGGGAGCAAGAAAAATTGTTTGCGGTCAAAGAAGATAAAAAAATTCCCAAAGATCAGCGCGTCTATGTGTTGGATATGTTTCCTTATCCGTCGGGTGAAGGTTTGCATGTGGGGCATCCTGAAGGTTATACCGCTACGGATATTTACTCTCGTTACCAACGTGCCCAAGGCAAATTAGTACTGCACCCCATGGGTTGGGATGCCTTTGGTTTGCCAGCCGAAAATTATGCCATTAAAACTGGCACGCATCCGGCGGTGACTACGCAAAAAAATATTGATAACATTCGGCGCCAAATTAAAGCCTTGGGTTTTTCTTATGATTGGTCGCGCGAAGTGAATACTACGGACCCGGCGTATTATAAATGGACCCAATGGATTTTTTTACAATTGTTTAACCGTGGTTTAGCTTACGAAAGTCAGGCGCCGATTAATTTTTGCCCATCATGCAAAACGGGTTTAGCCAATGAAGAGGTCAAGGATGGCAAGTGTGATCGGTGTGGCACGGCGGTGGTTAAAAAATCAATTCGGCAATGGATTTTAAAAATTACGGATTATGCTGACAGGTTAGAAAAAGATTTGGCGTTATTAGATTGGCCAGAGTCAATTAAAATTTTACAACGCAATTGGATTGGTCGTTCGGAAGGCGTACAGTTTGATTTACCACTAACTATTACTAATCAAAAATTATCCGTTTATACCACCAGAATTGATACGGTATTTGGGATGACTTTTTGTGTCATCGCGCCGGAACATCCGCTCGTCGCTTCGCTCCTCGAAATCAAAGAGCAAAATTTAAAAATCAAAAATATTGAAGAGGTACAAAAATATATTCAGGATTCGCAAAGTAAGTCGGATTTAGAGCGCACCGAATTAAATAAAGAAAAAACCGGTGTAGAATTACAAGGCGTTAAAGCGATTAATCCGTTTACTAAACAAGAAATTCCCATTTACGTTGGTGATTTTGTACTAGGGCATTATGGCACCGGCGCCGTGATGGCCGTGCCAGCGCATGATGAACGGGATTTTGAATTTGCAAAAAAACATAAGATTGGAATTACGCCAACTATCGTGCCAGTTTTGGGTGAGGTGAATCAAAGTCAACAAATATCCGAAATGTTAGAGGTGGTTCAAGAAGTCAACCAATTATTGCAGGCAAAAAACATTAAAGTTTGGTTTAACGGTACTTTTGGGGTGGCTGGCTATTATGGTAAGTTTTTTGATTTACCAGCTGATGTTGATTGTGGGGTTTTGGTTAAAGATTTTTTGGCCGCTAAAGAAGTAGTGGAAAATAATGGCTATCAAAAGATTGAAGATAAAGAAAATGAGAAGTTTAAGGTTTCTATTTATCAAAAAGGCAAAATTATTTTAGAAATAGGTACCTTTGATCATGACCTAGGCGATCAAGTGGTAGAAATAAATAATATAAAATATCCGGTGCCTCAGGCACAATGGTTAGCTGATTGTTATCGGATAACGGCAGTTAAAGAACGCCGTCAAGGTAAAAATGATTTAAAAAGAGCAATATTTTTAGAAGAGATGACTAATAATATTAAAGAAGCTTATACGGAAGACGGCGTGTTGACTAATTCTGAAAAATTTACTGGCTTGACTTCGGCCGAGGCACGCGAAAAAATGGCGGATTGGTTGGAACAAGAATTAATTGGCAAGCGACAAGTGAACTATAAACTCCGCGATTGGATTTTTTCGCGGCAACGTTATTGGGGCGAACCGATTCCGTTAGTTTATTGCGAGACTTGTGCTAAGCGCAAGCCAAAAATTTTATTAATTCATGGCCTTGGTGGCAATACCCAAGAAAATTGGTTTCCCTATTTTAAACGAGAAATGGAAAATCGGGGATACGAGGTGCTTATTCCTGATTTACCTAAAGCTGAAAAATTAGCATTAAATGATTGGCTAAAGCCGTTGAGCAAATTAGGTTTGACTACTGACGATGAATTATTCGTGGTGGGTCATTCTTTGGGCGCTCCGGCCGCCATGCAATTTATTTTAAAGAATAAATTACCAGTTAAAAAATTAATTTTAGTGGCACCAGTTGGCCACAGTTCCGATTGGCAACACGTGAAGCAATATGATTTTACGGATAATGAAATTAATACCATTAAGCTTTTTGGCGGGGCTAAGGTTGATTTCGCGCAATTAAATAACTTGGTGGCCAAAACAACCTTATATTTTTCTCAAGATGATCCTTATATACCAGTGACGATGCAACAGGATTTTTTAGAATTACACGGCAAAGTAGTAGTTTTTAAAGACAAAAAACATTTTAGTTCGCGTTGGGGAACGACAGAGTTGCCAGAAATTTTAGAAGAATTTCCCTCTGTGTCAGCCTTAAATTTGGGTTGGGTACCAGTTCCGGAAGAAGAATTACCCATTAAGTTGCCGGCAGTGGAAAAATATGAACCTTCGGGTACCGGGGAGTCGCCGCTAGTTAATGTGCCGGAGTGGGTGAATACTAAATGTCCGCGTTGTGGCGGCAAGGCTAAACGCGAAACTAATACAATGCCGCAGTGGGCGGGTTCGTGTTGGTATTACCTCGCATACGCAATAGTTCAAAGTTTAAAGTTCAAAGTTCAAAGTAAAAAATACGAATGGGATTTAGCAAAAATAAATTATTGGAATCCGGTAGATGTTTATGTCGGTGGGGCGGAACATGCCGTGTTGCACTTACTTTATGCGCGTTTTTGGCATAAGGTTTTGTTTGATGCGGGTTTTGTTTCTACGCCCGAGCCGTTTATGAAGTTAAAAAATCAAGGCATGATTTTGGGAGAAAACAATGAAAAGATGTCTAAGTCGCGGGGCAACGTGGTTAATCCTGATGAAGTGTTAAAAGAATACGGCGCCGACACTTTTCGGTTGTATGAAATGTTTATGGGGCCGTTTGAAGATGCTAAACCCTGGAATACTAAAAGTATTATTGGCGTGCGCCGGTTTTTGGAAAAAATTTATAATTTGTCAGATAGGATTGGTAAGGAGAGCAATCCAGATCTAGAAAAAATTTTACATCAAACTATTAAAAAGGTTGGCGAAGACATTGAAAATTTTAGATTTAATACGGCCATTTCACAAATGATGATTTTAGTTAATGCTTTGCAAAATCAGGCAGATGACCTCGATCAAGAAGTTTGGGAAAAGTTTTTAATCATCCTATCGCCATTTGCCCCGCATTTAGCGGAAGAGTTATGGGAAAAACTTGGTCATAAAAAATCCATTAGTCTAGAACCCTGGCCCAAGTTTGATCCAAAATTAATTTTAGAGACTGAAATTGAAGTAGTAATACAAATTAACGGCAAGGTGCGCGATAAAATTACCTTACCAGCCGAAAGTTCTGAGGAAGAGGTTAAGGCTAAAGTGTTGGCCTCGGATAAAATACAAAAATGGTTAGATAATCAACCAATCAAAAAGTTTATTTATATCAAAAATAGATTAGTAAATATCGTAATTTAGTTGACTTTTTGTTTAATTTGTGCTATACTAATTTTAGACTGATAAACTAAACTTTTAAATAATTTAATTTTAAAATTATGATGAAAGGTGAACGCGATTTTTCTACCGAAGAGGCCCAAAAAAACTTTTCGGCTTTACCTAAAGAGGAACAGCAAGAATATATTGACCGCTCAAAGGATGTAGCGGAGATTATTAATAGTGATCCAAGATTAAAAGTAGATTACGAAAGATATCGGTTACTAAAATTAGCCGGCAATGAAGATGGCGCTACTAAAGCCTTAGGCGCTTTAAAAGCAAAACAGACGTATGATGTTTTTAAAATTGATGATATAACTAAAGAGGTGTTGCTGGAATTAGCCTCAGAAGATAATTTAAGAGAACTATTGTCTGCAGAGGAAGGTAAGGTCGTTTTCAAATTAAAAAATTGGGAAGATGGTATTATGGGTATGAGTAATTTTGATAAGTTAAAGTTGGTAGCCCTGGCTTTGGGTAAGGAAGTAAATATGGAAGTAGACAATACTGGGAAAATATCGCAAGAAGTGGAAATTGCCAATTTTGGCAATAAAAAATCTTATTTAAATGTGAAAGGGGAAGTCTGCACAAAATCAAAATTAGAAAAGAAAAAAATATAATTTAATAAGTTGTTAAAATTCGCCTCGTTGCTACGGGGCGAATTTTTTGTTGTTATTTCTGCACCTGTTTAATTGCTTGCTTTATTTATCAATCCTGTGGATAACCCCCATTGACTATTTTAAAGTTTTGCTGTAATCTTTAAATACCTTCAAAAACAAGGAGGATATGCAATGAAGGAAAGGTCGCCGGCCTAGTCCACATTTCCAACATTGTTATCCAGCAATTATCGCCTTCTAAGGAAGGCGAAATTCGCGGCCAAATAGCCGCGACTGGGGGATGAGATGCATCCCCTACAAAAACCCCCCGAGCAAATTTATTTTGCTCGGGTCTTTTAATTTTTAAAATAAACTAGGCGCTAGCTTGATGGCCTTTTATTTTATAGTTTATTTCTTTATAATGAAACTATGTTAGTCAAATATTTTACTAATCAAGAGGGCAATCTTTGGGACAAGTTTGTTAGTCAGCAAGCCTTAGATGGTGGCTTGTTGCAGGCTTGGCCATGGGGTGAATTTAAACAGTCCCTAAAACAAACCGTTTGGCGCCTGGCCGTAATGGACGGCGAAGCAATTTTATTAGTGGCTCAAATAATTAAAGAAAGCTTGCCGGCGGGTTTTAGTTATCTTTACTGTCCGCGCGGGCCAGTACTAAAAAATAATTTAAACCAGTCACAACAAACTGCAGTACTAAACTTTTTTTTGGTTGAAGTTACAAAACTAGCTAAAAATAATCAAGCGGTTTTTGTTCGGTTAGAACCGACTTATCAGTTACCCGCGGTTGATCGACAACTAGTCGCTTCCGGTCAAGTGCAACCTAAACAAACTTTAATTTTAGATTTGACTAAGCCGGCCAGCGAATTATTAGCGCAAATGAAAAGTAAAACGCGCTACAATATTTCGGTAGCGTCAAAGCATGGTGTGCAAGTTAGAGTAGCCAGCCAGATTACGGAATTAGATTTTACCGCCTTTTGGGAATTGATAAAACAAACTTCAACTAGACAACAAATTTCTTCGCATTCGCAAAAATATTATCAAGCCATGATTAAGCAGTTTGCTTCACGGGGCCAAGTCAAGTTGTATTTAGCTGATTTTCAGGGTAGAATTATTGCAGTTAATTTAGTCGTGCAAAGTGGCAATTGGGCTTATTATTTGCATGGGGCTTCGGCGGATGCTGATAAAAATTTAATGGCACCTTATTTATTGCAGTGGCAAGCCATTTTAGAGGCGCAAGCAGCCGGCCAGAAATTTTATGATTTTTGGGGAGTTTCGGAAACTAAAAAATCTTGGGCGGGGATTACCCGTTTTAAACAAGGTTTTGCTCCCGGTCAAAAATTTAGCACTTATCCTGGTTGTTATGATTCAGTGGTTAACAGATTTTGGTATTTGGCTTATCAGTGGTTAAAAAAAAATTAAAAGTTAATTAATTATTAATCCCTAACGGGGTAACTAAAAAAATATGTTTGGAAATATGTTTGGCAAAAAATTTTTTGAAAAAACACCAGAACAAATTACCATAGACCAAAAAAAGGAGGAGGATGATTGGCGTGGATCAGGGATAGCTCCTTCTGAAAAAGAGCCGGGCACCATTGAAGAACGGACGTCTACCGATTATCGCAATAAATTAAGCAAGGCTTTGTTTATTGATGATAAGGGCGATTATTTAGCTTCTCTGGCCCGAGCTTTTCGGGACGAATCAGGAGTGGTATTTGCCGAATGTCATAATGTAGAGGAAGCTTTAGCGGCGGTTGATAAACATCTGCCCAAAGTTTTGTTTTTAGATCATAATCTTTCCGGCGACAGCGGTGATGAGGGATTTGAGATTGCGGAAGCTTTACAGGGTAAGGGGATTACTATTTATTCCACCTCCGCCTACAAACAACCTCGCTACGAAGCGATGGGAGTGGCCTATTTAGGCAAGGCAACTCTAAAAGAATATCGGGAGATTATTAGCAAGATTGAAGCTTAATTTTTTTAAAAAATAATTTTTAGCCAAACCGGTGACACGAGTCAATTTAAAATTTAAAAAGCAAGAGGCAAAATGGAGATAATTAAAGAGAACAAGATTACTAAGGTGCAACTTAAAAAAATAATTGATTTGTTGCATAGTGGTGGCACGATTGTTTATCCTACGGACACAGTTTATGGTTTGGGTTGCGACGCGACTAACGCTAAAGGGATTAAAAAAATATTTTTAATTAAGCAACGACGAGAAACTAAGCCGTTACCCAATATTTGTGCTAATTTAGCGATGGCTAAACGGTATGCTAAATTTAGCCCGCTAGCATTGCGCTTAGCGCAAAAATACTGGCCCGGGGCGCTTAATTTAGTACTACCGGTAAAACAGACCGGGTTGAAATTAGCTACAGCCAGACGGGGTAAGGTAGGGCTTAGGGTGCCCAATTTTGGCCTGCCTCAGCGCCTTGCTTGGATTCTAAAAAAGCCTTTGGTTTCAACCTCGGCCAATCTCTCGGGTCAAGTACCATGCTATAATACCAAAGAGGTTTTAGGGCAATTTAAAAATCAGCCCCACCAGCCAGATTTAATTATTGATGGCGGTAAACTGTCTCGGCGGAACCAACCTTCGACGGTAGCGGAAATTAAAAAAAGTCTAATTATTATTTTAAGACAGGGAGTAGTTAAAATTAAAATTTAAATATTAAAATTAATAATTTTTAATTTTACTTTAATTTTTTTGACTTTTCAATTTTAAATTATTTATTATGCAAAATTCGTTTACGGGGATGTTTCGTCCTTATTTAGCCAGTAAACTAACTTCCGAGGTGCGAGAAATGTATGCCATGGTGGCTATTTTAGATTTTGCCATCTCGGCGGTTATGATTTTTGAACCCATCTATCTTTATTCTTTAGGGTATTCCTTAAGGCAGATTTTATTTTTTTGGTTGGCGGTTTATGTGTTGTATTTTTTTACGGTACCGGTTGGTGCACATATCGCGCAACAGCGGGGCTTTGAGCACACTATGTTTTATGGTTCAGTTTTTTTAGTATTATATTATCTGTGTTTATTTGGGGCCGGGCAATATCCTTGTTTGTTATTTCTAGCGGTGCCGGCACTAGTCGTCCAAAAATTTTTGTTTTGGCCGGCTTATCATGCTAATTTTGCACACCATAGCGTGCAAGACGAACAGGGTCGCGAAATTTCTAATTTAATGGTATTAGATTCGTTGGTTTATATTTTAGGCCCCTTGATGGGCGGTTTGATTATTAAAATGGCTGGTTTTAAAGTGTTGTTTGTAGTGGTGTCATTTTTAATTATTTTATCCAACATTCCAACCTTAATGACGCCGGAAAAATTTATTCCTCGTAAATTTCCCTACTTAGATACTTACAAAGCCATGTTTAAGCCAGCCAATCGGCGACAACTAATAGCTTGTTTGGGTTATGGTGAAGAATTAATCGCCTTGATTATTTGGCCGGTATTTATTGTGATTATTTTTAAAGATTATTTGTCAGTGGGTAGCTTAGCAGCCTTATCTACTTTAGTGGCCACCTTATTGGTTTTTTATGTTGGTCGGGCCACAGATAAAAAAGATAAATATTCGGTGTTGCGACTTAGCACGATGTTTTGTTCGGCTTCCTGGCTGTTGCGGATTGCGGTCAACACTTCCATTGGGGTATTCTTGGTGGATGCGTTATCTAGAATTTCTAAAGCTTCTTTGTCAATTCCGTTAGTGTCAGTTATTTATGAACGTTCCCGGCAGGGTAGTGTAATGCACGGGGTGGTTTTTTATGAAGCTTCCTTGGTCTTAGGCAAAATTATGGTGGCAGTTTTAGCCATTGCTTTAATTTCAATTTTTGATGGGGGCTTTAGTATGATTTTTTGTCTGGCGGCGGTTATGGCCTTACTTTATTCTTTGTTATAAATAAAAAATTTGTGTCTTTAATTGCTCAAGCTAAATATCTTAGTAAAATTTATCAGGCGCGACCCAACAAGGGTTTGTCGCAAAATTTTTTGATTGCCGAAAATATTTATGAAAAGATTATTACAGCGGCGGAGCTGACGGCCGAAGATTATGTTTTAGAAATTGGTTCGGGTTGGGGTTTTCTGACCGGTCATTTGCTGGCGGGAACGAAAAAAGTTTTAGCGGTCGAAGCCGATGTTCGGTTGGCAAAATATTTGCAGCAATCAGCCGAACTTAGCAATAAGGAGCGATTACTTATTTGTTCGCAAGATATTTTACGTTTGAAAAATGAAGAAATTACGCAAAAGCTAGAATTGCCCTTGGGGCAACCCTATAAAATTGTGGCTAATTTACCTTATCATATTACTTCGGCGGTGATTGAAAAATTTTTAGCCTATCAGCCCAAGCCTCAACTAATGGTGTTGTTAGTGCAAAAAGAAGTGGCGCAACGGTTGTGTGCCAAACCGCGTAGTAGTGCCGGCGAGGGGATGAGTATTTTATCAGTAGCGACGCAATTTTACGCGGAGCCGGAAATAATTGATTATGTCAAGGCTAGTTGCTTTTGGCCGGAACCAAAAGTAGATAGTGCAATTGTTAGATTAAAAGTAAAAAGGGCTAGTCCGCAGGTTGATGAAAAAAAATTTTTTCATTTAGTTAAGGTTGGTTTTTCGGCTAGGCGCAAGCAATTGCATAACAACTTAGCGGCGGGTTGGAAAATAGACTCAACTCAAACTAAAGCCTGGTTGACAGCCGCCGGTTTAGCGCCAACGGTTCGACCCCAAGATCTGGCGGTGGCGGATTGGTTGGAATTGTTTAAACAGACAAATTAATTTGTTATTGCGAGGAGGAGTATAGATTCTTGGCTTGATAATCATTAATTAACTTGTTTGCTAAAGCTAATTTGTGTTATAATATAAGCAATTCGACTTGGAAAAAAAATTAAAAAAGTAGTATAATTAAAATAGTGGATAAAGTCTTAAAGTTTGACGATTTGGCTAATTATGCCCGCTAACCCAAAGATGGAAAAAAGAATCACCTATAGCATTTTGGTGCTTGGTGTTTTTACTTTGGTGTTTGGTTTTTGGCAAACCAAGGCTAACTTAACGGCCAGCAGTGTTGGCTCTACGGTTAATAAAAATTCTGCCACCGAAAATTTAAATCAAGTGGCGGCAATTTCTGATGAACAATTAAAAAAGCAGGACACCGATAACGATGGTTTGACTGATTATGAAGAATTAAGGGTTTATAGTACTAGCCCCTATTTAGCTGATTCGGATTCCGACGGCTTTAATGATAAACAAGAGATTTTGTCCGGTCATAATCCAAATTGTCCTGAAGGTCAAACCTGTATTCCACAAGTTAGTAACGGCGAGGCAACGGCGGCTACCGGTTCAGCTAGTCAGTCTAACGTCAGTTTGCCTTCGGCCAGTGACCCGCAAGCTATTCGTCAGTTTTTAGTACAAAATGGGGTGTCGCAAGATCAGGTTGATGCTTTAAGTGATACAGAAATTTTGGCTATTTATCAGCAAATGGCCAGCGCTATTGCCACGGGGCAAGTGCCTAGCAATTTAGGGGAAGTAGATAATAATACCAGTACTGTTCCAGTCGCTAATACCAATAGCGGTTTGAATATCAATAGTGTTAGCCAACTACAAAGCTTAACGGGTTCGCAAATTAGGGCCTTGTTGATTGAAAAAGGAGCGAGTGCGGATTTATTAAGTAAATATACGGACGAGCAGTTAAAACAGGTATTTATACAGAAATTAACGGAGCAACAAACGAATACTAATACGGTCAAATAATTTATTTTATTAACATGCCGGTAAAAACTAAAAATATTTTTCAAAAATCAGCCTTAATCTTTTTTAGTCTAGTTTTGTTAGTTTCACCGTTGTTAGTTTTGGCGCAAGGGGCAGGGCTAGTTCCTGAATCTGCGACTAACGTGGTGCCTGGTGTTCCAATTAAAGTTGTTTCGGATATACCAAGAACTACCGCCGCCACGAAACAAACTCTCAAAGACAGTTTAACCAAAGCGGCTAAGATTGCTTTTAAGACTGCTTTGGGTAATTTTTTAAATCAAATTGCTTACGACACCGCCACTTGGATTGCTTCGGGTGGGGAAGGTCAAGAGCCATTATTTGTGACCAAGGGTTGGACTAGTTATTTAACGGATGCGGCGGATAATTTAGCGGGAACTTTTTTAGACAAATTAAGCGTGGCCTGGAATAGCGGCGGCGGTGAATTTACGGCCGGTAAATTTACCATTAAACAAAATGGCACCACCTTGTTTAGTTTGGATATTTGCGCCCCTAGTTTAAAAACTCAAATAAATATTATGGTGGGCTTAGGTTTGACCAAGCCGACTACTTATTCCAGTCGTTGCAAAATATCAAAAATGATTAGTAATTGGGATGATGCGATTAAAGACGAACAATATTTACCAAAATTAGCCACGGTTTTAAAATCAGAAAATGACCTGAGTTTGTATTTGGATTTAAAAGAAGTAATGTTTAAAACTCAGGATAAGATTGAACAGTTGGCAATTTTAGAAAAAATACAAAATTTAGGTTTTAAGGATATTAAAACTAAAGATGACAAAATTAAAACTCCTGGGGCAGCGGTGGCGGAATTCTTTTTTAAGGGGATGATTACTGATGCTACGGTGCGAGAAAAAAGTTGGGTGGGGGAACCGGTGGCCGATGCGATTGCGGTTTTTACCAATACTTTGATTGGTCAGGTCTTACAAAATTTAATTAACGGTTTATATTGGAATAATGACGACAGCGATTCTTCGTCTACAGTTTATAATTACGAATCTGGTTCTGCTAGCAGTGGTCAAGCAGCCGCCAAAACTCGCTTTGCTAGTCTGCGTGATGTCTCGCCGATTGTTGGCGGGCCTTATGACATTTTGAATAAATTAACGGCTTGTCCGGATTCTTCTAATCCCGGGCCAACTGATTGCGTCATTGATGAAAAATTCCGGTTTGGTATTGAAAAGGGTTTGACGGTTAAGCAGGCCATGGCTGAAGGTTGGCTGGACGGTAAAAAGGCCTTTGGTTTTGAAGCCACGCAGGGCACCGCCGGCAAAGAGCCAGATTATAAAAATGGTTATCCTTATCGTAGTTTTTTAATTTTACGTAAATATCGAATTTTACCGGTGGGCTGGGAAGTAGCGGCCCAATACATTCGGGATTTTGCCGGCCAAAATTTTAGTTTAGAACAAGTAGTAGGAGTTAATGATCCGGCCAGTAAATATTATGGTAATGCGGATTTATTGCCACTCAAAGGCTTGGTGGACCCCAATTGGGTGTTAAAAGCGCCAGAAGCCTATTGCCGTAAAGAAGGTCCGGGGCCAAAAGTTTCTAGTAGCTCGGTCAACAGTGGCACGGATGCTAACGCCGATGGCGATTATGATGATAACGGCGACACGCCCTCTTCTTTATCTTTATCGCGCGAAGATTATTGCGCGGATGAGCAGAGTTGCATTGTGGAAAATGAAGATGGCTCTTGTAAATTTTATGGTTATTGCACCGAAGAACGTCGGACTTATGATTTTGGTAAAAATAGTAGTTGTAGCCCGGTCTATAACAGTTGTCAAACTTTTCAAAATTCAAATGGCCAAACAGTTTCTTATTTAAAAAATTCTGTGTCTTGGTCTTGTGCGGTTGGTGACGGTTATGGTACTAATGGCGTAGCCGGTTGCCGACCTTATAGCGTGTGGCAAGCTAATGGCCTGTGGCAAGCCAATATTTCCGTGTCTGGTGGTCAAAGTTATAATGCAATTTATTATTTAGATAATGATGCGCAAGCTTGTACCAGTGCCCAAGCGGGTTGTTCTAAATTTATTCGTTTAAAACCTAGTTTAGGCACTAATTTAATTGCTAACAATAGTTTTGAAGAGGGGGTTAATTCGGTCGTTTGGGCACAAACCGAAGGCTCAACGGTAAATATTAATAACCCCAAGGCTTGGGAAATTTTTAATGGTTCGGTTTTTGCCGATGTAATCAATACAGCTGATATACCCCAAGGAGATACTGGTATTTTTGGCAGTAAAGTTTTAGCGTTGGTTAATCGTTCGGTACCTACCGGCGATGCTAGTTGTCAGCAATTAACCAGTCAACTGGTTAAGCCTTATTTAAAACCTAATCATTATTATCGTTTGTCTTTTTGGGGTAAGGCGGAAGACGCTACTAGTCATTGGTATGCAAATTTATCTTTTGGCGATAGTGCTTCTCCTTTATATAACAATGAAGTAGGTCAAAATAAAACCCACCAGACTTTTAAAGAATATAATAACGAAGCGACTTTAAATATTACTACTGATTGGCAAAAATTTACTACTGAAACTATTAAAATAAATTCTTGGGCGGATCCAGGTACAATTAATTTTAATTTTAGTAATTGCAACGGCAGCGCCACGGCCAAAATTTATTTAGATCAAATATTTTTGGAAGAAGTAAATAGTAACGAAACAGCGGTTAGCGCGGTTACCGATTATGGCACTAAAAATTTATTATATTTAACCAAACCGCCTGCTTATTATTATTGTGATGATTATAATACTGATGGCAGTTTAAAAAAGAGCAACGATAATGCGCAATGCGTAAATTATGCCACCGCCTGCACCGAGCAAGATATTGGCTGTCAATTATATAAGCCGGTTAATGGTGATCCAGATGTTTCGGCTATTACGCATAGTACTGATCAATGCCCGGCAAGTTGTGTGGGCTATGCTAACTATGTGGAACAAGGGACAACTTTTAGCGCGCCAAGCAATCAATATTTAATTAATAACGGTAAAACTTGTACGGCCGAAGCGGCTGGTTGTGAAGAATTTACTAATGTTGATGAACAAGCTAGGGGCGGCGAAGGCAAAGAATATTATTCTAAGTTAAAATTATGTCAACAACCTAACGCCGCTACAGAGGGTACTTATTATACTTGGGAAGGTTCGGATACTACTGGTTATCAATTAAAAACTTATCAATTAAGAAAAAGCGATACCGCCGTGGCTGATAAGGCTAGTGGTATTACCAGTTATCCGCCGTGCACACATTTAACTTACAGCTCACCCAGCGTGACGGCTTGTAACGAAATAGCCACTTATTCAACGGACAGTTGTGACCCGGCTACCGACAGCGATTGCCGAGAATTTTTTGATACGCGTGGAGCTAATTACAAACGTAAATTATCATTAACGGTTACTTCTTCAGAAAACTGTCATCCTTATCGCCGCACTACCAATAATTACAATCAAAACCCGCAAAATGGTAACACGGCCGAGCAAGATTGTAGTGGTGTAAATGCCGCCGGTACTTGGGTAGGTGTGGCCGGTTGGTGGAATGGCAGTGAGTGTTTGTATTATGCGGTGCCTAATGAAGGTAATCAGTGTGCTGCTAATTTAGCCGGTTGCCGTCAATATTTAGGCAATAGTGGCAATAATACTAAACAAATATTTTTAGATACTTTTGAAAATAATCCGGTTTGGTCGGGAGCAACTGGTAGCTTTAATGTTAGCTCCGAAGCCAGTTATGCTGGTGGACATAGTTTAAAAATAATTGCTAGTAATGTTACTTCGGGTAATTTTGTATTACAATCCGGTCAAGAATATGAAATCAGTTTTATTGCCAAAGCCTACAACGCCAATGTTAAGCCGACTTTGCAATTATCCGGTATTGATTATCAAATTTATCCTATCAGTGGTACTGGCAGTACTTTATCAACTACGCAGTGGGGAGTTTATAAAAATAATTTCACCTTGCCAGCGACGGTGACTGGTGATTTAACCACCGCTTTAAAAATTACCAGCGCTGGTTGGTATTTAGATAATATTTTAATCAAGTTGATTCGTAGCAATACTTATTTAATAAAAAATTCTTGGAACGTGCCGGTGGCTTGCGATAATATTTTGGATGATCAGGTGGGCGCCGCTTGCGGGGGAACAGAAGGTACGCCTTCCCGTTGCGTTACCGGTTATATGGCGGGGTGTCAACAATATCAAGATGTTGATAAGGTTAATTGGTATTTCCGGCAGTTTAGTGAATTATGTCCGGCTGATGCCGCGGGTTGTGAAGCCTTGATTGATACCGCCAACACCAATTCGCCCGAAGCGCAAACTTTAAATTTGTCTAACGGGAATGATTCGGCCTATATTTATCATGCGCCGGCGGATACAATCTCTTATTGGGTTAATGACAGTAAAAAATATTGCACGGCCGAAGCGGTGGGTTGCCAGGCGGTGGGGCAAAAAGATTACCAAACCGATTGGACGGCCCCAGTTGTCAATACTTATAGCACCACTTATAAAATTTTAGATTTGAATAGTCCTACGCAAGTATTTTGTTCAGATCCTTATTTCCGTTGCGATAAATTTACCGCCAATGATAATACTTACTTTTTCCGCAATCCGTTAAATACCGCCACCACCACTGGCCCGGTGAATGGTCGGGCTTGTGAATATATCACTAAGGCCGGTTTAACTACTCCGGCTTGGTATGTGCGCAGTAAAAATTCGGCGGGTAGTGAAGTGTTAATTCCCTGTCCAAATTATTCCGCCTCGCCACTTTATACGGTTGGTTATTCTGAATCGCCAGTGACTCAACCAGTGGATTTAACGACTATTGCCTCACCCGGCGGCTACGCGGGGTTATGTCCGGCCAGTCAAAATTCTTGCACTGAATTAATTGAGCCAGCGGGAATTAATGGTTCCAATTTAGTATTTAACGCTGATTTTAGTCAAAAATATACGGCCGCGGGGCAAGATTATATTAGTGGTTGGAAAACCGCAGCGGGGGCGGAAATTTCTTATAGTGATAGCGCTGGTAAATTAGCTTTAAATTCTGGCAATACTTATGTGATTACTGGCAGTGGTTTAAAAGTTAAAGCTAATACTTTATATACTTTGTCCGCTAAAGTAAAATTGGTTTTGGCTGGGGAAGGCGGTAGATTTGAAACTTTTGTGACCAGTTCGGTTGCTAATCAATTATCTTCTCCCGATGGTTCTTTAGTTGCGGTTCCGGCTTATAATTCTTACAATTTAGTAGTAGGTAATGATCAGGTTAACCCGAGTGATTTTGTTAGTTTTAGTGGTCGAGTTTATACTGGTCAGGCAACAGCACTAACTTTGGGTATTAAAGCAACACAAAGCAGTTTTGCGATAGCCGAAATAAGGTTGGTAGAAAATAATCCTTACTACACTCTGGCGGATAATTTAGATGCTAAGTCTTGTAACGGTGTGGTTAATCCGGGCCTAGGTTGCGTGCTGTTTAATAATCGCGATAGCTACGCCATCAGTCATAGTAGTGATTATTTAAAAAATGGTTATGATTCCGACGTCAGTCCGGTTAATCCCGATAACAATGGTAATGGCACGGCCGGCACTAACTGCCAAGTGGATATTTGGAATCGTTGCGATAGCAATACTATTTTAAAAGTTACACCGGATCGGGTGTGTAATACTTGGTTATATTGTAAAACTTCCATTGCCAGTAACGATGGCACCAGTAATATTGGCACGGCCAATCGCAACAAAGATGTTTGTTTAGATTTGGGCTTATGCAAAGCGGTGGACGAAAAAGGTAATTGTTCGCAAGTTTTAAATCAAGAAGTGGCTGAATTAAATTATAATCCTACCCAGCCGGGTTTAGTGGCCAATCTAAGTGGCTATACCAAGGTTGGTTATCAATCTAAATTTACGGGCGATTTCCCGTTTGCGCAAATGACTCAAGTAGGTGAAAGTACCGAAGTGCCAAATGGTGATTTTACGGACCTGCAAGACGACGGTCAGCCTCGTGGTTGGTTGCCGTTAAGTTCTGATACTTGTTCTAATAAAGCTAGTCAGATTTGTTACGACTCTTGGGTTTGCGATGATCATATAGCCCCCAAAGAGTATAAACAAAATTGGTGTAATGCCAGCACGCTGGGTTCTTGGAATACTAAATATTTTAAGGCCATCACCAATCCTTCAGATTTAATTACCGAAGGCATTACCTCACCCAATAATAAGCCGGTACTAAAGGTTAATTATGGTGATTATGAAAAGGGTGAAGCGGTAATTGTAGAGTCAGAATTAATTGACGTGTTTCCTGACAGCGAATACGTGGTGTCTGGTTATATTAATACTTTAAATTTAAATCCCGCCACAGCTCAAGCGGTGGTTCAGGTGTGGGAATTAAAGAATAATGGTACTAAGGTTTATTTAAATCAAGACGCCACCACTAATCCGCGGATTTCACCAAGCAGTGAACAGGTTTGGTTGTTGGACCAAACATTTAATGATGGTGCGACTAATACTTTTGGAATGAATAGTCGTGGCGCTTACAGTGTTTATTATTTGATGGCCAGAAAAGACTGGACGCCATTTACCGTTAGAATTAAAACTTCTGCTAATACCACTCAATTAAGACTAGAACTTTCTAATTTTAACCCCGCGGTTAGCACCGGGGTGGTTGCTGAGGGTTCTGGTTCAAGTTATTTTGCTAATTTACGTTTGAAGCCCGCCTTAAAGATAAATGGTAAATCTATCTTGGCCACCGATTGTCGGTTATACCCTGAAGATTCAGCTTTAAGTTGTGATTATACCAATACTGCTACTAATGTTACTTATCGCGGACAAAAAGGTTATTGCTTGCAATATGACAGTAAAAATACCAAAATTTGTTTACAGTGGTGGCCAATTGACTTGCCTAAAGGGGAGTTAACTGGTAGCTACGGTGGTTACTCCGGTCGTTCGCCGTTGTATTACTGCGCGGCCGGTACACTTTTGCAAAAACGTTTTGAAGGAATAATTGCTACCGCTTCTTGGAACGAAGGTGGCGATAATCCTAATAATTGTAGTGGAGTGGCTAGTAAATATGGCACCACTGCTTGGTATCAAGCTTATGATAATAGTGATGCTACAAAATATTATTATTTGTCAGTTGATGGTTATGAGCCTTATTTTGGTTACGCCTCCGATGTGCAAAAGATTAGCACTGATTCTGATGTTTGCTTGGCTTTTGTTTATAATAATCAAGATGAAGTTTATACAGATAATAATGGTCAGAAATATTATGGGTATTCGGTAATCAGCAAGGATGCAACTAGCGGTTCTTTACCTTTCCGTTCTGGTCAACATGTTCTGTGCGATGGAGATGCTAACCATGTTTATAATGTTGATCTTACTTCAGCTACTTGTGCAGCTGGGACGGAGGTGGTCTTAACTGGTAAAATTTTATTTTATCGCTCACAGTTATTAACTGTGGCTGGTTCCGGAGAATGTGTTAGAGCTCTAAAATGCACGGAAGCGTCTGGTTATAATTGTTGTCAGACTAATAGCAAAACTATTTCTGATCCGCCAGTTACGGCCGCTAGTTTTTGTACGGATATTATTCAAACGGTAACTCCTAATGGTCAAAACAAGGCCTGGTTGGGACGGGTGTCGAGTGGCAGTGGTTATAAAACCGCGGTGCAGAATTTTTCGCAAAACGATGATTATGCGCCTTTTGCCAGCATTTTAGCGCCTAGCCCGGATTATAATCCGACTGATTGGTCTTTATTGCCGGTAGATATCGCTGGCGATCCTAGTAGTACTTATAGTGGCAAGGCTCATGCGGGGGAATTTTATTCTTGCGATAACGAGTATGGCGGTTGTGGTAATGTTGGTTTTGACCGTGCGGGTAATTGGTCAATTAATGGATATAACGTTGATCCCAGTAATTTTGTTGAAGGCTCTTACGCCACTATTGATTCGGCTACCATTTCTTTAAAAAGATTATTTGCCCAAGCTTATGCGGAATGGAGTTGGAATTGGACTGATAAAAAGTATGAAATTAGCAACAAAAAATTATGGAGTGTTCCTGATGAAGGTAATCTTTGTGCCGATACTCATCAACGAAATTTAACTCGGCCACCTTATGATGCGACTGATCCAGATGCCGATTACTGTGCCTTAGCGCCGCGGGTGACTAAGATAAAAGTTAATGGCGTGCAGACTTCTGATGTGGTTAGTTTGGGGGTTGGCACCCAAACGGCGGGTTTGGAATTTAATATTACAATTGATGCCAACCAATGGCCGTTAACTGCTTATAAAGTTAATTGGGGCGATGGCACCGAAACAGCAGTTTCCGGTGTGTCGTTACGCGATTCTTCTAGCTCCTCTACGCCGGTGGTGTTGTATCACACCTATGATTATTATTCTATGAAAAAGAATGTTAGCCTGGGCACGGGCGTTTGTTCCGGTACTACTTGTTCAGCGCCAATTGCTATTCAGGTAAAAGATAATTGGGGCTGGTGCAACGGTAATTTAAATCTTGGTTCGGCAGTTTTGGCTCCTTTTGGCACCTCGGCTTGGGGTTATTATCAAAATGCTTGCAGTACTGATACTAATGCCTGGCAAAAAGGGCCCACGGTTAAGGTTAGTCAATAATTAAATTTTTATGAAGCACTGGTTAAAAAATAATCAAAAGAAAGTTTTAACGTTTGTGGCGGGAGCGGTGGTTTTAAGTTGTCTAGTTTTGCCAATGGCCGGAGCGTCGGCACAGACTGCTGGGACAACACCAGCTACACAGGAAGCCGGTACAGGTAGCCAGATTGCCGCTGGAATAACAAAGGTTGCACTTGGGGCTGTATTATTTCCTTATACGGAGATATTAGCAGCTACAGGAGTTCTGTTTGCTACATTGATGACTTTTTTCTTATTTTTATTACGCATTGTGGCTGAATATAGTAATTTTATTAATGCCGATGGTGTGGTTCAAAGTTGGGTTTTTATTAGAGATTTGTGTAATAATTTTTTTATTGTGTTTTTATTAGTGATTGCGGTGGCCACCATTTTAAGGGTAGAAACTTATAATTACAAAAGGTTGCTAGGCAAAGTTTTGTTAATGGCTATCTTGATAAATTTTTCTAAGATGTTCACGGGGTTATTAATTGATGCTTCACAAGTAGTGATGTTAACTTTGCTTGGTAACGCACAACAACTAACCAATACGATTGCAATAAAGGTGGGCGTTCTTGCTTTTTTTAATGTAGGATATATGGCCATAGCTAATGTGGCTTTAGGCAATGGTGTTGAGGATTTTATTAAGGCCGCCACTGCCGCCATATTCTCGGTTATTGCTTGTGTAGTTATCTTAATATTCTTTATTATACTTTTAGCCAGAATAATCGCTTTTTGGTTTTTAATTGTTTTATCACCTTTTGCTTATTTTGCCTCGGCTTTTCCGGCGTTGCAAACTTATTCAGGGCAGTGGTGGTCAACTTTCACAAAATATTTAGTGGTTGGCCCAGCCATCGCCCTGTTTTTGTTTATCTCTATGAATTTTTTGAATGCTATGATTGGTCCATCAGGAACCGATAGTACGGGATCAGTGACGGCCGGTAGTTTAAAAGACGAGATTAGTAGTAAGTTTAAGGTGGTAGGTGGTATAGTTTCGGGCACAGGAGAAGGTGTGGGGGATTTTTTGAACACCTCAACCGAGCAAATATTTGTCTCAATTTTAACTATTGGTTTATTAATTGCCGCCTTAATTGCTGCTGGTAAGGCTGGCACAGTTGGTTCTCAATTAGCTAATAAAGCTATGGGGGAAATTCAAAAGAAAGGTACCAAAATTGCCAAAAATTTTGGTGAAAAAACTCGGGTGCCGGCGGCGGCGCGGGCTTCTTATAATCGTTTTGCTAATTCGCGAATTGGCGGGGTGTTGGGCTTTAATGAAAAGAAAACTGAACGCGATAATCGGTTAATTCAAGCTCAGATGAATCAAAAGTTTGGTGGTAAAGCGGATGCCATTGAGAAATTTAGACAAGAGGAACAGATGGCGGCTCGCGATAGCTTACAAAAATCCGGTTTTGATTTTACCAACACCAATGCCGCTCATGAAATTTTGAAAAAGAATAAAGATGTTGGCACGGCTCGGGCTTTAATTACCTCTTTAGCCGAAGCAGGGGACTCTGAATTAGGAGAAAGCTTACAAAAATATCAAAAGCAATTTAATATTCCAGAAGCGGATTTTAAAACCTTTGCTTATGATATGGAAAGATTGGCGACCAGGAAAAATGCTGGTTTAGTGGGAGTATCTGGTTACAAAAATGAGGACGGACAATTGGTAGGCACTGAAGTTGGAGCAAACTCTGTTCGTAATACAGTGGCTAATATGTCCGAAAAAGATTTGTCTAATATTGTGATTACTAATAGTAGTTTGGGCATGAAGGGGGCTAATGTTTCGCAACAGATTATGGGTATTGCGGATTATATTAAAGCTGGTGGTAATTTGGGTTTTGCAGGTGCGGCTGGTCGCCGGCAAATTATGGAGGCAGTCAAAAATATGCTGGCTAAACCGGAGTTATTCGCCAAGGAAGGCTTTGATTTGAATAATAAAAATACCATTGATGATTTGAACAAGGTAATTAACATGGCTACCGTTGCCTATAGTGGTAGTAATATAGATTATGAAGCAATGAATCTTCCAAAAGGTGATGTTAAGGGTTTGCTAGATAGCCCCGATAGAAAATACATCGAGGGATTTGATCCAAATACTGGTATTAAATTTATTTCAACTGCTGAGGATTTAGCGGGTAATAAGTTGAGTGATGAAGTTGTTAAGCGTAGAGAAGAAATTGAGTCCACTGATTTAAAAACTAGAGCCAATAAAGAAAAATATTATGTTGCGGCGGATGCGGAGGTAGTAAAAAATGAAGAAATGTTTGTTAAAGAGTTAAAAGTGGCTAATTGGGATGATCGTTTGCAAGAATTGCAAGTATTAAAAGAACAGGCCGCTAAGTTTAATTATGATAAATTAAAACCAGGCGAGGAAATTCAGGCCTATGGGATAAACGAAAAAATTAAAAATTTAGCTGAGGAATTAAGAGTAAGTATGGAGTCGGTGGCTAGTTCTAAGGGTGATGCTAAAACAGATATTTTAAGGCCGGATCGAAAGGAAAAATATTCTTTTGCTGATTATTTAAAAGAGAAGAGTGTTGTTTATAAGGATTTGGAAAATATTAGCAAGGCCACTGATAAACAAGCGAGCGCTTTAGGGGATACTCTTTCAGACAATAAAGACACTAAAGAAAAAGCCATTAAAGAAGCTAAAAATAATCAGAAGGCGATAGACGATAGTTTTACCGTGGTTAATCGGCCATTAGAACGAATTCGTTATGAAGAAGAAAATAAAAAGAGCGGTGTGAGGAAAATTGCCAATACGGGGGCGAGTGTTTTAAAATATGATCGGGCCGCCTATATGTTGTTTGGTGACCTTAGAAAAAAGATTGATGAATATTATTCCGGCAAAGAAGAGCAAAAAAGAAGAGAAACTGTTACAGATCGTGATTCCAAGTTGATTAAAACGGCGGCGGCTGTAGCGGGGCAAATGGTGCATCCGATTCTGCAGGACAAAATTAATCAAGCTTTTCTGCCTAAATTGGATCGTAGTATAATTTCCTTTTCCGAGGGTATTCGTCGCTTGTCTAGCTTGCCATTAAATATGAAAAATTTTGATAAAGATGTCAAAGTTTTAAATAAAACTGTGCATAGTCTACAGAACAGAATTAAAGCTTTAAATAAAGTAAGTAAAAAGAGTGGAGATGTTGGTCAAAAACAAAAACTTGACCGAGCTAGCAGTGAATTGAAGAATTTTATGGCCGGAGTTGAACAGAAAAAGATGTTTGGTAGTCAGGAAGAAATTGATGACATCGTGAACGAACTCTCGGGTTTGATTAAATATTATAAGTAATTTTATGGCAGATCAAGAACAAAAATTAGTAACTTATTATCAAAGTCCGGCGGTGCAGGAAGTTTTGAATTCTTTGCCGGCTAAGTATGAAATTTTTAAAGCTGAACCCAAACAACTGTCGGCTTTATATTGGTTGGTGGTAGGCGGGGAACTAGCCCTGGAAGATGTAGTGGATTTTTTGGTGGAACAATTGGGAGCAGGGGAAGAAGCAGCCTTGGAAATTGAAGATGAGCTATATGATAAGGTTTGGTATGAAATTTTACCGGAAATTACGGCCAATCGCCAGGAATATTTAGCAGAACCAGTTTTAGAGACAACAAATAAACCGGCGGTAGCAAATCAGCCAAGCGTAATTAATCAGCCAGTCGCAGTAAAACCGGTTCAAACCTCAACTAAACCCTCGGCTAACCTTAATTTAGATAATTTACCGGCGGATATTTCGGCTGAAGAAAAGGCTTTTTTAGCGCAGGCGACCTTGGAAGAAGAAGATAAAAAATAATTATTATGTCCGAAGAAGTTTTGGCAAAATTTAATAGTTTGGCGCCAAATTTGCGGCAAGCCATTGCTAATGTTTCGGCCCAACGGGTTTTAAGAGAGTTGAAAGATAAGTATCAGCTCAATGCTTTTAATTTGGTTTTAAAAATTGCCAAACAGGAAGTGGCTTTAGCAGAATTGGAAACTTATTTAACCGCCAATTTTACCTTAACCGTTGAGCAAGCCAAAGAGATTAAAACGATTTTAATAAATAAAATTTTTCAACCGGTTTTGGGGCATTTAAATTATATTAAAACAGCATCTAAAATTGAAGTTAAAGCGCCGGCCACACCGACTAAGCCGATAATGGCGCCTTTGATTACATCCAAAATAATAGTTCAGCCAACTAGCGTTGAAGCTAAAACCGAAATTAAGCCAGTCAAGTTACCGGCGACAATTTTTCCTACACGGCCTCAGGGGATAGTTAGATCCGCCGAAAATTTAGATCGGCCGGTTTCTAATTGGCATTTGTTTCCGGAAGATGAGGAAGAAATAAAAAAATTAGCTAATCAGAATAGCGCTCGCCAACGGGATAATTTACCAAATATTTTAGAACAAGAGGCCAAGCGGTTAATTCAGTTAGCCGGTTTAACCTTGACTTCACCGGAGTTAACAAAAAAGTTGGTTAATATTTTAATGACTTATTTACGCGGTGTTCGTGATTGGGTAGAAACTAGAGGCTTTTTAATGCATGAAGCTTCGGCCGGGGGGGTAAGTTTAACCAAAGAACAAGCCGAAAATCTTTTGACTATTGTTGATCGTCAACGTCGGAGCCTAGAAAGTTTACGGCAGTCTTCGGAAACTTTGGCGACTAGCGATCAAGTAGCCGAAACCGATCAATTAATGCAGGCCAAAAGAATGGCAACGGTTAACGCTAATCCTAGACCAGGCCAACCACAGGCGCCATCGGGTTTTAAAAAGTCCGCAGATTTATTGCCACAAAAACCGGTGATTGAAGATATTAAATATGCTAAAAAGTTAGTAGGTCCAGTGGAAGAATTAGCCGGCTTTGATTTGATTGATTTTCGGCGGTTAAACCCTGATCCGGAACAAGCGCGCCAAAAAATTCGTGGTAAGATCGAACTGTTATCCACCGAAGGGATTGCGAAAAAAGTGGCAGGGATTAAGGCTTGGCAAAGTAGTCCGGTAAATCAATTATATTTACAAATTATTCAGCAAGCCTTATTAGCTAGTCAGGCATTAAGCGAGGCAATTAGCCTTCGTCAGCAAAACAATCAGCCGACCTTAACTTTAGCCGAATTTCAGGCTTTGGCGGAATTAAATAAGCAGCTAAAATATTAGGATAAGCGAGTTAGCAGATTAGTAAAATAATTTAGTAAAAAACATGGAAGCATTTACCGTACCACAATTTTTAGAAGTAGAAGATAAAATTATTGGGCCGATTACTACCCGACAGTTTGTTATTTTGGTGGTGGGCGGCGGTTTAGAATTTATTGCATATAAAGTTTCTGATATTGGCCTTTTTATTTTTTTGACGATTGTTTTAGGGTTGTTGGTTTTGGTTTTAGGGTTTTTAAAAATCAACGGTCAACCCTTTCATTATTTTTTAATCAATTTTGTAGAAACTTCTAAAAAACCACGATTACGGATTTGGCGAAAAAAATACAGCACCGCGGAACTAAAAAGTTATCTAAAACAACCTTTAATGCCAGTAATCCCTAGTCAGCCAATGTTTAAAAAGGCGATTGGCGTTTCTCGTTTGTCCGAATTGGCTTTAATTGTAGATACCGGTGGCTATTATGCGGGGGAAAATTCGGAACTTAAAAAATAAATCAGTTTTAGGTTGGTAAAAATTTAAAAATTAGGTAAAATTTGCTATAATTGAATAACTATGGCGCAAAGTATTAATACCGGCCCTCGGCCGTTAAAATTTCATAAAGCCACTGCGGCCACGCCCACGACGCAACGGTTTGTTGAAATTGCCGAAATTAAAGAAAATACGGTTATTTTAAAGGACGGCTCTTTGCGGGCCGTGTTGTTGGTTTCTAGTCTTAATTTTGATTTAAAATCCGAAGAAGAACAGCAGGCGATTATTGGCAATTATGTTGGTTTTTTAAACATGTTGGATTTTCCTTTGGAAATTGTTATTCAGTCGCGCCAACTAAATATTGATGCCTATTTGCTTGATTTAAATAAAAAAGAAAGGCAACAGAGCAATGAATTGTTAAGATTGCAAATTGCTGATTATAGCCAAGCGATTAAGGAATTGATTAAATTGGGGCAAATTATGACCAAAAGATTTTATGTGGTCGTGCCTTATAGTTCTAAGGCGCTTAAACGGCGCGGTTTCTGGGAAAGGATTGCTTCTTTGTTTTTTACTACCGCCGCTTTGCGCCTAGAAGAACAACGTTTCCGCACTTATTATCACGAATTAGATCGGCGGATTGAAAAAGTTTTGGCTGGGCTGTCCGGTATTGGTTTGCGGGCGGCGCAACTAGACACCGTTAGTTTGATTGAATTATTTTATAATACTTATAATTTGGATTTAGCCGAAAAACAAAAAATGACTAATCCCGAAGAATTGCGAGTAGACTAATTATTTTTTATGTTTGACCCCAAACAAATAAAAGATCAGATTGCGGATAATCAGGCCGGTACTTTTTTAGACCGCGCTAAAGCGGTAGCGCCCAAAAGCTTAGAAGAAGCCAAGGTAACCTTAGAAGAGGAACAGATTTATCGACAAGGTTTAGTTTCTATTCGGGACTTAATTGCGCCGGCCGCATTTGAGGTATCGGCTAATTTTTTACGGCTAAACGATCGTTTTGTACGGACAATTTTTGTTATTACTTACCCGCGTTATATTAGCATGGGTTGGTTTAATGCGATTATCAACTTAGATTCTACTTTGGATATTGCCATGTATTTTTATCCAGTGGAGTCTGCGATTATTTTAAAACAATTACGTAATAAAGTAGGTAATTTAGAGGCCCAGTTATCAGCGGATGCCGAAAAAGGTGCGCCTCGCGATCCGTTGCGAGAAACGGCCTTGCGTGATATGGAAAAATTGCGGGATGATTTAACTCAAGGTGTGGAAAGATTTTTTCAAGTGGCAATTTATGTTACCTTGTATGCTTTTAGTAAAGAAGAATTAGAGGAAATTACTGATCGAGTGGAAGCGATTTTTGGTTCACGCCAAGTTTATTCTAAGAAAGTTTTATTTCAAGCTGAACAAGGTTTTAATTCTACTTTGCCGTTGTTAAATGATGAATTGCAAATTACCGCTAATATGAATACTTCGCCGGCCGCTTCTTTTTTTCCGTTTGCTTCGGCTGACCTGACCTCTGATAATGGGGTTTTGTATGGTATTAATCGTCACAATAATAGTTTAATTTTATTTGATCGTTTTTCTTTGCCCAATGCCAATATGGTAGTGTTTGCTACCTCGGGCGCGGGCAAATCTTACGCAGTTAAACTAGAAGTTTTGCGTAGCCTAATGCTAGGCACTGATGTAATCATTATTGATCCGGAAAGAGAATATCGGCATTTATGCGAGGCGGTGGGCGGTACTTATATTAATGTTTCCTTAAATTCGGAAAGTAAAATTAATCCGTTTGATTTGCCCTTGTCGGTTGAAAAAGAAAGCACAACGGCTAATATTATTTTGAGCGCTTCCATTGCTATTAAAGGTTTGTTGCGAATAATGTTGGGACAATTTACGCACCAAGAAGACTCAATTATGGATCGGGCGATTTTAGAAGCTTATGCCAAAAAAGACATCACCCCCGGAACAGATTTGCAGACTAAACCGGAAATGCCAATTTTACAGGATTTGCAAGAAATTTTAGAAGGGATGGAAGGTGGAGCCGATTTGGCTTTACGTTTAAAAAAATATACCGAAGGAACTTTTTCTGGCTTATTAAACCATCCAACAAATGTTGAAATGCGTAGTCAATTGGTAGTTTTTTCGATTCGTGATTTAGAAGATGAATTACGGCCCATGGCCATTTATACCATTATTTATTATATTTGGAATGTGATTCGTTCGGAATTAAAAAAACGTATTTTAATTATTGATGAGGCTTGGTGGCTGATGATGTATGAAGATTCTGCAAAATTTTTGTATGCTTTAGTTAAGCGGGCGCGTCATTACTATTTGGGGGTGACTACTATTTCACAGGATGTTAATGATTTTTTATTATCACCTGAGGGGCAGGCCGTAATTACTAATTCTTCTTTGCGGCTATTGCTTAGACAATCTACTGCGGCCATTGATTTGGTGCAAAAAACTTTTTTACTAACGCAGGGAGAAAAGTTGTTATTATTAGAAAGTGCACCGGGTGAAGGAATATTTTTTGCCGGTGATAAACACGCGGCGATTAAAGTAGTGGCCTCTTATACCGAAGATCAGTTAATTACCTCGGATCCGCGACAAATATTAGAAATTGAAGCGGCCAAGAGAGAGTTTGCCGAAGCAACTATTAATCAGGCTGAAGCCAAAAATCTTTAATTTTTAGCTTAAAATTATTTTATGGAATTAAATCTTACTAAACGTCAGCAAGGAATAATTGTTTTAGTGGTAGCCTTAATTGGTCTAGCGGTTTTGTGGTTGGTTTACTATTTTATTACCCGACCGCAATTTTATGCTAATACTAATCAAACTAATTTAAACTCAGCAACTAATAGCAACAATCAGGCCTCGCCAGGGCCAGCTAAAAAAATGTCCGAAACCGAATTAGCGACTGTTTCGGTGACTAGGTTGGCCAGTGATTTCGCGGAACGGTTTGGTAGTTATTCTAATCAAAATAATTTTAGTAATCTACAAGAATTAAAGTTGGTGGCAACTAAAAGTTGGCAAGATTATTTGAATACTCAAATTAAAACTTTGGCTAAGACTAGTGCACAAATTTATAGCGGAGTTACTACCAAGGCCTTAAGTAGTCAAGTTAAAAATATCACCAGTGATAGCGCCAGTGTTTTGGTTAATACTCAGCGTCAGCAAGCAAGTGCTAATGGTCCAGATAAAATTTATTATCAAGCTATTGTGGTTAGGTTACTAAAAGTTGGTTCACAATGGTTGGTGGATGAAGCCAAATGGCAGTAAAATCATGGTTAGCTAAGATCAAGCAGGAGTGTCTGGAAATATTATTCCCGGCCAGTTGTGTTAACTGCGGTCAAGAGGGGAAGTGGCTGTGTGCCAAATGTTTTAATTTGTTATCCCAAATTTTAAAATTTTATTGCCCGGCTTGCCAGCAGTTGCAAAAAGTTAATCACCAGTGTTTGGCTAAGCCAATAAATTATTTAGATGGTTTGTGGTTTTTGGGCAATTATTCTCAACCGATCTGGCAAAATATTATTGCCAGTTTTAAGTATAATTTTATTCAAGAAGTAGCGGATTTGTTAGGTCAAAAGTTTAAACCGTTATTACTAGCCAACGATTTTAGTTTTAAAAATTTTATCGTGGTGCCGGTGCCACTGCACCCTAAACGTTATTTATGGCGGACCTTTAACCAAGCCTATAATTTAGCCATTAATTTTTTTGAGCCATCACAAGTGCAAAAAGTTTTACAGCGTCAACGTTATACCAAACCACAAGCCCAATTAAAACATCGATCACGTTTTGGTAATATCACAAAGGCCTTTGTTCTGGTAAAGGCAGTTGATCTGGTTGGTCGGGATATTTTGTTAATTGACGATGTTTATACGACAGGTTCAACTATGCAAGAATGCGCTAAAGTTTTAAAACAAGCGGGAGTGGGTAAAGTGTTTGGTTTAGTTTTGGCTAAGGGTTAAAAAATATTGACAAAGGTTAAGTTTTTTATTATAGTATTAAGGTCTTTTTTAGGCTGGTCAGCCTCGGTCCGAAAAACTTCATAAGGGCATTAGGTGTTATTTAAAAGTAATTATTTGGAGAGGTGCCAGGGTGGTTGAATGGGACGGTCTTGCCAGCCCAAGGCTGGTCGGCCTCGGGCCGAAAAACCTCATAGATAATAATATGTATTACGTTTATATATTGAAAAGTAAAAAAATAAATAAGCTCTATAAAGGTAGTACTGCTGATTTAAAACAAAGACTAATTGATCATAATAGGGGAAAAGTAAAGTCGACTAAAGCATTTAGTCCTTGGGTTCTTATTTATTATGAAACGTTTATTAGTAAAAAAGATGCTTTAGTTGAAGAATTATTTTTAAAAAGTGGGAAAGGAAAAGAAAGAATTAAGTTTTTGTTAGTTGATACTTTGAAGTAATTATTTGGAGAGGTGCCAGAGTGGTTGAATGGGACGGTCTTGAAAACCGTTAGGCTTCAAAAGAGTCTCGCGAGTTCGAATCTCGCCCTCTCCGCAGAAAACGAGCGAAGGCGGGAAGATAAAATTAGGCACTATGTTTGTAGTTTAAAATGCAATAGTGGTTATTACATTAGTTGTTTTGATAAGTTTGAAGAATAACCAGGAGAGATGGATGAGCGGTTTAAATCAGCAGTTTACTAAACTGCCGAACCTTAATTGGTTCCGTGGGTTCGAATCCCACTCTCTCCGCAGTGGGTAGTAATGAGCGGAAGAGAGAGGAATAAGATAGTGAAAATTTTAGGGAGAGTTGGCCTCGGCCCAAGGCCGACCAGCCTCGGGCTGGGAGTGAATTAATATGTATTACGTATATATATTAAAGAGTTTAAAGAACGGTAAATTATATAAGGGTTTTACTAATGATTTAAAAAGAAGAATTTCTGAGCATAAGACTGGTAATTCCGTGTTCACTAAGCAAAATGGACCATGGCAGCTTGTTTATTATGCAGCTTTTATTTCTAAAAACTTCGCTCAAAAAGAGGAAAAGTTTTTAAAAAGCGGCAAGGGCAGGGAGCGTCTAAAGTGGTTACTGGGTAATTAATATTTTATGGAGAGTTGGCCGAGCGGCTTAAGGCAGCGGTTTGCTAAACCGCGGGCGTCTCAAAAACGCCGCACAGGTTCGAATCCTGTACTCTCCGCCTTGTTAGTTGAGGTTAAACTATGAAAATATTTAGTCAGATAGTAGAAATATTTCTCTTGGGTTTAATTGGCGGGGCGGTGCCTGGACCGATGTTGACTGCTGTCTTTACGGAAGTGCTTAAGGGGGGATTTAAAAAAAGTTTTAGAGTTATTTTTAGAGCCTTGTTGGCTGAATCCAGTGTAGCTATTTTAATCTTACTGTTAGTTTTTGCTTTAAATATTCCGTCGGCTTACTTTCAAATAGTTTCAATTGCCGGAGCGATTTTTTTGATTTGGTTGGCAACCAAGCTTTGGAAAATAGATAGAGTAGAGGGGGAGAACCGAGAAATATTTACCTTTTTTAAAATTTTTATTTTAACGATTTTAAGTGGGGCTTTTTGGATATTTTGGATTACAGTTTGTGTTCCCAAGGCTTTTGCTTTGCGAGCCGATATAATGGGTGGACAATTTATTTTTTTAGCCACTTTTGAATTTGGTTGGTTAGTCGCCACGGCATCATTAGCGTTTATTTTTTCCAGATTACGCCCGTGGTTGTTAAGAAGGGATTTAGTAGCCATAGTTTTTAAAATTTTTGCTTTAATTTTGATATTTTTTGCTGTTAAGGCAATTGCTACCAGTTTTTGGTTTTTTGTAAAATAACTTAGATAAACCGCAGTAAACTAAAATAAATACTGGCGGTTTTTGGTTGGTCGGCCTTAGTTTGGGCTCTGTTTAGAACTTTAAAAAAGTGATATAATGTCTAGTAGTAAAATTAACCTAATAAAGATGGTTATTTTATAACCTTTAACTTAAATATATGTCTACGCCAATGGTTGAAGAAAAAATAAAAGCCACTGATCACGGTGAAGTATTTTTTAGCTGGCAATTTCCGGAATTTGTGCAATACGATCGCGGCCGCGGTTGGTATTTAACCGCTGGTTTAATTAGCTTAGCATTAATTATCTGGTCAGTCTGGACCGCTAATTTTTTGTTTGCTTTGGGCCTAATTATAATTGCTTTGATTGTTGCTTTACATGAAAATCGTGATCCCTTGACTGTAAATTTTGAAATTAACGAAGACGGAATTAAATTAGCTGACAAGTTTTTTGAGTATAAAGAAATTAAAGATTTTTTTATTATTTACGAACCGCCAGCCGTTAAAGATTTGCATTTTGAATTTGATAGTTACCTGCGCCCACGTTTGGCCATTCCCTTGCAGGATAATGATCCGGTGGAAGTGCGGGCGGTATTATTGCGACAGTTGCCAGAAAATTTAAGCCGTCAGGATGAGCCTTTATCTGATTATTTAGCCCGTAAGTGGAAATTATAAACAGAGCTCAATTGACAATTGGGGCTTAGTTAGGCTATAATAGAGCCCTAAGTAGCAATTGGCGCTCGTCGTTCAACGGATAGGACACAAGCTTGCGGAGCTTGCAATACAGGTTCGATTCCTGTCGAGCGCACCAGAAAATAAACCCTTGGGGGTTTGTTTTTTTTCTTGAAAAAAATCTATTTAGTCATTATAATTAAAGGATAAAAGCTTTATGTTAAAACTTGATTCCGCTATGGCCGAATTGCCCCGAATCGGCCAGGCCTTAACGGCTAAATTAAATAAATTAGGGATCCGCACCGTGCAGGATCTTATTTTTTATTTTCCTTTTCGCTATGATGATTTTTCACAAATTACCACAGTCAAAAATTTAACGGTTGGCCAAACGGTTACGATTAAAGCAAAAGTGGAATTGATTCAATCTCGGCGGAGTTTTCGTCAACATAAAATAATTATTGAAGGCTTGGTCACGGATGAAACTGGTTCGCTAAAAGTAATTTGGTTTAACCAGCCCTGGATTGCAAAAAATTTGCAAGCTGGAGAAATGGTCTATTTGTCCGGAAAATTAACCGGCGATTTATTTAGTTTGCAGTTAGTTAATCCGGTTTATGAAAAATTAGCTACCGAGCAAACGCACACCGCCAGAATTGTGCCGGTCTATTCAGTGACTGAGAGTTTGACCGTTAAACAGTTGCGTTATTTATTACGGCAAGTTTGGCCATTAGCTAAAATGGTGCCGGATTTTTTGCCATTAGCGATAAAACAAGAATTAAAATTGGCGGCCCGGACTTGGGCCTTGGCGCAAATTCATTTTCCAGATAACTGGGCTAACTTGCAAGCCGCGCGCCGCCGATTAAAATTTGACGAATTATTTTATTGGCAACTACAGGGTCAATACAGCAAGGAGCAATTAAAAAAAATTTCAGCCGCAGTGGTGCCGTTTAATTTAAAATTAGTCCAGACTTTTATTAATAATTTACCGTTTACTTTGACGGACGATCAAAAAAAAGCGGCCTGGCAAATTATTCAGGACTTAGAGACCGCGCAAGCGACCAGTCGCTTGTTGTTGGGGGAAGTGGGTTCGGGCAAAACCGTAGTGGCCGCGGTGGCGGCGCTAAATTGTTTTGCCGCGGGTTATCAAGCGGCGATTATGGCGCCGACGGAAATTCTGGCTAATCAGCATTTTTTAGAATTTTGTAAATTATATCAAGATCAGACCAAATTGTTACCAGTCAGGATTGCTTTATTGACCAGCAAGTCAGTTAAATTTAATCAAGTGCCCGCCATTACTCGCGCCGCTTTGTTAACTTTGATTAAAAAAGGCCAGGTAGATTTAGTTATTGGCACGCAAGCTTTGTTGGCTACTAAAGTTAAGTTTAAGCAATTGGCTTTAGCAATAGTTGATGAGCAACATCGTTTTGGGGTGGCCCAGCGACAAATTTTAAAAGCTAAAAAATCAACGGCCAAAATTCCGCATTTTTTGTCGTTATCAGCTACGCCCATTCCGCGTAGTTTGGCTTTAGCAATTTATGCCGATTTAGAAATTTCGTTAATTAAACAATTACCCCAAGAAAGAAAAAAGGTTATTACTAAAATAGTTTCGGAAGCGAAACGGGTCCAGGCTTATGATTTTATCAAACAACAAATTCAGGCGGGACGGCAAGTTTACGTTATTTGCCCAATTATTGATCCATCGGATGTTTTGGGGGTAAAATCAGTCACCACGGAATATCAGCGACTGACAAAAGAAGTTTTTGCGGAATTTAAAGTGGGTTTGGTACATGGTCGGTTGAAGGCTGAGCAAAAAAACAAAGTTATGCAAGAATTTGCCGATCGCCAGTTAGATATTTTAGTAGCTACTTCGGTAATTGAGGTAGGAATTAATGTACCCAATGCCACAGTCATAGTAATTGAAGGAGCCGAGCGGTTTGGTTTAGCGCAACTGCATCAGTTACGAGGCAGGGTGGGTCGGGGTGAGGAACAGGCTTATTGTCTGCTGTTTACCGAAGAGGCGGCCCGAGAAACTTTAACCCGCTTACAAGCAGTAGTAGAAAGCAATGACGGTTTTGCCTTAGCACAAAAAGATTTAGCTTTGCGGGGTCCGGGAGAAATTTACGGAATTGAACAATCGGGTTTTTGGCAATTAAAACTAGCCACCTTGGCCGATGGTGAATTAATTAAATTAGCGCGTGAGCAGGCGGCTAAACTAATTAAGCAAGATCCGACTTTGGATAGTTATCCGGAAATTTTAGCTAAATTAAAACAGTCTGCAGTTGTCCACTGGGAATAGGCCTTGACAAATTTTTTGTTTTTAATTAGAATAAGATAATCAGTTTTGATTTTTTAAAAATTTAACCTGACTTGACTGGCTAAGTTAGAAAGGAGGAAAGATAGCCAGATTTTTGCAGTTTGCAGTTAAAATTAAATTAGGTTGTTAGGGGGTGTTTTAATGGCAGTAGCAACAAGTAGTAAAGAAAAAAGGAATTTGGTGCCGGATCTGATTATTCGAGCTAGCTCTAAAAAAAGATTAGCGGCATATTTAAATTTAAAAGATGCTCTGGAGCAAGCTGCTATACGTAAAGCAGACTCAACCAGGCCTCCCATCCATGAAAGCGAGGAACGGGCAGACTTTACTGACCACGCCGCACTTTCTAGGATCAAAGAGGACAGTGTGATGATCGCGAATATCGCATCTAAAGACTATAACGCGATCGTCGGTGCGTTAGAGAGATTTAACTCTCGCACCTACGGAATTTGTTCCGGTTGTGTCAGACAGCACGGCCTGAACATTAATAAATTAGACACCAAGGCTTTGTTAAAGGTGGAAATACCTTTAGAGCGATTGGAGTCTTTGCCAACCGCACGTTTGTGTGCTCGTCATCAGGAAATGGTAGAACGCGCGGCAGGTCGTTAAATTGTTATTATGCATAACAACAAACGCCTTAGAGTAAAATCTAAGGCGTCTTTTATTTTAATAAGTGGGCAAGCACATCAGCAAGTAAGCTGGTAGACAAGGTTTGAGATGGCAAGAAAATATTAAATTGTTTTTATTGAATTACTTTTTGAATGGCCTCTTTGAGAGTTTTAACTAAAATTAAATCTAAGGAATAATTAGCGGGGATTTCGGAATTATCGGGTAAAACTACTGCCTTAAAACCCAACCGTTTAATTTCCTTTAGGCGACTGGCTAAATGGGGGACTGGTCTAATTTCACCTCCCAAGCCAACCTCGCCTAAAACGACCAAATCTGGGCTTATGGGATGATTGTAGTAGGCCGAGGCAATGGCCAAGGCGGCCGCTAGGTCTAAAGCCGGCTCTTTGGTTTTAAAGCCCCCGGCTAGGTTTAAATGTAAGTCGCGGTTAGTCAACCAAATTTCGGCGCGTTTGATTAAAACGGCCACCAGCATGTTCAAACGATTTAGATCATAACCGGCGACTTTGCGTTGCGGATAGCCAAAAGCGGTTTTAGTAACCAAAGCTTGAATTTCTAACATAAACACCCGGCCGCCTTCTTGAGTGGCGGTAATAATGGAACCGCTTAACGGTTCGGTTCGTTTGGTTAAAAAAATTTCTGAAGGATTGGCGACGGGCTTTAAACCATTGGCCTGCATTTCCCAAACAGCCAATTCGCCGGTTGGGCCAAAGCGATTTTTGTTAACTCGTAGCAAACGATAATGAAAATTTGGATCACCTTCAAAAGATAAAACTACATCCACTAAATGTTCCAAAGTTTTGGGTCCGGCAATTTGGCCCTCTTTGGTAATATGACCGATTAAAATAATGGCGGTGTTATTTAGTTTGCTGGTTTCTAATAATTGACTAACCACAGCCCGGACTTGATTAAGACTGCCGGCCGCGGAAGGCAGGGTGGCGCTAAACATGGTTTGGATAGAATCAATAATGGCCAAAACCGGTTTAACTTGTTTTAGGGTAGCACAAATAGTTTCAATGTCGCTTTCGCCTAGAAAATTTAGTTGTTCCAATTTTAAATTTAACCGTTTAGCGCGAGTTTTAATTTGTTGGGCTGATTCTTCACCTGAAACATATAAAATATTTTGACCCCGACTGGCAAAGTGCGCCGTTAGTTGTAAAACTAAAGTAGATTTGCCAATACCCGGGTCGCCGGATAGTAAGATTAAAGAGCCGGGCACCAAACCGGGATGTTCGGTTGGGCCGACTAAATTATCAAATTCCGCTAAGCCCGAAGTTAGGCGAGCGAGTTGGGTTTGGTCAACTTGGGCTAAATTCAAAATTTGCCCAGTGGGCAAATTTTGGGTGGAAGTAGTTGGTCGTTTAGTCGTCAATTGCTGTTTAAGTGTGCCCCAGGCGCCGCACTCTGAACAACGCCCTAACCATCTAGGAAATTGGGCGTCGCATTTTTCGCAACTGTAAATTGTTTGCGGTTTGGGCATAAATATTTTTTTATTATTTGCAGAGGTTGTTTGTACAGGTTAAACTATTACAACAAGAAGCGCTACTGCAGCTAATTCCAGAATTGACACAAGTTTTGCAGACTCCTCGGAAACATTTTTGTGTTCCGGCTTGATTAGGATAATCACAGGCTGTCCCGTCGGTTTTATCAGAGCAGGATATAGTGTTTGTACAGCTTTCGTATAAACATTTTTGTGGGTAACTGGTGTAACCAAGTGCTATAAATTCAGCAGTGGTTGCCTCACTTCCGTCATAAGACGAATACATTGGACGTTCTAGATAACTGCAATTAGTTTTTCTGTTTACGGCATTTATTGTCGCCTGGTCTCCTTTTTTTATTAAACTATAACCAGCCAAGTCACTTCTACAATATACTGATGAATTTGTAGATGCACAATAATTGCTTGCTTTATCGCAGGTTGTATTAGAGTAAAATTTAACTGTATCACTGGTGGTACAGTTGCTTTTGATGATATATGAACAGGAATGTTTTAAAGATTCATATTCATTAATGCAACAACCGGGAGTATTGTCGGCGGTACTTGTTGTAGTATCATTACTTCCTATTCCTTCAGTATTTAGATTAAGTAAATTAGGATTAATAATATAAAGTATGGAAAAAGAAAATAAAGCGATCAACAACCCGGCGATGGCGGCTTTGATGGTTTCTTGGGCGTCGGAAATTTGTGAAGAACTACCCGCCGCGGTTAGCCATTTAAAACCACCCCACATAATATAAATCGTGGCCAACACGCCCACTGTGCCCATAATTAACTTATACCACCAGCCGATATAAGTTTCTAAATTTGCCACTACGGTGCCGTAGCCAAGGTCTACTTGTAAAGCGGCACTTTTATCCACGGCCAATAGGGGAGTAGCAATAGTAAAAGTTAAGAGTAGTAGGGTTAGACCGAAGAAGATTTTTTTTGACATAAATATTTTAAAATTAATTTAACGGTAAGGAATCAGGACAAAAACTCAAGCCGTAATTAATGCCCGCTAGTTCTGGTAGACCAGTAAATGACTCTAGGACCGCCAATTTGCAAGCGGCGCTTTTAGTAATTCCTAAAGAGTTTAAAAAGCTAGTTTCGGCTTCGGTTCTGACGACAGCTGAATATTGTTTCAGAGAAATTAAAAAACTTTGATCACCACCAAAGGCGTAAGCAAATATTTCGTAAGTGTCAGTTTGCTTGAGAGAATAATCTTCGCGTTGTGGTTCGGTGCTAATTTTTTGGCCAACTGACTTTGGCAAATTTATTTCTATTGCCCCTTGGTTAGTATTAATGACTAATTTAGGAATTTTCGGTTCCAGCATAAAGCGCCAAAGTAGTAGCCCGGCCACCAGTAGAACAAGTATTAGACTAAGAATAAATTTGATTTTTTTCATAAAGATAATTAATTAGTGCAAGCTTGTAATTTTTTATTACTAACCGGCCAGGCATTATAACCTTCTCGGCCATAAATTTTGCAAGCAAGTAAAATGCTGGTTTCGGGGTCAAAAAGTAATTTTTTGCATTCTGCTACCGAGGTGGAAGATGAGGCGCGACAATCCCATTTACTAACGTAGCAAAATTTACCAGGATTGGCGTCTTTACAGGCAGTATAGCTGTCATAGGTTTGGCGACCATTGGAGTATTGAAGTGGTTTGCCATTTTGGCCAGTGCTGTCATTAATAATTAGATTGGTGCAAGCGCTTGAGTTGGTTATAGCTTGAATGTTTTGACCTTGAGCCGCAATGTTTATTTGAAATAGTCCATAAGAAAAACTGGTGCCATCTTTACATTTATCAGTACCAGAAACCAGGGTAGGTACGCCACCAGAACTTTCTATTCTGCAAATTTGCGACATATAACCGGAATCCATGTTAGAGCATAACTTTTTTATTTCAGGATGGCTATTGAGTACAGAATTAATATATTGCTCGGAACAGGGGTTGGAAGTTGGCAGAGTTTGCTTGCATTGAGTGGTTGGGGGAGTAGCTGGTTCGGTAGAATAAGTTGTGGATGACAAGCCGGGCAATTGTAGTTTGATTAAGTTGGGATTAATAATATATAAAATAGAATAAGCCAATAAGGCGATAATTAAGCCGGCCACCGCACTGTAAATAGTTTCTTGAGCGTCTTTAATGGTAGCGGCATTACCGGCGGCAGTTAGCCACTTAAAAGCGCCCCACATAATATAAATGGCGGCCAGCACTCCAGCGGTGCCAACTACTAAATTAAACCACAAGCCGATGTAGGTGGGCAAAATGGTACTAGCTTCGCCACTAATTTCGTTAGTACCATATAGCGGCACCTGTAGTTTAACAGTGGTTTCGGCAAGCATCGGCGCTAGGGGTAAAAACATCAAGCCTAAAACAATTAGGGCTAGGTAGATGTTTTTTAGTTTCGGCATAAAAATTATTTGGCTAATTCTTGATCAATGGTTTGTTTCAGACTTTCCCAGGTTAGGGTACTACCTAAAGGTTTTTGGTTAAGATAAAAAAAGGGAGTGTTGCTAATATTTAAAGCTTCTGCTTCTTTATTATTAAGCCAAATCCATTTTAGAGTTTCCTGTTCGCTTAAACAAGTGTTAAATTGTGCCAGATTTAGTTTTAAAATTTTTGCTAAAGCGGTTAATTGCGTAGCGGTGGGTTGAAAGTTTACTTGTGCCCATAATAACTCCGCAAAGGGCCAGAATTTGTTTTGATTCTGGGCGCACCAGGCCGCTTGATGAGCTAGCCAACTGCCGGGGTGTAAATTTTCGTTGGGGGCGTCTTTAAAAATTAAGCGAATTTTTCCGGGATAGGCTGCTTGTGCTTGTTTAATTAGCGGTTGGATTTGGGCGCAATAAGGACATAAAAAATCGGTGTATTCTACTAAAGTAATTGGGGCGTTGCGCGGGCCTTGAGTTTGGTCAGTGTCTTTAATAATTGGTTCACCTGAAGCCTCGGGGCTAAAGGGGTCGGCTTTGGTGATTAATAAATCGCCAGTTTGGAATTTTTCTAAAGCGCCCAAAGTAATGTCGGTGCTGTTAGTTTTTAAAGCGGTCAATAGGCCGCCTAGACTAATTCTTAAAAAAACTAAAGTGGCGACCAGTAAGGCCAAAATTAATAAGGAAGCCAGAACAAATTGGCGGTCAAATTTTTTGGAAGCATTTTTTTTAATGAATGGCATATTTTTTATTTAAGTTTTATTGAAAATAAACCCATTTGATTGCTGGCGGTAAAATAGATAGCCGAATTATCTGAGGCGGCAATTAATTTGTTGATGGTGTAATTGGTTGGTAGGGTGGCTATTTCTGTGACTAGTCCGGTACCAAGATTAATTTTTTGTAATTTATCGGGAATATTTTTAAGTAAATCCGGTAGTAGACCGCTATTTTCTACGGGGTCAGTTGGCACGGCACAATATAAAGTTTGGTTATCAGCAAAAGCGCATTTATCGGCAAAGGTATTAACTTTGAGACTGCGCCTGGCCTCGCCCATAGTGTTGGGTAAGCCAGAAGCCACCCATAATTCCGGGCGGTAACCGTTGGTGCTAGTGTAAACACTATAAAGCAATAAATCGCCGGCCGTAGACCACTTAGTTTGCAAGCCACGACCCGGCACGGTCATACCTTTAAAATTTTCTTGATTTAAACCAACGAAATAAATTTTTTGCCGATCAAAATCTAAGCCGTTGCTGTAAGAGGCAATAATTTGTTGGTTGGGTGACCAATTAATAATAAAATTATCGGCGTTGTTGCCAATGCTTTCAATAATTTTTGCTTGGCTACCATCAGCATTACTGACAATAATGTAGCGATTGTCCGAATCTAGGCCTAAGCTTTTGGCGGCAATTTGCCCCCCGCTAGGTGACCAAGAAAAATCTTGCCAATGTTTAGGTAGGGTGACTTGTTTTTTAGTTTGAAAATTATAAACAATTTTGCTGCCATCGGGATATTCTAAAATAGCTTGACTGCGGTCCGGTGACCAAGTGGCTTTTTGCACGGAGTAAAAAATTTTATCGCTTAGGGCCTGCGGTTGACCGTTGGCGTTTAAGGTATAAAATTTGCCGTCAGTGGCTTGGTAGTAGATAACCTTGGCACTTTCGCTGGTTAAACTAATCACGGAATTTTCGGTTAATTGGTTAACTTCGGTTAAGCCACCATTAGCCACCAGGGCGGGGGCGGTATTAGTATTGGTTTGTGGTTGAGTTATTTCTCCTGATGGGGTTAAGCCACTACTATTGGTATTTGATTGGGCATTTAAATTTAAATTAGTATTAGGCAACTCATCTTGATTAAGATTGTTGTTAAGGGGTTCGTTAGGGGTAGTGGCGGGTTGAAAAAAAACTAAATAAAGTAAGACCGCTAAAAATACCGCCAAAATTAAAAAACCGGCGATCATTAAAATTTTTTTCCAAGGCCAAGAGCTAATTATCATATTATTTGGTTAAATTATTGGTTTATTGTTGGTCTACACTGCCGCCAGCTCGCGAATTTTTTTCATCAATTGCTGCCTGCGAGGCCTCTTGTTGTTCAATAAGCAGTTGTTGGCGTGCTGCCGCTCCTTGTTGGATAAGTTGTATGTTATTATCTTTGCTGTTGGTTTGGTCAGCGGCGATATTAATTAGCATAAAGATAAAAATTATAACCAAAATAACAACTACAATAATTAGGATAATCCAACCAATTGAGACGCTACCAGCCGCGGCCGCCGTGCCACCAGCGGCAGTAGCCGTGCCACCAGCCGCCGCGGTTGCAGTTCCACCGGCTGCGGCTCCTCCAGCTGCAGCTCCACCGCTAGCCACTGTTCCGGCGGCGCCACCAACCGCACCTTCGGCTACGGTTCCCGCTGCCGCCCCGCCAGTAACACCTTCGGCGGTAGCAGTGCTAAGATTTTGACCAGCTTGGGCCGTGCCTCTTAAACTATTTAAATTTCTAGCAAATTCTTGATATTTTTGGTATTGTTCGGGAAATCTTTTTTCTAATTCTTTTTTGGCTTTTTGCTTTAATCTATTTTTGGCTTCTTCTTTAAGTTGTTCTAAGCCCCGATCGGCAGCTTGTCTAATGGCGCCGGGTTCTTTTTCTGGTATTTCAGCTTCTAAACTATCGCCGGAGTCCGCAGGATAATTAGCGGTCGATTGAATGGCAGGGCGAGAAACATAATCAGGATTGGCATTTGTTTGGTTAAAACTTTTTAGGTTAGTTCTTGGTGTGGCCTTACTTTCGCTTAGGTTAGAATTAGTGGTAGGGATAAAAGTTTTTGGTATTTGTGATTTAACTAAACCAGTCGGCTGGTTGCTCAAAACTTGGCTAAATTGTTTAATAAACTTAGCGTTAGTTAGTTGGCGTTTGTTTTTCAGTTCCTCGGCTAAAGATAAGGCCATAAAGTGGTTAGTTTGCTAAATGTATTTTACCACTTTTTAGGGTTAATTGTAAGGTTTGGCCAGCCGGATATTTGTTGTTTAATAAGCGTTCAGCCAAAGGGTTGGCAATTAGGTCAGAAATTTTTTGACGGATTGCCCGAGCGCCTTGGTTGGTTAAAAAAGATTTTTTGGCAATAAATTTAGCTATTTCTGGAGAATATTTTAGTTTAATTTTTTGCTCATTTAGTTTGTGGGCTAGTTCGGCTAGTTGTAATTGGGCAATTTTAATCAAATCAAGATTAGAGAGAGGATTAAAGACAATAATTTTGTCTAAACGATTTAAAAATTCTGGGCGCAAGGTGTTTTCTAGCTCTGTTATAATTTGTTCCTTGGCTTGCATAAAATCTTCTTTAAGTAGACTGGATTTTTTGCTATTAAAACCAATATCTTTTTGGCGCAACTGAGCCGTGCCAAGGTTGGAAGTTAACACGATGATGGTGTTTTTAAAATTTATTTTTTTGCCCGTGGCGTCGGTTAAATGACCGTCCTCTAAAATTTGTAAAAGCAAATTAAAGACATCCGGATGGGCTTTTTCTATCTCATCAAACAAAACTAAGGAATAAGGTCGGCGTTTGACGCTTTCGGTTAGTTTGCCGCTTTCTTTGTAACCAACATAACCGGCTGGGGCGCCGATTAATTTGGATATATTAAAACTTTCGTGATATTCCGACATATCAATACGCACAAAAGCTTCGCGGTCAGATAAATTTCCGCCAGCGGTGGCAAATAGTTTTTTGGCCATTACTTTGGCCAGTTCGGTTTTGCCGACCCCCGAAGGCCCCAAAAATAGAAAAGAGGCAATGGGGCGGTTGTGGGAGGCTAGGCCGGCTTCCGCTCGGCGCATAAATTCAGCCACCGCGGTAATCGCTTCGGTTTGACCGATAATTTCCGTACTTAATTCTTTCGCTAGGTTAGTAAATTTCTTTTTGGTGGAAATTAGTAAATTAGTTAAAGGAATGTTGGTGATTTTGGCTACTAAAATAGCAATATCTTGATCAGTTATTTGGCCTAGGTTTTTAGTTAAATCTCGGCCGGAGTTTTTGCTAAGCGTGACTTGCTGGTGGACTAAAACGGCTTGTTCAGTTTTTAAAGTTTTAGCTAAAGTAAAATCGTCAGCTAATAAAGCTTTAGAAATTTTAATTTTTAGCTCAGTTAAATTTTTGGCTAGTCGGCGTAATTCTTTTTGGGCTGGATTATTGGGTTGTTTTAATTTTAAACTGGCCGCCGCTTCATCAATTAAATCAATTGCCTTATCGGGTAAAAATTTTTCTGGTAAATAGCGTTCAGACAACTTAACCGCTGCCTCAATCGCCGAAGGCATAATTTGTACTTGATGAAATTGTTCATAAAATTTTTTAATACCCTGTAAAATTTCTTTGGTTTTAGCCGCCGAAGGCTCGTTAACAATAATTGTTTGAAAGCGACGTTCTAAGGCGGCGTCATTCTCAATGTATTTACGTGATTCTTCTAGGGTGGTAGCGCCGATTACTCTAATTTCACCGCGGGCCAAGGCGGGTTTAAATAAGTTGGCGGCGTCTAAAGAACCCGAAGCCGAACCGGCGCCGACTAGGGTATGAATCTCGTCGATAAAAATAATAATATTAGGGTCAGCTTTGGCCTCGGCAATAATTTGTTTTAGCCGATTTTCAAATTCACCACGATACATCGTGCCGGCGACGGTGGAGCCCAAATCTAAAGTATAAATTTTTTTATTTAATAAAATGTCGGGCACTTCGTGGTTTAAAATTTTTTTTGCTAAGCCTTCAATGATGGCAGTTTTACCCACTCCGGGGTCGCCCAAGAGGAGGGGGTTATTTTTGTGGCGACGGCATAAGATTTGAATCAGGCGGGTAATTTCTTCTTCGCGACCAATTACCGGGTCAATTTTTTGTTGGGCTTTTTCGCTGGTTAAATTAGTGCCAAAAAATTCTAAAGCCTTGTTTTCTTTTTCTTTAGTTAAATTTTCAGCGTCTAAGTTTTCGGTAAAAGATTCGGTTAAATCGGGAAATTTGGAAGTGCTTTTTAAAGTAGCAAAAACTTGTTGTGACAAAAAATCCAAATCAATTTTTGATTGTCTTAAAACGGTTATTAAGTTGGCTGATCGGCTTTGGATTAAGCCGGCTAATAAATGTTCACTGCCAACGTAAGGATGAAGACTGGCATAAGCAGTCAATACTGCTTTTTTTATCACCTGGCGACTGTCGGCAGATAGTTTGGTGGCTGGTTCAATAATTTTTGGTCCGGCTAGTTCGCTGATTAATTTTTTTAATTCTTCTTTATCCGCTTTAGCTTTGATTAATATTTCGGCGCCTAAAGAACCGCGCTGGATTAATAGGCCGTAAAGTAAATGTTCGGGATTAATTTCTGGCTGTCTTAATTCAGTCGCTAAAATTTTTGCTTCGGTTAAAGCTTTTTTAAAATTATTAGTAAAACGTTGCAAAATATGATGAGACATAAAGATGTTAAAAGGTTAGATTGTTGATTAACCGGAGAATAAAATTTAGTTTATTTGGCTTGCCCCATATTTTTTAAGGCTTTAATTCTTTCTTCAATCGGGGGGTGAGTGGCAAAGAGTCGGCTAAATAATTTTTTAGTGCCACCAAAAGGATTGGCTAAATATAAATGAGCGGTGGCATTGTTGGCTTGTTGTAAGGGTAAATTATCCTGAGCAATTTTAGTTAGGGCTCCGGCTAAACCTTCTGGGTAGCGGGTTAATAGTACTCCGTCGGCGTCCGCTAAGAATTCCCGGCGCCGAGAAATTGCTAATTTGATTAATTGAGCAATAATTGGTGAAAGTATAATTAAAATAATCCCGATTAAAGCAATGATGGGATTTAGTTTATTTTCGTCGCTTCGTTGACCACGGCTGAACAGGCTACCGCGAATAAACCAATCAGACAATAAGGCGATAATTCCCACTAAAACCAAGACTACCATCATTAATCTGATGTCATAATTTTTAATGTGTGATAATTCGTGGGCGATCACTCCTTCTAGTTCTTCATTTTGTAATTTTTCTACGGCGCCTAGAGTTAAAGCCAAGGAAGCATGCTGGGGGTCACGACCGGTGGCAAAAGCGTTGATGGCGGGGTCAGCGATGAGATAAATTTTCGGTAACGGTAAACCAGCGGTCAGGCAAAGATTTTCTACCAGGCGATAGACATAAGGATTATCCGCCTTGGTTATTGGTTTGGCATGAGCGGTCCACAAAGCAATTTTATCTCCAGAATAGTAACTAATTAAAGACATCGCAATTGAAATAACTACCGCTAAAACTAAAAAGCCAGAGCCTGCTTGAAAGTATTGGCTAAAAAAATAACCAATCGCCATAATTAAAATTACAAAAACGCTGATTAAAATAATCGTACGACGTTTGTTAGCGGCGATTTGGTTGTACATAAAAATTGTATTTTTAATTTTTTTATTTTTCAATTTAAGGCAGTTTCAAGTCATCACTACTAGAGTAGGGCTATAAAAATTGAAAAGAAAAAATTGTGAATTTTTTAGTTAGAATTGTACTTTGACCGGTTCTTTTTCAGTTTCGGCCGCGCCAAAAAATTCAAAGGGCTTAAAGTTAAGAGAGGAGGCAATTAGATTGGTCGGAAAAACTTGAAGTTTAATATTAAAGTCTCGGACATTGCCATTGTAAAAGCGACGGGAGGCTTGAATTTTGTTTTCGGTGTCAGTTAATTCATCTTGGAGTTGTAAAAAATTTTGGCTAGCTTTTAGATCAGGATAATTTTCACTGACGGCAAATAAAGATTTTAAAGTTTGCGACAAAGTATTTTCCGCTTGAGTTTTTTCGGCTAAACCTTTAGCGGACATTGCTTGAGCGCGAGCCTCGGTAACTTTAGTAAATAATTGCTGTTCGTGAGTGGCGTAACCCTTGACGGTGTTTACTAAATTAGGAATTAAGTCGTAACGACGTTTAAGCTGCACGTCAATATCGGAAAAGGCTTCTTGGGTTTGATTTTTAGCTCTAATTAAACCGTTATAAACGGCAATTAGCCAGATTGCGATTAAACCGATTACAACAAACAGAAACCAATAAAACATTGCCATAAAGTTTTTTATTTTAGATTCCCCAAAGGGGTTGAATTAGATTATTAAAATATGTTATAATAATAAAGGTTTGAAATATTTTTAGCAGTCAAAAGTGCCAAAAACTCTTTTTTATTATATAATAATAACCAAGAGCGGTCAATGTTGTTGTTGAGTTGTTTTTTGGAGCGTTTAGTTGGTTAGATTGGGTTTATAAATAAAAATCAAAAATTATCAATTATTAATTATGGCTAGAAATTCAAGTTTTTTGGGGGTTGATTTGGGCAGTGCCGGCTTAAAGGTGGTGGAGCTAGCTAATGACAAAAAACGCCCTAAGCTAATTACCTACGGTTTTTCTGAAAACTTGGTTAATTTATCGCAAATTGGTTTTACGCCAGCTACCCTAGAAGTGGCTAAAGTTTTAAAAGAGATTTGCGTGCAAGCCAAAACTACTTCGCGTCAAGTAGTGGCGTCTTTGCCGAGTTTTGATGTTTATACTTCAATTATTACTTTGCCTAAGTTAGAAAAGAAAGAATTAAAGGAGGCAGTTTTTAGTGAAGCTAAAAAATTAATTCCGTTACCTTTGGATCAAGTAATTATTGATTGGAAGGTGGTGGCCGAAGCTAGGCCCGAACCCTTAGCGGCCAAGAGTAGTAAATTTTTTGAAAACGGCAACGGTGCGGTAAAACAAATTTTAACTAAACAACAACCTTACTTGAAAGTTTTGTTGACCGGTACCGCTAAAAGGTTGGTAGAAAATTTTATTAATATTTTTAAGGCCGCAGATTTAAATTTATTAAGTTTGGAAACTGAAGATTTTGCTTTGACTCGTTCTTTAATTGGCAACGATCAGGCCTCTATCATGTTAGTGGATTTAGGTGCTTCTACTTCTACAATTATTTTAGTACAAAATGGTTTACCCTTGTTGCATCGGAGTTTGCAACATGGCAGTTGGGCAGCGACTAAAATAATTGCCGAAAAATTAAAATTATCGGTTTGGCAGGCGGAGCAAGTCAAAAGAGACTTAACGCAAATTAAAGGGCAACAATATTTATTGGAAATTTTTCAAACCGCTCTCAATCCGATTATTAATGAAATCAAATACACGTATAATTTGTTTCAACAGCAACCCGGTCAAAAAATAGAAAAAGTAATTTTAACTGGTGGCGGGGCGCTATTGCCAGAATTACCACAATTTTTAGCAAATATTTTAGGCACTAAGGTATATTTGGGGGATCCTTGGGCGAGAGTGATGTATCCGGAAGAATTAAAACCGGTTTTGGATGTAGTTGGTTCACGGATGTCTATCGCCGTTGGCTTAGCAATGCGAGAAATTATTTAAAAAATTAAAAAATAAAACAAAATAAAACATTATGCCCAACGTTAATTTATTGCCACCCGAGCTGCGTTGGTCTGAGGAAAAGTTGCAAAAAAAATTGCAAAAACAAAAGCCCTCGGCAGACATTAAGTACGTTTCACCTCAAGCCAAGAATTCTATCGTTAAACAGCCCAGTCTGTCTTTATGGCAGAGATTATTTTTTCAGCCCCCCGTGGTTAAAACCAGTCGACCAATTAGTCGTCCGCCATTGCCGGAAATCAGACAGATCCGAGTGGCGGTTAAGCCTCAGCCTAAAGCGCCGTTTAAAAAGCCAGTAGTTGTGGTTAGGCGAAGTTTTTGGCGCCGGTGGTTTAGTTTTAAGCCTAAAATGGCGAGCACGGTTAAATTACCTAATTTGCCACCGCCAGCTACTTATAAAGCAGTTGCTAAAAATTCGGTGCCGGCCAATATCACTAAACCAGTGATTAAACCTTTAAACAAGCCGGTAGTTCGGCCAGGTTTTTGGCAATATTTTAATCGCCTGAATTCTGAGAAATTAATTTCTACTCCTACCCCTAAACTTGGTTTAACAGCCGGGGCAGAAAAAATTAAAGCTAAGACAGCGCCAAATGATTTTTTTGACTGGGCGTCGTTTTTTCCCGCTCTGGTTTATTTGTTAATTATTATTATTGTGTTATCTTTTTATTTAATTTTACGTACGACTGATAATTATTTATTGCAGCGTAACAATCTTTTGGAACAAAAAATTAGCGGCCTAGAAAAACGGGTGAGTGGTCTAGAAGGCGTAATTAATAACTATGATTCAGCGCAACAAAATTTTTTAGATAATATTTCAGGTCAAGCTAATCGACAAAGCCTAGTTCAGTTAGAAGTTTATCAAGCTTTGCGGAGTGGCTTATTACCTGGAGTAAAAATTAGTGAAGTAAAAGTTAGTGGTAATCAGATTGCTGTTAGTGGTTTAGCGACTACGGCGGCAGTGGTTAAGCGTCAAGAAATGGTTTGGCAAAAAATTGATAATTTAAGTGGTTTAATTTTTACCTTAAATACCCCGGTTACTGAGCAAGAAAGTTTTACCGCTAATTTTGTGTGGCAGTCAAGTAATCTAGTGCCTTAATTATGTCAGTTAAAAATAATTTCACAGCAGTTACTCCCGCTTTGACTAAAGCTGATCAATCGATCGAAGCTTTGGTTTCCGGACAAAAGATTTTAGAGGTGATTATCAAAAACGCTTTAGACGGTCGGGCGACGGATATTCATATTGAACCTAGCGCGGGTGAGGTAAGAATACGTTATCGCGTGGATGGAATTTTGCATTCTTCGCTAACTTTAAGTGCGACGGTATTAGTTTCTTTGCTACAAGCTTTACGTCAATTAGTCGGTTTGCCGCCGGCCAAAGATTTGCAACCCCAGGCAGCCAGTTATAAACTTGAATATGAAGGAAAAATTTATAACGTTTTAGTTTATTTTTTGCCGATGATTGAAGGCGAAAAAGTAGTTTTACATTTAGTTAGCGCTTACGATCAACCGCAAACTTTAGTGGAGCTGGGCTTTGCTGATTATCATCTTAGTCAGATTGAAAAAAAATTAACCCGCGGTGGCCTGTTTTTAGTAACGGGCAAAGTTAATTCAGGCAAAACCACCACCCTGTACACGTTGTTAAATATTTTAAACAGTGAAGCGGTAAATATTACCACTTTAGAAGAGCCGATTGAACGCTATTTGTCGGGAGTTAATCAAATTTCTTTAGGCTCTTTGCACGATTCAAATTTAAATGAGGCCTTGCAGGTTGCCTTAAAACAAGAGCCTGATATTTTGTTGTTAGATACCTTGGATAGCGTTACGGCGGTAGAATTAGCCGGTTGGGTAGCCACCTTTAATAAAAAAGTTTTTTCTTCTTTGGCCACCTCAGATGTTTTAAGCACGGTCAAGCGGTTATTAGAAATGGGCTTACCAACTTTTTTGCTAACCGAAGCTTTGGGTTTAATTATTAGTCAGAGGTTAGTGCGTAAAATTTGTCCCGATTGCCGAGTAGAAACCACGCCGGCTCCTGGGTTACTTAAAATTGCCAAAGCGTTAGTTAAGTCGACTCCTACAGGTTTGATAGATCCCGAAAATTTGGTTTTTTATCGGGGCGCTGGTTGCCCACATTGTAGCCAAACAGGCTATAAGGGTAGAATGGTTTTGGCGGAAATTTTTGAATTAAATGAGCCCTTGAAAAATTATCTCATTGAAGGTGGCGAATTGACGGCCGAGAGCTTGACTAAATTAGATCCGGAGTTTATCTTTTTAGCAGTTGATGGTATAATAAAAGCCAGTCAGGGGCTAACTACCTTGGAAGAAGTGATCAAAAATATTAGTTAATTATTTATGACAGTCAAAAGTGACAAAAAAATTAAAATTTTATTGGTTGAGGATGATGCTTTTTTAGCAGAACTGTATGCCACTAAGTTTAAGTTAGAGAATTTTGAAGTAATCTTGGCTATGGATGGCGAAAAAGCCTTAGAATTGGTGCAAAAAAAGGTGCCAGATATTATTTTGTTAGATTTAATTCTACCAAAAATAAATGGTTTTGTGGTTTTAGAAACTTTAAAAAAAGGTCAGGATACTAAAGATATTCCGGTTATCTTATTAACTAATCTTTCGCAAAAAGGAGATGTTGATCGGGGCTTAGCGATGGGGGCCAAAGATTATTTAATAAAAGCCCATTTTATGCCATCCGAAGTGGTTGCCAAGATTAAAAAGATTATTGGTTTAAAATAGGGCTTGTATTTTTACTTAATATTTAATTCTATATAAGAGAGGGGAGGTGAAGACATGATTAAACGAAAAGGTTTTACCTTGATTGAATTGTTAGTGGTTATCGCTATTATTGGTTTATTATCAACTTTGGCGGTAATTTCTTTAAATTCAGCTAGACAAAAATCCCGGGACGCTCGACGTTTGTCTGATATTAAACAAGTTCAGACTGCCTTAGAGTTGTATTATACAGATAATAACAGCTATCCAGCTACGGTGACTTCTGGTGGTACGATCGGTACTTATATGACTTTAGTACCAACTAACCCCGGTCCGGGTGGCGCAACGTATACTTATACGCAACGAGATAGTGGCGCTAGTTATACTATTGGTTATTCGATAGAAAGTGCGGTTGGTGATATTACAGCCGGCACCCATACTGCTACCCCATCGGGTTTATCAAATCCATAAGTTAAGTTTTTTGGGGATCCTTTAAAAGCTTACCCCCCATCTTTTAGCCGATTAGCTCTAGTCGTTTAAAAGATGGGGGGTTTGTTTTTTTTCTTTAATTTTTTGTTATAATAAGAACATGTCTAAGCAATATTTAGTAAAGATTTTAAACTCGGTTTTAGTGGCAATTTTAGCAGTTACTATTTTTATTGTGCCAGTTTATTTTAATTGGCGAGGTTGGAATATTTTTGAACTAGATAAAGCGGTAATTGGTTGTTGGTTGATTGAATTGTTGTTAATTGTTTGGTTGATAAAAAACCTGTGGTTAGATTCAGTAAATTTAGTTTGGCAAGGGCAAGCGATGTTAGTAATAGCGATTTTTTTATTTACTCAAGTATTAGCTGCAATATTTTCGATTAGTCCACATTTAAGTTTTTGGGGTTCTTATTGGCGGGAGCAGGGTTTGTGGCTAATAATGCATTATTTATTATTTTTTTGGTTAGCTTTACAAATTTTTTTGATTGATAAAAAACGTTATTGGCTTAAAGCCATTATTGGTTCAGTGGCTTTAGTGATTATTTACGCTTGGTGTCAGTTAGCCGGCTTGGATGTAGTGGCTTGGTCAGAAGCTCCCAGTATTACTTGGCGAGTATTTTCCACCTTTGGCCAACCAAATTTTTTAGGTTTATTTTTATTGCTAACTTGGCCCTTAGTTTGGTATCAGACGCGGCAAAGTTTAAAGCCAAGTCGTTGGTTGTTGCGATTGTTGTTAGTGGGGCAATTTAGTGCATTATTTTTTACTTTTTCGCGAACTATTTGGCTGGGGTTGTTGGGTCAAATTATTATCTTAGTTGGTTATTGGCTGAGCCAAAAAAAGTTTTATCGTTGGTTGTTGGTTTTGGTTAGCGGTTTAATCTTGTTAAGTTTAGGTTATGGCTTTTTAGTTTGGCAGTATAGCGGTCAAGTAATACAAACCGTGGCCCGTCCGGGTTTTACAGAAAATTTACAAACTCGTTGGCAAACTTTATTTAATTGGCAGTATGGTTCTTTGGCTTCGCGTTGGCTTTTTTGGCAAGCGGCGGCTAGTAAATTGCCAAAGTTGCCGGCCTGGGGTTATGGTCAAGAAACTCAAAGTTTGGTTTTGGCCGACACCTATATTCCGCAAATTGCTTTGCATGAAAAAATTAATACTATTCCCGATCGAACGCATAATGAAACTTTGGATGTATTGTTGACCAGCGGTTATTTGGGTTTATTGGCTTGGCTAGCAGTGTTAGGCCTGATTGTTTTTTTAGCTTGGTTAAATTTAAAGACTACAATCGATCCGCTAAATCAATTTTTATTTTTAGCTTTGGCCGGTTATTTATTGGCTAATCAATTTAATTTTACTACTGTGGTTAGTGGTTTATATTTTTGGTTGTTTATCGCCTTATTAGCTGCGCCAGTAGCCCAAATAAAAATTTATCAAATAAAATTGTCAGTTTGGTTTAAGATTTTTTTAGTGGTAGTTTTAGCTTTAATGCTTGTTTGGTTTACGCTTTTTAATTATCAAAGATTAGCTGCGGAACAAAACTTCGCTCAAGCTAAATTTTGGGAAAGAGTTGGTGGTTATCAAAAAATGATCAAGGCATATGAGAGAGTTTTTGCTTTAAATAGTGGCGAAGGGTATTATCGTTGGCAATTAGCGCAGTCGTTGCAGAATTTTTTAAATCCTAATTTAACTTCCGAGCAAAAACAACAGGTGATTGACTTAGGTTTTAATAATTTACAGCAAATTGATTATTTGTGGTTAGAGCCAGAAGCCTTATTAAAATTAGCTCAGTGGCAAGTCTTGGCGGGTTATTATTTAAAACCTGATTATTTTTTGGCTGCCGAACAAACCTTTAAGGCTTTGGTAAAACTTAGCCCACAAATGGCACGGTTGCCGGCCGAATGGGGCAAGTTGTATTTATTTTGGCAAAAATATGATTTAGCGGAACAGCAAATTAAACAAGCCTTGGCGCTTTATCCGCCATTAATTGATTGGCGAGTTAATGAAGAGCATCGGCGGTTAATTGCTCAGGAACAAGCTTTGGCTTATCAGGATTTGGGGCAGGTCTATTTTCAACAAAAAAAAATAGCGTTGGCTAAAAGTAGTTTTTGGCAGGCTTATCACTTATCCTTAGATCCGCAGATACTTAAAATTTTAGTAGAAATTACCCATCAAATAGGCCCTAAAACTGAAGCTTTAAGTATTGTTTTGCATCTAATTAAATTACAGCCAGAACAAGTCCAGTGGTATCAATGGGCTGGTTTGTTGTATAATGAAATGGGTAAGCCAGTGTTAGCCCAGCAATATTTATTGTTAGCAAAAAATTTAAATATTAAATAATTTTATGGCAATTGTTTTTTTGATAATTATTTTTGCTTTAATTTTTGGCAGTTTTTTTACGGCCTTAGTTTATCGTTTGTATAAACAAGAAAGTATGGTTAAGGGCCGGTCCAAGTGCCCTAACTGTCAACATGTTTTGTCGGTTACTGATTTAGTGCCCGTTTTAAGTTACGTTTTTTTAGGGGGCAAATGTCGGCATTGCCACCAAAAGATTTCGGCCTATTATCCTTTGGTTGAACTAGGTACGGTAGTTTATTTTTTAACCGGTTATGCGGTTTATGGTCTAACAACTAATTATTTGTGGTATTTAATTATTGTTAGCGTGCTTTATTTATTGTTAGTGTTTGATTGGCGTTATGGCATAATTCCGGACGTAATTTCGTTGCCAGCAATTATTTTGGCAATGTTGTTGGGTTTATGGCAAGGGCAAAATTGGTTGAATTTATTATTGGGTGGAGTAATTGGTTTTTTATTTTTTGGAGTTCAATACTTTTTTTCGCGCGGCCGGTGGATTGGTGATGGTGATTTACGTTTAGGGGCCTTGATGGGTTTGTTGCTGGGGTTACATTATTTATGGTTAGCTTTAATGATTGCTTATATTGTAGGGGCGGTGGTTTCTTTGCTGTTAATGGCCATGCGTGATAAAACCCTCAAAGATCAAATTGCTTTTGGCCCCTTTTTGGTAATGGCTACTTGGGTGATGCTATTGTGGGGTCAGCCGATTTTAACTTGGTATTTTAGTTTGGTTTTTTAGGTTTTACCTTTAGTTTTTAGTCTTTACAAAACCACCTGACTATGTTAAGGTGGTTTTAAATTTGAAAAAATAGGAGGCTACAATGAGCAAAAAAACAGGAATTGTTTTATTAGCAGAAAAATTGAATGCCCAGCATAATTGGGTATTAATTGAGCAAAATCCGCAAACTCCAGGCTTACTCCGAGAGAGAATCGGAGTAGTGCACCAATTGGTCAGTCCAAAAAATGGTGCTAAAAATTTAAGTTTAACTGAGGTGGCTATTGAGACCAAAGGTCCTTTACACCGCCACCAGAAATCGGAAGAAATTTGTGTGATTATAAGGGGTGCGGGGGAAGTATTTTTGGCTGGTAAGATAACTAAGGTGGCGCTAGGTGATTGTGTAATAATTCCACCGGGTGTAGTTCACGCTTTTCGTAAGGCCGGAGGAATGATGGAGCAGTTAGTTTATTTTTGTATTCTAACTCCAGCTCCGAACCCTAAGGATGATGTTATTGAACCAATGTCGTTGGATTGGTAGGAAAGTTAGTTAGAATTTAGTAGTTAATTATTATAACCACCGTAATTAATCGGTGGTTTTTTTATTGAGTTTTTGAGATTTTTTTGCTATAATTTTGGTATAATAAATCACTTTTTGTCATTGCGAGGAGGACCCCGCAACGGCGGGGGACGGCGAAGTAATTTGGATTGTTTCGCTGTGCTCGCAATAACTAGCTATTTATGACTAAAACCGAAGCCAAAATTCGGGCGGAAAAATTACGAGCGGAAATTAATGATTTGCGCTATCGTTATCATGTGTTGGACGACCCCAGGGTGACCGACGAAATTTATGATTCCCTAACCGAGGAATTAGAAAAAATTGAACAGCGATATCCGGATTTATTAACTTTGGATTCGCCAACCCAACGAGTTGGCGGTAAGCCCTTGGCTAAGTTTATTAAAGTGCCGCATCAAGCGCGGATGATTTCTTTGAATGATGCTTTTAGCCAGGAAGAAATGCAAGCTTGGGAAGAAAGAATTAAAAAATTAGAACCGATGGCCAACTTGGAATATATTTGTGAATTAAAATTTGATGGTTTAGCCACTAGCTTAGAATACGAGGGGGGAGTATTACAAATTGGCGCAACTCGTGGTGATGGTTTAATTGGTGAAAATGTCACGCAAAATTTAAAAACTATTCGGGCAATTCCTTTGCGTTTAAACTTAACTTTAAAAAATACGCCAAAGTTTTCGGCTGACTTGCAGGAACGGGTAAAAGACAAGTTACAAAACACTAAAAAGATTGAGGTGCGTGGTGAAGCTTTGATGAGTAAAAAAGTTTTTACAAAATTAAACAAAACCCAGACCTTTGCCAACCCACGTAACGCGGCGGCTGGCTCCATTCGCCAATTGGATTCTAAAATTACCGCCAGTCGGCAGTTGGATTGGTATGCTTATCAATTGGTTACAGCTTTGGGCCAACGGACCCACGCTGAGGAGCATCAAATTTGTCAAATGTTGGGCTTTCAGGTTCATCCGGAAGTTAAAATTTGTAAAAGTTTAGCAGAAGTGTTTGCCTTTCATGAACAAATTAAAAATCAGCGGGAGAAATTGCCGTTTGAAGTAGACGGCATAGTGGTGCAGGTCAATGAGGTTAACATTTTCCAACGTTTAGGCGTGGCCGGCAAATCGCCACGCGGCGCGATTGCTTATAAATTTTCCGCCCAACAAGCCACTACAGTTATTGAAGATATTACCGTGCAAGTGGGCCGACAAGGCAGCCTAACTCCCGTGGCGCATTTGCGACCGGTTAACGTAGGCGGTGTTACAGTTTCACGTGCTACTTTGCATAATGAAGACGAAATTAAGCGCCTAGATTTAAAAATCTGGGACACAGTGGTGGTTCAGCGGGCTGGTGATGTTATTCCTCAAGTGGTGGAAGTGATAAAAAACTTACGCACGGGTCAGGAAAAGGAATTTTTAATGCCCAAGCAGTGCCCAATTTGTCAACAGCCGGTGGTGCGACGGGTGATTGCGGCTGGCAAAGAACAGGGTGCGGCTTATATTTGTACTAATCAAAATTGCTATGCCCAACAACTACGTCGCATTAGACATTTTACCAGTAAAGGTGCTTTTAATATGGTGGGGGTTGGCCCGAAAATTATTGCTAAATTTTTTGAAGAAGGCTTAATTCGTGATGGGGCGGATTTATTTGATTTGATACCAGGAGATATTGCCGTTTTGGAGCGCTTAGCCGAAAAAAGTGCGGAGAATATTTATCAAGCGATCCAAAAAGCTAAGACGGTTTCTTTGGCGCATTTTATTTATGCTTTAGGCATCTTGCACGTGGGTGAAGAAACGGCCATTGATTTAGCGCAAAAATTTAATAGCTTAGAGAAGTTATTAGTGGCTAGTCAGGCAGAAATTAATCACATTGCTAATATTGGGGAAGTGGTGGCGGCGAGTTTTTATAGTTATTTGCATGATCATAGTAATCAAAAATTTATTCGAAAATTATTAAAGTTGGGTGTTAAAATCATGGTAGAAAAATCAACGGTTAAAAAATCTGGTCCCTTGGTCGGTAAAAAAATGGTAGTAACGGGTGTGTTAGAAACAATGTCACGCGAAGTGGCTAAAGAAAAGATTAGAGCGGCCGGTGGCGATTGGGTGAGTGCCGTTTCTCAAAATACCGATTATGTGGTGGTGGGGGCGGAGCCGGGAGCTAAATTTACGCAAGCTAAAAAATTAGGTGTTAAAGTTATTTCGGAAAAAGAATTTTTAGCGTTGTTAAAATAATAGTTAGAAAAAATAAGAAAACCTCCAAACTTTTGTTTGGAGGTTTTGGTTTTATTTCTTTTTTAATTTTTTCCAGAGTTTCTGTTGGCTAGGGCTAAGTTGTTTAGCCTTAGTATCAATTAATTCCCTGGTACACCCCACCGCCTGGGGTGGAGTAAAGCCATTGCATCTGACGGCAAATTGCCACCTATTCTTTTGCTCAATAAAAATATAAAGTTTATTGAGTTTAAGTAATTTTTTTTGTTCAGCGTAGGCCCGGTCATTTTTGGCCTTTAGTAAATAAAAACTGTCTTCGTAGAATTCTTTGGCCATAGATTCCTCCTATCTTTCAGTTTTTATAGCTCTTTTTTAAGTAGTTGTCAAGAGAGTGATTTAGTGCTAAAATATTTGGGTATTTAATAAATTTTTTATTACTATGCTTACTATTCAAGAAGTCCAACACATCGCTCAGTTAGCGCGGTTACAATTAAGTGCCGCTGATGAACAAAAATATCAGCAGCAACTTTCTTCTATTTTAGAATATGTTTCACAGTTATCCCAGGTGGATACTAGTCAGGTTTTGCCCACTAGTCAGGTGACGGGCCTAGAAAACATCACGCAAGCCGATCAAGTTGTAGAACTAAATCATCAGGCTGAGCTATTGGCCCAAGCGCCGGACACAGAAGCCGGTCAAATTAAAGTTAAAGCAGTTTTTAAAGAATAAATATGAGCAAACTAAACGAACTAACCTTAGTGGATACTTTTCAAGGGTTACGCAATAAAGATTTTTCGGCGGAGGAATTAACCCGCGATTGTTTAGCCCGGATTGAAAAAGTTGATGAGCAAGTTAAGGCTTATTTAACAGTAACGCCAGAATTAGCAATTTCTCAGGCGCAAGCGGTGGATCAAAAAATTGGTCGTGGCGAAAGTTTGTCGCCGTTAGCCGGTATTCCCGTGGCGATTAAAGATCTATTTTGTACTCAAGGAGTGCGTACTACGGCGGCGTCTAAAATTTTAGAGCAATATGTTCCGCCCTATGATGCAACGGTGGTTAAAACTTTACGGTCAGCGGGTGGAGTTTTTTTAGGTAAAACTAATTTGGACGAATTTGCTATGGGTGGTTCTACGGAAAATTCGGCTTATTTTCCGACGCATAATCCCTGGGATTTGGCTCGCGTGCCAGGTGGTTCGTCCGGTGGTTCTGCGGCCGCTATGGCGGCTGATGAATGTATTTACGCCTTAGGCACGGATACGGGTGGCTCTATTCGCGAACCGGCCTCGTTTTGTGGCACGACAGGTTTAAAAGTTTCTTACGGTCGGGTTTCGCGCTTTGGCGTTTTAGCTATGACTTCTTCTTTGGATACGGTTGGCCCATTTGGCAAAACTGCGGAAGACGTGGCTTTGATTATGAAATATTTAGCCGGACACGATGATAAAGATTCTACTACACCAAATTTACCAGTGCCGGATTATTCGGCGGAAATTATTAAAGATTTAAAAGGTTTAGTAATGGGAGTACCTAAGGAATATTTTATTGAAGGTCTGGACCCTAAAGTTAAGGCGGTAGTTGAAGAGTCAATTAAAAAATTTGAAAGCCTGGGAGTTAAAGTCCAAGAAATTTCTTTGCCTCACACCGCTTACGGCGTGGCGGCTTATTATATTATTTGTCCCTCAGAAGTTAGTTCAAATTTAGCGCGTTATGATGGTATTAAATATGGTCACAGCACGGCTTTGGCTAATGATTTGTTGGAAGTTTATTTAAAAAGTCGCGCCGAAGGTTTGGGAGCCGAAGCCAAACGTCGGGTGATGGTTGGTACTTATGCTTTGTCGGCTGGTTATTATGACGCTTATTATTTACAGGCGCAAAAAGTGCGCACTTTGGTTAAACAAGATTTTACCCAAGCGTTTACTAAAGTGGATTTTATTTTAACCCCAGTCGCGCCAACTCCTGCTTTTAAGATTGGTGAAAATATTGATGATCCAATTAAAATGTATTTATCAGATGTCTTTACCATTCCCGCCAGTTTGGCCGGTATTTGCGGCCTAGTAGTGCCGGCTGGTTTGGCCGACGGTTTGCCGGTGGGTATTCAGTTATTAGGGGATCGTTTTAAGGAAGAAATGGTCCTGCGAGTGGGTCATCAGTATCAGCAAGCCACTAATTGGCATAAACAAAAACCGCAACTTTAATTTAAATTATTAGCTAAGTTGTTGGTTTATCAAAGTGGAATATTTGTTAAAGTAATCAAAGTAAAAAAATCAAGATGAATTTACAGCTTTTTCCAATTTTTTTTGTGGCCGGTTGTGTGGTGGTTGTTTTAGTTTTAGTGGTAATTATTAAATCGTCTTTAGTCCAAAATTTTTTATTTCGACGTTCGTTATCTGACGAACAAAAAAATTTCCAACAAAAATGGCAACAGGTGGAACAAATGTTGGAAACCGACAATGAATTAATTTATCGCGCGGCGGTGGTGGAAGCCGATAAATTATTAGATCATGCTTTAAAATCTCATAAATTAGCCGGGGCGGACCTCGGCCAACGGTTAAAAGTAGCCGCTTACCAGTTTGACGTTAGTTCGGCTTGGGTGGCACATAAAGTTCGTAATCGTTTGGTGCACGAAGGGGATTTCCATTTGGACAAAAGATTAGCCCAAGACACTTTGTATAACTACAAAAGGGCGTTAAAAAATTTAAAAGTTTTATAATATGCGTAAGTTTTTGGTGACCAAAATGGATGGCACCTGGCAGGCTTACAACCATGACAAAGTAATTCATTCAATTACCGCTACGGGCTTGGCTTTAGCGCTAGCGGAAAAAATTGCGGCCAAGGTGGAAAGTAAATTGTTTAATAAAATTACTACGCGGGAACTTTATCGGTTAGTGGCTCAAGAAATTAAAAATTTAGGTAGTCCGCGGCAACATTCTTTGTATCGTTTGCGGGAAGCTTTGTCGGAATTAGATTCTATTAAATTTGAAGAATATCTTGCCGAAATTTTAACCGCTTATGGCTATCAAACCGAATGGAACAAATTAATTAGGGGAGCGGCGGTAGAACATCAGGTGGATGTAGTGGCTAAAAAAGGCGCCGAAGATTGGTTGATTGAAATTAAACATCATGTTGATTGGCATAAAATGTCCGGTCTGGGTCAAGTTTTGCAAATTCAAGCGCGGTTGGAAGATATCCAGGAAGGCTTTAGGCAAGGTAAAAATCAGTTTAATTTTACGGGAGTTTGGTTGATTAATAATACTAAGTTTTCGGATCACGCCAAGGCTTATGCGACTTACCATAAAATTCGTTTATCCGGTTGGCATTATTCTGATCAACCACAGTTTAGCTTAGAAAATTTAATTCAACAAAAAGGCCTTTATCCGGTGACTATTTTGGATATTCCAGTGGCTTTAAAAAATTTATTACAAAGTAAAAATTTAGTTACGCTTAATGATTTGTTAAAAACCAAACAGCGATTTAGAATGAATTATTCCTGGAGTGAATTACTAAACAAAGCCCAAGCAATTATACAGTAGGAAGTTTATTAAAAATCAATTTATGCCCCAACTTTGCCCCGAACTAACTACTAAATTAGACTCCCTCAAACAACTCAAACAAGAGTTTGATTTAGAAATAATCAAAGCGCAAAGTCTAAGTCCTAGCAAACCAGAGGATTTAGTTTCAGTTAGAGAAGCTAAAATCAGATTAGAGCAAAAGCTAGAGCAAATCTCAAAAATATTATGGCAAGAGTTTTATGTCAATTCTCCCCGAGGACTAACCGCTGTAGAAAAGAAAATAAATTATCACGAAATTAAAACCCTCAAAGGACATACTAAGGCTGTGTTTACCCTCCAAGTCCTCCCTGATGGCCAGATTGTTTCGGGTAGTGAAGATAGCACTATCAAAATCTGGAAACCAGACGCCAAAGGCAATTATCAAGAACCTAAAACCCTCGAAGGACATACTGATTGGGTACGCACCCTCCAAATCCT
>Ga0172379_10000892_pt1 | contig 67121 bp, 55 predicted proteins | sample GrowelOW334metaG_FD_119756 | JGI IMG/M metagenome (GOLD analysis project Ga0172379, IMG submission 119756) | Groundwater microbial communities from an aquifer near a municipal landfill in Southern Ontario, Canada - Groundwater well OW334 metaG | ecosystem: Environmental > Aquatic > Deep... | reverse complement strand
GGCGCGCTGGATGCGGTGGGCGGAGAAACTTTGGCGTGGCTGACGCGCGCCATGCTGCAAAATGGCGTGATCGCCAGCTTCGGCAATGCGGGCGGCATCGAACTGCACACCACGGTGCTGCCGTTCATCCTGCGCGGTGTGCGCCTGGTCGGGATCGATTCCGCCGCCACGGCGATGCCGTTGCGCCGCCAGACCTGGCAGCGCCTTGCAACTGACCTGCGTCCGGGGTTGTTGGCGCAGGTGGCACATACCGTGCCATTCAACGACTTGCCGCAAGTATTCCCGTTGCTGCTGCAAGGCAGGCAGCGCGGACGTTCGGTGGTCGAAATAAAAGCGCCGGGTTAGTCAAACAGGAGGTTAGTGATATAATCCGCCGCAAAGCTGGAAACGTAACAGTCCGGGAATGGCAGCGCGAAAGTGGCGGAATTGGTAGACGCACTGGATTTAGGTTCCAGCGCCGCAAGGCGTGAGAGTTCGAGTCTCTCCTTTCGCACCAGGGCATGGTTTCAGACGATTTCAGTAAGTCTCAGTAGAATCCTTGAAAGCCAATAAATACAATAGATATAGACTAATTATAGTGTCAATCAGTTTCACTTGATGTCTTGACAGCTCATGCTTTGATGGTAACAATGTTGGTAACAGACACTTCCTTGTTACCAATAAATGCCAAAAGTCGTTCCACCCCTTACCAACACTCAAATCAAGAACGCACGGCCATCTGCCAAACCGACAACCATGTTTGACGGAATGGAAACTGGTTTGCATGTCTTGGTGCAGCCCAACGGGTCAAAGACCTTTCGTCTTAAAATCAAGATCGACGGTAAAGACCGCCGCCTAACACTAGGCACGTTCCCTGATATGTCTCTGGCAGAAGCAAGAGAAGAAGCCAGTAAGACCAAGAAGCAGGTAAAGCAGGGTGTCGATCCGACCGCGCCGATTGTGGTGCATACCTTTGAGAGAGTGGCAAACAAGTTCATCGAGTGGAAAGAGCAGGTGTTACGCGCCGAGGCGACTATACGAAAATACAGGGAGTGCCTCAAAAACGATCTGTTACCAGCCATTGGTAACAAAGATATCGCAAGCATTCATGCAGCCGAGATCGTTCCGTTGCTTGAAAAGATCAACAAGCGCAGCAACAGCCTGGCAATCAAGAATCAAGAACTGGTAGGTATGATCATCAAATACGCCGTGCAACGCGGATATCGGCCACCCTATACGCAACTGGATTTGTCAGGGCTGATTCCAAGAAAGCCACGCACACCTAAAGTCATTCCAAAAGACGTAGCTGCCACTTTCAAGAGAATCGACGAGTATCCCGAGAGCATCATGCGATATGCAATGAAACTACAGTTTTATGGCTTTTTGCGATCAAGTGAGACGATGGGCGCTGAGTGGAGCGAAATCGACTTCAAAAAGAAAGAGTGGCACATACCCAAAGAGCGCATGAAGATGCGGCGACCTCATGTTGTGCCGCTTGCCAAGGAGGCAATTGAGCTTTTGAAAGAGCTGAAAAAAATCACTGGCGAGACGCCTTATTTGTTTCCCAGTATGCACAATGAAAAGGCAATGTGCGGCGATGCACTCTCAAAGGCATTTCGTAGCCTTAGTCTTGTCATCGTGCCGCATGGATGCAGAACTGCGGCGGGGACATGGATGCGTAACAATAGGTTCGCGCCGCATCTGGTGGAATCTCAGCTTTCGCATGTTGAAAAGAACGAAGTGGCTGCGGCTTATCAAAACGAGCCGCACCTTATGTACTTGGAAGAGCGTCACCACATGATGCTGGCTTGGGCGGATCACCTTTTTTCTAAGGTGATTTGACTACGAACCAAGGGTAGGGCGTTCGAATCGCTCCGGGCGCACCATCAATTCAAGGGGTTAGGTCAGAAATGATCTAGCCCATTTTTCTTTTATTCCTTGCCAGTGACACTTTTGCATAAGGCTCCGTGAGTCCAAATGATACGTAACGCTCTCAATCAGAGAAGCTAATAATTTTCACGCTGCGCCTATGGGTGATGTAATTAAATCCACCATCGTATTCGTACGTCCCCCTCTCTACTTCTCCACCCATTGCATAGTCACCTCGCCTTAAATACATTCTCCTATCTCCTGCTCAGCAGGAGGTAATGGGGTACATCGTCCGTTGTTGAAAATATCAGTCGATTTGATGCTCTGATCCCTATTAGTTCAGGATATTGGAGCGATGAAATGGCTGATGTGGTGGAGAGTAAAAAAATAGTAGGTAAAAAGAAGCAGAAGCGCCCAGATGGAACTGACCCTGCTCGATATAAAAATCTTGAGAATTTGAGTTATAGAGAATGGGCATGGGAGTTCTTGCGGCGGAATGATGATTTTATTGCTGAATGCAAAAGAGTAGATAACTGCAATCAAGATGAAAAGCAGGCAGTAGCAAGGCAATTCGAATTGAAGGAATTTAAAAGATATTCTGAGCAATATAAAGGTGGATCTGGAAGCCCTAGGTTTAAATTTAGCTCAATTTCTCATTGGATAAATTTTGATTGTGACAATAAAAAAGGTCGCTTGGCACGAATTAGGATTTGCCCTGGGCAAGTGGTAATTCGTTTTAATCTGGCATCAATGATCAAGGATAAAAAAGCGCTTGAAAAACAAATTCGTTTAGCGAAACAAGTTGTAAATAAAAATCTTGCTACATACGAAAAGCTAATTAACGAAGAAGCGAAAATTCACAAACACAAATGTGTGAACTTTGGAATATATATTCGCCTGCTTGATTATTTGGCTATGAATAAATCGCCACTCGAATGTGCCAAGCTTGTCTATCCAAACAGGACTGAGCAAACCGATTATTACCTAAGACAATATGTAAAAAGCCCAATTGAGGCTGCTAAAAAAATGGCAAGTGACGGATACATATATTTATCAATTTTAAACGGAAAACCGAAAGGGAAAGGCATACCACTAGAACTATAAAATTCTTTGGGAGTTGAGAGGTCTCCATCATCTCCCAATGGAGAAAGGTTCGATCCTAATAAAGTGCTCGTGTGCTGGCCAGCGCACCCTTCAATTTATTTAGGAGTTGCATATGAAACACCAAGCGGCACTACCAAAGCTTAATGCTACAGCAATAGCTGTTCGTTCTTGCTTTGAGAATAATGAAGCTCCAGAACACTCGGTAAGCAGTAAGCTAGAAGTACAATCGACTCAAGCCAAAGAACTTGCCCCAATTCCGAACGCGGCAACCAAGTTCAGTGATCTGCCTGACTGCGCTTACGTTCGTCAACCCACCCTGCAGACACTCTTCGCTTGCTCCAAAGCCACATTGTGGCGTTGGGTTAAAAGTGGTCGCCTGCCTCCCCCAATAAAGCTTGGCCTTAGAATTTCCGCATGGAATGTTGGAACGTTGCGCGCCCACCTTAAAAAAATTGAGTTGTCAGGGAAAGTAAATTCGACTGGAGGAAGCAAATAATGACTACTCCAAAGAAAATAAAAAAAGGCACTTCAAGCAAGGTTACTCCAAGCCTCGGCAAAACCAAGTCTGAAACAAGAGCTAAGAAGGGCGAAAGAAATTTGAATAGAAAGGCAAGGCAGAAAATTCTTAGCCAGGAGAATTCAAAGATTTCAACCGAAGGCTCAATTATTCCAAATGGAATGCGTGTCATTGGATTTACCAATGACAGGCGAGGGGTCGTTGTTCGTATGGCTGGGGATGGGCAGTCTAAATATTACAACCTCCCCATTATCGACCTGACGTACGGCGACAAGAAATCTTTGGCAGAGGCATGTGCCGAATCTGGGTCGTATGGTCTTGCAAGTAGGGCGATGGTGAAACGTTTGGCCGATGAGATTTTGCAACGTGCGGAGAATAAAAAGGCACTCGTTCTCGATACCAATGGCTTGCATGAAGTTAATTTTGATGGGCAGGCCTATAAAGCATATGTATGGGGCTCAAAAGCTTATTGGTTCGGAGAAAAGCCGCCGACCAAGGTGATAGTTGCCAATACTCAACAAATTGTAGCTGCGTCCTGCACCCTAGAGGAGTGGAATGAAAATGTTGGGAAGTACCTGAAGGGCAACCCGTACATGATTTTTGTGTTCTGCCATGCCCTATCAGCAATTCTTCGTAGGGCACTCAAGCAATCACGGCCAAGCGTTGGTCAAATAGGAGAGTCATCGAGTGGTAAAACCTCATCTCAGGGTGTCTGTCAGTCAGCATCAGGACCAATCTGTGATGTAATTTCAATGTCGGGGACAAAAGTAGGAATCATTGAGCACTTGCTTAAGTACCATGACCGTTCAGTCTTCTTTCAGGATTTTCGCCAAAACGATAAGGTCGATAATTTTGTTGACCTATTATTTGATTCAGCTGATGGCGCTGGGCGAATGAGATATGGTGGGGTACTGAATAAAATTGCTGCAACAATGATTCTCAGTAATGAGCGTCTTCTGGCAGACATGGTGCGCGGGAAGAAAGTGCCTGTAGATGAGGGTATTTATGCTCGGTACTTTGAACTAGTTTGCACCGCACCATACGGAGCTTTCCATGACCTGCACGAGTTCGACGATGCTGCAGAATTCGCAGACAACCTGAAGCAAAATTGCGAAAAGTATTATGGCGCGGTATGGCCTGTTTTGCTGCAGGTGCTGTCCAAGAAGTGGGCTGATGTAGAGACACGGTATGACGAGTTGCTACCCAAGGTAAAGGCCGCAATTGCAAAGCTTGCAGGCGATGCAGATCATGGTCGCGTCACGAACCGTATTATGGATTCTCTCTCATTCTCGGCATGGGTTGGCGTATTGGCGTGTCGGTTTAAAGTTTTGCCAATTAAGTCGGTCGAAATAATCGACGCATTCGGCCTTGTCATGAAAGAGCATATGGCTCGTCAATTGTCGGGATCAACGCCACTGGTGGATGAGCTAGTGAGCGATGTACGTGGATGCCTCGATGAGGGGTCTGGCCGCTTCCCACCTTTGGCAGACTTTGGTGACGAGAATCATCGCTCAAGCATTCACGGCTATCGCTGGAAGGCAAAGAAGCACGGAGATCTATTCTTATTCTTGCCGCACGTATTCGACCGTCTCTTCAAAGAAAAATATGGAGGGGCCGCATACGGGATGCTCGAAGAGTCAGGATTCCTTGTCAAAACATCTGGGCAAGGGCACCAGTATCAGGTCCGCATTCCAAGAGTGGAAAAGCAAAAATCATTCATCGCGATCAAGGCAAGCATCCAATTCGACCGGGTAGGGTGATTGTTGAATTTGTCACGTTGTCACAACTGCATTATTGGTGTGGCAACGTGAATTTATTATGCAACAGATTGGAAAAAACCAATATGTGCACATTTTTCTTCTGATTATTCGCTTGTGACAATGTGACATATTTGCCGCTCGTGCGGTGCCAGTGCACACTGTAATACTCAACATTATCAACAATATAACTTGTTTCACTTTTAACTGATTTAGTACTTTTATTGATACTAACTACTGTTCTAGACTCAGTCATACCCTACTAATGAAAGGATTAACCATGATTGACACTATCAAGCTTCAACCACCCGAATCCAAGGCGCTACGCAATGCCGTATTGGCAAAGCACAAAGATAACCCGGCTATCAACTACCGCTACATTCTGGAAAAGGTGAAAACCAGATTTGGCAGCTTTACGATAAAGATATTTCTTAGCGAAGGGTACATGGAGATGGAGCTGTCGCCTGCTAAGCATCTGCAGGGGCACAACGTCTTCGGCACTAATCGCCTTAGTAAGTTGCTCTACGGCGTGATGAGGTTAATTTACGCCCACTTTGATGTCCCATATTCAAAGCAGGAGCATGCGATTTATAAACAACAGGGATTCACGATATTACGGATTGATTTGACGGCAAGCTTTCTTGTCGGGTCGCAGGCAACGGTCGTTAAGACGATGAACCTGCTTCGACAGCACCTGTTAATCCTTGGGCATGACGTCGTTGTGCATGAAACCCCTAAAGGTATTGAAACTATTTATGTTGGGAAATCTTCATCACGTAGCTCGGTAAAGTTTTACAACAAGTATCTTGAACTGCTCGACAAGAACAAGGGCAATGGCAAGGCCGCTACTGCAATTAAAGCCCTCCCGTATTATGCTGATGTTCTTAGATACACGGAGAAGGTAGTTAGATTCGAGTACACGATTCGCACTCAGGAACTGAAGGATCAAGGATGGAAAAGCTCTTTGGCATGGAGCGGCAGCATGGTGCGTGAATTGCTGGAAGAAAAGCTGTGCAAGCTCGGGCTGTCAGCCCAGTTAATTGCCGAATTGCCTGCAGAGGTTGTTTCAGACCTCAACGAAGTCAAACGCAATAAATACGTGCGGTGGGCAGAGGGCGATGAACTTCGCAAAACATTGCACCCTGCCACATTCACTCGCGATCGAAAATTTTTCCTTACCCATGGACTAGATATTGCTCGTACACACGCTCAAACGCCGAAGGGTGTTGTGCTTACCGGCAGGCTATCGACCGAGAAGATGCGGATGACCTATCCCACTCGTTTTGTCGAGACGGGAGCGGTGTTCCGGTAATGTTTCGGTAGATCGTACTGTTCAGCAGGAACACACCAGCAGGTTTGATCCCGTGGTCTTTACGGTGTCGGACTTGCACCCTTGGTGCTATATGTGGAAGATCATGCCGTTTGTGGCGATGGTCTCCTTCTCGGCCTAAGCAGACGTCAAGTACGCTAGTGGAGGGGCAGTTCCATACGTCCGCTGTAGAAAAATGGAGTGTCGTCGATTTTGAGCCCTTGCAACTGTAAAGAGAAATTGACGCTGAGGATTGGAGCCGACGAAATGCCGACGTTAAGGAAGTTTTATTCGACTTCAAACGGATATGAGTTAGCATGAAAACAGGGTTTAATGTAACCATCTCGGGAGAATATCAATGTATAGGATTGCGATTGTAGAAGATGATAAGTCTACAAACGATACTTTCCTTGCGCTATTGAAGAACCATTGGCCTGACTGCAAGGTAGATCAGTTCTTGAATTTCGAATCCGCCAACGATGCATTGACAAAGAATCATTATGACTTGGTGATATCTGATATAGATTTAGGGCCGGGGACTGACAAATATGGTGGTTTGAAGATAGCGAAGTCCCTGCATGTGAAGCAGTCTCCGCTTCTTATTGTTTCAGGTTTGCCGCAACCTGAGCTTCATCGTGAAATGTTCAAGGCGCTGGATGCTTGGGACTACCTGCAGAAACCTGTGAATGAGTCTGATTTCATAAACCAAGTTAGTAGAGCAATAACGTTCTCGCAGGCGAAGGGGCAAGGGCCGTCGAATACCGGTAGTTTTCAGACTCCAACTACTCCAGACCCGAATTTGCAGATCGACCTTCGTTCAACAACACGGGTGATATGGAAAGGCAATCGCGTAAATCTCTCCATGACGCAAATCCGCCTTTTGCAGACCCTTGTTGAACATGCTAATCAAGGCGTGACATTTGAAGCCCTGTTTGACCAAATCGATTCCGGCAGGAACAAGGAAAACCTTCGCGTCCACATTGGTTCCATACGAAGGGAGTTTTCCGCAAGTGATCCCGAATTCAATAGCGTAAAAAACGTGCCGATGCTTGGGTATATGTGGTGTGTTTGATCTTTCCTTGTCAAAATTTGCGCAGTATCGTTTAACGCTTACTGCCGTTGTAGGGCTTGCATTACTTTTTCTACTAACTGGGGCCACCCTTTATCGGCTCATCACCGCTTCGATAGAAAAAGAGCGATCGCATCGGCAGGAGTTGTTTGATAGTGACCTGCGGGAATTAGCTGGGCGTCTTGATGCAGACGAACGGTATGTACTGGAGAATAACTTATCAAAGCTTCTTTCCGAAGAGCGACCAATTCAACCACTGCTTCTCCCGAGACTGTATTTCGTAAACCTGCCAATTGGTAATTCACCTCTTACTCCACGACCACCTCCGCAGAATTGTTATGTAGACCTTGTTGTTTTGGCACCGAATGCGGAACGTAATCAGAACCCCGACCGGTTTTGCACATATTTCACCTCAAACAGGGCGCTGGGAAGTTACTTGTACTTGGACATGACCTTATCGAACAGGTCAGTTGCTACCCTTCGAACTGGTGATATAACACTTCACGCAGACGCTATTCGTCTTTCAGTTCGTAGCGGAGAGCACTCGGGATCATGGTGGCTAACATTGCAGCCGCCAAGATATTCCCCTCCCTCGTCCCGGAGATTTGAAGTAACGGCGATTCTGGAATATGCAAATGGTAAGAGAGAACGAGATCGCCGCATTGAAGGATGGGCGTACCAGCAACAGCAACCCAATGGGGAGTCCTTGTTGCACATTATTGCCCGCCTAGACTTTCACGCAATTATTCCCCAGCAACCACCGCAACCGGGAATCCTGTCGCAACAAACAGTCGTTAAGAGCCATTATCGCGGCGGGCAATTTAGGCACCGAAGGCAGGAAGCCCTTACAGATGCTATGTTAGAGCCATGGCCTCCTCAAGGCTGGCAAGACGTTAAGATTCAGCTAGCCAGAAAAAGCCTTAACCCAGATACACAGCAAGCGACGCTGGCAGAATACAGCCCTCAAGGCAGGACTAACTTATCAGTTTCAGCATTGTCTGCGCCATTCGTCAATGCGTACGCCAAGTTAAGCATTAGGCAGCACCTTCATTCAGGAGAATTAAAGCGCTGGCCATCCTCGCCACCTGCCGCACTGAGCGAAAAGCTCGACAGTACTGATAGTTGGCTCCGGATAGTTGACGGTGACCTAGTATTCCAACGGGCAACTCCTTTGGTGCGGGAACAAATTGTTCCTGATACCAATTTAGTATTCGAAGTTAGCCATCCTGGTACCGTCGTCGAAAAGGGGGTATGGCAGACAGCTGCACTGCTTTCTCTTGTACTCTTTGGATTTCTCTTTCTTGCGCACCATTTCTGGGTTCGTTTGCTAAGGCCGATTTGGGTACTCTCCGCGAAGGCCACAGAACTGGTGAGCAGCCCAATCGAGTCCGAGCAAGAACTGCCATATGGAGACAATAGGGACGAGGTTGGCACTCTCTCTACAGCGTTCAATGATCTCCTCAAGGAAACTAGGCTGCGCGCATCTAGAGAGCAAGCAGAACGTGAGAGGCGCAGCGAAGAAACCCGCCAGAAGCATCTCGAAGATGTAAAGACAAGAGAAGTGAGCCTCAAAACCATCGGCCACGAGATTCGATCTCCACTCCAAGCACTGCTTGGTTTGCACCAAGTTGGAGACCCAAGCCGGCGGTATATCGACAGAATGATTCGCGCAGTTGACCATCTGTTTGGTAAGGCAGGGCCCGCGTCATTCGATTCGATTCCGATCGATCTCCAGCAAATCGACATCGCCGCATTTCTATCCATTCAGGCGACAAACGCGGCGACGGCCACTAGCCCCATCACGAATGTAGAGTACATTGGTCCGCTGAGCGGTGTTGTGTGCAAAGTTGATCCAGATGCATTTGAAGATGCTGTGGCACACATACTCGAAAATGCCGCGCGTTTTCGTATTGACACTACACCGATCCTTATCCATCTCTCACAGCAGGAGAGCATAGCTACAATCTCCATTGCCAATGATGGTCCGCAGATTCCAGATAATCTCCTGGAGACGATATTCGAGTTTGGTTTCTCTCCCACGGAAAATCGAGGCGACTCTAATCAAGGAATCGGGCTATTTGCGGCCAGGAACTATGTTTCCAGAATGTCAGGCAACATCGTAGCCCGTAACACGACATCGGGCGTCGAATTCATCGTTTCATTCCCGCTGGATATATAACATCCACATAAATGTTTCCTTATCTAAAATAAGGATTTATCCCCGCCGCAAGGGGTTACTACTTTACGCCATAAAAACCACAATCACGGTTCTGAAACCAGTAGCCCCAGCCACCCAGTTGGGGAAAACAATCGACGTAATCCGATTAGGAGATATCTCATGACCAGCAAGAATCAACACGTAGTTCCCCACCAAGATGGCTGGGCCGTCAAGGGTGAAGGCAACCAGCGCGCGACCTCCGTGCACGATACCCAACAACAGGCGTTCGATGCCGCGCGCCAGATTGCACGCAACCAGCAGTCCGAACTCGTCATTCATCGTCCTGACGGTCGCATCAGGGACAAAAATAGTTACGGGCACGATCCATTCCCGCCAAAGGGCTAAGCATCATGACCGACATTCCGACCTATCATGTTCTTGCGCTCTCGGGCGGGGGGTACCGTAGCCTCTATACAGCTACGGTGCTCAGCGAACTCGAATCTGCGCTCGGGCGGCCGATTGCATCTCACTTTGATCTGATTTGCGGCACGTCGGCGGGAGGGATGATGGCGCTCGGATTGGCAGCCAACATTCCTGCTGTCGAACTAAAGGCGCTTTTCGAAGAGAAAGGCAATCGCATCTTTGGATGCCGCAGCCTCCTGCGTCGCATATTCGGGTTCTGGCTGACAGCCAAACACGCATCCACCGGGCTTAGGGGCGTGCTAAACGAGCGTTTTCAGAGCATGACAATCGGCGATCTTAAACATCGTGTACTTATACCGACGGTGAACTATTCAACCGGCCGTGGACAGTTCTTCAAGACTCCACATCATCCTTCGTTCGAGTTAGACCACCGCATGAAACTTGTCGATGTTGCATTGGCCACGGCGGCTGCACCGGTCTACTTTCCGCTGTCACGCAATGAGCGGGGCGTCTTCGCAGATGGTGGTCTGGTAGGCAATGCGCCGGGTTTGTTTGGCCTTCATGAGGTTCGGACATTCCTGGCACCAAACCAGCAGGCCAAGGTTCGCGTGCTTTCCATCGGTACCATGACCATTGGCTCCACCGTGCGCGGCGGAGCAAGCCTTGATCGCGGCTTCGGCAAGTGGCGTGGAGGCCTGTTCGATCTTGTCATTTCAGCGCAAGAATCGTCGGTTGATTACATGCTTCGCCAGTCACTTGGGGAGGATTATTTTCAAATCGACGACAAGGCCACCCCTGATCAAAGCAAAGACGTGAAGTCACTCGACCGTGTGTCCGTCGGCTCAACCAACACGCTCAGAGATCGTGGAGTCCATGCTGCACAACGCGCACTTGGAGATCCGCTGTTCAAACCCTTTCGGGCACATCAGGCCGTTGCTGCAACCTTCTACCACGGCACTAACAAGAACTCGACAAACACTACGGAGGTTTCATGCTAAACCTGAACTCACTTTTCTACACGACTGACGAAAACGAAGACAGCCTGCAATCGGCGCTCGACCTTGGTCCCACTCCGCGAAACCTCCTCGCTGAGGCTAAGACCGATGTTCGCAATTGCTTGCGAGACGGTATTCCGCGGGTGCTTAAAAGCAAAGGGCTCACCAGCGATGCCCCCCAACCTAGATTTTTTACGCAGGGTTCGTGGGCTTACAAGACACTGAATGCGCCGGCGCAAGATCCTCAGCAGGCAGATCTTGACGACGGATGCTATTTACCACTGAGCTTTGTAGCTCAATCGACACGCCCGAGCGTGGCCGCAAAAGTGTTTTTCGCAGCAGCAGAGGAAGCTCTTACACCGCTAGTGAAAGCCCGACGGTGGAAGCTCATCACTGACAAGCCGACTTGCATCCGCGTTGAGATTTCCACATATGCTCACATTGATGTTCCACTCTACGCTATTCCTGATCACGAGTTTGCAACTCTTGTGAAGGCGGCCGCCCAGGATCATGGCTTCATCAGTATGGAGGAGGCGGTGCGGAAGGCAGAACGCGATGCTTGGACGGCGCTACCGAGAAACTGTGTCCTGCTCGCACATCGCGAATGCGACTGGATGGAATCGGATCCGCGACCAGTGAGGGAATGGTTCTTGGCTGAAGTTGATGCCAAGGGTGAACAACTTCGTCGCGTCGTGCGCTATCTTAAAGCATTCCGCGACTGGCAATGGGCAACTGGCGGTCCGTCGTCTATCCTCCTGATGGCAGCCGCTGCGGCGCTCTTCGAAAAACGCGAGCGGCGTGACGACTTGGCATTACTCGACGTCGTTACTGCGTTGCCTGCAAGGCTACGAGGCGGGGTAAACAATCCCATCGATGACAAAGAGTCGTTAACTAAGCGCCTTGGTGCGGAGCTTGTGGAAGAAGCTGCCAGAAAATTCGAGGCCTTTGAAAAGGCACTTCGCGGTTCGATAAGTGCTTCGAGTGAGGCACAGGCATGCAGCTGGATGATTAAGGAATTCGGTCCCCGTTTCCCGGACAGGCCAGATCGCGTTAAGGTTGTATCGGTTGCGGCAACAATTGCATCTGCGCCAGCTATGGTAGGACCAAGCGAGTTGATTGGCCGTACCAAAGCAGGATGATGGACGAAGACACCCAAGTTACCAAAGTCATTGACGCGTTTAAGCAGCGCAACTTTACATTTGTTGGCTGCGCTGATGACGGGTGGCTAAAGCTTCACGGCCCGCTTATGGCGTTGGGGAAAAGCTATGCCTGCGAAATCATGCTTGACCCGCAGTTCTTCGAGCTGCCGCGAGTAAGGCTTCTGGAATTTCCTGCTAACCTGCCACATGTGATCCCCCACATGGGCAGTGGCGGGCATCTTTGCTACATTGCCAAGGGCACGGTCGTTCTCGATATCTTCGATCCAGTAGGTCAGGCTCTGGCGTGTTTGCAGCGCGCCGAAGAGGTGTTCACCAAAATTCTAAAAGGAGATTTTGTCGAGGATCTTGAAGAGGAGTTTTACGCCTACTGGAACGGCCCATTATGCCTAGTCGACATTCAGTACCAGCAGCTGGGGCAACAAAAGGCATTGGCGATAAAGAGCGGGACCAACCTTACGGCAGTCGTTACTGATAACGAGTCGCGGACGAAAAGAAAACTCAAATCGCTGGACTGGAATACCGCTGATTACACGATACTGACATACCGCGTTCGTACAAGTGCAAAGCCAAGACCTCACACCACAACATGGCCACCAAAGACGGTGAGAGATATTTTGCAGTGGCAAGGATTACTGGATCCACGATGCCGCAAGAGAATTGGTGAGCGAATCGAGACGGCATATGCAGCTGTAGCTAAGGGAGCTCTGATACTGGTGGAATCGCCATTGATGACCTATGGATTCGTGGTTATATTCGACCGAAAACCCTCCCAGAAAGGCATGCGTCGTCAACCACGACCTTCAATATACGCGCAGAGCGTAATACCAATGTCTGTGGTTCGGATCGACGACCGGTATATGGCCCAGCGTAATGTTCCAAACATGCTGACTCTGGCAAGCAAAAATCTCGTCATTGTCGGCTGTGGCACCATCGGAGGTTACTTGGCGGAGATGCTTGTTAAGGCAGGCGCCGGAACAGCTGGTGGGCGGTTGACGCTTGTCGACTTCGATACCCTATATCCGCAGAACATCGGGCGACATCGACTCGGTTTTCCAAACCTGTTTTCGAACAAGGCAACTGGAATGGCTGAAGAAATACAACGCCTAGCGCCTGGTGCCGACATTTGTGCGCGTCCAGTAGACGTGAAGACGGCAAATCTTGGGATGGTCGATCTTCTTATTGACACTACAGGTGAGGAGGCGCTGGGACACTGGTTGTGTAAGCGGTACCTGCCAACTACACCTATGTTATCGGTGTGGATAGAAGGGCCGGGGACCGCCATTCGAGCCCTCCTTCGTACCAAAGAAACAGGCGCCTGCTATCGCTGTTTGTGCGAAGCCAACCGAATGGGACAGTTCTTGACTGTTGTTGGAGAATTGAAGACGTTGATGGCTGGTCAGGGATGCGAAGGTCTATATGTTCCGTTTCCTGCTTCCGTCTCTGTACAAGCGGCGAGTCTTGGTGGAGAAATGGCACTTGCCTGGGCTAACGGTAGTGTAAGTCCGTCATTGCGAACCAAGTTGATCGACAGCAACTATCAACTTGCGACCCCTGACTGCGACCCGCCAAGAATAGAGGAATGTGTCGCATGTACTTCATGAATTCATGGGCGACGTCAGATCGACGCGTTCTTGTAAATTTCGCCGAGCCGGTGATTGCTGTACTTGAGAGTCACACTCAGACGTTGCCTTCTGACAGTGAGGCCGGCGGCCTCTTACTAGGAACTGTGCATGGTTCAAATATCATGGTGATCGAGGCGACGGCACCGACATCCAGGGATAAACGTTTTCAATACCTATTTGAGCGCATGCCTTTTGGTCACAGTTCCATCGCGAGAGTGCGCTGGAGAGTCAGCAGAGGAACGGTACGCTATGTTGGTGAGTGGCACACGCACCCTCAGGATTATCCCCGTCCCTCGGGACTCGACCGAACCGAGTGGAATAAACTCTCGCGCAAACGGGCAGATGGCCGCCCCATGCTCGCAGTTATCGTCGGTCGCAAAAGTCTTTATGTAGAACTAGTTCCTCATTCTGGGATTGGTTCGGTGATGAACAATGTGGAATGAACTGGGCATTGTGCTACTAGGAAGATATGGACTGCCTGTAATCTGTGCTTGGCGATTTCCATGGTGACGTGCGCCATGACAGTTGGAATCGTCAAGACTGTCAGCTAGTTTCTGCAATATAGAAGTGCTGAAAGTGGTCGACGATCCCTACAATAAAACCTTGAAGAGCAGACGTTCAGAAATAGCTTTTCTAACTATTTGCAATCGTCCGCTTTGGCCGAAATGAAGACGGTCAGAAATTCGGTCCCCTAGCAGACCTTTCCGCTTTTATGAAAGGCGGTTGGTTCAGCCTACAGGAATGTCCAGTTCTAAGTTTTGAAAACCATCACCCCGTAACTGGCCAATTATGCCTGTATCATTGCACTACGTTATGGATTTCACCGTAAGTTAAGCAAGGAAAAAACGATATGGCACGTCGCAATAGATCCTCAGTCTTTGAAGACACTATCGAAATAGTCGCCAAGCTACCCTGGTGGTTTGGCGTAGTGCTCGCACTGATCTGCTATCTTTGGCTACATCATGTTGCCAGTCAGCCCGTTAGCGCAACACCAACCGACATTAAGCAAGTAGGTAGTAACGTAGTGGGTCAATTATGGATGACCATTGCTACTTTTCTTCAATACATAATTCCAGGTTCCTGCCTGATAGGTGCCGGTATTTCTGCGTACAAGAAAAATGTGAATGGCAGCGCTCATTCCGTAAAGCTGGAATCTGATGGTTGGACATCGCAGGCTAGTTCTATACCTAGCTGTCCCCAATGTGGCGCACTGATGATTAAGCGTACTGCAAAGAAGGGGAATAGAGCGGGGGAAACATTTTGGGGATGTTCCAGCTATCCAGCATGTAAAGGAATTAGGACGTCAGCATAATAGTATCGGGTCTACACCAAGAATCAGTATGCAGTTCTCTCCAGGCTTCTTCGGTTCCATAATCACCGGCTCTGGAAGCTGGGGAATCAATCTCGATAAACAGGAACTGTTTTTTCGAGTTGGTAGTAAACGTGCGGTCAGAATTGACTACCCGTCCATTACGTCAGTTACCGTCAAACCCGGCATGGTTTGGGCTAACGTCAAAATCTGGTCATCCGGACAGTTTGTCGAGTTCGATGGCATCACAAATGATGCCGCAAATGTGCTCAAAAACAACTTGGTAGGCCGAGTCACAGATAGCCTGTTACAGCTACTGAATAAGAACAGACAATCTGTCAGTATGCTGGCCGATTCATTAGATGAATTTCTGTGTTTGCCGAAATACTTGGCGCACAGAGATATCACGCAGTGGTTTGCACGCCATGAATCAGGCCTCAACCAATCCGTCAAAGCCACCCTATCCAGATTGCGCCATCCCTACGCACCCACGAACTTTCTAGCTCCCGAGGTGCGTGCAGGCATGGAAAAACTGCTTGATGTTTTCTCCGATAATTCTGACCTATTCAAGAAGCGAAACAATGCTTTTGTCGAAAGCGAAATTCTTAATAACCGAACGTTCTTTGATTCAATCGAGAAAACACCACTAACTATGGAGCAACGCATTGCATCTGTCGTCATGGAAGATCGCAACCTGCTGGTCGCTGCGGCTGGCTCAGGGAAAACATCAACAGTGGTCGGCAAGATCGGCTACGCGCTGCTCGGGAAATTAGTAACACCTGACCAGATTTTGGTTTTAGCTTTCAACAATCATGCTGCTCACGAACTGGATGAGCGTATCCAGGAACGTATAGGATCAATCCTTGGCGATCGCAAGATTAAAGTCAGAACCTTTCACGCACTGGGACTAGAAGTTATTGCAGAGACCACTGGCAAGAAACCCTCCATTGCCAATTTCGCATCGGGTGGTGAAGTTGTGGATGGCCGATTGATATCGGATTTGGTTGCCTCTCTGCATAGTTCAGACATTGTGTTTTTCACTCAATGGGCATTGTTCATGTCTTTGTGTCGGAGACCAGCCAAGAATCCTGCCGAATTTGCATCCGTGCAGGAATGGCAAAGTTATGTAAAGGAAACCGGCGACTATCAGGACGGCAAGCTCGGATTTATTACCATGAACGGAGATATCGTCAAATCGCAGGGTGAGCTTGCTATCGCAAACTGGCTGTTCATGAATGGTGTGAAATATGAATACGAACGACCATATGAGTATGAAACTGCCGACCGGAAATTTCGGCAATACAAGCCTGACTTCTACTTTCCTGAAATCGATTGCTACCTGGAGCACTACGCACTAGATGCTAATGGAAATCCACCCAAAGCTTTCGGAGATAAATATCGGGAATCGATGGTCTGGAAACGGCGCCTTCACGCCGAAAAGGGAACAGATGTGTTCGAATCCACATTTGCTGAGTTCATATCTGGATCTCTTTTCGATAATCTCGAAAGAGAGTTGACACAACGCGGCATTAAGCTGAAACAACGCAGCCAAAATGAAATAATCAAGATTTTAAACCAGTCTAAGCTTAGTACGGAGTTGAGTTCTCTGCTCAGAACATTCATTAAGCATGCGAAGTCCAACGAGATGGATCCGTCCACGTTAGCGGCTAGGGCGAGTGCCATGCCTCATCCATACCGGGCAAAGCTATTCGCAGCTATTGCCAGCAAAGTGATAGGTATCTATGAGAAAAAACTGCAGGAAACTGGCGATGTCGACTTTGAAGATCTTATTGTTGATGCTGCCCACCATGCGGCAAGTGATGAATTCAAGCACCCTTACAAACTAATCCTAGTCGACGAGTTCCAGGACATCTCGCGTGCGCGCGCAAAGCTTCTGATGTCTTTGCTGAATAAGGCACCAGGCTGTCAGCTCTTCGCTGTGGGTGATGACTGGCAGTCGATCTACCGTTTTGCAGGTTCGGACATAGCAATCTTCACAGGGTTTCAGAGTAACTTTGGATATACCGCAATCAACTACTTGACCCAAACCTTCCGTTCCAATCAGGGTATCGCCGATGTGGCCGCAAGCTTTGTGCAGCGCAATCCGAGCCAAATGAAAAAAAATGTGAAATCAACCGATAAGACTACCGACAATGTAGTGATGATTCGGCTATACAAGCGATTACCAGAGATGGAAAATCTCATTGATACGGCACTCACCGAATTGGCGGAGGTAAATGTTTCTAAGAAGGCAGCAACAGTATTAATTCTCGGCCGCTATCGCCATCAGTCACCAGACAAACTGGCTAATTGGCAAAAACAGTTTGCCACCAATCTCAATATTGAATTTAGGACGATCCATTCATCAAAAGGGTTGCAGGCAGACTACGTTATCCTGATCGGGCTGCATTCTGGCAAGAACGCTTTTCCTTCCGAAATTACCGATGATCCATTGCTACAAATGGTGATGCCGACACCGGAGACTTTTCAGCATTCGGAAGAACGCCGACTGTTCTATGTAGCGTTAACTAGGGCTAGGCATAGGGTTTACCTCTTGGGTGGGGAACACACCCCCTCCTGTTTCCTGACAGAACTGCAAGGTAGTGCATTGTCGAAGTCCACTACTTATGGAGCTTATAGCCAAGGTAAGGCTGCTAATGGAAGTGAGCTTTGCCCACGATGCAAGGTTGGATACCTATTGAAAAAACAAGGGAAATACGGGAGTTTTCAAGGATGCTCTGAATATCCAGTGTGCGGATATACTCAAAAATAAAGGTTCGATCCTCGGCCATTCCGTCCTGTTGCCCTAGGCTGCGCTGAATTGACAATCAACGACCGCTTTATGGCATGCTGTTAGCAAGGCGCTACAGCCGCATCGACCGAGAAGCGGAAGCATAACCGTTCCGAAATGAAGCATTTATGGTTCCATTCACAACTTTGCCTACTACAACAGCCGCTTGATGTAGAGCCATCACCAATATAATACTTATTCTATGGAATACACTATCTCGGCAGATTACAACCTTATTGAGTCCTCACTAAAGTCTTTATGGCGTCAATATGACGAGCTTGAGAAGGAAGTGAATTCATTTGTTCCAAAGACGTTGCCTGAGCTGCAGATAGAGTTTGGCACAAAACTCATGGATTCATTCCGGAAAAGGATGCCGAACCAGCCTGAAGAAGAAGTAGCAAAGACGGTTGAAAGGCAACTACTAGCGAATATTTCTCCTGAAGACCAGTTCTCAAATCAGTTTTCGGAGAGATTTTCGACATTGCAGGTGATGGTCACCATAATCTCTCATGCCTTATGCGAGTCTCTCATTAATACAATATTGGCGATCGAGTGTTATGCAGCGGGAAAGGTGGAGCAGTTCAATAGTGTTGAGCAAGATAATTTGCTCAAAAAGTGGACAAGCACATTAAAGAAAATCTGCCCTCAATATGAGCTATCTAGGAATTCACCTATTTTTCAAACGTTAGAGTTTATGCATAAGCAGCGTAATGCGTTAGCACATTACAAGGTTTCACTTGAAGCTGGTGGTAAATCAATTCTTGATGGATCAGGATTTCAACCCTTTTCATACCAAGAAGGTACCCACTGGCTGAGAAGGTTTTTTAGTTTGCCATACGACCTTGCAGAGAATGCCCATGGCCGTATTCAGGAAAATGCAACTCCGGCGATACTCGCTTATCTTAGAAGTCCTATTCCAAAATCGGGTGAGCATCAGCAGTAAAATTGGTTTGTGCGTTATGGGCTCCATAGGAGCGGTAGCGCCTATTCGGTATTTTGAATAGCCTACCTTCACGACTAGCAATAACGCAATTCTTACGAGGGAACGCTTAGGCCGATTTTGAGACCGACTCTATGTCGGCCATAGCGGACTTTAGGCGGTTTGCTGAAACGGCTGTCTGCGCAGGTCGGGGTGATTTCCACTTCTCGCACAATAACGGTCGTTGCCAAGCAGTGTTTTGATGGTGATCGAAGGTCGCCACCCATTTTAGACATTCGCTTTGTCAATCTGAGCGACCGCGGGAGCAGATGTTTCGCCCCTTGGACAAACAGCTGCCCAATCCTTAGGGCTGCGGCGCTTGCCCAGCGGCTTGTGATTGCGGAGCGAGTTCGGATGCTAATGCAGACCCACCGAAAAGCCGTTGGATCAACCCCGCCAAGCGAGGTGATGACGCATCGTTGGCGATGGTTCGGCAGGCGTCCACAAAGCGCTCCGTGGCTGTACCGAAACGGGCATCGTAGGTCGCACGTTGAAGCCGCATCTCAATCATCTTGCGCATGAAACGGCGAAGCTTGTCCAGATCCTCCATCTCGCGGATAGCGGTCTCAAAGTCAGCCGCCGTGGCTTGCCTCATGGCCACCTCCTGCAGAGCCCCCCAGCCGCTGTTCTCGATAATGTACATGCACGCATCGACGACTGTGGCGTTTGCCTGAGCAGTGGCTTTAATTGCGGCAAACTCGGCTTGGATCTTGATATGGAGCGGGTTGTTGAAAGGATTCTCGTCATTCACCGTAGTTGGATTGCGAGCCCTGAACGCCTCGATCCAGCCATCAATGATTGCTTGGCCAATTTCAGCCCCACCAGGCAGTTTCGCGAGCACTGAATCGAGTTCCGTTACGACGAACGGATCGAGAAGACCTGCTTTTGCAGGAAAGGCAGCTGCTTCGGCAACCAACTGCGCCTCGTCGACACGATGGTTCCAAAAGACCTGATTGAGAAAGTCTTTGGCGGCCTCCCTCGCCTCCATCGCTTCCTTTTCAGCCACATAGCGATCGATAATCGCTTCGATGCTGGCAGCTTCGAAAAGGCCGGACTCCAAGAATTCGACCAACCGCTTTTCGAACTCGTCGCAGCAGTGGATGCCCAACTCCTGCATGAGCATCCGCCAACGATCCTCCCGCTTCTCCTCGGATGTTGGCTCCTTGTTCTTATCCCGACCGAAACTCAGCCAATCAGGGTTGCCTGCATTCAATGCGAACTTGAAATCAGGACCATCATCCAAGCCGCGATAGTAGATGGCCGAAAACAAGACGATTGATGGCACCACCCGCGCCTGGATCGCCTCCTCCAAGTCTCGCCCCGCCAAGATCTGATTGGCCACCTTGATGACTTTGACGACAATGCGAATATTGGTCAGACCGCATGAGATCGACGCTCGCTTGATCGCCTTCGCGTATTTCGAAGAGGCTAATCCAATCGCGATGGAAAAGGCTTCCTCTGCGGACGTCGACAGCTTGATCTCTTGGTCGATGACTTTCTCACGGAAGGTCGCCCAAAGCTTCTCTTGATCGACTTTACTCGAGAGCTGGTCGTCATTGAGAACTAGTACGAACCGCGATTTGTGCTGCTTTGAGTACTCGTCGATGAAGCCGAGCACCTCGTCGATGCCCAGCTTCTCGTGCTTCCGCTCAATGTCATCAATGACGACCAGCTTGCCTCGAAGCACCACAGGGGCCATCAACAACAAGTTCAGGTCTTTAATGGCCGCCAATGCCTTGTAGTGCTCTGACGCAGCTTCGACGCCTACCTTGAACAGGTTCTTGAGGCCGTCGAACATTCCACCATGCGACTCTACGCTGGGGATCGCCGCCTCGATGAGCTTGCGCTTTACCTGGTCGATGCTCGACAGGCCAAACAGCGACACATAGAGTGCATTCTTGACTTTGTCATCGCCGGACTCTTTCTTGATTTCATCCCAAAGGTGAGTCTTGCCTGTGCCCCATTTTCCTGACAGCGCGATCACGCTGCTGTCCGCTTGGCCAAGCAGTTGGATCATCTGCTCCTTTGTCTTTTTCAACGACATACTTCCCCCAATATATTCAAGACGACATGGGCCACCAGAACTTCGAAGAAATCATGGGAGTCACAGCCTCGCTGGTGATGACATCTGCATTAGTAACGCTTCTGGCCGCATTGAGTATAACGGACATCCCTGCGGTTCGAACAGACTGCCTTTTCATCAAATCGCCTAAGTCCGCTTTGGCCGAGGAGGAGACGGTCGGAGTACACAGCCTGAACTTCCGCTTCGTGTCGCTAGTGCTACTTGGCGAATGACTGGTTTCCGGCGGTGTGAAAATACTTGGTTAGATACTTGAACCGACCGCTATTTGTCTCCAATTTTCAATGCCTCCCTTGCCCGATCCCCACAACAACATTCCCTAACACCCCAACCAATATCTCCATGCCATCCGTCATTAGCTGGAGCTGTTCCTCATTGGGTTTTGTCATCCCGATCATGGCAAGCTTCTCATCCAGTGGTAACTCGCCGTACTTTGATTGATAGTGGGCCACATTAAGGGCCAGCAACCTCGCGCATTCAGCAAGATCATCCTTACTCACTTTTTCGATAAGGAGATCAGCAAGTTTGTTATATTGTCCAAACGTTGATAAATCAGCCATGGGGGAATCTCCGATGATGATGTCCTACTGTACCCGATTCCTTCTACTGCTTGTAGCTACGCTGCTGCTTGCCAGCACTTCGTTAGCTGATACATTGCAGGGCAGGGTGGTGGGGATTGCTGACGGTGATACGGTAACGGTACTTGATGACTCCAACACTCAGTTCAAGATTCGGTTGATGGGCATTGATGCGCCTGAGAAGAAGCAGGCATTCGGCAACAAGTCTAAAGAGTCTCTTTCTGCCATGGTGTTCAACAAGCAGGTCACGGTCGAATACAGTAAGAAGGACAGATATGGCCGCACGGTCGGCAAGATCACAGTGGATGGTATCGATGCCAACCTAGAGCAGGTCAAAGCTGGAATGGCTTGGCACTACAAGCAGTACCAGAACGAGCAATCTGTTGAAGATCGTTCCCTCTATGCCGAAGCAGAAGATCAGGCGAGGGCAGAGACGTGCGGCTTGTGGTTCGACGTTGATCCAACTCCGCCTTGGGATTGGCGGAAGCAACAGAAGAACAAGGATTGAAATGAAGGGCCAGCTTGCGCCAAAACCGGATACCCAAGGTTGATTCTCAATTTGATTAACGGCAGGATGCAATGATACTTTTCTACATTATTTGTTAGGTATCTTTGAAATGCACACGTCCGACTCAGTTCGCTCGGTAATGGAAATCTTTAAGGGGCAGGGCATCACGCTTCCTGAGCTTCCTGGCGTTTATGCGTTCTGGTGGATCGCGGCCAAAGCTGAACTACTTGCTGGCAACCGGCATATCGTTCTCAAGGGCCCAAGAGAACAACCTGTTGATGTCGAATACAAGGACTGGTGGCCAAAGGAACTTTTGTATCCGTGTCTGTACGTTGGGAAGTCCACAAATATCAAGAACCGCTTTTCGCTTCATATCAAGCGCGGCTCCCCAGGCAGACTTCACGAGCCACTATTGGGAAATAGGAAACCCAAGCCATGCACGTCGTCTTGCCAACTTCGGTTCGGTATTGAGCATGTCTTTCCAAATGAGCAAGACCCTCTAGCACTCATCCATAGGGCAATAGGTTTCTCATATCGCACTGACTTCCCTGAGAACGCAATTGCTGAGCGCTTCTTCGAAGAAGACCGCCTCGTTGGCCTATGGAGACCATGGTTCAATGTTGACTCGGAACGATAGGATGCCCCATCGTTGATGCCATTTATTTTGTTAGCGAGCAGCTATTGTCATGCAATGCCAACGTCCTTTACTCAACCTTTGTTTCACCAGTTGCTGATAGGCGTTAGGGCTTAGATCTAACTTTCTACCGTGTCTTTTTTGATTGCACCAAAGGCATGCGGCAACAATATTTTGCGCTGCATCTTTTCCACCATCCTTACGGGCTTCAAGGTGCTCGGCAGTGCATTTAAGCCACTTTGCTTGATGCGGACTGATATTGTTGGATTTGGCAAAAGACTCGGGATTGTTTTCCCACATAGGAAAACCGCAGTAGAAGCAGCGATGGGATTGGGCGATGTAAGCCGATTTGCGGTGACGGACCAATTGAGAGAGCATGGAGGTTCCTTTTAAGTTTCAAAATGAACCCCGTTTGCCGTATCGGTCATCACGGGCACCAACCGAACTGTGTCGGATTGGCATTACACGCGCTCCTATGGAGACACGCAAAGAAATACTAAGCTAATATTCTCGTTATTGCAAACTTTCAATGAATGCTTGTAGGTAGGCAATCATCATGTGCGGTGGGCAGGGTTGTGTCGTGCTACTTGGCGACCGACCGGTTTAGGACATCCATTATGCTGGTGAAGTTGGGTTAAAATGAACGCATAGCCATCCAGTACCGATCACCACCCAATCCCGCAAATGACCCGCTCTGACCTCATTGAACGCCTCGCCACCCATTTCCCCCAACTCCAACACAAAGATGCAGAGCTAGGTGTCAAGGTGATTCTTGAGGCACTAACTAATACGTTATCGAAGGGTGGTCGTGTTGAGATACGTGGCTTCGGCAGTTTTGGATTGAACTATAAACCCCCACGGCAGGGACGTAATCCCAAGACGGGCACTAAAGTAAAAGTGCCCGCAAAGTATGTGCCGCATTTCAAAGCAGGGAAGGAACTACGCGAGCGAGTTGACCATGACTGACACCGCCATCGAATCTCTTCCTACATTTTCTCGTCCTGCGGCTAAGCTGTGGGCAACCATTCCCAGTGAAAGCAAAAAGCTGCTACTCGCAAATGTCTGGTGCAGGAATTGCCGTCACGGTGTCACGATCACCAATTACACTGGGGCTGTTAGATCGGGTGACTTGTTGTTGGTCGGTAAATGTTCCGAATGCCACGGTGATGTGGCGAGGATGATTGAGACAAGTCAGGAACAGCAGAAAAGCTGAGTATTCGTAAAATGCTTTATCACTAGTCAGGTGGTTTTACGTTGCCTGATTGCGGATGTTCGCCAACCGTCACTTTCGACACGTAGCCGACCGTTGGAAAAATCACCATGAAGGCACACTCCTCGGCCAAAGCGGTCATCAGCAGCTGGGCATTGTGACTTCCGCTATCCGAAAACAGCGGACATCGCAGGCGTCATCTGGTACTTCCGTAGCCTATAGCAGACGAATCGTACAAATACCCGACGCACTAATGCAAGACCTCCCCCACATCACAAACCAAAGTTACATAACTGAGCCATGTTTCCTGAAGGAACGGGCCCCCATAAAATAACTCAACAACAAAGCACCTTTATCATCGGAGAATGGGTGCGGTAAATCATTAGGCGTCTCACCATATTCAAGTTTAATTCCCCAATCCAATAATCCAGGGTAATCTTTTTTTGCAATTGCAAGAAGGTACTCATAATTCGATTTGCTTGATATGAAATCATCAATACTATTTTTAAGCAGCGGTGTATAACATTTCTTAATACCTCTTGTTTTTAACAGGTCATCTGTTGCATCAATAGAAGCTTGCAATAGTAGACAACAATGACGTATTAATCCTTCCGCATCAATCTCATTTTTACTCACATTTTCATTTTGGAACTTTATTCTCTCATTTAAACCACGTACTGACTGATAATAAGTAGTGATTGGCACAAGCGACGGTGAATAAGTAAGTTGCTCAACAAAGCTATCAAAACAAAAAGTATTTAGATGGTAAGCTGAGAGTACGTCTATGATGTCTTCTGAATTCCAGACTTCTGGTGTCCCTCGATGCAACCATGCTGGTAGAACATGGTCTATCACGCGGTTTAGTTGGGATGCGTGGGCACTAATTTCCATAATTAAAACACAGTGCAATTTCTTAATTAGCTCCTCTGTCTTCGCTCTCTCCAATTGTTTAGTTGAGAAATAGGTGATCATGCTGCCAATGAACACCCCAGCAAGGCCACTAAAAACATCGGACTTGTCTGCAATATACTGACTAATAACCAGTGGATCAGACATATGCCTCCTAACAGTTGTGGGATGTTAATATGAGATAGGCAATACGCCCACTCCTGAGACGAATTTGATAATTGTAATCCTTTCGCGCATAGTCAACGACCGATTTTGGTGTGGAGCGGAAGTGAAAACAACCGACTTCGCCAGTCTGTTTCTCGGCCTTACCGGATCCTGGCGATTTCCCGAAAATACTATCGGCCCATCCTGCTGAAATGTCTGCTTCCAACTTTTTCGAACCGTCACTTTCGACACCGAGCGATCACTCAAACGATGTACTTCGAATGGCAGGCTCTCGACTTAAGCTGCCGCTCAGATTGTCCTTGATAGTGCTCCGCTGAAAGCTGCGGCGTTCGTTTTTAAATACTGCGAATGCGTACTCCAGCCCCCAATTCGACACTTACTGCTGGTTGACTGCTCTGTACTGTGGTTAAGCGCGGTCAATGGGTTTACGCAGCCTTAAAATCTAAGACTTCCCTTTTTGGGCATTTAATTGCTTAAGTTGTAGCCTTAAGTCAGATGCAAGTGCGTCAGCCATTTTCTTAAAGGCATCCAGTCGCTCAACTCGATCCTCAAGTAGCCTTTGCGCTCTGGCATCGGGTTCGCTTTCCTTCAATAAATTACTTTCATTGATGATGATGCGAACAATCGAAATATCTCTGTCATTTTCCACACCAACCTCCTCGGCAAGTGCGACCCATTCCTTTGATTTGTCGATGGCGGTTTGCGCTGCCTGTGTTAAACAATAACGAATTAGAATTCTCGCCGAATAGTCAACCCCATCAGCAAGATCAAGCCACTTCTTAGCTTCAGTGTTCACTTCAGACTCGGCTGCCGCCATCCTTGGGGTATGAAAATATCTTGGGGTATTGTCGGTAGGATCAAGACTTTCAAGAGCTTTTATGACTGGCTCCAAGTCCTCGAACGGACGTTTACCGTTAGGCAACTGATGCCGATGCTCCCATAGCTTGAGAATGGCATCGGCGCACATAGCTAACTTAACTGGACGATCTTCGTCAGTGGCGGACTCCGCAGCTTCAATCAATTCAGCAATGTAGTGGGCCATCCAACGGCTCAGCGTATCTGTGTCCGTATCAGGATCTAACTCTTCAACTAATGCCCGCCCAAGAACCAATACGTCCTTTGATGTCGACGACGGAGCCGTCGGCTTTGAGGAGGAGTATTTTGTCATGTGCTTTCCTTTTTTTCGTATCCGTTTCATATGATCGCTCATACTCGTTCCGTAGTTGTCGTTCGATCACTACTTTGCAGATCAAGTCCAAGCCACCTTTTGCCAAGAATGCCTGCACTATGTCAGCTCTAGCCCAGAGCCGCCAGCCATCCGAACGAATACTCCGAGGAACGTACTCTCCTTCTGGTGGTGGCTCGTCGCACCAAGCCTCGTAGATAAAAGCGGCTTCCCCAACCTCATTGCAAATCCATGTCAGATGATTGTCGGGTTGCAACTTAAGTCCAAGTTCCTCAACCAGTTTATGGCCAGGTTTTGCCCGAATCTGGCCGACTGCATACCTTAAGGGATCGTTTTCATCAAATCGCACGTCGCCTTCAATATGCGCAAGCCAACCAAGAAGTCGAAAAGGTAATGTATCAATCTGATCTTCTTCAGCTTCATCCGGCATATGAGAATCCCATGGATTACTAACCGTCTGAAACGCGCGAACAAGTGAAGGTGCTGTTTCTGGCGAAACAAGCGCTGAACTAATTCGTATATTCGCTTCCCGCTTGGGAAAATGTGCAGTGAAGTCGCCCTTGACGACGACCCACCCCTCCCGCGTGGAGGTGCCTAAGCCGACCTCAGTCAGAAATTCGTCTTGGCGGGCATTGTGGAGCCAGCCGATATCGGTTCGTGTATCTTCCTCCCATAAGCGAAGTTCAAGAGGTGTTGGCCCGCGATTATCGGAGAGCCATTCAGGAGGTGTAGTGGGAAGGACTCGCTCAAGCCAATAGTCGAAACTGTCATAGCTGTAGTCATCATTCTTCGAAATTGGGTGGGTCGTCAATAGCTCACCCACAACACAATGCATAGCGTTCTACTCAATATGTGTGCCGTAGCGCTCTATCGTTGGCAGCGAGCCATGGCGGTGATCCCACAAACCGAAGCGGCGCTCGTCGTAACGACCTTTTCTGGGCTCCTTGTCCCACCAGTTGGCTTCCGGATCAACTTCCCACTTGTCGATAATCCACCGCTCGGCGATATCAATAACTTGTTCCTGAGTCACTGTGGGGAAAATGCGTAGGATACCCTGATACCAGTAGGGAATCGTATCCATTTCATCAAACTTAAAACGCCGCTTTTCATCCCGCACTCGACTAAACGACTTGTGTTGATTCTTTCCCTTGGTTGTCTGCCTTCTAACGGCAGTATTGACCTGATCAATTTTGACTTTTTCCGAAGGAGTCATGGAAATCGCGCCTACAGAGGTCAATTGAAGTAGCGTTCGTTTTGCGTATTCCCGTATGCCAACGTGTGGTAATTCGTCGGAAGTCGCAAGATTGAAGATTTGAGATTTACAGACTTTAAGTGCAACTGGCGTTTCAATACTTATACGATACATAGATATCGCCATCCAAAGTTTGGCCGCCAGAAAGTAGAAGGGGCCAGTGGGGATGCGGAAAGCATCATCTTTGACCCTGCTAGATTGTGAAATCGTTGCTTTAACGATTTCGAAACAACCGAGTTTTGCCAGTCGGCGCAGGGTATGTGCAGCCTTCCATCGAATTCGTGTATCAATATCGCTCATGAGCGCAAAAAGGAAACGGGCAATCGCTTCGTTTTTATCGTTCGGAATCTCAGTTAGAGAGTACAAGGATTGATCTTCTGCAGGGAGCCGATTCCGAAGATGTTGCACGTACCAGAGCAGTTGTGCGCCCGCTTCGTCAACATCAATCGCGCGTGCGATTTCCTCTGCGATGGCGAACAAGGAACGGCTGTCTATCGCTTCACCGGCCTGTGCGACACCTGCAAGAATGATCTGAAGACGGCCATTGGCATCCAATTTGGTGTAATCCATGAGTTGATGCAGGACGGACTGCCCTTCCTTGAGCCACCGTGTCGCATCATAAAAATGAGAGACCAGTACAGATGGGAGCGACTCCTTGCACCAGCGGTCAACCGCAGGGGTGCCTTTCCAGGCAGCCAATGTCTTGCTGATAATTTCAACCCGATCCGAACCCCAAATCGCGTCCTCTGGGACGCTGGCAATTGCATTCAGGAACGGAACCCTATCTCTGGGACTGGAGGAAGCATCTCTCATTTTATTGAGAAGATCGCGATCATGGTGTCGCAGGCCAGAAGATTTCGCCGCTTCCAGTACCTCTGCAAGCGATTCCGGAGTTACGAATGATCTTCCTTGAGGATCAAACTCGAACATCTTCGGAAGATCATTATCGTTAGCATGTTGTAGCGCACTGTCCGGGCGAATCGGAGTTTTCTTTTCAGACTTGTTGTCGGCGGTATGTCTCAGAAATGCGACCGCACCCCTGAGACTAGTGAGCCATGGCCCCTTCGGACAGTCAATTATGGATATCTGATCAACGATCTCCTGTCCTAATAAAAGTCGTTCATGCTGTGGTGAAAGCAGGAGAGTTTCTTTTGCCAGCTCTTCAATAACTTCTTTGTACTTTCGAGGCTCCGCCGCTACTCGGGACACAATCTCCTTTCGAAGAACACCACTAGAACCTCCAATTAGCACAGCTAGAGATGTTGATGCTTCAGGGCTAATGATGCTTCGCTGCAAACCCGTCAGGAGAAATCGGTCAAGCGTATCGTCGAGACTGACGGTGCCATCGTCCGCCCATCGGCAAATCGCAGCAAGTGCAGTTACATCGTCCACGCAAGTAAGGCCGTGAACGGCTGATCTCCACGGAAAACCATCGCGATCCGAAAGTCGCTCGGCTGCACCCGATACAAACGTAAAGATGTCGGCAGCAATAGATCTACGATCACTTTGCTCTGAAATGCGTGCGTGTTCTGCCAAGACCGACATGAAATCGATCTGGTCAACAGCTTCCTGGTCAATCTCCTTTGCAATATTGATGGCATCATTGAAAAGCGACTCGGCATCGTCCCGGCTAACCGGTAAGATGAGTCTGGACAGGCGAATGAATGCATCCAGCTTATCCGATGAAGCTGCACGCAGCCCTTTGATATCTTCCGCTGCTTTTGCAACATCCCGCACCAATTTATCGGCCTCTGAAGTGCGATACCGCATCTGAGTCCAGAGCATCTCACGCCGGCTTGCAAACGAGTCACCGAATCTGCCTTGGGCCAGCGTGCTTGCTCGCTTGACAAGTTCTGATGCCTCGATACTCTCGACGAACAGCAAACTCATGACGCTTTGGGCGGCTGTGTTGCGAAGAAAAGTACTGTCGTAATCGTTATCGAAGCCGTAAAAATGCGAGGATACGCTGCCAAGCTTGTTTAGTTGCTCATCTGTGATTTTCAGGTTTTTTCCAGCGTGCGCGAGAATTTCGAGGCGTGCCGAATAGACAGGGTACAACGCCTGAATATATTTGTTTATCTGCTCATCATCCTGATTTTTTGACTGAGTAGTTTCTGAGCTTTTTTTCACCCGTTTACCGACGCGCTGCTTTTCCAGCTTGGGTTCCGGCCTGAAAGTCTTCACATATGCTATGAAATTTTCGACCTTCCCATCTCTCTCTGATATTGCCTCCTTAAGTAGCCAACACCTGAAAAGCCCGTCAAAGCGATGCGCATTCGAGGCAAATAGGCGCTGCTTCTGCTTACCTTCGAGGGCTTCCATAATTTGGTTTACAGCGCTGAGAATGACCTGACTTTCCAAGTTCAGTTTAAAGGCCAGCTCACAAGCCGTAATGAAGGTGTCGAGCAGTTTATTTGGCCATTTATCGTCGTCTGATGGAATCCTAATTGCACTGGCGTCAGGGATGAAACGCCGCCGGAGGCGTTTCAGAGCTTCCTGAATTGCTGGCCCGCTGATGGATTCACCGGCCATTGCGAGCGGCACCCACAAGAGCAAGTCCCAGGGCCCTGAGGGCGGGCACTCTTTCAGAAGTGCTTTGATGTGGCTGGTCTTGTTGGCTGCGATGAGTTGAGGAACAAGAATAAAGGCGACACGAAGGGAAATATCGCGTGGCTTCCAACTCATAAGTTCATCAAGAGCAGCCTTAGGTCCGCCCAATTCTAGGATTGTCTCTACGCGGGCCGAAATGTCACGAATCGTAACCGACCAATGATTCAGTTCGTCCTTCGGTGCTTCACTACGACGCCTAAGCCATGCTCGATGAAAATATAGCTGCTCCCTGGCCGTTGTGTGATCGCCTGATCGAATGGCGCGAACGGCATCCTGGGCCAGAAATGATCCATGCTCTTCGACGCGTTCCGGGTCCAGAAGGATTGTTCGTCGCAGTGACGGCCCAGCGAATTCCGTCGACAGATCCAATTCCTTTTCGAGTACTTCATTTAACCTGCTGTCATCACGCTCGGCTTCGGCGCTGATCAATACTGTCTTGAGGGCGTCCGTTGTTGAGCCCGCCTCTCGGCACGCGGCCAGCGAAAGCTTGAGCCGCCTGACCTGAACTTGGCGGCGCATGATGGGATCGCCTATCGCAGCCGCCTGTGGGTCTCGCTCTATAACTGACAGGACATCGCTTGCCCGACTGGCAGCAATAAGCAAATCCGCAACATGGATTGAGCTATAGGGATCGATTTGGAAGGTTGAGATAAAATCATTAGCTATGCTTGCGATGATCGCATTGTAATTGGCGGCCCCCTTGTCCTTGATGAAAGCGTCGAAGTCTTCATCAGCAACTGTCACTGTAGCTTCCCCGTGAAGTCGAAGGCCGGGAGTTAAATCAATGGCAAGATCCCTAACTGTATCCTCGGTGCAGCCCGCAATCCGCGCTATCGAAGTTACAGCGATAGGTGCGGGTAGATATGCCAAGGCACCAACGAGCTTTTCAAATATTTCACGCTGACCGAGTTTTTTAAGCGCATTATCGAAGCTGGCTCTAAGAACGTCGGGCAGACTTTTCCCTCCTGGCAGGAGCGCTTCAAGAAGTCGCTTAGGATCACCTTTTGCCTCAGCGATTGCGTAGGCTTGCACGCGCGGATTTGCATTCGAAAGATTGTGAAACTGTTCAATCAGGCTGTCACTTAATTTGGGAAATGCGGTTTCCAGATGTTGTTTGGTATCCTGCATAGAGAACGGCGGACAAATTACTTGCGGCGTATAAGAAGGCAATCGAAGCGATTCACGACGGACGTTGTCAGTTCTGCACGATGTGATAATTCGCACATTCTCTGGGAGAGCTGATAGGTTTGCTCCGAAAAGCTCGTGAACAAATGGTCGCTCCGGTGGGGCGGCAGTGTTGGCAGCTGCAACAGCGTTGTCCGCTGCATCAATAATGATCACCAGCATCCCGTCTGGCGCTAGTTTCTTTAGTGCGTCCCCCCCTGAATGCAGCCTTTCCAGAAACGTTTTAATGGTCGCCGGATTTTTGGTGTTGCGCGGAATGAATAATGGGAGCCTGAGTGCTACTGCGAGTTCATTTGCCAAGTGGAGAAACGCGTTCTCCGGCAAATGTCTCTTGTCATCTGAATAATTGTAGCGACCGCCACCGAAACAATCGAAAAAGACCGTCACAGATCCTTTGGGTAAACGATCAGAAATCTGTCGCATGAGCGTGGTCTTCCCACAGCCACCGACGCCATGCACCAAAACAAGTCGTTTGCCCTTTGCCAACAGCTTGACTACCTCATCAGCGGTCGGCCTTACCACAACACGTTCAGGTATTCTGATGTCCGGTGGGCATGGAAACAATCCTTCACGGCCGCTCAGGCCAAACCAGAGAAGAATATCCTGTACCGTGACAATCTCCCCTGCACGCTCTGGAAGCATCAGTTCGCGAACCTTGACTTGGAGGTCTCGCACCTCTGAGAAGACGTCGCTTCCAATCAAGCCAGCAACGGTGGCCACAACTTTTTCTTTTACGGCAAAGCGTGATTGTGAGCCACATTCGCTGACATCCAGGACTTCAAGAAAGTCTTGAAATTCTGTTGTAGCGAATCCGGTCGCAGTAATGAGAAGCTTGAGATCGTCCACCACCTTTTCTTCGATGCTGGTGCTATCAAGGGGGCCTGTCCATCGTGCGCCCAGAGCCTTTTTGAATCTTGCAGAGATGTCTTGATTGCTAACGAGTCGAATCTTTAATTTCGCTCCTGGTCTCATTCGTTTCTTGGCTTCCTTGAAGTCGTTAGCCATCTTGCGTATGACGGAGTTATTCCCTTTTTTCGCAGTGCTCGCAGTCAGTCGTGCAACTGACCATGCCGTTTCGGGATTGGCGGCAGAATATTTTAGTTGGACGAATTCTATGTACTCAGCAGTCTCAAGCGTCACTCCTCCGTAGTAAAGCGCACAATCAACGCCGTCCCATGTTGGATTGTCAGCACCATGAGACTGACTTTCTGTTCTGACACCCTCGACACCGACGGCCTTTAGAACAGTGTCTGGGTGCAGGAGGTCGAGAACCTGCTGCAAAGCCCACAATTCGTGGAACTGATCGCCGGAATTTGAACCGCGTGCCCCTCCGTAATCAATGCTTGATGTGGCAGCGCCCATTGTATATTTTGCCTTAAGTGTTTGAACGTGTTAACCGAAAGTCACGAGAGAATACGGCTTTTGCATAAGGCAGTCCAGAAAGGCTATAGCCGACATGCGTTCGAATTTCGAGTTAGTTGTTCTGGAGGGTATCTTCCTTTTCCCGTAACTGTAGTAACGGCTGATTTGTTCTGGAAGTTCGCGCTGGGTATTGTGACCGTAAAGCAGACTCTAACTAATTGCTAGTACTTTCATTGGCCGTCAACTTAGGCTGAGAAAATGACGGTCAGGTTCTAAATGCGGACCGTTGCATGGTAAATTCAAACAACATCTGAATGCCCGCTATGTGGTTCCTTGGTTTGGTGTGCCGCTGCGCCGCGAATAGGTGTCGCCGGGCTTGCTCAGACCGACGAGCGCGCTTCTGTAGCAGCAGCGTGTGCGCCTGGCAAGCCCGTGACCTCGCAGCCCCCATCGTATTGACATGCGATAAACACTTCTACATACTTTGTGGAACTTTTCACCCAGCTAGCCGACGGCTGGCAGGTGGAGAGGGAGTCAGTGAGGGGGAGATCGTCGTGCCAACACCAGATACCTCTGCCTTTGGCTTTACCGCATCCACATCTGACGCCGGCCAGGCGCATGGCCGGTCGCGCCGGAGAAGGCATGGCCTCATCGGGCCTGCTGCGTTTCCCTCTAGAACTTGTCCACCCTTGCGCTTGGGAACCTTGTAGCCGCTGGAGGATCGCGAATGACCACGCCGACTAGAGCATCCGGAATCACCATTGAGACACGCGGTGGCGCGGCTGTGCTGCCTGCGGTACGAATTCGACGGGCTCGCCTTGGCGAGTTGCCGTCTGCGCAGTTGCCGGTGAAAGGCAAACGGCGCGCTACAGCGGCCCCGGCGTCGCCGATGACGGAAGAGGAAGCCGTCGTCAACGCGATGGAGGGCCAGGACCTCGATCTTGTCGACGCCATACCTCTGTCCCTCGGTGCAAGCACCCCAGCGGCAGCGGCACGTCGTCGTGGCGGTGAAGCAGCGCCGGTGGCGACCGCGGGCGAGGTGGACCTGGCCGTGCCGCTGGCTGCGGGCGAATCCGCCGTGGTACTGGTCAGTCAGGATGGCGTCTACCAGTGGAAACTGGCGGACACCGAGGGGCCGGCAGCGGCGCCACCCTCACGACGGGGTGCACGCGTCTCGCGCGCGGCAGCCGCTCCCGAACGCACCCAAGTCTTCAGGATCGCGCTACGGCCAGCCGCCACGACGGCGGTAGCACCAAGGTCCGGCCGTCGCCGTGGACTGCTTACGAAGCTGGGCGTTGGCAAGGTCATGGTGTACGTGTTCCGTTTTCTGGCCAAGCCGGTGCTGCAGGGCGTGGCCAAGTTCATGGAGCGGCATGTGAAGCAGGGGTTGGTGCATATCACCGCACCGGACCCGCAGACCTGGGTCACGCTCCCGGACGACGCGCCCGTCCCCGTGCCTTCCGGCCGGGCCGCACGCGTATTGATGCTCGTGCACGGCACCTTCAGTTCGACCGTCGGCAGCTTCGGGGCTCTCGCTGGCCAGCCGGAGGGGCGAGCCTTCCTCGAAGCTGCATTGCGCAGCTACGACCTCGTCATTGGCTGGGACCACCGCACGCTCGGCGAGCTGCCGTCGGACAACGCCATTGCCCTGGCCGCGCGTCTTGAGCGCATCGGCTTCAGCGAACCGCCGCTGGTCGATGCGGTCTGCTTCTCCCGTGGCGGTCTCGTATTGCGCAGCCTGATCGAGCAGGTCATGCCGTCTTCGCCGCTGAAGCTGGTGGTGCGGCGCGCTGTCTTCGTGGGTGCCACCAATGGCGGCACTGAACTCGCGAACCCCAAGAACTGGCATCGCCTGGCGGACCGCTACACCAACTTGGCGGCCGCCGGCGCCCGTGGCGCCGCCTTGGTGCCGGGCTTTGCGTCCACCGGAGCCATCCTGGCGGCGGCGATCAGCGGCGTTGGCGTACTGGTCAAGGTGATCGCCAGCGCAACCGTCACCGACGGGGCGGTGCCCGGGCTTGCCGCGATGGACCCCGAGGGCGACTTCGTCCGCGACATCAACGGCCCGCAGCCCGGCCAGCCAACGCCCGAGCAGACCTACTACTGCGCCATCACTTCCGACTTCGATCCCGATACGGCCAGGGCGCAGATGGACGCCGAGGTAATGCCGCCCGGGCTGCTGCTTACCCTGGCCGACAAGGCGACGGACGCGCTGTATGGCAAACCCAATGACCTGGTTGTGCATGTCGAATCCATGACGCAGATCGACGAGGCCGTGGGATCCTATATCCGCGAACGCTTCGACTTCGGCACCAACGGCAAAGTGCACCACTGCGCCTACTTCAGCCAGCGGGAAACGGCTGAGCGGCTCTTCACCTGGCTGGAGATGAAGCCGCGGGTGGAGGCGGCTGGGACCGTGGTGCGCGCCGGCATCACCCCCACGGCGGTGACGCAGGTGATCAAGCTGCGCAGCACACAGCCGGTGGACGTCGCCTTGGCGCGCGTGCAAGCAGCCCGCCAGCCGTGGATCGTGATCGAGCGGCCCTACATGGAAGGCGACAAGCCGGCGACGTACAGGTATGCCCACCCCACCCGGCTTGGGAAGGAGTGGTTGCAGCAGACGCTGGCGGTGCCGGGCGCGACCGTGCACGAGGCCTTCGAATTGCGCGAGACGCGCCGTTCGCTTGAGGCGCCGGTGGGCGGCGCTGCGGGCGCCATGCCGCTGCCGTCGCTGGACGCCTTGCAGAACAAGTTCGGCAGCCAGTTTCGAACCATCGAGATGGAGCAGGGTGAACCGGTCAACGTGATTGCACCGGACGAGATCGCGCTGCCGAAGATGGCGGCAGCGCCTGCGCCAGAGCCACCACCGAGGGGTGCGACGCGTCGGCGCGGCGGCGGCGTCCGGGCGGCGCCACCACCGCCGGCGAAGAAGGTGGCCGCGAAAGGACCGGCCGCGAAGAAAGCGGCGGCAAAGCGGGCCGCTCCCGCAGTGGCCGCATCCGCAGAGGTGGCATGCCATTTCCGTGCCGAGACGGATGACGAGTACGTGCTTGAGCAGGTACACACAGTGGGTGTGACCATCTCCCGTGAGGCGCTGCGGGCTGCGGGCCGCTGGGTGAGCAAGACCGGCAGCGCCAAGGTGAAGACAACGAAGCCTCTGGTTGTCGAGTGCATGCCGATGCTGCGTGTCTCGCTGCAGGACCCAGCTTATGCGCGCGTGGAGATCCCGGTGCCTGCACCCGGTGCACCCACGGAGTTGCGCTTTGACCTCAAGGGCAACGAGGTCGGCAGCGCCCAGGTGCGGGTTCAGGTTCGACAGGGGCCGCTGCCGCTGGTGATGCTCACCCTCGACTTCAGCGTGGTCGAGGCCCGCTCCGGAACGCGGCGACCGGTCACCGCTGCCGCCGACCTGGCCGAATTCCCGGCCATTCCGCGCGCGACGGACGAGCTGCGCATCATCCAGATGCAGCCAACGGGCCAGAAGACGCAATACCGTTATGAGTTGCGCCTGCCCAGCGTGCGGGTGCAGGCGGCTTTTGAGTCACCGCTACTTGATACGGATCCCGCTGCGTACGTCGCTTCGATCCACAAGCGCATCGAGGATCGCTGGGGGCAGCATCGCAGCGAGAAGGAGGCCTTCGCCCGCGACTTGCGCGCCATAGGCGGCGAGCTGTTCGACGAACTGTTCCCTCTGGAACTGAAGCAGCTTCTGTGGCAACACCGGCAGACCATCCGCAGCGTGCAGGTGCTGTCGTCCGAGCCCTTCATTCCCTGGGAGCTCGTGTTCTTGCGCAACCCCGCGCAGCGCAAGCCGGGGCCTGACGCAGCCTTTCTCGGCGAACTCGGCGTGGTGCGCTGGCTGGTGAACGGCTACCCGCCGGAGACGCTACGCATTCGCAAGGGCAAGGCCCGCTACGTCATACCTGCTTATCCGGCCCCGAACGAACTGCCCGACGCGAAGAAGGAAATCGACATGCTGAAGAAACGGTTCGGCGCGACCGAAGTGCCGGCCGAAGCGGAGGCGGTGTACGACCTGCTGGAACAGCCGGGCAACTTCGATCTACTGCATTTCGCCTGCCATGGCGCCGCAGACGCGGCCGACATCGGAACGGCACGGCTGGAGATGCCGGGCAAGCCACGCATGGACGGCTCCTTGAGCGAAGAGGATGTCCTGGCGACCACGGTTCGCCACGAGGCCGAACTGCGTGCAGACGGCATGCAGCCGATCGTGGTGCTCAATGCCTGCCAGAGCGGGCGCAGCGGCTACACGCTCAAGGGCATGGGCGGCTTCGCGGAGGCGTTCATCGAAGCCGGCGCCGGCGTTTTCGTCGGCTCGAGCTGGTCGATTGGCGACACGCCGGCTTTCGCCTTCATGAACGAGTTCTACGCGCAGTTGGTCGACGCGCGCAAGCCGCTTGCAACCGCCGCGGCTGCGGCGCGCAAGAAGGCGCGCGAGGATGGGGATGCCACGTGGTTGGCGTACGTCGTGTACGGTCATCCGCGAGCTAAGGTGAACCCCTGAAGGTTCGCATCGAGTTGATATCCACAAAGGAGGAACGACATGGCCCAGAAACGAAAGAGCACCGCCGAGTCCACGGAGGGCGTACCCATGCAGGCCGTGGTGCGGCGCGCGCATATTTGCTTCGAACGCATCATTCCCGACGAACTCGACCCGGAGCGGCACGTCCGCCGGGCGCTGCGCGGCGAGTTGATTGCAGCGGCGGGGGGCACCAGGAAGTTGAGCGCAGACGAGGTCGGGCACGTGACCCGCATGGCCGTGATCACCTCGAAGAAGTGGGGCCCGGGTTTCAAGCTGCGCTGCCGCTTTCTGGATGGCAGCGCGAAGATGCAGAAGAAGGTGCGTTCCCTGGCGAAGGAGTGGGAGAAGCACGCCAACATCAAGCTGAAGTTCGTTGCCAAGGGACCGACGGAAGTGCGCATCTCTTTCTACGCCGACGACGGATCCTGGTCCGCGGTGGGCCGCGATGCGCTCAACACGAGCTATTTTCCGCTGCACCAGCCGACCATGAACTTCGGCTGGGTGCGTGACGATTCCGATCCCGTGGAAGACCGTGCCGTGATCCTGCACGAGTTCGGGCACGCGCTCGGCTGCATCCACGAGCACCAGGCGCCTACCTTCGACCGCAAGTGGAACGAGGCGGCGGTGATGAAGTATTTCAAGGGCCCACCCAATTACTGGGACGAGGACGATATCCGCGAGAACGTCCTGAGCAAGTATTCGCCCAAGGGGATCAAGGCGACCAAGTTCGATCCGAAGTCGATCATGCTGTACTCATTCGACGCGGAGCTCTTCTCCGACGGCCGTGGGTCCACGAACGAGAACTCCCAGCTGTCGTCCACCGACCGGACGATGATCAAACAGATGTACCTGGTCTGAGGCGCACGTTGCGGCGGCCACACCCAGGCTGGATAAGCATCGAGCAATCGGCCTTGGTTTCATAAGATGTTTCCCGTGCGGGTCAGTCGGCTTTGGCCCCGGTTTCCTTCACCACCCGCGCCCACTTGGTGAGCTCGGTGCGCAAAAAGTTTTGCGCCTCGGCGGTGCTGCCGCCCATGACCTCAAACCCCGCGGTGGCCAGCCGGGCCTGGAAGTCGCTTTGTCGGGCACACGCACAGAAAAGCGGTACTTGACGAATGGCGGCTATGTGTCGGGAGTGATATGTCAGCTCCGAAATTTTATTGCTGAATAGCGGCACTTCGAAAAAATAGATTTGCTTGCCTCAAAGCGGCACGTCAGAATCAACATAATGTGTCGAAAGTGACGGTTCTGAAAAGTTGAAAGCAGACCTCCAGGCAGGCTACACCGACCGCCTTTTCATAAGATCGCCACAGTCCGCTTAGGCCGAAAAGCGGTCTTGCCGACTGTTCGCATTCCTCGCGTTTGAGCTAAAAAACGCCGAATCCTGACTATCGGTTTTAACGCATATCACTAGCTGGTCATTTTTCCTCATTCCCCTCCGTTGTTTCCTCTGCTCTGAATAAGTTGTCCTGGATCGTATGAATCGCACCTTGGCGATGGTCATGTGATGCATTCAACTTTGTCTATCTTTACGACGCATGTTGTCGTTCCGGTGCATAGAATTACTTTGTCATGTTTATCAACAAAGGAGTGTGAGTCATGGATCGTAGAACGTTTATAAAATCTGTGTGTGCGATGACATTTCTCAATTCGTTTGAGGCATCTGGCAACACACAGATGGGGAAGCAGTGCGGTTGAGGCAATACAAGATGCAATTGAATTCGAGAGTGGGTGGAGTACTTCGCTTGATGGTAAGTCGATGACTGCTGCTGGGACAGTCATCTTTGTGTCAGCTCATCCCGATACGGTTGAGAAAAAGCGCACGTAGGTCTTGGCTGAATTGTAAAAGCCAGATCAATTCAAAATGAATGAATGCCCATACTGGCGTAATGGTGCGCAGTTCATCGTTACAGCTGAGCCGAATGCTGAGTTCGATAATGACATGTACATTTGCCTAAATGTGCTTTCAACCGGATTGGAAATTACGTAGGACTCATACCAAACAAGCGGTACTCGGGCAGATTGTCTAAATCCAAAATCATTAGTACTGATCGAAGAAATCAAAGCGACACGTTTTGACGCGTGTCCGCAATAAGCTCCTTGTGGCTATTCGTCGAATAGCGCAGATGGTGAGAACGTTTACCTAATCATGAGGAGCAAAGTAACTATGAAGAAATTTAATATTGTCGTGTTGGCTATTTCGATGTTGATGACATTGAGTGCTACATCGCACGCAGCCGAGCCCAGTGGTCAGTCGCAAAGCATCATCAATAAGTTCGAGCCTGCTAGAGCTATCGAAAAAGCTTCTGAACCGGAAATTCCAATCTACTCAAGCAAGGCCGAGTTGTTGCAAGACATCAAGGATGGGAACGGATTATTTTATTCAGTGAGGGCTTTGGAAATATTTGGCTTTAGAAAGGCAGATGACACAGAGGACGGAAGAAAGTTGAGCAAGCTCAATACGGCTTTTGCCAAATCCGTAAAGTTGATCATTGAAACTGAATATGGCACTCCGCTCGCAATTTCATTTGATCTCTATCCAAATGGAGCCCAATGTGGATTTGCTGAGAATCTTGCATTTGTAAGCCGCGCTCTCCTGAATTACATAGTTGCTTTGAAGTTAAAAGTACCAGATTTCCGTACTACGACCTTCGCTGCAAATCGCAAGATAGATGAGTCAAGAGGTGAATTCGATCAGCGTTTTAATTACTTCAAGAAATGTGTAACCACGGCAGGAAATGACTTTGAGCCTATTGGTACTCTTGTTGGAGAGATGGCCGAAGCACTTGCTGCAAGAACTGAAGTGGTTAAAGCAAAGAGAAGAGAGCATCTTGGTTACACACTGAGCGAGGATTTCCTCGTTTCTCAGGTCATTGAAACTGACGGCACATCTGCATCTCCTGACTTGTTGACGTCAGTCGAAGGATTCCTGGAAGACCTGTCAAGTAAAGCAACATTTAATAAATGGGTTGTAAAGGGCGATTCATACACCCTGAATGCACTGTACGAGAAAGCGCCATTGATTATCAACATGGTCAACTTGCCTGAAAAGGGAGTTACCACCGTTGAAGGCACTTTAAATAAAAAAAAGCTCCAAGCGAAGGACATTATCAAATTAACGAAAATTGTCCGTGTAAATTGATGCTCCTAGTTAGCTGAATACTCTGAAAAATGCCCCTCGATAGTTTGAAATCGAAGGGCGTTTATAAACTGGATCAGTGCCTTACTTCTTGGCGCCGTTCACCGCTGTCTTCAGTGTAGCACCCGCCTTGAATGCCGGAACCTTCGCTGCCTTGATCTTCAGCTCTGCACCGGTCTGAGGATTGCGACCAACGCGTGCTGCACGCTTGCGCACTTCGAACGTGCCGAACCCGACCAGCGCAACGTTGTCGCCCTTCTTCAGCGTGGCGGTGATGATTTCGATCAGGGCGGCGATATTGCGCTCTGCATCTGCCTTGGTGCTATCAGTCTTTGCTGCCAGTGCGTCGACCAGTTCTTTGCGGTTCATGCGTGGTTCTCCTTTGGGTTGATGAAATTGCAGCTTGGATTGTTATGTATCCGGCTGCCGTTGGCAATGGGTATTTGTTACTTGACCTGGCTGGAGCAATGACATCGATTGAACGTCATTCAGGCCTGTGTTTTTGTGCGTCACATTATGACGCAATGATCGTGATAATGGCTCTATCAACATTGAAATAGCTGAGGCTGTCATGCATATTCAAGGGCACGAATTCAGATTTGAAGGCATCAATATCACCGTGGCATATTTTTCAGATGAACCAGCATTGGATTTTGACGAAAAAGTGCCTGTGTGGTTGGGTGATGAATGTCCAGTGGATGATGCTTTCAATGATTTTGAGAGTTTTATTTTCCGCAAAGCTGGGGGCATGCTGATTATTGCGGTCTCTGATCTGACCGGTGAGGAGATGAAGGTTGTTAACGAAATGGTTGCCGAATCCCTTGATGATCACATTAAGTTGCTGATTTGTTCGGAGCGCAAACGTTACCAGGCTCCTCAATTCGATGCGGTAATCACATCGTCATGCAACCTGGTGAATAGCATGTTCCACCTTGCATTCGCAGTTTATGCTTCGAGCAAAATAGACGAGAGTGCAGCGAGAAATATAACTGACCTAAACTCGGTCATTCGCCAGAGCCGGTCAGGAACGCTGGTTTGTTATTGGGAAGCTCAAAAGATTAAAAACAGGATCGACCCATGCGATGTCATTGAGGAATGGCCTATGCGGGCAGAGGAGGGCGCGCGCGTGATTGGTTTATGGACCTGGCTTAATCCTGCCAACTATCGATGGTCAAAAAAGACGAAATCAAATTTTGTTGATTTTGCCCGCAATAAGCTTAATCGCAAAAGCATCGCTTTATGTTCATCTGGGAGCTATGGGCCTGAGTATTCCCGAAGCCCTGCGCCAGATGTCATGCAACTCATCATGATTTAAGACGAGGCCGAGGTAGTCATGACAACAGAGGTTTGCTCAACTACCGTAGAAATATCTATTCGCTCCGGTCGATGGGACGCGGTTCAGTTGAAAGGTAAGCACAATCAGGAGCTGATTGAGCGCATGAATTATTCGAATGATCCCTTGGCCGTCATTTTGAATAGGCTGGTCAATTGGTACAACGCGAGAACATCGATTGAATCTCTTACGTCCCATGCCTAACACAGTGATGAAGCGCGTGCAGCAAAGATCAATCTGGCATGCCGATTGTGGCGTGGCGTGTGTGGCCATGCTAGCGGAATGTTCGTATCTTGAGGCACGAAAGGCGCTAGGGTTTGCAGAGGATGCTGAAGAGTTCTATACATGGCACAGCGACATATTCAAAGCACTCAGCATATTGGGGTGCTCGGTTAAGAAAAGAAAATTCGGCTCGTGGCGTAAGATTAGTGAGCGAGCGATAGTAGCGGTCAATTTCACCAGAGACGGCTGTTACTGGCACTGGGTGGCATTTGATGGGGAGGCAATCCTTGATCCAAAACCGAATAGACCTGGTCGAAAAACTGATTTAAGGGGGTTGCACGGCAAGGGTGTCTATTTCGCCATGTCGGCCCCATAAATTGGAGATTCCCCAGAGTCATAGCTTTGCCTCCTTCATCAGTTTTTCCAGAGTAACGTCCAAGGCGGAAGCCAATTTGGACAACGTCAAAATGGCAACGTTGTTGTCACCTCGTTCGACACGGCCAACATAACTTCGATCAACCTCAGCCAAGAGAGCCAGCTTTTCCTGAGAAATATTCTTTGATAGACGGACGCGCCTAATCGCTGCTCCAAGCGCAATCAGCGCAGGGTCTTGTCGATTACTTGATAGGTTTGGCATGCCCTCATGATTCAGCTATGATGCGCAATAAGCCACGGTACATGTACCCTATTAAAGATTGGTTGATGCGATGGATATTCATATATTTTGGGAGGGGCCCCTTAGCCTCGATAAAATTAAAGAAAAGAACGATAAAAATCGAGACTATGGGTTGTATCAGATATACGGCCACCATCCTTTGTATGGGAATAGTGTGCTTCTGTATATTGGCCTAACTCAAGATCGAACTTTTGCTAAACGCATACCTGAAGAAAAATGGGACGATAGGCCTGACCCAAATAGTACGCAGATATATATTGGTAGGTTTGCGGGCAGAAATAAAATTTCCCAAGACACGTGGAATATTCAAATCGAGCACGCTGAGAAATTACTTATTTATGTGCATAAGCCCGCTTTAAATACTCAAAACACAAAATCCTTGCCGGAAATAGGTCTATTGGATGATCGAATTTATAACTGGGAGTCGCATCGCGATTTATTTCCCGAAGTGTCGGGAAGAAGACTAATTACATCAAAATTTGAGCATATTGGCGTTGATCACATCTATGATGCCTCGGTTGCCTCACGAGTTTCTGACTAACAAAACGAAAAGCTCTTAAATCAATAAGTGGTTGGCTCGCCGTCTGCGATGGAGATGAATTTTCAAAGTATCGATAAACGCAGTTTATAACGCATTGAATATATTGACAAAAGCCTTGTTTTTTCTAAAAATTGCTGTATAATCAACTACGTGCAGCATTATTGCCAATAATGCAGCTTGGCTGAAAAAGTTGTAAAAAATCCTGCCGCTGCACGCCGCAACACTTCCCAGCTTTACCTCTAGTAGTTAACCCAATCGAATGAATTCAATCCGTGGCTTTTGCTCCGGCTGGCATTCGTTCGTCCATTGAATGGAGAAATTGTCATGAATACAGTGAGTGGCCAAGAGCAACTTTCCAGTCTCAGAACCAAGATCATTTGCTTCCCGCTAGGCCATATTGTCGCCACGCCTGGTGCATTGGAGCTGTTAGACAGAATGGCAGTGAATGCTTCCGATCTTTTGCAGCGCCATCAGAGTGGCGATTGGGGAAACGTGCCACCTGAAGATGCAGAAGAGAATGAATTGTCAGTCGTGAACGGCTTCCGAATATTGTCGAGCTACCCGGTTGGAACTGATCGAATTTGGATCATCACAGAGGCAGATCGGAGTTCTACAACTTTGTTGTTGCCAGAGGAGTATTGATTATGAGCAGCAATATCGACAAGTTTCTTGTTCTTCTCAATATGGCCAGCGCAGTCACAGTTGATGATGGTGCAATGCTGTCCGACATTGTGGCAGAGAAACTAACCGGCGATCCGGATAATCAGCTGGTTCTTTTTACGTGGACTGATGGCGAGCATGACTACTCGGACATTTTGACCGAAGGGGGAATCGCTAAGGGCGTATTCGACAGCGACGGAAAATTTATCGTCGAAAACATCGAAGGTGAAAAAACAGTCATCCGGTTCTTTGCCGTCGAACGTTTGAACGGTTTCTCTGGCAAGGTATTCGCCGCAGCGTTCTTTCAGGAGCTGCTGGATTCATCGGAAACTTTGACCGGCATTGCTGCGGAGCATGGATCGAGAACACTGGCGGATTTAATGTACCTCCAGAACGCGATTTTGAGCGGTGGCTTTATCGATCACTACCCAGACGAGTCCAGGGTGCTGGAAATCGCCAGTGCCCTGCCTTCCGGTGAACAGTGGTCAAAGTTTATCAAAGCGGAATATCTGGCATCGCCCACATAGTCGCCCAAGCGCACAGACATGGATATTAGCGCCTGCACCACCAAGCAGCTGAAGTTCAAGCCGGAAGGGCGGGACGAGGAGGAAGAACCATGACTCTTCACCAAAACGAACTCCGTGATTACCTGACTCGCGCACCACGCCGGTTTCATTTCGATAACATGAGAATGGTCAATAACACCGCCGCTCGTTTCTCGTGGCTTGCCTCAATAGCGTCAGGAACGCTTGACCAGCGAATCAACCGTCGTGCCGGAATCATTGATGTTTACCAGCCATTTAAGTACCCAGTCTATTCCAGCCAGAAACGCCATCATCGGCGGCAAATGGCTAAGTTGTATGGCAAGGGGAGGAATGGCTACGTCAATCAGCATCGGCCCTGACCCTTCAACCGAAAACTCACTAGGAGTTCAACATGAAACACCAACTTATAACAGCAGCATTTTTTATGGAAGGACTTCACGACGCAAGGCCAGACCACAACGTCAAACCAAATTATGACGTATTGGTTGAAACCTGGGGCAAAGGCTGTATCGAACTGGTGGACTCGCTCGTCAGCTATGTTCCCTTGACGATCAAGTTATGCGAGGCCGCCGCGATTGCATGTGACGGGAATTATCCGGGCGTTTTTGATTACGAAGTCAGCAGTGGTTTTGGTAAGTGGTTTGGCGAATACATTCTGGAACATGGCAACGAACCATCTAAAGAAAATGCCCAAACATGGCTTGTTTTTCGTATCAGAAAATTTTTTACTCAAAACATGACGGAAGAACAAGCCGAGAGCGTGAAGACGGCAATCAACGATTCAATATTGCCATGACAAAGCAGAGTGAAGAGGCCGGATCAGCGGCGGCCACTTTCCCTGTAAATGCTTCCGTCCGCTCGCTTTACCTCTAGTAGTTAATCCAATCGAATGAATTCAATCCGTGGCTTTTGCTCCGGCTGGCATTCGTTCGTCCATTGCTCACTCAACTTACATAATTTTGGAGAACAAACATGAACATCACTATCAGCACAGACATCTTCGCCGCAGCATCACTTTTTCGTGGCATTGACGACATTCGCTATTACTTGAATGGCCTGCTTCTTGAAACTGGCGCTAATAGTGCTCGGCTAGTCGGCTGCGATGGACATCAACTTGCTGTCGCAAAGATTGATGGCGAGTACCCAGAATCTTCCATCATTCTGCCGGGCAGTCTGGTCGCCACAGTGAAATCGAAAGCGAAGGGGCCACAGGCCGTGATTCTGGAATTCAAAGATGGCCACCAGACGTATAAGAAGAATGGGAATGCCGAAGGGATATTCGTTCCACGCGACATCACGCTGACCTTCGGTGAGACGACCACATCGGCAAAAGAGTTGGACGGCAAGTTCCCAGATTACCGCCGCGTCGTTCCCAGCGAGGTGGATGGTGCAACTGCTCAGTTCGACCCGAGCTTAGTCAATCGAATCGACAAAGCCTGCTCCATTCTTGGCTATAAGTTTTTTGTTGGTATTGCCCATAACGGTAAGAGTTCTGGGTTGTCGGTCATCGACGAGTGCTTCCTGGTGGTCACTATGCCGTTTAACGCTGACCCACTCAAAACCTCCCCAGCATGGGTGCAGGAGTCGTTGGTTGAATCAGAAACTGTTCGTTTTGCTGCGTAGACTGGGAGAGCATTATGAACAACGACACTAATAACGAGCAGAGATCTTATTCAAGGCTGTCGGATATCGAGTTGCTACAAAAGCTCATCGGTGTCCGGCAGACACAAAAACTCTATCGAGGGTCACTGGGTTTGCTGTTCGCTTCAGGCCACTACCAAGACAAGTTGCCGGAACGATGCGTGGTGGCGCGTGAGTTGGTCAGGCGATGGTTGAACGAAGAGCTTAAGCGGGATTGTGTGCTGAATGCTCCTCAGGCCGTGCGCGATTGTTTGCGGATTCACTTTGCAGGTCGTGAGCATGAGTCATTTGTTGCGATGTTTCTGGATGCTCAGCATCGGCTTATTGCCACTCATGAGTTATTCCGAGGCACGCTGACCCAGACTTCTGTATATCCGCGTGAGGTGGTCAAGGCCGCACTTAGGGAGAACGCAGCAGCTGTCATCTTCTCTCATAACCACCCGTCCGGTGTAGCCGAGCCAAGCCAGTCTGACCAGCAGCTCACCACGGCGCTCAAAAGCGCATTGGCGCTGGTTGATGTGCGTGTGCTCGACCACTTCATCGTGGCTGGGACATCAATTACCAGCTTCGCCGAGCGTGGGATTCTGTAAGTCACAAACCTTGTAACACCTGTAGATCACCAAGCAGTCAAACGGAAATGAGGCCAGTCCATCGGCAGGCATTTGCACGCGTGAATAATTGATAACTTTAACAAATTCAGTATTGGAGAGTGAAATGGACAGCAATCAACTGAAACACGAGATGGCTCAATTTACTGGAACAGAACATTACTACCGTCATGCGCTGAGTCGAATGACGTACACCGACGGAGTTAAATTCTTTGCTGAAAATGCAGGCGGCGGGGCGTACTGGTTCCTGGATATTGTTGGTACTGAGTTAATGCAGATACAAAAGACGGAGCCGTTTATCAGTATCAAACTGAATGCCCAAGATGGGAGGGCAGACATCAGCGCAACGGACGGAAGCGACAACAAACTATGGAGCCGATCGATTGATTACACCGACTGCCCTGATGGTGAGTGGGCGTTCTACTTGATAGACGGAGTCATGCTTTTGACCAGGGAGTATTGAGATGAAAAATGACAATGAAACAGTTGTATCTCAAGTGCCTTACACCGATGCCGTTGTGCAGCTTACTGGTAAGGATAGCAATGCATTTTCAATTATCGGATTGGTGCGGCGTGGCATTTCGCGTAGCAATCATCCAGAACTGGGCGAGGCTTTTATGCGCGAGGCAACGGCGGGTAATTACGACCAGTTGCTGCAAACATGTATGCGCTATGTCAGCGTCGAATGAGGTGGCGATCATGAAAAATACAATGATTGATTCCCGCCATTCAAAACGTAACGTATCTCCGCAAGTTCAGCAGTATTTGCAGGCATCACTTTCCGAGAACACTCGGCGCGCGTATGGAAATGACATTGAGCACTTTTTGAAATGGGGAGGACGTATTCCAGCATCACCGGAACGAGTCGCATCCTATCTGGCGGAACACGCCATGAAGTTGTCCTATGGGACGCTTTGTCGCCGTGTTGTTGCAATCGGAAGGGCGCACACGGTTAAGCGACTTCCGTCGCCAGCACATTCTGAAATGGTGAGGGCAACTTTGCACGGAATACGTCGCACTACGGGACACGTGCAGCGCCGAGTCAGACCAACTCTGCTACCGCAAATTCAGGCGATGGTTAAAGAGGTGCAAGGGATGAAGGGAATGCGAGACAAGGCATTGCTGCTCATTGGATTTTCCGGTGCGTTCAGACGCTCCGAGTTAGTGTCTATTCGTATCGAAGATGTTCAATTTGTCACGGAGGGCATCGTTATACACATCCGCCGAAGCAAAACAGACCAAGCCGGACAGGGGCGAGACATTGCCATTCCAGTCATGCGCGGAAAGTATTGCCCCGTCAAAGCAATCAAGGATTGGTTGGCACTGTCTGAAATAACTAATGGCGCATTGTTTAGAGGAGTTAATCGTCATGGGCAGGTGATGAATCAAGGATTGTCTCCACAGTCGGTCGCCTTGATAGTGAAGGAACGAGTAGCGGCAATCGGACTCGATGCTAATCAGTTCTCCGGCCACAGCCTGCGTTCAGGTTTGGTCACCAGTGCGGCAATCAATGGCGTTAGCAGTTGGAAGATATGCCAGCAGACTGGGCACAAGTCGGATGCCGTGATGCAGCGATACATCAGGGACAACAATTTGTTCACTGACAACCCCCTCGGAAAGATTTGGTGATCTGCCATGAAGACAATTCGACGAGTGCGACAACGTTCCAGGAGTGATTGTGGGGTGGCTTGCGTTGCGATGATTGCTGGGGTGTCGTATCAGCAGGCCTTTGATGTGTTTTGTTTCTCGAAGAGGAGGAAAAGGTTTTATACCCGGCACAGCCAACTAGTCAGAGCACTTGAAAAGTTGGGTTGTGAAGTTAAAAGGTGGTGGTTTCGTTCGTGGGAGGAAATTCCTGGCTGCGCCATCGTTCCGGTCAATCACAGATGTAACCGAAGAAATTTTCACTGGGTGGCCTACGATGGCAAAGCTGTTCTAAATCCGAACCCGAAATATCCGGCGCGTGAGAGGAGCGTGAACCGTTACAGAGCTTCAGGATGGTATTTGCTTGCGGTGGATCGGCCATAACCTTCAACAAGGTCGCAAACCAACAGATTGATTGTGTAAAGCAGAAATCCGTAAATGCCTTACGGTCTGCGTCATATTATGACGCGCTGGCGTTCGATAATGCATTCACAGTTAATTTTCCTTTAATGCACAGGAGCACATATGAGCACCATTCCAGAGTTCTTGCAGACTCATTCTAAGCGTCGTTCAGTCACAAAGATAAATGAGGCAATGGAGTCATATCGCCCGTTATTGGCGACATGGCTAATTGAGCTGACGCTCTCATTGGGGTGTTACAAGAGAAAAAGTGCCTATCAGCGTGGGTGGATACTTGATGATGAGGGATTCTTGGCAATGACGGATATTTGTATGGCGGCTGATAGCCAACCTGAGAAGAGCAATTCGCTTATCGTTGACGGAGAGCCTGTTAAGTATACCGATGCGGCTTGTGCGCAAATACTGAAGCTACAACTAAAAAAGTTTAAGAATCAACCTTTGCGTGACGACCTATCGCTGCTGTCCAACATTGAGACTATCGGAAGAGTGATTGGCCTGAGCGATGCGGGAAAAGCGATTATGTTCTTTGCGGCTGCACTGGAAATATTTGCATCGTTCAAAGAGGCCGTGAGTGCGATGCGTCAGAAGAACTCACTCAAGGAATTAGGCAATGTTATCGCCTATTTGTCAGGGCAGCCAGAAGCAGAGGTAAACGCAGGACTGCGCGAAGATTCAACGTTGATCGCCTCCGGAATCGTTCGAGTCGATCACGACACCAGAAATATGGAGGACCTACTTGTTCTATTAAGCGGCTTGAGTGGCCTGCTTATCGGAGCACATTGGAGCGAAGAAGCATTGATTGGCAGATTCCTGAAGAAAGCCGGAGCGCCAAATCTAGATCTACAAAGCTTTCCGCATCTTGCGCAGGATACTCACGCGCTCAAATCCTATTTGAAAAACTCCCTAAAAGACCCTGAGCCAGGAGCCAATATCCTGATTTACGGCATACCTGGAACCGGCAAGACTGAGTTTGTGAAAGCGATGTCCAGTGATCTAGGAGCAGACCTCTATGAAATTCCTTTTTCTGATGAGGAGGGCAATCCCATTACTGGGGGTGATCGTTTGCGTGCGTACAACTTGTGCCAGCGATTACTGGCGAATAAGGAAAACGCGCTGCTCATGTTTGACGAAATTGAGGATGTATTTCCGAGTCAAGGAGATTTTCTGTCATTGTTCGGATCTCAGAAAAAAGGAACCAAGGACAAAGCTGGAAAGGCGTGGATCAATCGCACTTTGGAGCGTAATACCACCCCTGCCGTTTGGATCACTAACGATGCCGATATCGACCCCGCCTATCTGCGCAGGTTCGATTATTCAATCCGGTTTCCTGTGCCACCGCAGCATGTGCGCATGGCGATTGCGCGACATCATTTGAAGCAATTCAGCCCACCGGAAGGATGGCTGGCGCAAATTGCAGCCAACGAACAAATGACGCCTGCCCAGTATGAACGTGCCGCCAAAGTGGCGCGCGTCTGTAGTGGCGAAGACTCAGAGCATGCGCGCGTGTTGGTTGAGCAAGCATTGGATCGCAGTGCAACCTTACTAGGGCAAAAACGTACCCCTGCGCGCAATACACTGCACACTGACTATGACCTGCGCTTCGTCAACGCCAATATGACGATGCCAGCCATTCTCGAAGGCTTGAAGAAGAGACGGCAGGGCACGTTCTGCTTCTATGGTCCGACAGGAACGGGCAAGAGTGAATTGGCGCGCTATATGGCCGACGAGCTTGGCATGCCGTGCATCGTGCGCCGCGCATCAGACATTTTGAGTATGTGGGTGGGCGGTACTGAAAAGAATATCGCCGAGATGTTTGCCGAGGCGCGCCAACAGGAAGCTGTGCTGGTGCTGGATGAAGCCGACAGCTTTCTGGCAGATCGGCGCGATGCTAAACAAAGCTGGGAGGTGACACAGGTCAATGAGTTGCTCACTCAGATGGAAGCTTACTGCGGCGTTTTCGTTTGCACCACCAACCTGATGGAAAAGCTTGATCAGGCCAGTTTGCGTCGTTTCGCATTCAAGGTGAAATTCGATTTCCTGACCACAAGTCAGCGCTGGGAAATGTTTATTCAAGAATTTACACGGTTGGGCGGCAGCGCGGACAGCGCGATCGATTGGGAAAAACAGGTGCGCGGCTTGGACAAGCTGACGCCAGGAGATTTTTCGGTGGTGGCGCGTCAGTTTGCCGTGCTGGATGTTCCGGTTACGGCAGGCGAGTTGTACCGGCAGTTGCTGGAAGAATGCCTCATGAAAGGTGGCGCTACAGGAACAATCGGATTCGTTCGGTGATGTCTATCAGCAGGCCTTTGATGTGTTCTGTTTCTCGATGAGGAGGAAAAAGTTTTATACCCGGCACAGCCAACTAATCATATGTACCAATTTAATTACCAATACCTAACTCCAGAGGACAAGCCATTTGTCACCTGCATTGTTCCAGAGGGTTGGCTTTCAAGAAATCTGCCCACCATGGGTGGCTCGGTCGTTTATGTTGATAAACGCGATCCAATCAGAACCTGTACGTATTACGTGTTCGAATTTACTGAGAAGGATCAAACAAGTGAATCATTTCGTTTAATAGGCTTGAATATCGATACCATGAAAAATGGAGTGAGCTATGCCAAGCTCTTCGATAAACCGGCAAGCATTCACTGCCATGCTTTCGATGGTCATGATGCAAACAATGACTGGTGCATCGAAGTTGTGTTGTTGAATCACTTATTTGGCTCGCACGCATTATCAGCGTCCATGCAAAATACCTATTTGGATTATAGTGATGTGCTGCACATAATGCAGATGAGTTCTGAGTTTAATTTTGAATTCGGAATTGGAAATGTCCCAGCTGATATTATTCTTGGACTTTCTAATTGCCTGTCTAATTGCAAAGCAAAATCTACATTTGTAATGCTGTTTTGCAAACAGCAGATGTTTCGACTTGCTTATATAGATGAAATAGTCGATCAGTTTGATTCTGTTGATTCTGTTGATTCGTCATTTCTCATTGCGGACATCGCTGTTGATCAGGATAAAATATTAATCAGCGTTTTGGCTGGACGCTGAATGAGATTAACGGTGAGCACTTCACCTATTCTAGGAGGGGTTAATGCCTGCTAATAAAACGAGAAACACGCTAGCCAGACAATGGGAATTGCTCCAACTTATACCAACAAGGGGTGATGGAAGGACTTCCTCTGAATTCACAGATGCATTAAACCAATTAGGTTTTAAAGTGAGCAAACGCCAAATTGAGCGTGATCTAGGCGCGCTTATGGAAGCCTTCCCACTTGAATGCAACAACGACAGCATCCCCTTTTTCTGGAAATGGATCGATGGTGCATCGGTTGATCTGCCGGGGCTGACGCTGGCTGAGGCACTTTCCATGAAGCTAATTGAGGACGCTATACAGAACTTGCTGCCCGCATCACTCGTCAGTTCTTTAAAGCCGCGATTCCTCCAAGCCGAAAAGAAATTGGCGGGACTCGACAAAGATAGCCCTACAGCACAATGGTCAAGCAAGGTTAGAACCGTGCAGCCGACACTCCCATTGTTGTCCCCTCATGTTATCCAGGAAGTTTTGGAAAACGTCCAAGAAGCTCTCCTCCTCAATAAGCAATTAGATGCAGAGTATCAATCCATGACGGATAGCGCTCCTGTCTCGAAACTCCTAAATCCGCTGGGGTTGGTTAATCGCGGGCTAGTCACTTATCTTGTCGCCACTAAAAGTAACAGTGCGGAGGTGCGCCTTTATGCGCTACACAGATTTGCCAAGGCAACCAAGCTTGAAGGAAATGCAAAAAGACCGCGAACTTTTAACCTTGATGACTATATAAATTCTGGCGCTCTTCAGTTCGGCAGCGGAAAAACAATACGCCTCAAGGCATACGTGAGTGATTGGCTGGCGCAATATTTAACCGAAACGCCAATGTCATCGGATCAAAAAATAGTGGTTGAGGAAGAAAAAATTAGACTGAGCGCCACCGTGCCCGACTCATGGCAACTCAAATGGTGGATTCTGTCTCATGGTTCAGGGATTAAGGTGTTAGCACCTGTTGGGCTGCGATCCAGTATCTTTGAGACACATAAACTGGCATCAGCCCAGTACGAAGAAAGTGACGAATGAGGTATTGGCGACAACCACTATTGTTGTTGATTGGCAATTTTTACAGCCTTGACCGTCCTGCCATATGGAAGAGGTGATAGTCACTGGAGAAAAATTGCATCAATTTAAGTACCAAAGATTGCTCGCTTGCACTAAGCTGTTTTATCGACCATGCATGATATAATCCGATAGAGCCTGCCAAAGGATGGCAACAGGGTTGGTAACAAAACGGCTTGTTACCAATAAAACATGAACAAAAAACAGCTTGCTAAAGCATAGTTCGAGTTCCTACTTCGCATCGTTTTCACGCTCCAAAGGTTGGTTTCAGTAGAGTCAGGAGAGATATGCTGGAAGATAAGTGCGGTGGAGCTACCCGGTTGCAAGATATTTGCGGGGATTCGGGTATTGTTCGCATAGCAGGAACTGTCAAGTGCCTGTGCTGCGCGGCAGTTTTCGCCAGTATGACTTTCAGTATGTTCGCGGTTGCTTCGTCAGGCGAAGTGCAGGGTACAGCAGTCGCCGTGCCGCACAAGAAGACAGCAGCCAGAATACCTGAAGTCTCGTGCAATGCTCCGGCCTCTTTGAAAAGTACCTATTTGGCTCAGCATATACAGCAAAGACGTGATCGCAGTTGCTTCGTGACCCTGTCAGCGACAGACAAGCTGAGTACGAAAAAAGACTTCAGTTTTGTTGATGTCCGCCCCCCAGCGGAATATGGCCTTTATCGCATCGCGGGTTCCATCAACATACCGCTGCACCTGGTCAAGACGAAGGAATTCCTCAAAAAACTCTCTGTCGTATTGGTCAATGATGGCCGCAGCACGATAGAACTCGAAAATACCTGCAGGGAACTGAAACAAGCCGGTTTTGATCGCGTGTCAGTATTGGATGGCGGCTTGTTGGCCTGGTATGCCGGCAACAGGCCGCTGGAAGGCGATCCCATCGCGCAGTCAAAACTCAATCACATGTCTTCCCAGGAATTGTTCGAAGAGCGCACCATGTCGGACTGGACCGTTATCGATGCATCGACGCCCGGTAAATACAAGGATATGCGTCCCTGGTTGCCCGCGAATGTCATCGCCATTCCGCTCAAAGCTAAAGGCGACCCGATCGCCCGCATTGCTTCCAATATCCAGCAACAACGCAAACGATATCCGCAAGGCAAGCTGCTGTTGATTGCGGATGATGACAAAGCCTATGCGCGTATCGATGCCCGTCTCGAAAAATCGGGCCTAGACGCCAGAGTCTTGCGCCTCGATGTGGGCTTGAGCGGTTACCGTGAGCAGGTGGAAAAGCAACTTGCGTTGTGGAGCCAGCAAAACCAGCCGCGAAAGTATGAAGCATGTCGCGGTTGAACCGGTCTGTTGCCTGCCTCGTGTTATGCATCCTGGCAGGTTGCGCGGGGCGTGGATCTTCCGGGCCGAACGCCATGAATGCCGCCGTGAATACCGGGGGGGATGGCGAGTACCGGGTGCCGAAGCAGATCCGCTACAGCTTTACCCTGAGCAACACGTCCGGAAAGCTTCTGGAAAAACCCCGGTTCTGGACATATCTGCCGGTTCCCCAGACCGCATTCCAAAAAGTCAAAAAGATCGTCGCGAATTATCCCTATCAGGAAAAACGCGACGACCTTGGCAACAGCACAATATACTTTGACCTGAAGGATATCCCTCCCTATGGGGCGGTGATCGTCAGCATCACCGTGGATATGTTGATGTCAGATCGGCCGGTCGCGATGCCGGTTGGCGACCGCGCGCGCTTCCTTGCGCCGGAACCGCATATTGAATCCGATGATGCCCGTATCGTTGTCCTTGCGGCTCAACTGAATAGCGGAACGGTTGCGATCAAGGCGCAAAAAGATTACGAATGGGTTTCACAGAATATAGTTTCTGAAAATTATATCGCGGAGGATCGCGGAGCCGTATATGCAATTGAGACGCGAAAAGGAGATTGCACGGAATATTCCTATCTGCTCACGGCGCTCTATCGTGCACAGCAGATCCCGGCACGTGCGATAGGGGGGTATGTGTTTGGCGGCAATGGCGTGATGAAGGCCATGGATTATCACAACTGGACCGAATTCTACCTGGATGGGACGTGGCAGATCGCCGATGCCCAAAATGGGAGTTTCTTGTATAAACAAACGGACTATGTCACGATGCGTGTAATTGCTACCGGGGGGAAGGCAGCGATTGCTTCGCAACGTTTCAGTTATGCAGGAGACGATTTACAAGTAGAAATGAACTAGCGCATCAAATCTGGACACAAGGGGGAGTCGCTCGAATCGGGCGGCTGTGAATCAGTAGTCGACTAGAGGTAGAAGGTGCATACCAGGACGTTAATAAAAAGCACAGGGAGAGCACTGGTTCTGGCTGTCGTTGCATTTCTTGGCGTGTCGCAAGGCGCCCAGGCTGCGACAGTAGTATCCGGAGCAATTGCCACCGACACCATCTGGTCGTTGGCGGATAGTCCATTCGAAGTGACAGGCGACGTTTCGGTAACCAATGCTGCGACGTTGACTATCGAATCCGGGGTCATCGTCTTCTTTGTTGCGGGTAAAAACCTGACCGTGGCCAATGGCGCACTCATCGCGCGCGGCACCGCAGGGCAGCCGATCGTCTTCACCTCCGCACTCGATACGACAGGAAGCACTCCCGCTCCAGGAGACTGGGGGCAAATCAGCTTTCTGGATGGCACGAACGACAGCACCACCATCCTCGAATACGCCCAGATACGCTACGGGCAAGGCATCAGCGTACAAGCTGCTTCACCGACCTTCAATTATTTGCAGATCACCCTGAACCTGGGCTCTGCGATCAGCATCGACCTGAATTCTTCCCCCAAGGGTGTTGGCAACCAGGCAAGCGGCAACAGCCTGAACGGCATCAGCGTCCCTGCCGGCGATCTGACCGGCAGCGTGACCTGGGGGATCAAAGGCATCCCCTATGTTGTGGCATCCGGTATCGTCTCGGTCGGCGCGTCCCCGTCCATCACCTCGATTTCTCCCACGGAAGTTCAGCAAAGTCTGAGTGTCGATGCCGTTATATCCGGTACCCGTTTGACGGGAGCTGAGAGTATCCAATTTGATTCTGCGGGACTGAGCGCGACGCTGACCGGGGCCAGTAGCGATACGTCCATCCCGGTGCAGATCAGCGCCAGTGCAACACAACCTTTGGGCAATGTCCCCTTTGAAGTGAAAACCGCAGCCGGACGTGTGCGTTATTCAAACGGCATCAGCGTCATTCCGCTCAAGCCGACGATAGTCGTGAACAGTATCATCCCAGGCAGTATGCGACGCTCCGAAACCAAAAATTTCCAGATCGGCGGCAGTTATCTGCTGGGCGCGCAGGTCAGCGTTCCGACTGGGGTCGGACTCACGCTGGGCAACTTGCAAACCCTGGATACCCAGGCCAGTTTCGATCTGACCGCATCGGCGACAGCCACCTTGGGCTCGCAGACCATCACGGTAAAAAATCCCGCCATTGCAAATGGCACCGGCGCGATGCTGGTGACCATCATCGATGCGCTGCCCAAGATCGACACCAGCAAACTGCCTTCGGCGGTGCTACCAGATAATATTGCACACCCGTTCCTGTTGAGCCTGACCCGTGCCGACATCGTCGACAACTCGTTCAGCCTCAGCACGCTTGATCCAACCATCATCAGCGTGTCGCCCGTATCGGTCACGATACCGGCGGGTGCGACTTCAGCGGCCATCAATATCACCGGCGTCCAGTTGGGCTACACGACGCTGAATATCACCTCGGCGACCATCGCATCGGTCAGCAAACAAATCTATGCGACCAATCTGTTGAACGGGGCGAGTGTCGGGCCGGTGTTGTCGGCGCCTATCGGTGTCGTTGTGCCATATGGTTCCACGTTACCTCTGGGTACGGTGGTCGGGCCGACCTTGTCGTCACCTGTTGGGGTCGTTGTGCCGTACAACCAAACCGCATTGCCGATAGGCACGGTGGTCGGGCCGACTCTGTCAGCGCCGGTAGGGGTCGTTGTACCGTACAACCAGACCGCGTTGCCGATAGGCACGGCAGTCGGGCCGATCTTGTCGTCACCGGTGGGGGTCGTTGTTCCGTGATTACTATCGTATGGACTTGGTTGATGTTGCGATTTTTTGAAGTGGATGGATAGGCCCGCATTGGTCAGACTGGCAGCGATCTAAAGATGAAACCGAATTTTTTGAAGGAGTGGAAAATGAACAAATGGTCTTCGATACTCAGGGTGGCATTCGCAAGCAGCCTGTTTGTGGCATCAGGTTCCGTTTTTGCCGCATATATCAGCGGCAGTACCGGGGCGGATGGCGCATACAACCCGACCGTGAGCGAGAGCGTCCAGTTGCCACCGGACGGCATATTCAATTACACCAGCGTCAACATTCCGAGCGGGGTGGCCATCACCTACCTCAAGAATGCTGCCAACACCCCGGTGACCATCCTCGCAACGGGTGATGTGACGATACAAGGAACGATCAATGTCAGTGCGACTACGCCCAGTTCTACGGATGTCAGTGTGCCAGGATTGGCTGGCCCGGGCGGGTACGATGGAGGCAGTGGCGGGCAGCCGGGCGGGTGGCCTTCAAACTGGGTAGTTGGATATACCGGGTCGAATGTTGGTACCGCAGGGATAGGTCCAGGCGGTGGCGCGCCGGGGTCGATTCACAAGCCGGCTGGTGTAAATGTCAACTATGTAGCAGACGCTGCCGCAGGTGGTGGAGGGGCTTATGGTGCTGCACCTTCCGCAGCGGGAGGTGTTTGCCCAACGACACCCGGTGTTGCCTACGGCAACAATAATCTGATCCCACTGATTGGTGGTTCGGGCGGTGGTGGAGGGGCAGGCGGTCCGGTAATTTCGGGTTCTGGCGGCGGCGGCGGCGGCGGGGCAATCCTGATCGCGGCATCGGGGACTATCAACGTGACTGGCGCTATTTTGGCCAATGGTGGTTCTCTGACGGCCATTGGTAATATTACAAATGGCAGGGGGGCTCTTGGTGGCGGCGGCAGTGGCGGGGCGATACGACTGATCGCAACCACCGTCAGCGGCAATGGCACTATAAGCGCTGTCGGTGGGACATCTGCGGCCGAACAGCTTAACAACTCTACGTATAGCTATTACGTATGTTCTAATTCCGCGAACGGATCGATGAATGGCGCGAACGGCAGGATTCGCATCGAAGCAGAAAGTATTGCCAGAACTGCTGCGGCCAATCCCATTGCAGTAACTGGAACACCCAGCCTAGTCTTCGTTCCGGGCTTGCCCACACTCAGCATCACCAGTATCGGCGGCGTTGCGGTACCCGCAGTGCCTACCGGTAGCGCCGATGTCACATTGCCGTCGGGCTTCACCAATCCAGTCGATGTAACCTTTGTCACCAGTGGCGTCACGGTGGGTAGTGCTATCAAACTGACTGTCATTCCTGTAAAGGGTGTGGCCTACAGCGCCACCAGCGCGGCGACGACAGGCACGACCAGTCTTGCGACTGCGAGCGTATCGGTCAATCTTCCTTCCGGCACGAATAACACGCTGCAGGCTTCGGTGACCTATACCGTAGTCGCATCGATAGGCGATGCGATGGGTGTTTACGCCCAGGGCGAGCGTGTCGAAAAAGTCACGCTGGCGACCACGCTGGGCAGCAAGGAATCCACGGTCACGCTGACCACCGTGTCCGGCAAGGAATACGTGGTGCCGGCGTCGGTATTGGCAATGATACCGAGTTGATCGCGGACCTGACCGGAGTCCATATTGCGTGAAACGAATATATTTCAGACTGAAAAAAATGTGATGAAAAATATCCCGCACCGTCCATCTGCTCACTTCATGCCGACTCGCTGCTTGCGAGTGTGGCAGGAATCTGCACGCGGAATTCTGACGGGCAGCTTGATCGTGATCGGCAGTGCGGCGATGGCGGGCGAACTGATCGTGACAGACGGTGCAGTGGTGAAATTCGGTCAGGATGCGCAACTGGTGGTGCGCGACAAACTCACGGCGGGCAAGGGTGTCGTGCTCACCAGCCAGAGCGACGACAGTGCGGTCGGGCCGGTTGCGCCCGCAACGCAAACACCGGTTGCAGGCGGATGGAGCGGCTTGCGTTTGGAAAAATCATCAGCGCCGAACAGTCTGACGCTGACCGAGATGACCATCCGTTACGCCGGTGCGCAAGGCGGGGCGGGACTCAGCGTGTTCGGTTTCAATCCGTCACTGCAATACATGCAGTTCACCGACAACATCATCGGCTTGCAGTTATTTGGAGCCAGCCCCGCCATCAACGGGGCCAGTTTCCTGCGCAACGGCATCGGGATAGATGCGGACGGCAATGCTGCGCCTGTCATCACCAACAGCCAGTTCATGCAGAATTCCACCCAGGCGATCAATAACAGAACGCCTTCGACAGTGATGCAGGCCATAGGCAACTGGTGGGGTTCCAACACCGGGCCTTATGAGGCGGTCGCAAACCCGAACGGGCTGGGCGATGCGGTCTCTACCGGCGTCAATTACGGCAGCTATCTGGCCGAAGCGCCGCTGATTGATCCGACCCTGCGCGTTGCAGGCAGTCCCGCTTATTCGGAACTGCAGAACATCACGCTGGAATTGAGTTGTATCAACGCAGTCGAATACCGCATCGCCGAAAACGGCGCATTTACCGGGCTCGCCTATACGCCCATGGTGGCGACGCTGCCGTTCACGCTGTCCGCAGGCGACGGTCTCAAAAAAATCTCGGTGCAGTACCGCACCGGCTCCGGTGCCACCGTTACAGCGTCGCTGCCACAGGACCTGCTCTATGACACTCAGGGTCCGACACTGGACCTGAGCAATCCGGCGGAAGGCAGCTACATCCTGAACCCGATCACGATCACAGCCTCCGCTACCGATGCGGGTGGCGTCAGCAAAGTGGATTTCTATATTAATGACCTGCTGACCGCTACGGATACCACTTCGCCCTACAGTTACTATTGGAATACCGCGCTGTATACCGACGGTGCTTACGCGATCAAGGTCGTCGCCACCGATAGCGTCGGGCATATCAGCAGCATCGTGCACAACATCACCAAGGCCGCGCCCCCCCCCGATACCACCGGCCCCACGCTGAGCAGCCTGACGCTGTCCGGCAGCGCCATCACCTCGGGCTCCACGCTGACCGGTTCCGGCACGCTGGTGGCTGCGGTCAGCGACCCGAGCGGTATCAGCAAGGTCGAATTTTTGATCGATGGCGCTTTGTTCGGCACCGATACCAATGGCGCAGATGGCTATTCCAGCTATATAGACATCCTCACCGTCACCGATGGCGCGCACACGCTGACGATACGCGCCACCGATTCGCTCGGTAACCAGGCGGAGACCAGCTCGAATATCACCGTCGCATTGGCCGCACCGGGCGCCCCGGTGATCACTGCCCCGGCGAACAATACCGTGACCGCAGCCAGCACGATCAGCATCAGCGGCACTGCCGCAGCCAATGTAGAGGTCATCGCTTACAAAAACGCGGTGCAGGTCGGCACGCCGGTCACGGTAGGTGCGAACGGCAAATTCACTTTGCCGGTTGTGCTGGATGCAGGGGTGAATACGCTGCAGGTTGCCGCCGGCAATCGGGGCGGTTCGACGCTCAGTACCTCGCTGTCTGTCACGCTGGACAACAGCATACCGGATGCGCCGCAGGGCCTGAACGCCAGCGCCCAGCCGGCCGGCAAGATCCGGCTGAGCTGGAATCGCTCGCTGGACGCCAAGGTCACCGGCTACAACCTGTATCGCTCTGCGATCACGTTCAACACCGTTGCCGAAGCGGTTAAGATCAACACCGCGCTGATACCGACCGCGACCGTGTTGTACGACAACCTGCCCGCAACGGACGGCACCTATTTCTATCGCATCGTCGCGGTCAACAGTCTGGGCACGCTCAGTGCACCCTCCAACATCATCAGCGCGGTCTCCGACAACACGCTGCCCAAAGCGACCAGCATCGTTTATGTGCCATCCGGCAAGACCGATCCGGCCACCGGACGTATCGCGGCGGGTCGCGTCGATGTCACCGTGAACGTCAGTGAAGCGCTTTCCGCCTTGCCGTTCCTGAGCATCGCGCCGCAGGCGGGAACGCCGATCGCGGTTGATCTCGCCAAGCAGAGCGACACGGTTTACACCGGCTTCTTCAACATCGCGCCGGGCACGCCCAGCGGCGTGGCCTATGCGGTGTTCTCGGCGCGCGACATCGTGGGCAACCGCGGCACCGATGTCACCACCGGCCTGTCCATCAACATCGATGCGCAAGGTCCCAGCCTGACCGGTATCGCGCTGACACCGGCCACGCCGATCAAGAACGACGCGGCCGCACCGGTCAGCATCGCCGCGACCTTCACGCTCAATGAAGCGATCGACCCGCTGGCATCTCCGCAGATCACCTATACCCTGTCCGGTAGTTCCACCGTGGCACGCATCGTCAACGGATTGACGAAAACCGCGCCGCTTACCTGGACTGGCAGCTTCACGCTGCCGGCCGATGCCGGACAAAACGCGGTCGAGAATCTGGCCTTCAACTACAGCGGCAGCGACGATCTGGACAACATTTCCACCACCGTCACCGCCGGCAACAGCTTCCAGATATATCAAGGCACACTGCCGCCGCTGGCTGCACCGCTGAACTTTGCCGCGACCGTACAGGCTGGCGGCAAAGTGCACTTGAGCTGGACAGCGGTGGACCTGTCGGTCGCTTACCAGATCTATCGCCAGGCACCGGGAGAGACCGGCCTCACCGCATTCCAGCGCGTCGATGTGGCCGGACTGCTCAACACCGAATACACCGACACCACCACGGTCGATGGCCTGTATCGCTACAGCGTCGCCAGCATCCGCAGCGCGAATGGCCAGGAGTCGTTGAGTGCACAGAGCACAATCGCGGATGCAAGCGCCGATTCCGTCCCGCCCGGCGCGCCGCAGAGCTTGAACCTGATGCTGGTCGGTGCCGGTATCCAGGCGACCTGGCTGGCTGCCGATGGCGGCGCGGTGAGTTACAAGCTGTATCGTTCCGGCGACGCAAGTATCACTTCCACAACGGGGCTCACGCCGATCAAGACCGGCATCAAGCAACTGGGCGCTGTCGATGGCAGCCCGTCGCAGGCCCAGCACGCTTATGCGGCCACCGCAGTCGATGCGGCCGGCAACGAATCGGCGTTGTCCAATTCGGCTTATCTCAACTTCGCGCTGTTGCCGGTCGCCACACTGACCGTGGTGCAGACAGACACCGCGCTGCCGCAGGTGAGCTGGACACACTCCAATCCATCGGCCATCGCGGGCTATGACGTGTATCTCGGTTCCGCGGCCACCGGCACCAAGCTCAATCTCACGCCGCTATCCGGCACCAGCTACACCGACACCGGCTATGCAAGTGACGAGCGTCCCTACACCGTCGTTGCCTACGACAGCAACGGCGTGAATATCGGCCGCTCGCTGACCTTGCCCAAGCTGGCTGTCGAGCTGGTTTCCGGCACACCGCTGCAGCGCAACGTGATGAACCGCCTGCAATACCGGGTGACCAATTCGGGTAGCCAGGCGGTCAGCAATACTTATGTCAAAGCCAGGATAGGCACGCGCGAGATCGGCTCCGAAGTGTTCGGCCTGGCCGCAGGCGAAAGCAAGATCATCCCGGTGGTGGTGGGCGGTTATGCCGACATCACCAACCCCGCGCAGTTGACCACGACCGTCGAGACCCTGCCCAACCAGGGCGAACGCGCCGACCTTGTGCGCAGCAGCAGCGTGGCGGTCCAGGATGGCGCGCTGGTCCTGACCGTCTCACCCGACAGTCTCACCCGGGGGGCGACCGGCAAGGTGCGCTTCACGCTGGAGAACACCAGCGATGTAGAGATCGAATTGCTCACCGCTTCCGGCAGCGGCAAGACCGCCTCGTCGGATATCCGTTACAAACTGCTGGACAAGGATGGCAACGTGCTGACCGCGCTGCCTTTCAAACAGGTCATCGGCAATAATGTCGTCACGATCAGTACCGGACAAACGGTTGCGCGTATCCCCGCGCGCGGCAGCTTCACCTCCGACGCGATGGACTTGTCCGTGCCTTCCGCCGCGCCCGACAGCGTCACGGTGCAACTGGAGGTCGACAACATCCGCTACCATCTGGGCACGCCCGAAGCGGTCAGCGTTCCCGGCCTGTCCGGCCGCCAACAGGTTTCGCTGGTCGACACACCCTACTATGCCGAGGTCAGCAGCATCACGCCGGCCAGTTCGTTCGGCGACCAGGACATCGTCATCAGCGGCCGCGCGGTCGATCGCGCCACGTTGCAAGCGCTGGGCAACGTTGCGCTCAAGCTGTACATGAACGTCAGCGGTTTCGAACGCCGCTTCGATGTGTTCTCCGACCAAACGGGCAACTTCAGCTATACCTTCAAGCCCACCGCATCCGATGCCGGTGTGTACAAAGTCTCGGTGGTGCATCCGGCCATACTCGAGCGTCCGGTGCAGGGACAGTTCGTGATCAACAGCGTGGTGGTCAGCCCGACACTCTACAAGCTGAACACGCTGCGCAACTACCCGTACACCTTCAAGCTGCACACCACGGCGGGCACCGGCACCACCGCCACCAATGTGCATGCGGTTTATCTTGCAGCCGACCAGGTTGGCGGCAGCTTGCCCACCGGTGTCACGGTGAGTCTCGGTGCACCGCTCACGCTGGCTTCGGCACAGTCCGGCGATTTGGCCGTCACTGTTGCCGGGGACAATAGCGCAGCCACCAGCGGCAGCTTCACGCTCAAGGTCTACGCAGACGAGAAGGGCGCGCAACCGGTAGCGACCATCCAGGTCAGTTACACATTCAACGATGGCAAGCCTTCGCTTTACCCCAGCCCCAGCTTTGTCGAGGCGGGTGTGGCACAAGGCGGCAACGCACTCGAGCAAGTCACGCTGGAGAATCGCGGCTATGCCGAAGCGCAAGGCGTTACCGCGACGCTGGTCAATCCGGATGGCAGCGCCGCGCCGTCCTGGATATATCTCTCCGCCGGCAACAATATCGGCAGCCTGGCCGTCGGCGAGAAACGCAAGGTCGACATCGCGATGACGCCGCCCGTGACGCTGGCGGACGGCATCTATAGCTACAAGTTGCGCATCGCATCGGCCAACACGACGGGTGGCGACGTGCCGATCTACGTGTCGTTGACCCAGTCGGGCATCGGCAACGTGCTGATCAAGGCATCCGACATCTACACCGGCACGCTGAATGCGGGCGGCCAGCTCATCGCGGGCTTGTCGGGCAGCCGCATCACGCTGCAGAACGAGGCGGTCGCCACGGTCACCAGCTCGGCTACCACCGACAGCCTGGGCGAAGCCTACTTCACCGATCTGCCGGCCGGTTCCTACAAGTTCCGCGCCACCGCGTCCAACCATCAGGAAGTCATCGGCCGCCTGACGGTGAAACCCGGCATCACGGTTTCCCAGGACATCTTCCTCGATTACAACCTGGTCTCGGTCGAATGGTCGGTGACCCCGATCACGGTTACCGACTCGTACACCATCACGGTACTGGCGACCTTCGTCACCAGTGTCCCGGCGCCGGTGGTGGTGGTCGAACCGATGAGTGTGATGCTGCCGCCGATGAAACCGGGCGATGTGTTCCTCGGCGAATTGACGCTGAGCAACTATGGCCTGGTGCGCGCCGATAACGTGGCATTCAAACAGCCGCCCGCGGATGCATTCTTCCGCTACGAATTCCTGGCCGACATCCCGGCGACACTGGAAGCCAAGCAGCGCATCACGATCCCGTATCGGGTGGTGAGCCTGACCTCGCTCGACCAGCCGGTGTCAACAGCTACCGGTGGCGGATGCAATACCTACCAGACCAGTTTGAGCGTGGGTTTCTCCTACACCTGCGCCAACAAGAACGTCAGTAACGGCAGTGCCGGGGCGTTGTTCTACTCGCCGCCCAGCGGCAGTTGTGGCGGTACCAGCAGCGGGGGCAGCAGCAGCGGGGGCAGCAGCAGCGGTGTCGGCGGATTTGGCGGTATAGGCGGCAGCGGCGGATTCAGCGGCGGAGGCGGTGTACCCGCGCAATCGATGCCGGGTGCGGCTTGCGTGCCGCAGCCATGCGACCATTGTTCCGGCAATAACAACGGCGGACCAAAGTAGTAACGAGATGATGGATGGAATCGGATCTGGCAAAAATTGCAGGACGGGTGACCGGCCAAAAGTTTATCGGACACGCCTGGGCCTTGTCGTTTTTAACGAAATTTGAATCAGGGATATGCAGAAGGTGCGTGATGCGAACTAAAACAGCTATCGATGCAACAGCCATAGCGAATATGCGCGCCGGCAGGTTGACGAATATCCTTCGTGCCGGCCTGCGTTTGATCGCGCAAGGTATCCTGCTGGCTTGCCTGCTGCCGGTGATGCAAGCCGGCGCGGCTGGGACTGAGGTCATTGCTACGACCACTGCGGCAGCGCCTCCGCAGGCGTATCCGGTGACATTTCAGGTGCCGGTACAGGACCTCAGCGTCAAGGTATGGGGCGGCAGCATCGTCATCCAGCGCGGCTACAACGAAGGCGCGTGGTATTCCAACCTGAACTGGATGCCGCTCAAGGTGGCTTACGACAGCATCGACAACACCGTCAAGACCATCACCCGCGGACGCACCGACTACAGCAAAGCCGCACCCGGCGTCTACCAGGACCCGTACCACAACATCCTGCGCCAGACTGACACCGGCTTCCGCTGGAACAGCCCGTCCGCCGACTGGATCGAATACAACACTGCCGGCGAGATCAAGGCCTACGGCGACCGCAACGGCACCATCGCCACTTTCCAGTACAGCGGCGCACCGGCCACCACGACTCCCGGCGTCCCGCCCAGCGAAGGCCATATCAGCGGCATCCTCGACCACTACGGCAGCCAGGTGCTGTGGTTCGACTACGACACCAACAACATGCTGATGCGCATCCGCGATGCAGCAGGCCGCAAGGTCGAATATCAAACCACCGTTCCCACCCTGGTCGGCAGCAGCATGACGCAGACCGTGCTGGATGCCGATGGCCACACCTGGAGCTACCAGGCAAACAATATTTATCCTCCCGCGTTGTACGCATCAGGAAGCAGCGGTGGTGGAGGTGGAGGTTCTGCTGTTGCCCCTGTGGCGCCGCCACCCGATACCGCCTGCCTGCGGGCGGACGGGACCAACATCAGCATCACCGACCCAGAAGGCCACACCACCACGCGCAACTGGTATACCAACGGCGGACTCGCGCTGACCAGCTACGCCGATGGCAGCGCAATGTGCATGAACCAGGATTACGATGCCGCGAAGAAGGTCTTCTACACCCGCGAATTCGGTCCGTTCAAGCCGGCCGCCGGTGCCATCCCGGCGGGCACCAAGCTCGTCGAGACCTGGTCCGAACTGACGCAGGATAAGAATCGCGGCTACTTTTTGCGCCGCGACGTCAACGGCGTCACCGTAGCCAAACAAAGCATGGACACCGCAACCCGCACCAACACCGTCACCGATGCGCGCGGGCTCAACACCGCCATCACCCGCGACCAGTGGGACAACATCACGAAGATTGTTTACCCGGACGGCAGCAGCGTCAGCACCCAGTACGACCCGAACTACAGCAACGTCACCCAACACACCGACGAGAACGGCATCGTCACCCAGAACACTTATGACACTCACGGCAACCTGCTCAAAACCATAGAAGCGCTCGGCCTTGCCGAACAGCGCACTACCGAATACACCTACGACGCAGACGGCCAGCTCACCAGCATGACGCACAAGGGCGATGCCACCACGCCGGATGCAACCACCTATTACAGCGACTACGACAGCTACGGTAATGTCCAGACCGTCACCGATGCCGAAGGCGGCATCACCCATTACACCTACGAAGTGATGGGCAATGCGCTGACCAGGATAGACCCGCGCGGCAAACTGTGGCAGCGCAGCTACGACAATCAGGGCCGACTGCTGAGTCTCACCGACCCTCTGCTGCATACTACTTCCATCGGTTACGACAAGACCGGGCTGCCGGTCACACTGACCGATGCCGCCCTCAACATCAGCACGCTGGGTTACGACCCGGCTGGCAGGCTACTCACTGTCACCGACCCTTACGGTAGTCTGACCAGTTTTACCTATGACCCTGCCGGCAACCCGATCAAGCTGACCGATGCCGCGAGCCACTCGCAGAAACAGGAATACGATGCCGACGGCCGCCTGGTCAAACAAACCGACGGCAACAACAACGTCACCCAGTTCGTCTATGGCGACCAGGCCTCCGGCCTCAATCGCCTGCTCGCCAAGGTCATCTACCCGACGCTGAGCCAGGAGCTGCAATACGACAAG
>Ga0172379_10000891_pt1 | contig 67192 bp, 65 predicted proteins | sample GrowelOW334metaG_FD_119756 | JGI IMG/M metagenome (GOLD analysis project Ga0172379, IMG submission 119756) | Groundwater microbial communities from an aquifer near a municipal landfill in Southern Ontario, Canada - Groundwater well OW334 metaG | ecosystem: Environmental > Aquatic > Deep... | reverse complement strand
CAAAAAAATATGGAATTCGTTTTAATAATCTTAAATATTATGGTCTTCAAGACTTAATCGCCGGCCGTCCTAAAAAGTATTCTAGTGATATGTCTTATATCGCATATAAAGAGGATGGAATAATTATTGATAAAAAGATTTTTGCTAAACGAGAAGAAGCCGCACCAGTAACGGAAATTAAAGGGATGGCGGCTCAACTCGGCTTGGTTAGAGGAATAGCTAAAGTGATTCTAGAAACTAGCGAAACTAAAAAAGTAAAAAAAGGCGATATTCTAGTTACTTATATGACTTCGCCTAATTTTTTACAAGCTATGAAATTAGCCTCGGCTTTTGTAACTGATGAAGGCGGGCTTACTTGCCATGCCGCGATTATTGCCCGTGAGCTTAAAACTCCGTGTGTGATAGGAACAAAAATTGCGACTAAAGTAATTAAAGACGGAGACTTGATAGAAATCGATGCAAACAAAGGAATAGTAAGAATATTAAAAAGATAATATGAAAAAAAGTGTGGTTGATAATAAAATAATTGATTTAAATGGTTACCAAATAATTCCTGAAGCGAGCCGCTCTTCGCATCTTTATATTGCCGAAGTGGTAGCAAATTATTGTTGGCAAAAGCATGATCTATTTCCGATTAACACAATTACTATTGTTGAATATAAAGATAGCAAATTTCAGATTTATTATGCCGTTAAAGATAAAAATCATTTTTTATCAGCTTTAGATAGGTTTACTAAAAAGCCTAATTTGTTAAATACTCTAGAAAATTATTTAACAACGGTTAGGGAAGGGGCCATTAGCTATATAAGTGCACAGCCTACTCTGCAGTTAACTGATAAGAAATTAGGGAATTTACTTTCTTTTTATTATATTCAAACTCAAGAATTACATAAAGCGGCTATGACTTTACGTTTAATAGACCGCGGCGTATTGGAATATTTTAAAAATTCATCCGGTCATCTAAAAAATGCAGATTATAGTAGCCTATTATCAGCCTCTTCTCGTCAAAGTTTTGCGACTCAAGAAAATATTGCCTTACTTACTCTAGCGGATAAAGTTTCGCAAAAAATTATTAAGTCTAAATCAGATATATATAATAAAGAGTTGAAGAAAATTTATAATAAATTCCATTGGCTTAGCCTTGGGTATTATGATGAGCCATTATCTACTTTAATTAGTTATGAAAATAGAGTAAAAGTTTTGATTAAGAAAAACCCAAACAAGCTTTTAAAAAATATTAAGAAAAACTTCATTAAAGAGCAAAGAGAACGAATGGCGATTGTAAATAAATTATCAAAAAAAGATAAGCTGGTTGCCAAAGTTACCGGTGAGGTAAGTTATCTTAAAGATTATTTTAAATTCTCGACCAATAAACTACAGTTATTTGGTGAAGGTATTTTTCAGGAAATCAGCAGGCGTACAGGAGTCTCTGTCGAAGATATAAAGGATTTAAGCCACGCGGATGCTATTAATTTAGCCGCGGGTAAGAAGTATAACAAAAAAGAAACGGCTATTTATCAAAGACATACAGTTTTTGTAAGCTTAACTGGTAAAATAAGATTAAAATATATTGGTGCGTTTGCTGATAAATATGCAAAAAAGTTTTTAGCATATTCTAAAAATATTACCGGTGAATTTACTGGTCGAACGGCTTGCAAGGGGAGCGCAATTGGAAAAGCAAAAATTGTCCATTCGCCCAAAGATTTTCATAAAGTAAATAAGGGTGATATTCTAGTGGTGATGAATACTGGGCCAGATTTTGTTCCAATTCTATCTCGAGTTGGTGCGATTGTTGCCGAAGAAGGAGGAATTACTGCCCATGTTTCTGTTATTAGTCGAGAAATGAAAATTCCTTGTGTGGTTGGATTATCACATGTTAGTAAAGAAATAAAAGATGATGATTGGTTAGAAGTTGATGCTAATCAGGGGATAGTAAAAATATTAAAAAGAAAATAATTAAATAACTAAAACAATATGTTTAAACTTTTTCCAGAGCAGCAAGCAGGGACAGAGAAAAAGGCGGAAGTCGAGAAGCCTCTAGAAACAGAAGTTAGGCTAGAAATTTTTCGTCATAGTAAAAAAGAAAATGACCCAAACCGACCCAATCTCGAATTATTGTTAACGCCAGAAGGAAGGGCGCTTGCTCATGAAAAGGGGCTAGAACTTAATCCCGACGTAAATGTTTCAGTTGCTGGTGCTAGTTTAATGGATAGGGCGGCAGAAACGGCAATGTTAGCGATGTTAGCTAATGAAGACAAAATTAAAGTTGGAGATAGTTTAGGAGAAATGAATGATAAAGTTGCTGAAGAAATAAAAATGGGCAAAAAAATATATCGCGATGATAGGTTGGGCTTTAATTTAGACGGGCCTGTTCATCATGAAGGAGAGACCGCTTTTAAATCTGGCTATTATATGAAATGGCTTTCTGAAGATAGTGATAAACAAGCAATAGAAAAAGGTGATAAAATTTCTACCACTTATTTGCGCCAAGCCGGCAACATTGCAGAGCTAGTAAATCGTTATAGTAAGATTGGTAACAATTTCAACCGGTTAGCTGATGAAAAGAAAAAAGATGGCGAAGAATTTCCTCTTCACTTAGAAAGATATTTAGCTACCCATCAAGGTGTTCCAGAATCTTTTATGGCTGAGCTCTTGAAATTGCAAGAAGGGAGAGAGGCATGCAATAAGTTTTTAAACGGCCTGGGAAATGGCTGGGCGGAAACGAAGGGAATGAGCTTGAGAATTGTAAATAAGGGAGAGGCGCAATCAATAATTTTATCCTACCCCGATAAAGGAGAACAGAAAGAAATTGAAATTACTCCAGGAACGATCAATGCAATAATTAGTCGCCGCGCTACTTTTGAAGCTGCGGTAACGCCGATTAGTTCTTCTAATAAGTTGGAGAAAAATGCTGAAATATAATTTTATATTGAGAGCATTCAAACATGTTTAAATATATGGTATTTTTTACAATTTACAATAACGTAATTCATCTGTACAATAAAATGTTATACAAATAGATTAGCTGAAACATAATTCATAGTATAGAGTTGATGAAACAAAAACAATTAAAATCAAAACACGCAATCAAACTAATTGTCATAGATTTGTATGGTGTGATGTCTTTAGGCAGTTACCGGGATACTTGCGAGTGGCTATGTAAAAAATATGGATTTGATTATGAATATTGTTACAAAATTGTTTATCATAAATATTTTTGCCAAGCCGCGACTAGGAAAATTTCTGAGAAACAAGCAACCGACTTAACCGCCAAGGAGCTGGGGATTAAAGAATCGGGAGCAGAATTACTCGCCAAACATTTATCTTTTCAACATTTAAACAAACAAGTATTTAAATGGGCTTTAATGCGTAAGCAAGAGGGTTATAAAATCTTATTACTATCTAAAAATACTCCAGGACAATTCAGATATGCGATGAAGAAGTTTGCCCTAGCTAATCATTTTGAAGCTACTAATACTTATTATCTAAACATTGATAAAAAATCACCAGAAACTGCTAGATATATTTTAAAGAAATATAAATTAAGGCCGGATGAAGTATTAATGATTGATGATCAAGACTTTAATTTAATCCATCCTCAGAAAATCGGTCTCAATATTATTTTATATAAAAATTTTATAGACTTTAGTAAAAAAGCAAAGTCTATCTTAAAATATTAATTAATTTATAATTAAAACCTAGCCTATTAGGTTAACAAATTTATGAGTTTCTTTAATTTTGGTAAAGTAGAAAATTCTGCTGCTGCCGGTCAGATAAAAAACACAGCTGAGTCGGAGCAAAAAGAGTTTGGGAAGAATATTAAAGCAGTTATCGAATTTAAACGTCATCAAGACCCAGGCAAGGATCCAGTAACAGGAATGAGCGCTGATTTTTTAACGGAAAAGGGCCAAGCGGCGGCGGCGTTTGACGGAAGTGAAATAAAGGAAGCGGCGGTCAAAGGCTATGCTTCCCCAAAATTAAGGGCGCAAGAAACGGTTGATTTAATGCTACAAAATGTTGAAGATGATACTAGAGTTATAAATAAAACACTGGAATCGTTACAAGGAACCAAAGCGGAGAATTTAAACAATAATCAAAGAGATGTTAATGAATTTAATATTAGAACCAGAAAAGAATTGGATGCAACGGCTAATTTTGGTAAGATTATGCCTTTAGCTAGTGCTTGGGCAGAGGAACAAATGAAACTAGGTGCAAAGCTAGATAAATATTCCTTAATCGTCCAATGGTATCTTGATAATCCAGAGATTTGCAAAGAGAATGGAGTTTTAACTGGACACGAAACGGCCGTAGAAATTGGCGAGAGAGCTGCTATGGAGCTAGGGATGACTGAGCGTTTCTATAATGGTAGTGAAGTGCGATTAATTAATGTAACACATGGTCCAAAGATTGAACCATTTTTACAAGAAGTAATTGGATTTAGGAATCTTGAAGAAATAGGGGGCGCTTTAAGCCCTGGAGAAAAAATAGAATTTGCAGTGAGCATAGATACGAATAAACAAAAAACTGTAAAATTATTATTTAGAGATAAAGAATATTTAGTTGATGAAAATAAAATTAAAGATTTATCTCAAGAATATAGAAATAATATTGAAGGCAAAAAATAAAAAAATTTAAACCTTTTCGCAAATAAAAAACCGGTGCTGTTGAAACATCGGTTTTTTTGTTGATCGATTACGTCGATCGACGTTAAGTTTGAGAGAGCAAAGAGAGAGGGGGCAAAGTTTTAGAAACCAATCGTTCCAGAGATATATATCCGGTTCTGGCGAGATGGCTTAGCCTTACCTTTTAAGTTAAAAACGTTGCGGGTGAATACAAAACCCGTAAGTTCTTTTAATTGGGCTTTCCGGGAAATTTTTCCGGTCGTGTCAACGGCAAATGTGAGCCATTCGATTGTTGGAGTATGGCCAACCATAATGATAGTCGAACCAGGTTCAACGGCGTTGAGGTCTTCAATTAAAGCCTCTAACATGTCAGCCTGAACTCTTTCTACAAACCGCGGATTAAATTGGTTGAAAGCTTCATACCAATTACTTTGTTTGGCTTGAGCAACGATTTCGGGGTTTGCCATAAATTCGGCGAACATTTCCTCGTTGCCATAACGATTATTGGAGGGGAGATACCCGTCGAACTCGCATAAACCAATTTTTTCAGCATACGTTTTGAATGCCATAACGGTTTGTTCGGTCCGTGCGAAGTCGCTACCAAAGTGCACGATAACTTTTTTTTGGCCCATGATTATTTCGTTGAGCCCAGGAACGCCATTTTCCAAAATTTCGGCGATTTGTTCTTCAGTAATGTTGTTGTTACCGTCTTTTCGCCCATGACGAAAAATGATGGCATTAGTTGTAGTATTTCCCATTATACAGATTAGCCCCGTGATCTACCTACGGGACAAGAGGCGTTTATAGCTAGTCAAAAAAGACCAGCCGGATTGTTTAACAAAAATTTTCAAAGTTCATTCTCTGTATTATATAACATTATGATAAATTTGTCAATATATAGCACTTTCTCCTGATATTATTATCCTTTTTACCTAATTTATCTTGACTTTTATCCGTTTATAATATATTATTTGTTTGTAGGGCAATAATTATTGCCCAGTAGACAAATATATGAAAAATCTATTTAAATCTCAAACTACTTATGAAATTTTGGAACTTCTTAGTCAATCCGAAGGAGCTAAGTTTTATTTAGGTGAAATAGCAAGTACCTTAAATAAAAATAGCGCTAATGTTTCTCGCGAGCTAAGCGGCTTAATAGACGAGAGGATAGTGAGCCAAGAAATTATTGGCAAGAAAAAATATTATTTATTAAATAAAAATTATCAGGCGATAGATGAGCTTAAATCGTTACTTGCAAAAAATAATAAACAAAATTTAGAACAGATGTTTAAACATGATTGGTTCTTAGCGGAGGAGATAATGAATATTAGTCCTTGGTTTATGGCAATTCCTTTTTATTGTTTTACCAATGGTTTTCAGGAGCCGGGCGGACATGCTTACAAACAAATAGTAGGTGTTTATCATGGTTATAATCTTTGTTTTTATTTTGATAAGGCTGATGCGCATGAGGGCGGGGAACATTTGGTTGATAAGTTTCTTGGCGATATTGATTTTATGGAAGAAGTAAACGCCAAAATAAGATTATATTCCGATAAACTAAATGAAGTAGTCGCTTGTATTCCGGAAAGTGGTTTGCAAAAACTAAGTAAAGAAAAATTATGGAAATATTATCAAGAGCATGAAGATACTCATTTAGATTATTATCGTTATGGCTGGATTCCGGTTGCGGCTGATATGTTCGGCGATAATTTAACAAATCGCGGTAAAAGTATTTTAAAAAAAATCGGCGTATCTGATAATAAAATTGAAGAATATTTATCTCTTCTCACTCAACCAGATAAAGCCTCGCGCTTAAAAGAGGAGCAGGATAATCTCATGAAAATTGGTATCATGGTTCAGAATAATCCGGCGCAACTAGCCATTTTTAAAGAGTTATTTAGAAAATTTAAAGAAGAAGATGTTAAGTTTTTTGGGCTTTATACGCATAGTGAAGAATATGAAGCTAAGTTTTCGGAAGTCGTGCGCGGTTTAAAAGCAGAAATCGCTCCGGAAATAATGTCGCATCTTGAAGATCATTATCATAAATATTTTTATACTAAATTTATTTATACGGAAGAACAAGGTGTTTATGATTTTGAGCATTATTTGAAAGAATTAGTGAGAATGGTAAATGGTGATGCAAATTTAGCGGAAACATTTTTTGAGCAAGAGACACATACTGTCAAGACTCTTAAAGAGCGAAAAGAATTAATTGAACAATTAAAATTAGAAAAAGATATTCAACGCTTCTTTTCTGCTTGGGGAGATTTTATGGTTACTAAAACTTATCGCCGTTATGCTCAGCTGTTTGCGCTCTATAAAACTACTTTTATTTTAGAAGAAATCGCCGATCGAGTAGGTATAAAATTAAAAGAGTTGCGTTTTATGAAGTCTTCGGAAATTAAAGCGGCACTTTTTGATGGTGCTATTGATAAAGCAGAAATTAAAAAACGTGTTGAGTTCTGCGTCTACTATACCGCTAAAGATACAGAGTTATTTTATAGCGGTGAAGAAGCAAAAAATATTGTTGAAAAATATATTCAAAAACATGAAGAGATTGAAGCCTCTGAACTCAAAGGACAATGTGGTTGTCGCGGTCAAGCGCGTGGCAAAGTTAGAATAGTAAATATAATCTCCGATATGCAAAAAATGCAGGAAGGCGATATTTTAGTTTCTATTTCTACTCAACCCGATTTAGTCCCAGCAATGAAAAAGGCGGCGGCCTTTGTAACTGATCAGGGCGGAGTAACTTCTCATGCCGCTATCGTCGCTCGCGAAATGCGGAAACCTTGCGTAATTGCGACTAAAATCGCTACCAAGGTGCTTCATGATGGTGATTTAGTGGAAGTTGATGCCGATAAGGGAATAGTAAAAGTGATTGAAAGGGCTTAATTATGGCACTACGTCTTTATTGTATTATTTACAATAAGTATTGACAATAAAACAATATATTTATATAATTTATAAAACATAAATTATATATGGGAATATGTTAAATCATTTAATTAGTTCGCAAACACGTTTGGATATTTTATCTTTATTTTTCAAAAATTCTGATAAGAAATATTATGCGCGTGAAGTTGTTAAAACTCTCGGTTTAGATCAAGCTAATGTTCATAAAGAATTAGCTAATCTGGTTACCGGGAAATTTTTGGTAACAGAAAATATTTCCGGCAAGAAATATTTTTTTGCCAATCAGGCGAGTAAATTTTTTTCCGACCTAGAATCGATGTTTAAAAAATATTCTGCTAATAATGGCGGGGATGAAATTTTTTGTCTTGAAGAGATGCCAAACTATTATCCGCTTTTTACCTCGCCAGCTTGGAATGCCGAAATGGCCGATGAATTTAGTCGGTTGTATGATTTTAAGACTAATCTCGGAACCTTAGTTACTATTTTTGAAAATAATTTTTGCCAGCTTTTAACTTCAAAGAAGGATTTTTACGAGATGAATACCGAGATTTTTAATCGAGTTAAAGATAATTCTGCTTGGTGTGGAAAATATATTGGTGACTTGGAAAAAAATATAGTCAATCTTTATCAAGCTTCTGATAGACTAAGAAAAACAAATTTAAAGGCTTGTTCTGATTTAGAATTAGCCAATATCTTTGAGAAATTTTTTAAAGTTTATACCGATTTGCATCTTCTTCATTTACCGCAAACAGTTTTAGATTTTGGGGAGGGAACATTCTCTAAATATTTAATGAGTTATTTAGAGGTAAAGGTTAAGAGGGCGGGATTATCGATGGGTGATACTTTTTCTGTTTTAACAACTCCCTTGCAGCCGTCAAAATCGGCAGAAGAGTATCGAGCCCTACTACTTATTTTAAAAGATATAATTTCTGATTCTAAGTTGAAAGAATATTTTAGTCTTACCGAGTCGAGAATAATCGCGGCAGAAATAGCGTTGGTTGATAAAAAAATTGCGCTTAAATTAAAAAAACATGTTGAAGGTTTTGGTTCGCTAGGCTACGGAATGGTCGGCCCTGGCTGGAATCAAGAATATTTTATAGATATTTTGAGTAGTTTAATAAGACAAAAAATAAATCCCGATAACGCGATTCAAGAAAGCGAAGAAAACAAGATAAAAACTGAAAGACGCCAACAGGAATTGGAGAAAACATTAGATATGGATGCTAAGCATTTAGGAATTTTTAAGTTTGCCCGCGATTTAGTTTTTACTAAAGGTTCAAGAAAAGATGCAATATTTCACGCCCTATCAGTATTGGAAAACTTATATCGTGAAATAAGCCGCCGTCAGTATTTATCTTTACGCCAAGTTCGCTATTTAAATCCTTCAGAATTATTACATATTTTAAGAGGCGGTAATATTTCGGCCGAACTATTAAATGAGCGTTATAGTTTTAGTATTTATTATTCAAGTAATAAACCAAAAACAGGAATCTTTTTAACGGGTGATAAGGCTAGAGATTTTGTTTCTAAACTTAATATTTTAAAAGAAGAAATAGGTGATATCAAAATTTTAGCCGGAGATTGTGCTTCTCCGGGAAGGGCACGTGGAGAAGTAAAGATTATCAATATTATTTCTGATATGGCAAAAATGAAAGTGGGTGATATTTTAATTTCAATCGCTACTACTCCCGACTTAGTACCGGCGATTAAAAAAGCTTCGGCAATTGTTACAGACGTCGGCGGAATAACTTGCCATGCGGCGATTATTTCTCGAGAACTTGGAATCCCTTGCGTAGTCGGGACTAAAGTTGCAACAAAAATTTTGCAAGATGGAATGATAATTGACGTTGATGCTACTCACGGTAAAATCGATATTATTAGTGAGGCTAAATTGAAAAAAGAGATTGCTAATGATAAAATTATAAAATAAGTTAATCAGTTAGTTATTAATAATAAATAATATGTTAATCAAACCTTTTTCTCAAATTGGAAAAAAAGATGCGGCTACCTCCGGCGGTAAAGGAGCTTCACTTGGTGAAATGACTCAAGCAGGACTGAAAGTTCCTCCGGGATGTGTTATTTTAGCCGAAGCCTTCGATAAGTTTCTAGAAGAAACAGATTTAACCCAAGAATTAGAAACGCAATTAAAAAAAGTTAATTATCAGGATGTTAATTCGGTCGACGGTGCTTCATCTACTATCCGCGCTTTAATCGCCGGCGTAAAAATGCCTGCAGATTTAGCTAAAGATATAATGCAAGAATTTAAAAAACTAAAGTCGCCTTATGTTGCTGTTCGTTCTAGTGCGACAGCGGAAGATTCTTCGGCCGCTTCTTGGGCTGGAGAGCTAGAAACTTATTTAAATACGACTGAAAAAACTTTGCTTGATAATGTAAAAAAATGTTGGTCGAGTTTGTTTACTCCACGGGCGATTTTTTATCGCCATGAAAAAAAGATGTTAAAAACGAAAGTTAGCGTCGCGGTTGTTATTCAAAAAATGGTCGACTCCGAGATTTCCGGAATTGCTTTCACCGTTCACCCGGTTACTCAAGATAGAAACCAGATGATTATTGAGGCCGGCTATGGTCTGGGCGAAGCAATCGTTTCTGGATCCGTTACCCCCGATTCTTATGTTTTAGGCAAAAAAGACCTTGATATTATTGATATTAATATTTCTGAACAGACAAGAAAGATTGTTAAAGCCCCCGGTAAAGGGATCAAATGGGTTCCGGTCCTTAAATCCGCCCAAGCTAAGCAAAAATTAACCGGTAAACAAGTAATAGAATTAGCTAAAGTTTGTTTAGCAATTGAAAAACATTATAAATTTCCTTGTGATATCGAATGGGCTTATGAAAAAGGGAAGTTCTATATCACACAAAGTCGGCCAATAACTACTTTGTAGTTTTGGCCTCGCATTTACATCAGTATTTGCCTTTCCAATTTCACCTAAAATATGTTAAAATGATAAACAGAAGGATTATATAACTTCTGTTTATTTTTCTGATTTTTTCTTACATAATGTTTGATTATCTACAACAATTTGAAAACCTGCCTAAAGATTTAAAAGACAAGATTTCTTCTAAAGAAGCTATGGCTTCTTTGGCGGAAATTGAAAGCCGTTATCGAGTCGATTTGGCGATGATCGTGATGAAAGTCATGATAAAAGGACTATCGATTAAAGATTTGCCCTCTATTTTTGCTGGTGAATTTAGCCTGACTCCTGAACAAGCAACTAAAATGACCCAAGAGTTAAAAGAAAAAATTTTTAGTTCAGTTGCGGACTATGTTGGCTTATCTAATGAACAGCGTTCCCTGGATTTATCAAAAGATATTAATTTATTAATCAAGGAAGCAGGGTTGGCGATGCCGAGTGAATTTTTAATAGAACGTTTAAAAAAAATATTAACGATATATCTTAGAGGGGTACGCAGCCGAATAGATACTAGAGCCTCGCTCGCTAAGGATATCGCTACTGGTGGATTAAATCTTACTCCTTCAGAAGTTGATCAAGTTTTAAAAGTTTGTGATAGCAAAAAATTTAAATATCACGAAGAAATAAATTCCGCATCAACAAATACTGCGGCGCCAATTAGTCGTTTAGATAGAATTGTTTCTGAATCAGACGGGTTAAAAGCTGCCTTTCCTTTTAATAATAAATTATCTTCTCCGGTTGTTGAATATGATTTAAAAAGAGCGCTCGCTTCCGGTGAGACTAAAAGAATCTCCGCTCCAGAAGCTCCAAAAGCTAAAGCAACGCTAGAACTAAAATCGATCCCAGAAGCTCCAAAAGCTAAAGCAACGCCAGAAATAAAGTTAGCTTCCGTTCCTCATATTCCTCCTGCACCACCTGCTCCTCTCGCTCCTCCGGTTAAACCAGTGACGCCAATTATTCCTACTACTCCTCCAATTTCCCCTACTCCCGTTGTTGTTGCTCATTCTGCTATTCCAGCGAGCCCGGCATTAGCTAGAAAATCTATCTTAGGAAATGCGGCGCCAAGTAGTAGTCGCCCCATGATGCATGATGTTAAACCGGCGCCAAAAATAATGGGACCGCTTGAAGAAATACAATTTTTAGATTTAACAAATTTTCGTCGCCTTGGTACAACCCCTGAAGAAATAACAACAAAGATTTTTAATAAAATAAAATTACTAGAAAAAGATGGTTATGAAAAAATGATTGCCGGTATTAGTGCTTGGCGTAAGAGTCCGGTTAGTCGTCTTTATTTACGCATCGTTCAAGAGGCGGTTTCATCCGGTCTTCCGTTAAAAGAAGCCTTAGAGAAGCGTGAAAAAAATAATCAAGCAGGTTTAACTTTGGCGGAAATTGAAGCAATCATGAGTCTTAACGGAAAACTTATTTTTTAATTCGAGTTTATGCAACAGTTTACTGTCCCACAATTTATTGACATCGAAAGTAAGATTATCGGCCCGATTACTACTCGCCAATTTGTAATATTTTTAGGTGCTGCTTTAGTAATTGGTTTAAGCTATCGCATATTTGATTTCTCTTTATTTCTAGTTATTGCCGCGGTTGTCCTGGTTATTGCTATCCTTTTTGCCTTTGTAAAGATTAACGGCCGTCCTTTCCATTTTTTTCTACTAAATGCTACACAAACATTGCGTCGGCCGCGTCTTAGAGTTTGGAATAATAATACAATCATGCACGATAAAGAAAAAAATATTGATGTTACTGTTAAACCGGAATTAAAACCAGAACCGAAAGAATATTATAAGAAATCTCGTTTAGCGGAAGTTGCTTTAATTGTTGATACTAAGGGTAAATATAAAGGAGAATAAATTTTTTATATGGCTAATAAATTAGCGGGTAATAAAATAAGTGTTTCTACTCAAGAGTATTTAGATATTGCTGAGATTAAAGAAGATACAGTGGTAATGAAAGATGGTACTCTGCGAGCGGTATTATTAGTTTCGAGTATTAATTTTGCTTTAAAAAGTGAAGATGAGCAAAATGCGGTTATTAGTTCGTATGTTAGATTTTTAAATAATCTCAGTTTTACTTTACAAATTGTTGTTCAATCTCGAGAGCTCGATATTGATAATTATCTTAATTATTTAAAAGAAAAAGAAAAAGAACAAACAAATAAATTACTGAAATTACAAACAGCTGATTATATCGCGTATATCAAAGAACTTACATCGCTGGGAAGAATTATGAGTAAGCGTTTTTTAGTAGTAGTTCCTTATGATCCGTTAACTGATAAGCGCAAGGGCTTCTTTAGTCTTATTAGAGAAGCACTACGGCCGGCTACCATAATTAGGCTTAAAGAAAAGACTTTTAATCGTTATCAGGAGATGCTTGATCGTCGTTTAGATAGCGCAATCGGCGGCTTAGAATCAATGGGAGTTGCCGTTGCTAGACTTGATACTCAGAGTTTAATTGAGCTTTATTACAAAACTTATAATCCTGAGACTTCAAAAAATCAACAATTAGTTGATTTAGAAAAAATGAAATTAGGATAGTAGCTAAGTTTAATATGATAAATTTTAATAAAGGAGAAGAGCCAAATAAAATAACTTTGAATACTCCGATTACGTTTAGCCCTAAACAAGCAGGGCCAGAAATTGAAGCTGATCCAGTTTTAACGAGAGAAGTTATTGAAGAAGAGAAGGCCTTTAGGCGTGGAGTTCTATCTGTTAAAGATATTATTGCTCCGGCTAGCTTGAAAGTTCAACCAAATCATTTATATCTAGGTGATAAATTTTTGCGCACAATTTTTGTAATAAGTTATCCTCGTTATATCTCTATCGGTTGGTTTGCTCCGATTATTAATTTAAATCTTACCTTTGACATTTCCATGTTCTTTTATCCGATAGCGAGCGCCATTATTTTAAAGCAATTAAAAAATAAAGTCGGAACTTTAGAAGCACAAATAATTTCTGATGCTGAAAAAGGAGCTGCTCGTGATCCGCTTCGAGAAACTGCTTTACGCGATATCGAATATTTACGTGATGCGCTTACTCAAGGAACAGAAAAATTTTTTCAATTTGCATTGTATATAACTATCTATGCGGAAAACATGGAAGACTTAGATCGAGTTTCCGATCAAGTTGAAGATATTTTTGGTTCCCGTTTAGTTTATTCTCGTCGGGTATATTATCAATCAGAACAAGGTTTTAATTCTACCTTACCCCTAGGAAATGATGAGCTCTACATCGCTTTTAATATGAACTCTTCACCGGTTGCTTCTTCTTTCCCATTTATTTCTAGCGAACTAACCAGCGATCGCGGAATTTTGTATGGTATTAATCGCCATAATAATAGCTTAATTTTGTTTGATCGTTTTTCTTTGCAAAATGCTAATTCGGTTGTTTTTGCGACTTCCGGCGCTGGTAAAAGTTACGCAATTAAATTAGAAATTTTACGTTCTTTAATGTTAGGAACAGATGTGATTGTAATTGATCCGGAATATGAATATAAACATTTAGCGGAAGCGGTTGGTGGAACTTATATTAATATTTCTTTATCAAGTGAAAATAAAATTAATCCATTTGATTTACCACGCTCTATCGGCGGTGAAGCGCGGCCAAAAGATATAATCAGAAGCGCCGTTATTACCTTAAAGGGTTTAGTTCGTCTAATGCTGGGTGCTTTAAATTATGATGAGGATTCAATCGTTGATAGAGCTCTACTGGAAGCATATGCCAAAAAAGATATTACGCCTGATTCTGATTTATCTAAAATTGAACCGCCGACTATGTCCGATTTAGAGCAAGTTTTAGATGGAATGGAAGGCGGCGCTGAATTAGCTCTGCGTTTAAGGAAATATACCAAAGGAACTTTCGCCGGATTACTTAATTCGCCGACTAACGTTGAAATGGATAATCAATTAGTTTGTTTTTCCGTTCGTGATTTAGAGGACGAACTTCGACCAATTGCGATTTATACAATTGTTAATTATATTTGGAATGTTGTTAGAAGTGAAATGAAGAAGAGAATATTAGTAATTGATGAGGCTTGGTGGATGATGCAACATGAAGATAGCGCTAAGTTTATTTTTGCGCTTGTTAAACGTTGTCGTAAATATTATCTTGGAGTAACAACAATTACTCAAGATGTTAATGACTTTTTAACTTCACCTTACGGTCAAGCGATAGTTAATAATTCTTCCTTGCAGATATTACTTAAACAATCACCAGCGGCGATAGATTTGGTTCAAAAAACTTTTATTTTAACGGAGGGAGAAAGATATCTACTGCTTGAATGCGGAATCGGCGAAGGCATATTTTTTGCTGGCAATAAACACGTAGCGATGAAAATAGTCGCTTCTTATACGGAAGATCAACTGATAACTTCTGATCCGCGCCAACTTTTAGAGCTTGAAGAGGCCAAGAAAGAATTCGATGAAAGTCGCCAAGAAGAAGAGCCTGAAAAATAATTTGTTTTGTAACATAGTTAATAAATTTTAAAAATATGCAAACTAACCGCAAGTCTCTAGGAATAATAATTATTGTGCTCGGTCTTATTATTCTAGGTCTTATCATTTATTTTGGTTTTTTCTACGGCAATGAAAAGCCGCAACCGATAGTTTCAGTTGAGCAACCGGCTGTAACCGCCCAACTACCTAGTATTGTTGAAGAAACTCCAACGACAACCCCAGGAGATAGGAACAGAAATTATCAGCTTTATGATACTAGTAAAGAAGCTGAACATAAAATTAATCAAAATGATCTTGTTAAACTTGCAGAACTTGTTGCCCAAAGAATCGGATCATTTTCTAATTATTCCAATTATAGTAATTTCACTGATTTGAATCTTTTCATGACTGATAATATGAAGACTTGGGCCGATAAATATGTTGCTGATTTAAAAGCGGCCACAAAAGCGGGAGAAGAATATTATGGCATTACCACTAAGGCAATTGTTAGTAAAGTTGTGGAATATAATGATACGGCCGGAAAAGCTAAAATTGTAGTAACCACTCAGCGTCGAGAAAGCACTGGCCAAACTGAGGGGAAGGCATATAATCAAGACATAGAAATAACTTTACAAAAGGTTAATGGCGATTGGTTAGTAGATCAAGCCTATTGGGTTAAATAATAAATTTAGCGGTGAGGATAAATTATGGCTAATTCTGTTAAAACAATTTTTACTTGTTCTAATTGCGACGCCCAATCTCCTAAATGGAGTGGGCGCTGTTTAGAATGCGGTTCTTGGGGAACTTTAAGCGAACAAATAATAGATTCTCATCAAGAAAAAGCTGAGGATGCTAAAAAAGTTGGGGCGGCAAAAATTTTAGATTTGCGTAGTATTAAAGCCGGGGCCTTGAAACGTTTAACAACTGGGCTAGAAGAAGTGGATAGAGTCTTGGGGGGAGGAATTGTCCCTGGGTCCTTAGTTTTGTTAAGCGGTGAACCGGGAATAGGAAAATCAACTTTGGTTGCCCAAATTGCTGGTTCGGCTAATAGCAAATTATCGGTTATTTATGCAAGCGGCGAAGAGTCGGCGGCACAGGTTAAGAGCCGTCTTGATAGGTTAAATTGCAGTTTAGATAATCTTAAGTTTATCTCTGAAACTAATGTAGAAAGGATTGTAGCAGCCGCTAAAGCTGCTAAACCGGATATTTTGATAGTTGACTCTATCCAGACGGTTTATTCAAATCAGGTCATTTCTGAAGCTGGAGGCATCAGCCAAATTCGAGCAACGGCAGTTAAATTCTTGGAGTTAGCTAAAGAGAATGATATCGCGGTTTTGATGATTGGTCATATTACAAAAGATGGTCAAATTGCCGGTCCAAAATCACTAGAGCATATTGTTGATACAGTCTTGTCTTTGGAAGCGGAAACGAGCCATAATTATTCTTTGCTTCGTTCGACTAAAAATCGTTTCGGCTCGGTTAATGAATTGGGAGTTTTAGAAATGACCGGGTTAGGCTTTAAGGAAGTAAAAAATCCGGGAGCGGTGTTTATCGAAACAAATGTTGGTGATATTTCCGGTTCGGTTTTAGGCTGTGTAATTGAAGGAACAAGGCCGTTTATGATAGATCTTCAGGCTCTAGTCTCGAAAACAGTTTTTGGCTATCCGCAGAGAAAAGCAAGCGGGTTTGATTTAAATAGATTACAAGTTTTAAGCACTGTTATATCAAAGCGCACAAAAATAAATTTATTAGCTCAAGATATAATTTTAAATGTAGTTGGGGGATTAAGAATTTCTGATCCAGCGCTTGATTTAGCGGCAGTAGCGGCCATAATTTCTTCTCATTTAAACAAAAACTTTAAACGCGATACGATAGTTTTAGGGGAGGTTGGTTTAGGCGGGGAAGTAAGAAATATTTTTCGTTTAGAAGAAAGATTAAAAGAAGCGGAGCGATTAGGTTTTAAAGCAGCCCTTATTCCTAATACCGAAGTGAAGGCGGGGAAGTTAGAAATTACCAAAATAAAAAACTTAGAAGATTTAGTTGAGTTTATAAAATAATAATAAAATAATTTAGCCAAGAAAAAACGAACTGAAGGGATTCAATTCGTTTTTTGATGTTTTGAGTGGTTGGCCTGATGAAATTAATCTTCAGGGACGAACTCAGCGATTACATCGGCGCGTAATGCTTCGGCGGCGTTTCGAGCTTTGTTGTGAGGGAATCCTAAATCCTTGAATTTAACATCTCTCGTTTTTGCTCGACTGCTTTGTCCGATAAACATGGCCATAACTTGGCCGTTGTCAACTCTCAGTCCAAGGATTTTTCCTTGTTCTTTTTTGTTTCCTACTTCTGCCGGAGCGATTGCGATAATAGTGTCTTTGCTCATTGGACGATTTTTAGTTTATATATAAAGGACGTTTAAGATAAATACATGATAGTACATTATTAGACTATTGTCAAGCTTGGCTAATATAAAGCTAAAAATACAACACGTTTCTGCTGTATTGACAATAGTTTGATAATATGCTATACTCTTTTTAGTACTTTGAAACTGAAATTTCACTAATCACTAATATCGTTAGTTATGGTATCTAAAAAAATTTCAAAGAAGGCTCGCAAAGCAGCTAAAAAGATCAGAAAAGCCGCTAAGGCTATCGATAACCTTTTGGTTGCAATTGTGGACGAGCCTAAAGTGCAGAGAGTGTTATCAGGTGCCCTTATAACCTACATGGTACTCGGTTTTATCGGTCTTGCTTGGGCGATTATTTCATTTGTCGCCTTAGTTGTCTCTGGATTTAAATCTGGGGGGGTAGCGGACTGGCTTCGTGACTTTATTGTTTGGTCTCCTGGGCTGGCCGTCATTTGGCTGTCTGTAGTAGTAACAACAATCATGTTATTTTTAAAACATGAAAAAAAGCCAATTACAGCCTAAACTCTTTTGAAGCCCTAAAAAGTTTCAAAAAAAGCATCTTATCACAAGATGCTTTTTTTCTTGTCTAAACTTATACTTAAGATTTATTTTATTATTCCAAATGAATTAATTTTTCCCATTCGCCTAATTTTATTTTCAGTAATGGATGATTATTTAAATTCGGATCTTCTTGAATAATGGCTTCAGCTTCATCGGCTGATTTTTTAATAAGTTCATAATCAAATAAACTCGCAATTTGTAATTCCGGAAATCCGCTCTGGGTATTCCCATATATCTCTCCGGCGCCGCGTAATTTCAAATCAATTTTTGCAAGAGTAAAGCCATCACTATACTTTTCCATAGCTTTCAATCTCTCAATAGTTTTTTCACTTCCGACGTTCTCCTTAGACGGAAACAATAAACAATATGATTGATGTTCACTGCGTCCAACGCGACCTCTAAATTGGTGAAGTTGAGCAAGCCCAAAGCGTTCCGCTCCTTCAATCATCATGACGCTCGCATTTTGAATATCAACGCCGACTTCTATTACTGAAGTTGAAACTAAAATATCTATTTTTTTATCAAGAAAATTTTTCATGGTCGTTTCTTTATCAACTGGTTTCATTTTTCCGTGCAGTAATCCAATTTTTAAATCAGGAAATATTTCGGTTGTTAGTTTCTCATACTCAGCTTTAGCTGATTTTGTTTCTAATTGGTCCGAATCTTCAATGAGCGGACAAATTACGAAAACTTGTCTTCCAGCTTTAATCTGCAGTTTGATAAAATTATAGGCTTTTTGTCTTTCGGTTTCTTTTACTAATTTGGTGATGATTTTTTTTCTGTTTTTTGGGAGTTCCTTAATAATCGATAAATCTAAATCGCCATATATAGCTAGGGTTAAAGAACGCGGAATAGGAGTCGCGGTAAGAGATAAAAAATGTGGAACAAAGTCATCATGTTTATTAAAATCAATTATTTTTTGACGCTGATTAACGCCAAAACGATGTTGTTCGTCAACAATCGCAAGTGCTAAATTTTTAATCTCTACATTTTTTTGAATTAAGGCATGAGTTCCAATTATAATATCAGCTTGTCCCGCTTCTTTATTTTTCTTAGAGCCGGTCATCAGCTCTAAGCTAATATTTAAGCCCTGAAACAAATTATTTAAAGATCTAAAATGCTGCTCGGCTAATATTTCTGTTGGCGCCATCAGGGCGGCGCGTTTTTTATTTAGCACAACATTTAACATGGCCATCGCCGCGACAATTGTTTTTCCACTTCCGACATCGCCCTCTACCAATCGACTCATCGGTCTCGGTTTTTCAATATCTCTTAGTATTTCCCAGGCTGTTTTTTTCTGGTCATCAGTTAATTGAAAAGGGAGGGAAGCAACAAATTCGCGTGTTGCTTTTTCTTGAAATTTTATCGCAAGTGCTTTTTGTCCGCTTAATTCTTTTTTTATCATTTGCGATTTTAATTGGCGCAAAAATAATTCAGAAAAAGCTAAACGTTTTCTCGCGGCCTCAGCTTCAACTAGATTTTTGGGGAAGTGAATTTGTTTTAAGGCATTATTTAAACTGAGAAGCTCAAACTTTTTTATAGTTTTATTTGGTAGCCATTCTTCAACTTTTTCCGATAGATTAATAATTTGTTTGATGAAATAACGCAATTGTTTTTGCGTTAAACCTTCAGTTAAATGATAATTAGGAACAAGTCCTTGAGTATGCACTAATTCACTTGAATATATTTTTTCGTATTGTGGAGAAACCATTGTTAATTGTCCTTGGCTCTCTGAAACTCGTCCTGCTAAAGAAACTAAGTCTCCAACTTTCAGGCTTTTAGTTAGAAACGGCTGATTAAACCAGATAATTTTAATTGAATCTGTTTCATCACTAATTAACGCTTCGGTTATATTCATCCGTTTTTTGAAACTGCGTTTGTTTTGGATGAGTTCAATTTCACCACGAATATTAACATTTTGTCCGGCGATAAGTTCAGAGATTTTGGATAGAGAACTAAAATCATCATATCTGAACGGCAAATAAAAAAGCAGGTCTTGGATATTCTCCAGACCAAGCTTTTTAAGTAGTTTTACGCCGACTTTCCCGACGCGCGAGAGTTCGGTTATTTTTGAGGCTAAATTAATCATTATAATTAATTCTTGATTGGTGCATCCACCAGGAATCGAACCTGGATCTCAAGCTCCGCAAGCTTACGTCCTATCCGTTGAACGATGGATGCTAAAAACTGTTCCTATCTTATTACAGTTTTAGCAGTTTAGTCAACTGTTCGGATAGCGGCTGGTCGGTTCTTTCTAAATCTTCATCTAAATATCTAACTAAATAATTACGGACGGTAAGTGCGTCCATACGGCGCAACGGAATTGCTAAGCGAGGGCGAATAGAATTTTTAAATTCTAGGTACATACTCTTTACACTTTGCTTCGGTTTATAAATAACAGAGAAATGTTTTATTTCATCGTAATCATAAAACTTAGAACCAATTGTTATTCCTTCCGGTCCGAGCTCAACATCAACTATTATTGGCGGACGGCTTTCATTAAAGAGCGTAATTATCGCCGCCATTATCATAATAAGCGCAAAAAGGAAATTTGAATTATAACCAAGAAATTCTAAACGCCAAGCGGTAATGGAAAAAAAGCAAAAAAATAGAGAGATACCAATAAATACAAAAGCGGCAATGTACCAAGCACGAGGCCTTTCTGGAGAATGATATTCTGGCACCTGCCAGTTTAAAGATTTTAAGTTGTTTTCCGCCATATTTTTGTTTGACAAGGGTTTTGATATTTTATATAGTGATTATACCATAAAAATAAAAAAGATTGGAGAGGTGCTGTGACCGTCGCAGACGGTCAAGCGCGGGTCTCGCCGTAGGCGAACGAGCTTTAGCTCGTGAAAGCGGTAGAATGTAAAATAATCAAAATTGGAGAGGTGGCTGAGCGGTCGAAAGCGGCAGGTTGCTAACCTGTTATAGGGGTTTACCTCTATCCGGGGTTCGAATCCCCGCCTCTCCGCCAAGACAATTTAGTATCGGACAGACCCATGAAGCCCCGTATTTACGGGGCTTTTTGGTAAGCTAAATAAAAAAGGTTATACCAAAATTATTAAATATGTTATAATATTTATATACTTTTATGGCTATGAATAAGAAAGAATTTTTGCTAAAATTAGGCTTTTTATCTAAAGAAGGAGCATTGGGTGTTCTCCAGAAAAAATTTGCTAAATTCAATGATTATATTATTGAGGTTGATTTTGAAGAACAAAAAATTAATTTTGGCTCTAAAATAAGATCAGACAGTGGCACTACTCAAAATTTTTTTCAAGAAGAAAATTGGGTTGTTTTGGAGTGTGTTAATAGATTATTGGAAAAGGGATATAAGCCAGAAGATATTATATTAGAAAAAATATTTCCTACAGGGCATGGTACTAGTGGGCGACTCGATATTTTAATTGAAAAGAATGGACAGGCATATCTAATGATTGAATGTAAAACTTGGGGAATTGAGTTTGAAAAAGAAAGCAAAAAACTGAAAAAAGACGGTGGACAAATTTTTACATATTTTCAACAAGATAGAAATGCAGAATATTTAATAATATACACGTCTGATTTTATTGATAAAAAAATAGAATACAAGAATGAAATTGTAAAAATTGAAGACCACTACAGAGAGGCCGGTAATGTAAAAGATTTGTTTGAGAGATGGAGTAAATTAACAAAATTAAATGGAATTTTTGATGATTGGGTTAATGCTTACGAATATCAAAGCAAGGCTCTGACAACTAAGGATTTAAAAATAATTAAACAAGAAGATAGTAGTTTTATTTTTAATAGGTTTCTAGAAATTTTAAGACAGAATGTCGTTTCCGACAAGCCTAATGCCTTTAATAAAATTTTTACTCTTTTTCTTTGTAAAATTGTTGATGAAAATAGATCTGATAATGAACAGTTGCATTTTCAATGGTTAGACGGAGAAGATGATAATATTTCATTTCAGAAAAGATTAACGGATCTGTACAAGAAAGGAATGCACGAATTATTGGAAAAAGAGGTTACTGATGTCAGCGACCAAGAATTTGAACAAAAATTTGGAGCAGTTGATTCAAAGTATAAAGCAGATTTTCTAAAAATATTGACAGAAATTAGGCTTAAAAAGAATAATGAATTCGCTTTTAAAGAAGTTTTTGATGATGCGTCATTCGAAGATAACGCGAAGGTTGTAAAAGAAGTAGTCGAGTTGTTACAAGGCTTTAAAATTCGTTATAATCAAAAACATCAATATCTTGGTGATTTTTTTGAACTGCTCTTAACTACTGGGCTCAAACAAGAGTCCGGACAATTTTTTACTCCAGTGCCAGTAGCTAGATTTATTGTAAGAAGTTTGCCAATAAAAGAAATAATTGATGAAAAGTTAAAGTTGGGCAATCCAACTGATTTGTTGCCTTTTACAATTGATTACGCCGCGGGCAGTGGTCATTTTTTAACGGAATCAATGGATGAAATTCAAAAGAATATTAATGTTATTGACGAAAATATTTTAAATCCGCAATCAGCCAAAAAAATTAAATCTTGGAAGAGTGACCAGTTTAATTGGGCGTTTGACTATCTCTATGGCATAGAGAAAGACTATCGTCTTGTGAAAACTGCCAAAGTGGGTTGTTATTTGCATGGTGATGGATTAGCTAAAGTTATTCATGAAGATGGGTTGAATACGTTTGATAAACCGAATAAATATCGTGGGAAATTAAAGGAAACTGATAGTAATTTTCATCAAGACAATAAACAGTTTGATTTAGTAATTTCAAATCCCCCATATTCAGTCTCGGCCTTTAAAGGGACGTTAAATGAAGAATGCGCGAGAGAATCTTTTGATTTATTTTCAAAATTGACCGACCAGAGTTCGGAAATAGAGTGCCTATTTATAGAAAGGACTAAGCAGTTGCTAAAGGACGGCGGGATGGCGGGCATCATTTTACCATCAAGCATACTAAGTAACGCTGGTATTTATACTAAGGCAAGAGAAATTTTGTTTAAATATTTTGAGATTATTAGTATTACTGAACTGGGTTCAGGTACATTTATGGCGACAGGAACAAATACGGTGGTGTTATTTTTACGTCGTCGAACAAATTATGAATGGGAAAATTTTCAAGAATCAGTAAATAAATTTTTTCACAATTTTAATGATGTAACAGTAAACGGAATAGAAAATGTATTTTCAAGATACGTAAAATTTGTTTGGGAGAAACTTGATTTTTCTGACTATATAACTTTTTGCCAGGGAAAACCAAATGATAGAATTAAAAAACATGTTTTATATAAAGAATATCTTGAAAAAATAAAGATTAAGAATGAAAAAGAAATACAGGATATTATTATACGTAAAGAAAAGGAAAAAATACTTTATTTTATTTTAAGCTGTAGTCAAAAAGTGGTAATTGTAAAATCGGGAGATAAAAAAGAAGAGAAATTATTCCTGGGGTATGAGTTTAGTTTTAGACGTGGCTATGAAGGAATTCATCCAATTCAAAGAAATAAATCTATTGATGAGTGCACAAAAATGTTTGATCCATCCGATCAGAAGAATCGACAAAAGGCAAGTAGTTATATTTATCAGGCCTTTTTAGGTGATGATAGTTCTAGTATTGATGATACAGTAAAAAATCATGTTTTTAGGGCAAACTTGGTTGATATGATGAGTTTTGATAGGATTGATTTTGAAAAAACAATTTCTTTAAGTTTTAAAAAAAAAATAAAATTTGAGAGTCTTTGGAAAACAGATAAATTTTACTTACTATCTGATATTGCTGATATAAAAAAGGGCACATCAATTACGCAGGAGGGGGTTACTGCAGGCGATATCCCTGTTATTGCTGGAGGACAAACCCCTGCTTATTTTCACAATAAAGCAAATAGAGATGGTAATATTATTACCGTAAGCGCCTCTGGCGCCTATGCTGGTTTCGTTAATTATTTTAGAAAACCAATATTTGCTTCCGATTGTAATACAATTAAGTCAAAAGACGAAAACAGTATAAAGACAAAATTATTATATGAGTTTTTAAAGAACACTCAGAATGAAATTTATACATTGCAGAGGGGGCAGGCTCAGCCGCATGTTTACTCTGACGATTTATCTAAGATTAAAATACCGATGATTTCTAATAGCACTCAGAATAAGATATTAGAAGAAATAGAAAAAATTAATAAGAGCGATGAACAAATTGTTGGTAAAATAAAAGCTTTAAAAGAAAAGATAAAAAAACACTTATTTTCCTCTAATAAGTTTAAAAATGTTAGAATTGGAGATATATTGACGCTTGAGTATGGCTCCGCCTTACCAGAAAGAGAGAGAATAAATGGGAAATACCCAGTGATGGGCTCCAATGGTGTTGTTGGACGTCATAATAGTTTTATTGTTACGGGTCCGACTATAATCGTTGGTCGTAAAGGATCAGCCGGTAAAGTTAATTGGATTGATGAGGATAATTATCCTATAGATACTACATTTTATGTTAAAAAAAACAGTGAAGATGTTGATTACAAATTTCTTTACTATGTCCTAGCTAGCCTAGAGTTAGAGGATCTAATTTTAGGAGCTGGAGTGCCTGGTTTAAATAGAAATGACGTTTATAATCAAACTTGCAATTTACCCTCTCTTGTTGACCAGAAAAAAGCTATTGATCAAATTGTAAAAATTGAAGATGAAATTGTGGGATTAAACCAAAAGTTGAATGAAACGAAACAGAAAAAAGATATGATTTTGAATAAGTATCTATAACTTATTTAGCAATATTAATTTCTTATTCTCAAGATTAATTTTACTTCTTAAATTCGCCAGTAGTTCTCGTTTCTCGATAGAACTTCCTTCTTTAAGTACATACTTAGCATAAACTCGCATATCAACTGCGGGTTTTTGTTTTTTGATGAGCCGCTTTTCGCCAAATACCATATTTTGAAACTTATTAAGTCGTTCAACCTCCATTTCCATTCTCGTTAGTATTCCCAATTCATTCATATCTAATTTATCTATGATTTTCAGTAATTCTTCAATAAGCTCCTCTTCTCTTATGTATTTATTTTTACAAAATCTATCTTTCCCCCTAGAACATCCATAATAAATATAGTGTGCGGTAGTGCCATCTTTCAATTGCTTATATTTACTTTCTGCAGATATTCCAGATCCGCAAAATCCACAGGTAAACATTTTAGTAAAAGCAAATTCCTTGTTTTCTCTTTGAATATTATCTCTTTTAAGCTGGGCTTTCGCTTTTTCAAATAAGTCCTGAGTGATTAGTGGTTTATGCTTACCCTGATACCAATTACCACTTCCTTTTGGTCTTTCAAATACCCCGTAATAAAAAGTGTTATCTAGTATTCTGTATATGCCGCTAAGTGTTAATGGCTTATTGCCTCGAGTGTAAAAGTTAAGCTCATGGACTAGCCAGTGATATAATTTTCGACCACTATATTTTTCATAGGCTACTTTCTCAAATATCTGTTTAATGGCAGGGGCTCTAAGCGGGTCAACGATAACCTGACATTTTTTGTCCATTCTGTTTTGGTTTAAATAACCTAGCGGGGCAGGTCCCACCCATAACCCCATCTCACATCTTGTCCTCAACCCTCGTTTTACATTTACGCCCCTATTGTCATTTTCTAGTTTGGCTTGTGATCCTAAAATCATCAACAAGAACTTCTCATTGGGATTATTAGTAAATCTCTGGCTAAAGGTTCTTATTTCTTTAAGTATGCCCTGATCAATTAAATCTACTATTGCTCCAAGGTCGCCAGCATTTCTTGATATACGATCTGGCGCCCAGGTTAATATAGCATTAAATTTGCCGAGTTTAATATCGGCTACTAGTTCGTTAAATATTTGTCTTTGTCCAACTTCTTTAGCGCTATGGGATTCTCGCCTTATTTCCGTAATATTGAGATTTTCTCTAGTAGCCAAATCGAGCATTTCTTTAATTTGACTATCGATTGATAATACCTGTCTTTCTTCCGATTCTGTCGACTTACGGGCATAGAGGCAATATTTGAGAGTTTCTTGCGACAAGACCCCTAAATTAGCCCCGTTTTGGCCCTGTATGGTTGCATTAGGGCTTAAAATTGTAGTTACTTGGTTCATATGGTTATAGTTGTTATGACCAAGTAATGCCGCAATAAATATAGGAAGTCTAGGCATTAGCTGTAGGCAAATTGTTGGTAACTTTGCTTTACTTTTAGGCTATTTTGAGTTATATTTTAAGTGCAAAACTACATTTAGATACGCAAGGATTTTGGTCATTTTTGGCCTATTTTTCCTATTCATGCACAGGAACGGACATCCCGACCAGCATGAGTAGGAATCCTTGCGGAAACCCAAAATGTAGTTTTGCAACTAGGTCGGGTGTCCGTTTTTGTTTTATTCGGACATCCATATTTATAAATATAACTTATAAATTTATGAAAAAGTGTCCGTTTTGCGCCGAAGAAATACAAGACGAAGCTAAGAAGTGTCGCCATTGTGGCGAAAGTCTTGATAAGGCAAACATCATTAAAGATGGCAGGTTTAAAAAGTTTATTGAATTTTTAAAACAGAAGTACCCCGCCTATTCAGTTGTTTCTGAAAATTACGAAAATAATTATATTGTCCTCAATAAACAATTAAGCGGATTTAATCCAATAGCCTTTATTGTTTTATTACTTCTCTGGATACTTCCAGGGGTAATATATCTTATAGTAACCTTGAGCAGTAAAAAGGTGTTATCGCTTACAGTGCAATTTGATGAGAATAATGAGCCGATTTCTGTGAGTGATCCTAATTTTAATTTCTTAGTTAAAAAATTTAAAGAATAAAAAATACCGCAGTGGCTAAACTGCGGTATTTTTTATTAGTGTAAGTTTTCTCTTTTCCATTGAGCTAATCTTTTGGCGAGACCAGTCAAATATTCGGGGGATAGTTTCATTTTTTCTTTTGTCTCCTCTGATATTGAAAGAATAGGATTAATGAAGTTTGGATGCATATGGGTTAACCAAAAAATTGTTGCTTTGGTGTCATCGTTTTTAATTTTACTAACAATTTTTGATTCAGCTAAATCATTTATAGCACCTCGTCCTTCCACTCGACTCTTTGTAAACTCTTTATTAAAATTATAATCATCAGCCATCCAACGATATAGAGTCGCTCTAGATATACCAGTTTTTTGGCAGGCAATAGAAGGAATATAAACATTACGTATCTCTTCAATCATTTGCATCTTCTGTTCCTGTTGTCTTTTTTCAATAGCAGTCAGTTTTCGTTTATTGTCGTTTTCTTGGCGTTTATTTTTTTGAGCTTGTTTATTTTTTTCAAGCTCCTTTCGTTTAAGAATGTCCGCCACCGTAACATTCTTTTTATTATACCCGCTCATAGTGATTCAGATATATTTTTCAGTCGATAATATCTGTTAATTATTGTTTGGCAGTATTCCTCGTCAGTCTCAACCATTAAACATTTCCGTCCTATCATTTCGGCTGCCATAAGTGTACTACCCGATCCGCCAAAACCATCGTAGACAACATCTCCAATATTAGTACTATTAAGTATTAGCCGTCTTAAAAGTGAAAGGGGTTTAATCGTCGGGTGTAATTTGCTCTTGCTTGGTTTTGGACAAAACAGAATGCTTTTATCTTTACTTTTTTTGAAAGAATGTGTGCCAAACCAACCATAAGCGATTAACTCGTGCATTGGAAGATAGTCCAGTCTACCTATAACGGCATTACTTTTTGCCCAGATTAACAGCTGGGAAAAATATATGCCAATATTCTTCATGGCCTGTCTTAAGGCAAATATCATCTTGTCAGAGTTGAATATATAGATAGAGTTTTTTCTATCAAGATATGGCAGAATAACTTTTAGCCAATCTTCTGTAAATTTAATATATTCATCTTCACTTTGAAGTTGATCGTTAGCTATATCCTTAGGCTTTCCAAGGCTCTGACTAAAACCCGACTTACTAGCGACATAGTCGATTCCATAAGGAGGGTCGCTTAATATTAAATTAATTTTACTGTTTCCAATAAGCTCTTTAATTTTTTCTTGGTCGCGTGAGTCGCCGAAGAGTAATCGATGCTCCCCGAGTTGGATAATATCCCCACGTTTAATTTTTTGTATTTTCATATATTTTAAGTCGATTGACTATTAATTGTGTAAAAATTGGGCTTTGTTCGCAAATAAAACTCCTACGCTTTAATTGCGCACAAGCGATAGCCAAAGAACCTCCACCGCCAAACATATCAAGAACAACGTCATTAACTTTTGTACACCGCCTTAAAGCTTTTTCATGAAGTGTTGGATTTTTGTCCGTTGGATGCTCGTAATCTGTGCTAGGCAAACGTTTAACCAGCCATATGTCTAGTAGGTCAAGGATATCTTCTATTGCTCTATTGCCGACACCAACCTCTTTGTTAATAATCTCGTTAAAATTTTTAACATCAGAAAGATAGGGTTTTCCTGTTGTTCCATATAGTATTGGTTCGTAGCACCTATTGAATGCTACTTGCGGGGTCATGTTGGCATTATTCTTGATCCAAAGGGCAGTTCTTTTATACTGGACTCCCAGTTCTTTATAGATATCTTGAAACATACCCGTATATTTTGGGTCGTGGTAATAAAAAACATGTAAATTTTTTTTGCTGACCGCTAATCCGTTAGCCAGAGATTTTTTGATAAATTCTCGATATTCAGAATCACTTTTATTATCATCAACTTGACCACAGTAGTTCATGTTACCGCTTAAGCCCCTTGAGTATGAAATATTCAGATTATAAGGAGGATCGTTTAAGATTATATCGGCTTTTTCTTCGCCCATTAATTTTTTAATAACTTCCGGATCTGTTGAATCGCCGCATAAAACAGTTTGTCCACAAATTTTAAATATGTCGCCAGGTTTGATATCGGTAGTCTTAGCTTTTTCTAATTCCTTGCTAATATTAAATCCGTCATCTTCAGTTTCCATAGTCTCATCAAATATTTTAGAAAAATCTATTTCGTCAAAACCAGTGTCTAGCAATAGGTCTACGTCGAAAGACTGAAGAAGCTCATAATTCCATTCTCCTTGCGCTTTGTTCATTAGTAAATTTAATCTTTTTTCATTTTCTAGATTTAGACAAACATAAACCACGGGAACTTCTTTATAACCCAGTTTCTTTGCCACCTTATAGCGTTGATGACCTGAAATAATAATATTTTCTCTGCCTTTGTAATTATTTACTATTAGCGGATCTAATAATTGGTATTCTTTAATGCTTTTAGTTAGTGTTTCTTCTTGTTTATCGCTTAATTTTCTGGGATTATATTCGGATTGTTTTAGCAGGGCGATATTTACTTCTTCAATTTTTAATTTTTCTTTAGAGTTTATACTCATATAGATAAATATTTAAGTTGGTTTTTTAAAAAAACCAGCCGATTATTCGACTGGTCTACTGTTTGATAAATAAAAAAGGTTACAAATCAAAAGTAATGACCAGTTTAAATAATCTTGTTATTAAACTTGTCTCTTACCTTCGATTTATAACCTTGCAACTATACTGGCTTATTATCTCCGACTTTCGTCGATAAGGGTATAGATAGTATTACAAACCTATTCAAATGCTGTTTCTGTTTTAGTTTTTATTGCCAACAGGCACTAAAACACAAACGCATTTTATCTCACGTAAATTAGATTAAGACTAATAGTCTTCGAAACATATTCTTTCATTTATAGTCCAGCTCCTTGCTAATAGCCTTGGGCTTTTCTGTAAATAGTAATATATTTCTGTTTGAATATAGCTTTACCGCAGTTCTTGGAATAGTCGCCCTGAAGTATCGCTTATTCTATCTTTCTCTACGTTATAGAGATACAGGTTAAATTCGGTTGTTAATTTCACTTATCCACAGTCTAGCATATTTAAAAATATTGTGCAAGAGTATTTGCTTTATTATTAGCCAAAACCATGTAATATGCTATATAACATGGCAGTAAAGATTCTTTAATTTTAGAGAAAAAATTGATTATAATTTTGTTTAGAGGTAGTATAAAAATATGAATAAAACCATATGCCAGCTAGAAAAAATAAAAATAAAATAGCCGTTTTTTTCATAAAGACACAGTTTAAAGATTTTGAAGATATTGTGGATAATTTTGATGCGCTTGAAAAAGAAGAAATAAAAAATGGTGATGAGATTATTGGGACACTTTATTTCTCCGAGTCCAAAAAAAGTGAACCAAACTGGTTGAAAAAATTTTTTGGCATCGATACCCTTGGTGATATCAGCTTTTGTAACTCAAATACAAGGGCTGTTTTTTTAACAGAAGTTGACGAGAGAGTATTAGCCCTAGTTTTTGGATATGGAAAAAGCCTGCTCAAAAAAGACGTTTGTGAAGATGATTTTGGATTGTTTACTACATTAAATTTAGTTACACCAAATACGTTAAGAAGCGTCGACAAAGTCGATCTTGCGTTAAGCGGAAAGAAAACCAGAGAGCAGCTTATTAAAAGTGGTGAGATAAAGGATTTTGGCGTCGATATAGAGCAAGACTTAGTTAATGTTGTTACGGGAAAGTGTAGCGTTGAAGATTTAGGCGGGATAATAACGGGGAGGGATTCTTTCCATGTAACAATAGAATCTGATTATAAAACAATAAAAGGATTCTTGAGTGAGTATCTTAAATATTATAAGAGTGAGGCTTATAAAGAAAATTTTGCTTGGATTAATAATATAAGAAAAGTCGATAATAGCGGTTTGATAGAAAAATTAGACGAAGAGTTAGTTAATAGAATTAAAGGTGAAAATCTAGATAAAATCTGGTTGGCTGTTCCTGAGGTTATAGAGTGGTCTGGAATTGAAGGTTTTAAGTATAGTAAAAGTAGCCAAGATCAATTTGAGGATCTACATTTATTAGATTTTAAGGCCTATCTAGGTGATAAATTAAATGACTTAGATATCAAGAAGCTTAAATGCTATTATGACGTGTTTAGAGTTTATGATTTCACGAAGAGTGAATTCGCTGATTGGAGCATTTATAGCTGTTTATATTGCGAAACGACTTTAGAGGGGAATTATTATATTTTAAATAATAAAAATTGGTATAAAATTAATGCCAGCTTTGTTAGCGATATAAATTCAAGATTTGATTCGGTGCCTAAGTTAAATTTAGGGCTTCCTGATTATCAAGAAAATATTTTTGCAGGAAAAGGGGATGACAAGGGTGAGGGAGGATATAACAAAAAAGTATCCGAAGACAATAATGATTATATTCTTTTTGATAAAAAATTAATCCAAATAGGAGGCGGAAATAATAAAGTAGAATTTTGTGATTTGTTTTCGAAATCAAACAAAAGATTGATTCATGTTAAGATATATGGCGGTTCTAGCGTTTTGAGCCATTTATTTAATCAGGGGCTGGTATCTGGCGAACTGTTTTTGGAAGAGAAATCTTTTAGGGATGGCGTAAATAATATTTTACCTGCTGACTGCAAACTCTCTGACACGGATAGTAAACCAAATGCTACTGAATATCAAATTGTTTTTGCAATAATAAGTTCATCGGCGGAAGAGTTGAATTTACCATTTTTTAGTAAAATAGCATTATCAAATGTTTGTAAAAGGCTAAGAATGTTAAATTATAATGTTGTAATTTCTAAGATACAAAAAGTATGAACATTGAATCGCTAGAATTTCACATAAAATCGGATGATTATTTTGGAACCTTGGCAACCATTTTGAATTTATTAATTCAGGATGAATGTTGTGATACCAAAAATGAAATTATTAAGAATAAGGTTGAAGAGCTTATGTATCTTCAAAAGAATTATAAAATTATAGAGACATAAGAAATATGAAAAGAGATGAGAAATATTTAAAGGTAATAGATATAGAATGTTGGAAATGTGGCAAATTAATGAAAACCGCACTTGTTTTTGATGGTGGAACATATAAAGGCCCGGAGGAGTTTAATGAACTTGAAATATCTCTTGCAAAGCAAAATGGAGTGATTTTGCAAAATCATTATAGTAAAACTAGTAATGAAAGTTATCTAGCTAGTACGTGTAAAGAATGTGGAAATTTTAAAGGTAAATTTTATCATCATCATTTTCTACATGAAGACGGCAAGATAATTAATCTGGATTAACAATGGATTTAAGTCAGGCTGTAAGAAATATAGATAGATCGTTGATAAAAAAACAGCCGAAATCATTTCATTTAAATTGGGTAAAATATCGATGTAAGGTTTCGTATAAATATATCGTTGACAATATAAAAGATGAATTTAATCAGACGGATTGGGATTTAGTAATTTCTCAACTTCAAAGATATAATCAGGGGTTATGGTTGAAGAAGAAAAGAAGACAAAGAAAAACAGTATCTTTATATGAAGACGAGGATGAGCTAAATATAATTTTGAATAAATATAAAGAAAAACTCTATACTTTTATATCTAGAGAAAGCAAAGAAGATAAGACAATTTGTGATTGGATAAGCATTAAGCTTGTGAGATTATCTCAGAAGGGTAATATGCTAGCAAACGATAAGATATTGGTGCTATTAAGATATTTAGTAGATTATTGGGTTGAGTTCGATAAGAGTTTTTCTAGTTGGAAGGGGTATAATGATCTTGTAGATAGTCATATTAGTGCTTGCGTCAGACGTTTTCGTTATGCTGGTTCGTTTATTGGATATTTATATAGAACGCTCGAATATTCCGGGAGAGGACTAACTCCTTTGGAGAAATTTTCATTGGATGATTATGCTATAAATAATAAAAAAAGAAAAATTGATAATTTTCATATCTAAAATATATGCAGGGCAGTAAAACAAAAAACAAAAATCATAGAGGTAGTGCGAGTCAATTTTTTGTTGCAGCGGAACTTTGTCGCCGAGGTTATGCGGCAGTAGTGACTATGGGCAACTGTCCTAATACCGATATTCTCTGCAGTAATGAAGAAGGTACTAAATTTGTCCATATTCAAGTTAAAACTTTTCGTCCAAGCGACAGTGATTGCAGTGTTGGAAAAAAGGCAGAAAAAGAATATGGAAATAATTTTTTTTGGGTTTTAGCTTGTATTCCGACTATGCAGTCTAAACAAGATTTTTCTTATTACATAATTCCGTCTTCTGTTATGGCTAGGAATGTAAAAGAATCTCATGAAATATGGTTTAATGCTCCGGGGAAAAAAGGGCAACATCATGCCAAAACTAGTTTCCGTTCCGTCCAGATACCACCAAAGAAAAATGAAAATGGTTGGAACATAGAACGATATTTAAATAGTTGGAATTTAATTGAAGAAAAATTAGATTAGATTTTTTAATGTTTTTTATAATGATAAATAGAGATAAAATTGATTAAAATACATTATATATAATAATTGATAAGCTTTATTTATTAAATTTAAATTAATGAGAAAAATTAATAAAATAATTAGACAAAGCATTTTTGATTCTCTTAAAATTTCTTCAATTTCTTGGCATGGAAATTTAGATGATGTAGACTTTTTAAGTAAAATATTTGACTTGTCATTACTCCCTTCATATGACGCAAGACATAAAGACGCCGCTGGCGATATAATAAGACACAGAATAACTAATCCGAATGATTGGGATGATGATTGGGTTTTTAAAGATGAGCGTTTTAATCTACTAAATTGCGCAGACAATATTTTCTTAGAATTTATTTGTCTTTGTTTGCATCCGACCGTCAGAGAAGAGACTGCTCAAGTATTAATACTTTTTAACGAATTCAATCGGCTGTTAAAAAATTCTGGCTATGAATTATACAGGGCAAGTTTTTTGCTTAACAGGCCGGTATTTAAATATAGAGAAACTAATTATTATCCGAAATTAAAAATTTACATAGGAAGCAGCTATTTAAATCCGTCACCGCCACAAACAGATTCAGTCTTTTATCCTTGTTTGTGTTTGGCTAGAGATAATTGGAATGACTTTAATTGGCAAACTTTATTTCATGTAGTTTATTACAAAAATAAAAAAGAGAGTATTAGGCTGGGAACAATAAAAATACTTCAAAAAAATAATAAGATTACAAGAATCGATAATGATATTGAAAAGTTAGCGGATGATTATATTTCACTTGGGAATTCGATAGAATATTATCAAGAAGTAGTGAAAATACCAGTAGAGGAATATGAGCTGATTTTGAGAGCTTTAAATGACGCTGTATTTAGGGGAAGCGAATTTTCTGATGATTTTTTAAGTGATGAGGGGTGGAAAACATCAATAATGCGTTTCAGTGAGACCGAAAAAGCTTTTAATGAAGCTGGCGAGTTATTTAAAATTGGATATGAAGTTTTTGAGAATAATACACAGTTTCTATTTACAACGAAGATTCTCGGGTTTGATTCTGATCATAAGATATCTTTTAACTTTAAAAAAGATAAGCTCCCCTACAGAATAAATGCATTGATAGGAAAGAATGGCACAGGCAAAACAGGTTTACTCGCTAATATGGCGAATGCGTTAAGCGGGCAGCTAAATAATAAAAATAGTTATGGATTTTTTGAACCAAAGCCGCATTTTAGTAAAATAATTGCAATTTCATATAGCGTATTTGATAAATTTGAAATCCCTGAAGCAAGCACCGAAGTTTTTAGTTATTTATTTTTAGGAATAAGAATCTCGGAAAAAAATAATGGAGAAAAGTTAGAGAGGCTCATGAGTAGACACGAGTTAAGGGATAAATTTATTAAAGCGATGGTTAGTGTTGAACAAAACGAAAGATTAGAAATATGGAAAGTTGTAATTGGGGAACTTTTGGGGATTGATAATTTTAATAATAAAGATTATGAAAAGATATTTAATGAAACTAGTTCTGGCGAAGCGATTTTACTTAATATTTTTACTAATATAATAGCTTATATTCGTGAGCAATCATTGCTTTTAATTGATGAACCAGAAGTGCATCTTCATCCTAATGCCATTTCTAATTTTATGAGAATGCTTAATAAAATTATTAACCAGTTTGACTCATATGCGGTCATTTCTACACATTCGCCAATTGTAATACAAGAGATTCCCTCAAAATATATTAACGTTTTGAAAAGACAAGGTGGAGAACCAATTATTAATAGTTTAAATATTGAAAGTTTTGGTGAAAATTTATCAATAATTACTAATGAAATTTTTGAAACAGACTATAGTGCGTCTACTTATAAAGATGTTTTAAAAAAGTTAGCCGAAGTCAGTAGCTACAAACAAATTTTATCCTTGTTTAATAATAGATTAAGCTTTAATGCAAAATTATATCTACAAAGTTTATTTGATAGAGATAAAAAAAAATGAAGAATCTTAAAATACCAGAAATTAATAATGAAAATTTTTTGTCTGAAATGATAGGCAAAAAAAGAGAACCGCAGAGAGCAATCCTTTCAGGCGTTTTTGATAAAGTCAAAAGTCGTTATAATGATTATGAATTAAAAAAGAAGGAACTTGAATTATTACCAATAGAAAGCTGGGAACAATGGCAAGGAAGTGCCCTCCGTTCTTGTTATGTCACAAAGACAAAAATACTACACCAACTAGACAAAATTAAAGCAAAAATTATTGAATTAAATAATTCAAACGTTTGTCAATATTGTGGCATTAGTCCAGTTAAACCATTTGATCATTATTTACCGAAAAGTATTTTCCCGGAGTTTTCAATATTTTCATTGAATTTAGTTCCGTGTTGCTCAGATTGTAATAATAAGAAATTAGAGAAATGGTTGAATGAAGATGGTATTCGCGAATTTTTAAATTTTTATTTTGATCCAATTGATGCTGCTGAAATATTTTTGTATTGTAATATAGAGTCGGCAAATGATAAATTTGTGCCTATTTTTTCTTTAAATTTTTCAGAAGAATTTGATATAAATTTTTCCACCTTAATAAAAAATCATTTTATTAACTTAAATTTGCTTGAAAAATATTCCCAAAATTCTAGCGAGGAAATATCCTCAATAATGGATATCATTATTAATACGTATAAGAGGGAAGAGTCTTTGCCCGCAAAAAATATTTTATATAGTAAAATTAAGACATGGATTGAAGATGATGCCGATTCAAAAAGATTGTTAAAAGGTGGTAATAATTGGAAGGCAGCATTAAGGGACGGGTTAGCATCTTCAGAAGGATTTATAAATTATTGTATAGAAGGGATTATTAACTATCAAGCTTTTAACGATATTTAGCTATTATAATATAGTTGTTTATTTTATTGCTATTTATCCGATATTTAGTCAATTATTAGCCAAAATATTTAATAAACCCTTGCAAATTGCTAAAAGCTCTATAGTGTCTCATTTGTCTCATTTACCCGACCCACTTACTTATTTTGAGTTCGAAAAAAGGCACTCAAAAGCCCTTATAAACCTTGTTAACGGTGGTATCTAACTCAGTTAGCCCGCGGTTTGTAAATAGCCCTATTTTAGGGCTATTTTTTGATAGGGAGTTTATTGCCTTGGAACGGTATGATATAATATTCACATAAGTAATCAAAATTATATGTCATTCGAGAATGGTTTCATACCAATAGAAAATAGGTTAAAACCTAAAATAATGTTTGAGTCAAAAGGGGAGATGATGGCTTATATTTTAAAACATATAGCTGGCTATCAGGTGGAAGAACTAGATCTGCCGATTGGAGATGGACAAACTACATTAAGCCAATTTTTAGACAATGCTTTTGATAGAAGTGAATGGGTTGATCCTCGTGGTTTTAAAATTAATATTATAGACAATAAATTCGAAATTAAAAAATATAGAGATGAGGAAAAAATAAGAAGAATCGAGCAGGCAGAAGCTGAGTGTATCGATGCTTTTTCAGATGAAGAGGCAATGAATAGGGCAACAAAGATATTGAGTCGTCTAGGTCTAACTTTTGATGATTTAGAAGACAAAAAAGTTATTGACCTTGGTTCGGGCACTCAAGTTATAGAAAGAGCGGCCACAATAAGAAAAGCCGGTACGGTTTTGTCGATAGATAAAAGGGAAAATATATTATCTAAAAGACCAGAACTAAAGAATGGTATTGTGGCAGATATTACCAAAGGTCTTCCTCAAATTTTAGATAATTCTATCGATTTGCTTATATCACATGGTGGGCCGCCGACAGGTTTTAGAAAGAAAGAAGATATTGATTTTTGTATAACTGAAATATTAAGGATACTTAAAGAGGGTGGAGAAGCTAGGATTAGTGCGCCCGTTTTTAATTTTATTGGACAAAACAATAAAAGGTTTCGAGAATTACTTGCAAAACAACGAGATGAAAAGGAACTAACAAATGATGAAAAAGCAGAAATAGAAAAAATAAGAGATGCTATCCCGGGAGAGTCGGTGAAATATTTGCAGGAAAAAGGCATAAACATTGTTATGGGAAAAAACGATTTGGAGGGCTGTTCCTATGGGATACTTAAAAAGTGAATATTAGTTAAATTTGTTGATATTGTATAAAAACACCGTTCCAACATCGTCCCACGCTCTCCGCAGATTAAAAATAATCTTGAAATAGGGACTGTTTTTCATAGAGAGTAATGGCATGATACAGTTATTATAAGATTATTAATATAATTTTTGATTATGAAATTAACAGAATCGACAAATAAAGATTTAAACTGGGAGCAAATAAATGCTCTGAGATTTTCTGTCGGCTGGTGTACTAAAAGAGGGGAAGAGAAATGGCGTGAAATTTTAGATAAGTCCTCCTTTGTTTATAGTGTATATGACAAGGATAAAATGGTGGGCATGGGTAGAATCGTAGAAGACGGGATATTTTGTATGTTTTATGATATCGTTGTTCATAAAGATTATCAAAGTCAGGGAATAGGGAAAATGATAATGAACAACTTATTAGCTTTTACAGCAGATAAAAAATATAGTTCTATTAGTTTATTTGTTGACCCAAACAATAGAGATTTTTTAATACCTTTCTATAATAAATTTGACTTTGAATTATTTGAAACCGGCATGCGACTTAAAAAATAACAATTTATTTATGATAACTATTCCTATAGAAATTTCAGCTCGGCATGTTCATCTTAGTCGGTCGGATGTAGATTTGCTGTTTGGGGTTGGCTATAAGCTTAGGTCCTTAAAAGCCATTTCTCAAACTGGCCAGTATGCCGCGGTGGAGAAAGTAAATCTACAAAATGGCGACAAGCTGATAGAAAATGTTCGAGTGGTCGGCCCGGAGCGCCTGGAAACACAAGTTGAACTTTCTCTAACCGATACTCGTAAGCTCGGCCTAAAAGTTCCCTTAGCAGTTTCTGGTAATATGGCTCAAGCTGCCAAGTTGAAAATTATTGGTCCTAGAGGACAAGTATCTAGGAATTGTGCGATTAGGCCACAAAGACATATTCACGCCTCTTTAGAGGATGCTAAAAAATATATTCTTCAAGACGGACAAGTCGTCTCCGTTAAATGTGGCGTTGAACGTGCGGTAATTTTTGCGCAAGTCGTCGTGCGTGTTCGGGCTGATTTCGTTTGGAATTTGCATCTAGATACCGATGAAGCCAATGCCGCTGGTCTGCAGATTGGAGAAATGGGTGTCGTAATAATATAATATTCAAAAATGCAACACATCACCAAAACAATCTATCTTGAGTTTCTTGCTTGTGCTAAGAACGCCTGGCTCAAGCAATATAAACCAGAATTAGCATCTAAATTTGAGTTATCCGCTTTCGAAAAAAGCTTAGTCGCTAATGGAAATTTAGTTGAATTATGGGCGAGAAAACTTTTTCCATCTGGAGTTTTGATTGAAGAATTTGGCAAAACAGCAGCCACAAAAACACAACAATATATTGAAAATAAACAATCAGTTATTTTTCAGTCAACTTTTATTTCTGGAAATTTTTTGGCCAGAAATGATGTTTTAGAATATGATAAAAATAATGATTGCTGGAATCTATACGAAATAAAAGGTACTAATACTTTGAAGGAAAATGGCGAAGAACGAGATCATATTGAAGATGCCGCTTTTCAGCAGGTAATCTTGCGTAATTGCGGGATTAAGATCGGAAACGTCAATATTATCCATTTAAATAAAGAGTATATTCGTGGTGATGAAATAAACATTCATGAACTTTTTGTGATAGATGATGTAACCGACAAAATATTAGAAAGAGAAGATGCTACTCGAGAAAAAATGAGTAAAGCCGAAGAGACTCTTTTTCAGAAAGACGAGAATGCTTTGGAGTGCACTTGTATCTATCAAGGGCGCAGTAATCATTGTTCGACTTTTCATTATTCTCATCCAGAGGTTCCAGAGTATTCTATTCACGACCTTTCTCGTATCGGGCTGAGTAAGAAAAAATTAGCTGAATTAGTAAATTTGGGAATTTTGGATATAAATGATATTCCTGATGATTTTAAACTATCAGATGCACAGAGAAATCAAGTGGATGTTCATAAGAGTCAGATACCAATTATAGATCATTCGGCTATAAAAAATGAATTAGAGTCGCTTAGCTATCCTTTGTATTTTTTAGATTATGAAACATACCCATCAGCCATACCGCTATTTAAAGGATTCAAGCCGTATCAACACATTCCTTTTCAATTTTCCTTACATGTTTTAAATAGTTCTGATGGCGATCTTGAGCACCATGAATATCTCCATATGGATAATTCTGATCCAACCGAAGAAATAATTTCTGCTCTCAAAAAATCTATTGGTTCCGAAGGCAACATTATTGTTTGGTATAAACCGTTTGAACGAACAAGAAATTCAGAATTAGGAGAATTGAGTCCAAATAATAAAGAATTTCTTGCCGATATAAATAATAGGATCTATGATTTGATGGATATATTTCATAAACAGCTGCATGTTCACTCTAATTTTAAGGGGAGTACATCGATTAAAAAAGTATTACCCGTATTGGTTCCAGAGTTAAGTTATAAAGAACTAGAAATAAAAGAGGGCGGCTCGGCTATGGAGGCATGGTTTGAAAAGATTCTAAAGGCTAACTCAGAAGAAGAAAAAAATAAGACTGCTAAAAATCTTCTGGAATATTGTTATCTGGATACTTATGCCATGTATGCTATTTGGAAAGAACTAATTAAAATAACTTTATGATGGGCTGCGGTAAATTCGTTGAACTCCGATTACCTGCGCCGTTATAAATATTATAATAAATTATGAAAACAATTCTTGTTGATGCAGTTGATGCATTTGTTGTAGAAACTAAAAATGGAGATTTTGAGATATTTGAACCAATGCGAAAAATTCTTGATGAATTTCCTAATAAAAAAATTATTCTCACAGGAGCAAACGATGAACAGTTTGAAGAATTTGGTTTAGATAAAATGCCTTACGAAGTCTTTACTTTAAAGCATAATCCAGAAAAGACAAACCCTGAATATTATACAAAAATGCTTAGGCATTTTAATTTAGAAATCGAAGATGTTGTGTATTTTGAACATAATCCAGAAGCTGTTGTGAGTGCTCAGTCCTTAGGTATCAAAACTCATTATTGGGATAATGAAAAGCGACCGTTAAGGGAATTAAACACCTTTTTAGAACAAATTAAGGTGTTATGATATAATTGAGTATAGATTAAACAGAAACTATGCGCAGTAAAATTGCAAATGGGTTTATAGTTACCTTGGGCTATCTTTTGTCACCGCTTTCATGGTGGAACGATTTATTTTTGAATATCCCTATTGCTTATGGATTTGCTCTTTTATTTAGCCTTATTTCGAAAAATTTTTTTGCTCCGATGATGGTTATCGGTTATTGGATAACCAATATTGCCGGTTTTATATTAATGCATCAAGGAGCAAAAAAATTGCTAGATTCCGATACAACTAGATATACAAAAAAAGAATTAATCAAAGACCTGATTTTTTCAATTTTATACACGCTAGTAATAGTTATTTTAATAAAACTTGAGTGGATAAAATTCCCAACAGAGTATTTCAAATAAATTTAATATATGATAGGGCAAGAACCTCAATTACCATTCAAAAAAATAGATCAAAAAATTGAAAAAAATTCCGATGAATTGCAGTCGGATTATTTAAATTTAGCCGAGCAGTCCCTTCAAAGAATGCGCAATGAAGAATGCTCTTATGAAAAAAAATTAACGGGCGATGAAAGAGAGTTGGTTCCGATTTTTGATGATCCAAGTAAGCCCCCTTCATATATTGATCGAGTTAGAGGCTTGTTAGATAATTCAGAAGATTCAGCAGAAAAACAAAGAGCTTCCGAGAAAGTTTGGGTGGTGATTGATTTTGATGATGTTATTAATAAAACAACAACTTATAATAATTTTTTAAGAGACCAAATTTGCGAGAGCACGGGGTTGGATAAAAAAGAATTTGAAAAACTTTATGAAGCGTCTAAAATAGTTAATGATGAAAATAAAAAAGTTCTTCGTTTTAATAATTTAGTTGAAAAAATTGAAGAATATAAACCTGGCGAAAAAGAATTCATTGATGGATTAATCACAGTAGGAGTTAATCCTAACGAGTTTATTGATCAAGGGATGAAACGTGTCTTGTTAGCATTAGGAAGGAACACAACGGAAAAAAGAGAAATAAGAATCTCTATTTTAACTTTTGGTGATATTAATTATCAAAAAGGGAGGATTGATAGGACGGATATGAGCGATGCGGTGGATGATATTATTTATACCGAGGGCTCAAAACGCGAAGTTTTAGAGGCTCTTTTAGAGAAAGATTATAAAAGTAGAGGAATTATTCCGCCGACTGTTATTACTCTTGATGATAGCAAGGAACAGATTAAAGATTATTATGACATTAACTTGCCTAATAATTTTATAAACATGCATTATAAGAATCCTCAGGGGAAAAAGTCTATGGAGGATTCAGCCGTTGAACAGGTAATTGCGGTTAAAGAAAAAGAGCGGAATGAAGCCGCTTTGGATTTTTATAGAATATGTAAAATTTGTTTAAACCCAGGTATGCGCTTATCGCGAAAAGAACTTCATGAAGAGTTTGATGATAAAAATATTAGTGATATTTATAAAAATACAGCAGTTAAAAGTGATATAAAAAGAAGAAAAGCATCTAGAATTGATAGTACGGGCCGCCTTAATTATATTGTTTTTGGAGATTCCAAACATTTGAAAGAGGACCCCGAGATGAATAGAGTTATTGACGCCGATGGTTTAACAGCTTGGGATTATTATATGAGTTTGAACGACCCAACCTATCCTGTTCATCAGCAAAATATTAAATATTTTCAAGGTGCAGATGGTAATATTATCCGTAGTTATGATGTCCATAGATTAGAAAAGGGGGAAAATAATAATCTGGAAACAAGGATGGTTCATAAAGAGACTCCGGTAACTATAGAGGGAGTACCGTTTACGCCCTTAATTGATGTTGAGGAGTTTATTAAGAATGCTAAATAATATCAGTTGTCCGATTTTCAAAAATCTCTCTTACTAATACCCTTTATGAAAAAAATTAAACAAAGCACTTTTCAAGCCATTCCTCGACAATCAGATAGAATAAATAAAAGTCGTCAAAGTAAGCCGATTGAAGTAAAATGTTATGGACTTAAAATAATAGCTAATTCGGGGGTTTATCAAACTGGTGGAGATTCTGAATTAATGATAGATTCTGTAAAAATAATGAAAACTGAGAGTTTTTTAGAAATCGGTTGCGGTACTGGCGCTATCTCAATTGCTTTAGCAAAAAAAGCTAAAGAGGGGATAGCTGTAGATATAAATAGTTTAGCCATAAAAAATAGTAAAGATAATGCAAGGAAATATAAGGTTGATAATGTGAAATTTTTTAAATCAGATGTTTTTGAAAAAGTGAAAGGGAGGTTTGATATCATTGTTTGCAATCCTCCATACACAAAACATGAAATCAAGGATGACGTTGATAGGATGTTTTGGGACCCGGGCGATGAAATGAAAATAAAATTTTTTAAAGAAGCAAAAAATTATCTAAAACCAAAGGGAAGAATATATTTTGGTTGGGCAAATTTTGTTGATTTAGACATAAATTTACCGTTTGAACTCAGTAAAATTAACGGGTATAAATTATTAAAGTTATACAGTAAGCCTTCTTCTTTTGAAAATTTTACTTTCTATGTCTTTGAATTTGAGCACATATAAGGATTGTCTGATTTTTGCAAGATATTTAGTTTTTTTAAATAACCATATACATATATGTTAAAAATTATAATTGCCTCCGGCCCAGTTATTGTTGAAAATAATCAAGTTCTACTCAATAAACATGGTGAGGATAATTTTTGGAAATTTTGCGGCGGTCGGGTTGAAGATTATGAGTTAGATATTAAGGAAACTGCAGCCAGGGAAGTTAAAGAAGAAATGGGGTTAGAAATAAAGATATTAAATAGCGAGCCATACTTTTTCTATACTGAAAAAAAGATTGATAGTAATAAAGTTAGCGTTGTTCTAGTTCATTTTTTAGCGGAAAGGAAAAATGAAATTATTCCGGGGACAGATATTAGAGAATGGAAATGGCTGAATTTAGTTGATTTGGATAATGAAATTTTAGCTCCTAATATTAAACCAGCTTTAAAACATTTTGGCTTTATTAAATAAAATTGTTTCTAAATCTAGCTAAATCAGTTACGGTAGAACAAATTAGTTTAGTATATATGAATTTGATTATTAAATTTAAAGATTATCTTTTTAACTCCAAAGGTCAAATTGCTCGGTTTCTAGTAGTTGGCTCTAGTTCGGCGTTGATAGATATTGGATTATTGATATTTTTAAAAGAAAAGATTAACTTTACTCCAGTTTTAGCAGTCGCAACTAATCAGATAATAATTATTATTTATAATTTCCTACTAAATAAATATTGGTCGTTTGAAACTAGAAAGAAACCACTGCGTCAATTTAGCCGTTATGTTATTTTAGTTGCTTTCAATTATTTTGCCTCTATTATTCTGATGTATTTACTTTATAGCCTTATTGGCATAGATTATAAGATAGTTAGGTTAGTTTCTATCGGTTTGCTTTTTAGTTGCAATTTCATTGCTTATAAACATTGGGTATATAAAGAAAGATAATATGGATTTTTTAGATGTGCAAATTCTTATTAGTATCAAGCTATTATTATTATTATTTATTGCTATTTCCTTCTATTTAATTTATTTAAAGAAGAGTCCGGTTTATTTTTTAGCCTTAGCGGGGTTGATATCGGCGGCTTCATATTTTCTGTTAGTAAATGATTTACAATTACCGTTTTGGGGGTTACAGGGAGATGAAATAACACTCACGGCCATGTATAACACCTTTGCGCACGTTAATTTTAGCGCAGATTTTGCTTATCATAGCTTACCATCATTTTATCCCCCGGCATCCTTTTGGCTCTTTGGTTTAATTGGTAGAGTTTTTAATTTAAATGGTATCGTAATTTTTAAATTAGCCGCCTTTTCTTTTTTCTTATTTTTCCCAGTCGGTTTATATTATTTTCAGAAATATTTGATTAAGGATAAATTTTTAGGAGAGAAAATGCCGGGAGCAATGTTTATATTCCTAGTTCCATTGTTAATTATTACAATTCTAGATAAAGATTTATTGTTTGGAAAACCATACGAAGTTATCGCTGCGGCAACGACGATATTTTGGTATATCAGTCTTTATTTAAATATTTCTCAAGATAAATTAAATAACAAAAAAATATTGATATACGGGATAATTGCGGGCCTTATTTTCATGACTTATTACTTATGGTTAATTTTTGCCGCTATCGCCTTGTTTCTGTTGGGCGTTACAGAAGAGAAGGGCAAGAGAATTAAATATTTTTTTGCACTTTTTAAAACCATGATTATAACCCTGATTGTTGCTTCACCATTTTTAGTGCCTTTAACAATAAGTTATTTTAAAAATGGAATGGAAAGTTGGCAGACGGCCTTCTTCACTCCTAATGGGCTAGATCTTTGGTTACCGATGTTTAAGCTTAACGGAATAAATAGTTTGATTTTACTTTTTGGTTTTTTAACTATAGTTTATTATCGAAGTCGTAATTTTATTAAACAATTATTATTTTTATTATTAACTGCTTTTCTTTGGTGGGGCCTAGGAATGATATCTCTTCTGATATTTAAAATTCCATTCCAAGAATTTAGGGGTTTTTATATTTTAGCACCGACAATATTGGCTATTGGTGCGGCTTATGGTTTAGAGCGTTTATTTCTTCATTTTCATATTAATGAAAATAGAAATTATTATATTACTACCTGTGTTCTTGGCGTAATGTATTTTGCCTCTCAATCTATTTTTGGTTTTTTTGTAGATGACCCAATAGTAAGAATGCGTCGGGTTGAATCCCGAAACGCTAATCAATCAGTTATTGATTTAATTAATTATTTAAAACAAGATGATTTAGTTAGTTCAAAACTTACCTTACAAACGACGCCTCAAATATTAGCCTTTCTACCGATTAATCATCTAATTTATTTTAATCAACATAATAATAACCCCGCCGCTATTTTTTCTGAGCGCTACGATTATGTTCAGTCTTTAGCAAATTCGCAATCTCCCGATGAGCTTTATAATAAAATAAAAGATTGCTCATATGGCAAATTAAAGCGTTTTATATTTTTTAAAGATAATGAAAATTATTACTTATATTTTCATCTTGATAAAATAATTAAGGGAATTGAAGAAAAAGAAATTAAAATAAATCAGAAACTTTTCATTTCTGATCATTTTAATAAAGTTTATGATAAGGATGGTTATGTAGTAATTGATGTTACTAAATAGATAAAATTATTTCAAGCCGTTAGCGTTAAAATAGGCAACATATTCCTTATCAACATTATTGATATGCCATGTCCACCAGTCGTTTAAGTAATTATTAATTGCGAATAAAGTTTTTTCGCTGTTATTTGAGTCATATTCTTTCTTAAGGCCGATAATCTTTTGACGATATGATTCATGTAGGGCAAAATGTTGTTCTTTGTTAGCGTAGTTATACAGGTTAAAATAATGTTCTTCGGTGCTGAAATGATAATCAGCGTAATCTAGTAATTCTTTAAAAATAGGTTCGACATTAATTTTATCAAATTTTTTATCAGCATAGAGAGCATATAACTGATTGATAATATTTATAAGTTGTTGGTGCTGCTTATCTAGCTCTGCGACTCCAACTGAATATTCTTCGGTCCAATTAATTATGGCCATAGTTTTATGGTGAATTATTAATTATTTTAATATTATAGTATATTCATTATAGCATATTTGCATTTTTCTGGTAAATCAGTAAAATAAAAGTAGTTATTCGCCAAAAATACAAAAAAAGGAGAGGTGCTAGAGCGGTTGAATAGAACAGTCTTGAAAACTGTCGTGCCTGAAAGGGTACCGAGGGTTCGAATCCCTCCCTCTCCGCTAAGTAAAAATAGGCTAATATTAGCCTATTTTTTGTTATAAAACTGGTAAAAACTTCTCCTTCGGTATTACATTGTGACATTATTGTGACGTAAAGTAATAATCTCTTTAAATGAAAATTTTCTAATCCTAATTTTTAAAAAATAAGCGATTAAGCTATAATATAATTATAATCATTTATTATTTTATAAAAATTAATATGTTCAAAAAAATTAGTTTATTTTTTTTAACTTTGTTGTTATTAGCATCGCTAAGCGCTTGCTCAGTTTATAAAGGCAAAACAACAAATACTAGTGATAATAATTCTGTTGAAAAAGCATCATCTTCTGAGTCAACGAAGGAGAGTAGGGCAAATTTTAAAATTATTTCTGAAATAGTCTATGATGAGAAAGTTGATATTAAAGATCTTAAAGATTTTGCCCAAGCCGCCCAACAAGTAGCGATTGATAAAATTGGATCAGATGCTAAGCTAAAAAGAGTTGAATTTGTATATCAAAAAGAGAAAAATTATCTTTCTTATAATGCAATTTATTTAAGTGATTCTAAATTTGATAATGGCCTACCAAAAAATATATGGGTTACTTATAATAAAAAATATAATTTGATAGATGACAAAGATCTTCAATTAAGCTCTCACGAAAGTTCGGATATTAATAATAAACAACTCATGGGAATGCAATGCAGTCTGGATAAGTATTGTGAGGGTGCTGTTGCTTTTTCTAGCGCGGACAATATAAATGTCGATGACTTAAAAATTTCTTTAGTTGATTTAGTTAATAAATATGAGTATATAAATCCCGATCAGAAATATGGAAGAAACGGTCGCATCGCAATGAGTAAGGGTGTCTTAAAGGGGATTTATAGTCGTTATAGATTTAAGCCAACTACGGGAGAGGTTGCTTTGGTTGATGATATAGATGAGGCTCAATGGTTTGGTTATACAAGTATTTCGTCGGCGATAGCGACCACTGCTATCGTTAATTCACTAGACAGTAAAAAATTAGAAGTGAATGCCAGCGATCTTAATGTCCCGAGAATAATGATGTGGAGCGGTAAAGTTAATCAACACTGGGATTTAGAAAGGGGTGTATGGTTGACCGATTTAGATGGCCAATCAGGAGCAGGGTTAGATAAATTAACTTATTGTAAAAAGTTCTATCCAGATACGGTATCTGCTGTAGAATATAAAAATGAAACTACTGATACTTGGAAATCGGGTGGCAATGAAGGAAACTATACAAGCACCAGAACTTCCTATAGGTGTGTTTTAAAAGGTGAAAATATTTAATTAGAATCTATTTCCGCTCTCTCCTATATTACTGTTTCACAAACAATTAAGGAGCTATTATGATGTATACCAGTCTCTTCCAAATAATATAATAACAGTATGAAATTTTATAGGTTTAGTCCAATAGAAAATAAAGATCAACTGTTTGAAGCTATAAAATATACCCATTTAAAATGCTTTGAGCTTTGTAAAAAAATTTACGGAAAGTATCTTCCCGCCGCAGGCAATATTGGAATATTTTGTCATTATGACGATGAATATAAATTTCTCACAAAATTGCGAAAAAAACTTACCGAAGAATCAGATAATTGGAATGAAAAATATTACCGTCTTCATGAACCCATTGTGATTTATGGCCAAGGCAATACTCCGAGGGCTGTTTATACTTATCTTTATATTCGTAAACCAGATCAGCATGAGGAAGTGGGCGATGTCGATTTTGTATTAGATAAAAAAGAATATGATGAATTAAAAAATTCTTTATTGCATGATAAAGAAATTAAAGGGATAAAAATATTTAACCGTCCCGACCTTGACCTGATTGGGCTATCTGATTCGAATATAGATACCCTTTCATTTATCGGCGCAAAAAATATGGCTGAAAATGTAAAAATAGAGTTAAAATAAACGATCACTTGCTATTTAATAAATGGCTTAATCTTAGCGAATATTATTAAATATGATTAAATTTTCAATAAATCAACCGGAGAAAGATAAAAAATATATCAAAAGGCCAGGTGCATATGGGATTATTAAAAATGTTGATAATTTAATTGCTGTGATAAAAACAGAAAAAGGTTTCTTTTTACCGGGAGGTGGGATGGAAAATGAAGAATCGCCAGATGAATGTTTAAAAAGGGAATGTCTTGAAGAAATTGGAGCCGCAATTTCAGCATTGAATAATTTTGCTTGTGGGAATTATCATTTTTACTCCACAACGCTAAATGTTAACATGGAAAGCATAGGGTATTTTTTTACATGTAAAATTGATAAATTTTTAGAGACCAAAACTGAGATTGATCATGAACTGATTTGGATAAAACCTGAAGAGGCAATCTCATTATTATATTTAGATAATCAAAAAGAGGCTGTAAAAATTTTTAAAACACAAAATGTCTAATAATTTATAATTACCACCGCAATGTCATACGAGAGAAATTTTATATCAGCCGAAAACAAGCTAAATCCAGAAGTATTGATAGATAATGAAAATAAAGAAATCGGCGTAGATAGGAATGTATTAAACCAAAAAGAAATCGGCTTGAGAGAATTGTTCAAAAATTCTAAAAATCCCGTTGAGGTTATTTTGCAAGAAATGGATAGCGATAAAATTAAAGAATTTGTCGATGGATCTCTGTTAAATTCGGTAAAGAGCCAATTAAACGGATTAACCTTTAAGGATGAGGATGAATTTGTTAGTAAAGTATTAGCAATTGGTCAGCCAATTTGGGAAATAACACATAAAGATAAACAAGATTTATTTAAACAACCGAATCGAGAAATGTTTACACCTGGGGATGTTAATGAAATAGTTAAAAATATTCAAGAAATTAATGCTCAAAAGATTTATGTTGTTGGTAATGTCGGTTCGGGAAAATCAACTTTTGCTAGAGAATTAGCTGAGAAGACAAATTTTAAAAATATTGACCTTGATCATTTTTTTCAGATTTATAGACAAGAAAAAAATAAAGAAGCTAATTTATCGGAATTATTGAGTTTTGTCTTAGGGAGAGAAGAACCGCCCTACATAATCAATCATGCTAATTTGCTGAGTCATAATTTAAGCGATACAGCTGATATGATTATTTTACTTAATCCAAAAAAAGAAGAACAAATAAAAAGTAGACAAATTAGACAAGAAAATAAAACTGATGGAGAATGGCAAAACGTGAATATTGATGATTACGATAAGATATCTCAGGATAACCTAGATAATTTAGTTAGGATAAAAGGCAGAATAGTTTATAATAACGATAAGTCTGGAACTCTTGTTAAGTCATTAGAAAAATAAGAATTTTTGGAGAGTACCGTTCCAAGTGCCCCTCTCCGCAGATTAAAATGGCTCTAATATTAGGGCCGTTTTTTGGTAAGAAGTTGAACTTTGGAACGGCTAGTGCTAATATTTAAACAAATAGTAAAAATATTAATTCAGACTAAAAAATATGATTAAATACAAACACACCCAAATTGGTTACTTGATGTTAGTTGTCATACTGGCCGTGCTAGTGCTCTTTTTATGGGCTTATATTACGGCCTCAGCTGAACCTCCCTCGGTCGATTCTGGCTCAAATTTTGCCGTTACTACCGTAATGGTATTAATTCTGCTTATTCTTGCGTCGTTTACAACCCTGACAACGTCGATTGATGAAAATTATCTTCGGATCAAGTTTGGTTATGGAATCTTCACCAGGAAGTTTCCGCTTAATCAAATAACTTCAGCTAAATCAGTAAAGAACCGCTGGTATTACGGATGGGGAATAAGATTGCGTCTCTGGCCGTATATGTGGATTTACAACGTTTCCGGTTTTGATGCGGTTGAAATAATCATGAAAAATGGGAAAATTTATCGCATAGGAACGGATGTTCCCGAAGAATTTAAAACTGCGATCAAGCAAGCTACAAATTCCTAATCGAAAATACGCGTTTCCTAAAGAAAAAACAAAAATAACAATAATTTATGCAAAATACAATAGAAGAAAATTACTGTTTATTTTGTGACAGAGATAACAAAAAAGAGCATAGAATTATTTTGGAGAATGATTTTTGTTATGCTCGCTGGGATAACTTTCCTGTTTCCAAGGGGCATTTGGAAGTAGTACCAAAACTGCATATAAACTCTTTGTTCGATCTTAATAATGAACAGTTAGTCCAGTTATATACATTAATTAAGGAGGCTAAAACGATGATCCAAAAAGAATATAGTCCAGACGGGTATAATATAGGCGTAAATGAAGGCGAGCCCGCCGGAAGAACTGTTAATCATTTACATATACATCTAATTCCGCGATATAGGGGCGACGTGGAGAACCCGCACGGAGGCGTTAGAAATATAATTCCGGGAAAAGGGAAATATTAAAGTAATGTTATGAAAATAGATTTAAAAAATTGGTATAAGTTTTTCAATCGGCCACTAACTCTGCACCAGGCTCAAACTTATTCCATATCTTGCCAAAAACCTTTAAAGAAAATAATCGGGCGGGGTATAAACAGCCAGCTTTATTTGATTAAAAAAGATAGTGCGGACGGATATTTTTTAAATAAAGAATGGGAGAAATTCAATAATTATTTTTTTAATAATCGCTTTTTAAATTCTAAATTTCTCCAAGATATTAACAATAAAGTAATTAGAAGAGCTTTATTTATTGAAAAATATTTTAGAAGGATAAGCAAAATTAATTTAAACAAAGTTTCTGATAAAGAACTCGCTTGTATTTTTAAAGAATCAATTAAAGTTTTAGATGCAGATGTTTCTGCTATTTGGGTTGGTTTCATTTTGGGCGATATAACGGAAAAAAAATTAATAGAAGTTCTATTAAGAAATAAAGTAGATATTAAAACAGGCCTAGAAATAGTCGGTTCCCTAGAAAAGCCCCATTATATTATTCAAGAGCAGCTAGATTTAATGAAGATTATTTTAGATAGTAGCGACAGGAAAAAGTTACTTAAAAAACATTGGGCTAAATATTCTTATATACCTTGTTATAGCGCGATAGTAAAGCCTTACTCATTAATTTATTTTCAAAATAGAGCTGAAAAGATTAGCCGTAAACAGGCAAGAGAGTTTATAGACAAGACTAAAAAAGAGTTTCAAGACAATAAAAATAAATATGCTTCTTTTATCAAGAATTATTCTTGGTCAAAAATAGATAAATTATTTCTTGATTATGCTCACCAGCATTTTTTTCTAAAAGATCATAGAAGCCATTTTAGGTCGCTATCTTCTTATCAGCATGGCAGAATACTGGATGAAATAGCTAAAAGATATAAAATTAGTTTGAAAAATATTTCTCTTTTATTGCATCAAGAAATTATAGAACTATTTAAAAATTCAAAAAAGATAAAACAAGTTATTGAAAAAAGAAAGGCTATGGATTGTGTTTATATCTTTAAAGATGGAAAAGACACTATTGTTGATATAAATGAAATTGTAAAAAGAGCAGAAAAACAGAATGTTTCTCAAATTAAAGGCCAAGTAGCTTGCCCGGGAATCGTTTCCGGCTATGTTAAAATAGTTATTAATCCTAATGATATTGCCAAGGTCAAAAGCGGGGATATCTTAGTTTCTACTATGACTAGGCCGGATTATTTAGCCGCCATGAAAAAAGCAAAGGCCATAATAACCGATGAAGGCGGACTACTTTGCCATGCGGCCATTGTTTCTAGGGAAATAAAAAAGCCTTGTATTATAGGTACTAAAATAGCGACACAAATATTGAAAGATGGTGATTTTATAAAAGTGGATGCCAATAAAGGAGTTGTTGAAAAATATATTAAATAATATGAAAATAAATAAAAAAATTATAGAGCACATAAGATTGGAAGCAAAGAAATATTTTGTTGATGCTGATGGTTGTCATGACTGGTCTCATGTAGAGCGGGTAAATAATTTAGCTATGAATATTGGGCGAAAGGAAAGAGCTAATTTATCAGTTTTAACTTTAGCGGTTTTATTGCATGATATTGGGCGAAAGGAGGAAACAAAAAGTCGAGGAAAATTTTGTCATGCCGAAAAAGGGGCCGAGTTATCTGCAAAAATATTACTAAAATATAAAATTGATCAAAGTTTGGTAGATAATATATTGCATTGTATTATCAGTCATCGATATCGAAATAATAATATTCCTAAAACTATTGAAGCTAAGGTACTTTTTGATGCTGATAAGCTTGATTCTATCGGAGCGGTTGGTGTTGGACGAGATTTTCTGTTTGCGGGTTATTTGCAAAATGGCCTCTATACTGGAAATGAAATAGGATTAATAAAATCAAAGAAGGATTATGCTTATACCAAAGATGATACGGCCATTATGGAATATGAATTTAAATTAAAAAAAATTAAAGATAAAATGTTAACTAAAACCGGTAAAAAAATCGCCCTGAGAAGACATAATTTTATGGTTTTATATTTTAAGAGATTTTGGCGAGAAGTAAACGGGCTTGAATAAAAATATGATTAAGCCATCTCATCATAAAATGACCAGCACATCTCCTATGTATATTTATGCTACGGAAATGGCCTCTTCTTATTATAAAGTGTTAGATATGCAAAATAAGAGAGTGCTGAGTATCATTGGTTCTGGTGATCAAATAATCGATGCTTATTTTTTTGGCGCGAAAGAAGTTGTTGGGTTTGATATTAATAAATACGCCTCTTTCATGTTGGAGCTTAAAGTTGCTGCTATTTTTAATTTAACGTATTTAGAATTTATCAAATTCTTCGGTAGTAATATGAGTAATGGTGCGCTAGATTTTAAACTTTTTAATAAATTGAAAAAAGACTTGTCTAAAGAGCCGAAAAAATTCTTTATTAAAATATATCAAGAGTTTGATTATAGCGGAAAGAAACTTATTAAATCTGATTATTTTCGTCAGCGCTCCATGATAAAATCATTAGCCGGTAGAATTAATACTTACTTAAAAGATGAGCAGAGTTATTTAAAATGTAGAGAAATAATGAAAAACAAGAAATTGCAGTCTTTAGAATTAGATATTAATGATATTTCGGTTGCTAAAAGTCTAAAGGGAAAGTTTGATATTATAAATTTATCAAATGTTTTAAATTATTTAACGGGGGATATAAGTGATGATGATATTTTAAAAGTTTTAATCAAGGCGATAAACGATGTGAGTCGACGAACTAAATCTGGTGGAGCGTTTTTCTATTATTCCTATTCTCCTAGTCTTTATAAAATATGGAACAGAGAGATTCCTCCGGCTTCTCGCTTGAAAATAATTAATAAAATAAAAAGTTTAAATTATTTTAAAGTAGTTTTCAAAAAGTTCAAAGGAGTTAGCGAGGATACTTTAGATCGCATCAATCTTTTTATAAACAGCGAGAATAAAAGCGGTAAGCTAATTCCTAGAATCAAGTAAACAAACCAGGATCTTCCTACGTTGTAATTAAAGAAAACGTTTGATAGGGAAGCGGCGGGAATTAAAGAGAATTTATATAGAATAAAATTAATAAATAAAAAGACTAATAAGTGGTTGGCCATGATACTGAAAGTATTCTGGCCGATTTTTAGTATTAGGCTATTTTCTGAAATTGATTTCCCGATGTAATCACTAATTATATAAATCATTAATATTGCTAAAGTTGTTCCGCTTAGAGTAGCCATCGGATTATTAGAGAATTCTCCAAAAACTAGTGAATATTTAAAACCGCCAAAAAATGATTCTAGGCTGATGTAAAGGATGCAAATTAATAGAAAAGTTTCTGGTAAGCATAAATATTTTTTAATTTTTGTTTCAAAAATGTTTAATAATTTTCCAAGTAGATAAAAGCTTAAACCAAAAGCTGTTCGGCCTAGGACTAATAATAAATCGCCTTGTTCTGAGGGGCGGTTACTAATAAATAAATATGATAAGGTAAGAGATATTAATAATATTCCAAAAATGTAAATTTTCTTTTCTTTAATTATTAGCAGCTGGGCGCTTAAATGAATTAAAAAAAGTTGCGGTACAAACCAGGCGGCGAGATAGAGAAAGTATTGATGGCCATTAACAAAAGGAGTAATAAAAAATCGATAAAAATTAAATTTTTCACCGGTTGAAACCCCCAAAGAAACTCCACGTGATAATAAATAAAAAGTTATCAGCGCGTAAAGAATGTTGTAAATAAAATATGGTCCCAACAAATTAATTAACTTCTTTTTTAGCCAAATTAACTTATCCCTAAAATTAATTTTTGCTTTGAAAAAATAACCGGAAACAAAAAAGAAAAGAGCTACTTGAAAGGTATAGGCTGGAATAAAGAAAATACTTGGTTGGTAATTATGCCCCATGACCACAAAAATTATTCCTAGGGCAAGCATTACATCCATTGTTTTATTTCTCATAACTGCACGGATTTAATATTTATGGATACCTATTAATTATATGTTTGTAAGCAAGAAGCGTCAAATTAAGGAATCATCAATATTAGTGAAATACTCAGTTTAGTAAAATTATGTTTAGCAAAGTTATAAAATATGTGATATAATTGACAAAATTAGATATTTGTAGGAGATTATAGGATAAGATATAATATAAGGTCTTTTCCCGATATCGTTTTATGCTTAAAATGTTCAAAAATTTGCGTGATCCAGAAAAGCTACTAAAGGCCTTAGTTTTATTTGGTTTGTTTCTGCTCGTGGTTATTGTCTTTGCCCAGAAAATAGAATTTTCGGCGGTCGATCTTGGCCGCCATTTAGAAAATGGGCGTCTAGTATTTGAAAATAGAGATGTTTTATTTAAAAATTTCTATTCTTATACTGAACCGGAAACACGTTTTATTAATCACCATTGGTTGGCGGGAGTAATTTTTTACGCGGTTTACTTTTTGGGAGGATTTAAGCTCCTTTCTCTTTTCAATATTCTATTAGCGGTGTTAACTTTTTTCGCTTTTTTTAAATTAGCGCAAAAGAAAGCTAGTTTTTTAATTGCGGCTATTTTAGCGATTCCCATTATTTTCTTGTTTAGTGAACGGGTCGAAATCCGTCCGGAGATTTTCAGTTATCTATTTTTAGCCTTAACTTGGTTAGTGTTAGAGAATAAAAATTTTTCTAGGAAAAAACGTCTTTTTATTCTAATTCCGCTCTTTGTTCTCTGGGCTAATATTCATATCTATTTTTTTATTGGTTTAATTCTAATTGCGCTTAAGTTGATCGAAAAATTTTTGCTTAATTTTGTTATTCAATTGGGAGAATTTAAAAAAAGGGCGCATGGATCTTTGTTAGCAGTTAAATCTCAGATTATCGATTTCTTATTAATTATTGTTGTTTGTATTATTACGCCTAACCATATTTTTGGTTTGCTCTACCCTTTAAATATTTTTAAAAACTACGGTTATCAAATAGCTGAAAATAAAAGCATATTTTTCCTAGATGATTTAATGTTAAATTATAATTTTCAGATTTTTAAATTAGTTTTAATTCTTTTGTTGATAAGTTTTATATCAACTTGGTTTTTTACCAAAAAAATCCGCTGGTTTAATTCATTTTTAGGATTGTTTTTCTCTCTATTCGCCTTGTTTGCTTCTAGAAACATTGCTTTATTTGGTTTGGTTGCTTTAGTTTTAATTGGGGCAGGGATTTATCAGCCACTTATTTTTTTGAAATCTAAATTTTTTATTATTTTTCCAAAATTTTCTGGTTTTAGAAGATGGTATATTTTTGTGCTGGTAATCAGTTTCATTTTTTTTGTAATTATATATTTTATTGCTGATTATTCCGGCCGTCATAATTTTTTGAAAGGAGAATTTGGTTTAGGTTTACGAATTGGAAGCGAAGATTCTTTCCAATTCTTTAAAGACAATGGAGTGAGCGGCCCAATTTTTAATAATTATGATGCCGGTAGCGCCCTTATTTTTGGCTTAGCGCCAACACAGAAAGTTTTTGTTGATAATCGTCCAGAAGCTTATAGTAGTCGGTTTTTTACCGAGATCTATTTGCCAATGCAACAAAACGAAGGGCAATGGAAAAAATACCTAGAGCAGTATAAGTTTAAGACGGTTTATTTTTCTTACACTGATTCGACTCCTTGGGGCCGAGAATTTTTGACTAGGATTTTACAAGATAAAGATTGGACTTTGATTTATTTTGATCGTTATTATGTTATTTTATCTTTCAAATCAAATACTTCTTCCGAAATATTGAATAAATACGCAATTGATACTTGGAAATTTAGAAGTAGGTTGCGCGAATTATCGGATAATTCAGATTTCAAATCTAAATTTAATCTAGCAGACCTAGCTCAAAGTTTTGGTCAACCTGATTTAGCCGGAGAAATATATAATCAAATCATGATTGCTAAACCGCGAAATGGAAGAGCAGTGCTTTCGCTCGCTTATTTATATGCTAATTCTTCCAACCGAGAGTCTTTATTAAAATCAATAGATTATTTTATTCGAAGTTTGAAGATTGAAGAAAATACTCCTGGAGTATATAGCCGATTAGCCTTGGTATATTGGCAATTAGCTGACTATAAAAATGCTCAGTATTATTGGCACCAAGCAAAAAAAATAAATAGACATGATGTAGACGCTTTATATTACTTAAACCAAGTTGAGGATTTAAAAAAAAGCGGGGAATTGCCGCTTAATTAGAATTTGATTTACTATTGCTACGCTAGTTTTTCTTTTATTAATGTTATAACCGCTAAAATCCCGTCTTTGGCGGTTATTTTTTTACCCTCGCGATAATTACGACGGCTATAGCTAATAGGAAACTCAATAATCTTATAGTCAGCCTTTAAAAGCCGAGCCGTTATCTCTGGTTCGATTTCGAATCTTTGTCCGCTTAAACTAATTTTTTTCAAAGCAGTAGCCGGGACTAGTTTAAAGCAAGTTTCCATATCCGTTAGGTTTGTTTTAAAAAGAAGATTGGTTAAGCCGGTTAAGAAGGCATTGATTAGATAATGAAAAGAAATTTTATTAACGTTTTTAAAACGAGAACCATAAATTACAATTTTTTCGTTGTTTGATTGTTTTGCTTCTTTAAAAAGTTTACATATTTCTTGAGGATTATATTCTAGATCGGCATCGCAAATTATAAAATAATCACCCTTCATTTCCTCTAAGCCTCTTTTTACCGCCGCGCCCTTGCCTTTATTCGATTCCTGATGGATAAGAGTAAAATCATATTGTTTCTTTAATTTTTCTAGTAAAATCGGAGTGCGGTCATCCGATCCGTCATTAACTATGATTATTTCTTTGTTAATTGGTAGCTCAAAAATAGCCGGTAAAGATTCTGCGACTAGATTCTCCTCATTATATATTGGGACTATGATTGATAATATTTTATCCATAATTTTATTATAGCATCTTTTTAAAGTTTAAGGCTTTTTGAGCCGCTGTTTCTAGCGGTTTAATTAGTTTGAGAATTATTGGCGCCTGGTTTTCAAGTCCAAGTTTTGCTGCTTCTTTTTTTGCCTTTGCACAAAGATTTAAAATATTGTAACAGGTTTTTCCAGCAACAGCTTCTATAAAGAGAAGATATAAAATTTCCGGTCTTCTGTTAATATTAAGTTTTATTTTTTTGTTTTTTGCTTCTTTTAAAATTAAAACATTTACGGCAGTAATTGTATTATTTTTTAAATCTTCCAGCCAATCACTAGCATCATCTGATAGTTGTTTCGCGGCTAACCCATACTTAAAGAAATCATTGATAATTTTTAGTTCTTTATTTTCTTTAATTATTCCGTTTTTAATTAAAAGGGCAACGGGGGCGATTGCTAAGGCTAAAGACTTTTCTGATAATTTTGTGAGGTTATTAAAATGAGGCAAACTTTTAGGAATAGTTATTATCCCTTCGTTTATAAGAGTAATTCTCGTTGAAACTTCTAGCTTATTAGCCTTTTCTAAAATTAATAGTTTATTTTCCGCCCAAAGATAAAAGTATTTTGGTAGCTTAGCGGTATATATTATTTTTAAAAAACTTCTAAAATGATAATTCGCTGATGATAATTCTTTTGGCTCTCCTTCGTTATCTAAAAAATCATCATAAATATTAAGTGCTCGCCAAAGGTGCGTTTGCGCTTGGCCAAAAAGGCATTTTTGGGTTTCGTCTTTAAGACTGCTATTAAAAGAGTCAAATAGCCAAGTTGGCCAATAGTAAGTTTTTTCAATCGGCATATGATAAGGGGATTATAATAGTAAAGATTGTTTCTTGGCCAATGATACTTTTAACATCAATTGAGCCACAAAATTCTTTTTCGACTATGTTTTTAGTTGATGATAAGCCCAAACCAAAACCACGGCCGTTTTTCGTACTGAAGAAAGGTTGGAATATTCTTTCTATATTTTCAGTAGCAATTCCTGCTCCCTGATCGCAAATTTTTAAAATCATTTGGCTATCATTATAAAGAAGACTAATATTAATTTTTTGAGAATTTGAATTTTGTTTCATTTCGCAAGCGTCTATGCTATTAGAAATTAAATTAATTATAACTTGACTGAATTTCACTGGGTCTCCGTAAAACTTTTTTTCTTCAGTAGTTTCAAAGGATAATTCAACTCCGGCCTTTCTTGATTTATAACTTAGTATTTTAATGACCGAATCAATTTCTTCTTTTGGAGAAAAAATAGTTTTTAAACTTTCTTGTCTAAGCGACCGCTTGATACAAGCAATCAGATCTTCCATCTTATGCGAAGCGGTAATAGCTTGAGAAAGATAATCCTTTACGTTATTTAAATTATTTTTATCCTCATTTTTTATCTGTTCTAAATTAAGAGAAACTGCTGTTAGGGGATTTATTAAATCGTGAAATACTCCTGAAGAAAGACGCCCGAATTCCGCTAAACGGTAGAGTTGATTCATTTTATCTGCTTCTAACCCTCTTATCTGAGCGGTTCTTTCTTCGACTTTTACTTCTAACTCGTCTCGTTCTTTGATCAGGGCCTTTTCACTTGTATTAGCTCTTGTTAAGGCTCGCTCCATTTGTTTATCAAATATCCAAACGATAACCGTTATAATCATCATTAAAACGGCATAGGTAATTGCATCGCTTAATTCATGTTTTTCTGCTCGCCAATAATTGTTTAAATGGATTTTATTTGTTGTTTGAAGATGAGTAATAATTATTAAGAAAATATTTAAAATAGCCGCACTAATAACTGCGATTTTAGCGCCCATTAAAACGCCAAAGAAAGTTATGATTAGAACTCCCATTAGTAAAGCGGCTGGCAAATCAGCTCCCCATGCTAAGAAAGAATAAATCATAGGGATGGAGTAGATAATAATGATTAACCAAGAAGCGAGTTTAATAAATCCTTTTCTTGAAAGGATAAATAGAAAAATAAAAAAGCCAAGAATTATGAGAGTAAAAATAAAAGGGAGCCCTCGGTCGTTTTCATTGCTTATTAGATCGATAATCCTAATAATATTTAAGATTGAAAAACAGATAATAGAGAAAAAAATTAGAATATTAAGGATTAACTCTTTCCTAGCTAAATCTTCGTCTTTACTCTTTGGTGATATGAACTGTTTAATCATATGATTTTGTTTTTAAAAAGCGCCCTCTTTTTGTGAGGGCGCTTTTGTTAATCGCGCCAAGGAGTTCCAGGATTTAAAAATCCAGCGAGAATTATAGCAAGCGGTGCTAAACGGGCAAGTCGGTAGCGACGGGCGGTTTTTTTGTTGTTGTTTTTCATGTTTTTTTGATTAATAATTAATTATTTAATCTTGCAAGATTATCTTTTTTCGTCTATTTTATAACCACGATTGGAAACGGTAAAAATAAAACGCTCTTTTTTAGTTTCGATTTTGCGGCGGAGATTCATAATATGAACTTCAATTGTATTTGAAAATGGATCAGCATTCTCATCCCAGACATGTTCCATTATTTCTTGTCTTGAAAGAAAACAGCCTTTACGCCTCATCAGATATTCCAGGAGAGAGAATTCTTTCGCTCGTAAGTTTATATTTCGCCCCCCTTTTTTAACACTAAATTTTTCAGTATCAAGCTCCAAATCTTTAATAAACATTTTCTTTTCGTTTAATTTTAATGGCCTTCTGGAAATTGCTTGCATTCTCGCTAGAAGTTCACAAAAAGAAAACGGTTTTGTTAGATAATCATCTGCCCCGATTCTTAAAATATCTATTTTATCTTCCAAATCGGTACGGACGGTGAGCATAATAACGGGCGTTGATTTTCCTTCATTCCGCATTTTATCAATAATTTCTTTTCCATTCATTTTTGGTAAATTATAATCTGAAAGGATGAGGTCGTAATCGTTAATTAAAGATAACCAGGATCCGCGTTCTCCGTCGTTTGCAATATCCAAAATAATATTGTTTTCTTTAAAAAAAGAAGTAAGCGAGGCTGTGATATCTTGGTCATCTTCAATTAATAAGACTTTCATATTTTTATTTTAATTCCTTCCAATAACAAGGCTCTTTTAAAAGTACTTATATTATATAATAAAAAAGATAAACTAAAAATAAACTCATAAAATAAGGAATATTGGTTTAATTCCCGAAGTTTGCCTTTATATGTAATTCGAGTTAAGATTTAATTAAGATTGTAATATCTATAATTTAATGTCTGGTAATATTAAACAAAAAAGGCTCTTAGAAGCGCTACAAGATAGAGATTCTGATCCATTTGCTATTAAAGAGGGTCGGTTTAAATTTGGCCAATTAAAAGATTCAGTTTATTATTCGGATTGGACAGAGCAGTCTTTTTTATCCGATAACAGCAGTAAAGAAATAGTAACTAGAAGCTTTAATTTTAAAAGGTTAAAATATTTTGCTTTTATTGCTCTCCTAATTTTAGCTATTTTACTCGCTCGGACAATTTGGTTGCAAATTATAAAAAATCAATACTATTATTTATTATCAGAAGATAATCGATTGCGAGCGGAAATTATCGAACCTAAGCGAGGAATTGTTTATGATAAAAATATGCAGCCTCTGGTGAGAAATAAAGCTAATTTTGTTTTATATTTACGCCCGATTGATTTACCGCGAAATGAACTCGCGCGCGATAATTTAATCAGAGAAATAAGTTTTGTATTAGGCGATGTTGAAACAGAAAAAGCGTCTATTCCTATTGTTTCTACTTCAACCGATTCTAGTAAATTTAGTTTAATTTCCGATAACTCATCTTTTTATAAAGTAAAAGATTCTTTATCCTCCGTAAAAATAGGATCGCTCGAATCTTATCAGCCACTTTTTATTCAAGACAATATTGATTACGATAAGGCGATGCTTATTTATTTAAAACTCCCTCAATGGCCGGGTGTTTTTTTAACCAATAAAATAAGAAGAGAATATCTTACCTCAGGAGTAATCGGTCCAGAGATATCAACGATTAGTAGTTTATCGCATGTTTTAGGATATACAGGAAAAATTAGTGGCCAAGAACTTAAAAAAATGGGTAAAAAATATTCAATGATTGATTATATTGGTAAAGTTGGAATTGAATATTATTGGGAAAATGAATTAAAAGGAGAGGGGGGGCGAAAAAATATTGAAGTTGATGCCCTGGGGCGCCACAAGAAGATTATTAACGAAGTTCCGGCTCAGGACGGGTTTAATCTACTTTTATCTCTAGATCTTGAGTTACAGAAAAAAACGGAAGAGATAACGAGGACTTATTTAGAAAAAGGTAACTTTAAGCGTGCCTCAGTTATTATCATCAACCCTAATAACGGAGAGATATTAGCTATGGTGAGTCTACCGACTTATAATAATAATTTATTTGCCATGGGTATATCTCAATCTGATTATAATAAATTCTTAATTGATCCTGATCAGCCGCTTTTCAATCGTTCAATCAGCGGCGAGTTTCCTTCGGGTTCAACCATCAAACCGCTTTTTGCCGCCGGCGCTTTACAAGAAGGAATTATTAACGAAACTACTAGTTTTTTAAGTAATGGAGGCTTGAGAATAGGCGAGTGGTTTTTCCCTGATTGGAAGGCTGGTGGCCATGGGGTAACTGATGTTAGAAAAGCCATTGCCTTTTCAGTTAATACCTTTTTTTATTATATTGGCGGCGGTTATGGAGATTTTAAAGGTTTAGGGTTAACCGGCTTAATAAAGTATTCTAAACTTTTTGGTTTGGGCGAGGTAACGGGAATAGATTTAAACGGCGAAGCAAAAGGTTTTGTACCAACAGCCGTTTGGAAAGAACAAACTAAAAAAGAGCCTTGGTATATCGGTGATACCTATCATTTTTCAATTGGCCAAGGAGATGTGATTGTTACGCCACTTCAAGTCGCTAATTATACGGCGGCGTTTGCAAATGGCGGGACGATTTATGAACCGCACCTAGTTTCTAAAATACTAGATAGTAATAATCAGGTTATTCAAGAGATAGTACCAAAAATTATGAGAAAAGATTTTATTGATTCTCAGAATATGAACATAGTAAGAGAGGGCATGCGCCAGACGGTTACCATCGGTAGTGGTCGTTATCTAAGCTCTTTACCAGTAACTTCGGCTGGTAAAACCGGTACCGCACAGTGGTCAAGTAAAAAAGCAAATCATGCTTGGTTTATTGGTTTTGCCCCTTATGAAAAACCAGAATTAGCAATTACTGTTTTAGTTGAAGAGGGAATCGAAGGAAGCGCTATTTCCGTTCCGATTGCTTATGATATTTTGAATTGGTATTTTAGTAATAAAAAATAAATTTTATGCCTTTATATATTCATTTGATTATCCATTTTATTTTAGCGGTTCTGGTTGGTTTTTATTTTGGTCGACGATTTAAACATGTTTGGTTGGGCATTATTATGGGCATCACTGGCGGTTTTTTAATAGACATGGATCATGTTTTGGAATATTTTTTAGTTTATGGCTTTCAATTTAATGCTCAGTATTTTATCGAAAGTAGACAATTCTTAACAACTGATAAAATTAGAATATTTTTTCATGCCTGGGAGTATTTTCCGATTCTTTTGTTTTTAGGATGGATTTTTAGAGAAAAAAAAGTATTAAAAATAATCTTTCTCACACTCGCCTTTGCTGGTGCGGTACATTTAGTAACTGACGTTTTTATTAACCATTACCAATTTAAATATTATTCAATCTATTATAGATATTCTCATAGTTTTTCGGCTCCTCGTTTATTAAGTCCGACGGACTATCAAATTAATCAAGAATATAAAATGAGGTTAGGAATTTAACCGAGAGATAAAAATTTTGACCAAGAAAAAAAGACGAACCAACGGAACGTCTCTTTTGCAGCAAGCAAGTTTTTTGAGAAAATTTTGTTTTTTGTTTTTAATTTTTTTTAAAAGTAATATCGCCTTAAACCATTATATATACGTTTGGTTGAAGGCTCCGGCATCGGCATAAGCGGCAAAATTCATCCAGCTAATACAAACAGTTGTATTTGAAAAATTTGTTGCCTGTTCGGGTCGCATCATTGCAAAATCGGTAATTCCATCAAACGGATTCATTGCATTTGTCAGTGTAGTTGCAGTGTTAAGGAAAGTGCCCGTATCAATAGCTGCCATCACACCATCTTTCAAACCTGTAGTCGTTTCAATTTGATTCATTGCATCAGTCTGTGTGGTTTCACCCGTATCAATAGTCTTCATGTTATTTAAAGAGTTTACCCTGCTTAATGCTAGTTCTGAATTCTTTAAATTTGTAGTTGCCATCTCAATCATCATGCCATCGTACCATGCAAAATACTGCGGATCTGTAGTGAATGATAATGATTTCGTTGCCGCTTGTAAACAGTTTGTGCTGGCCAGGTTGGATCCGGAAGAAGTTGTAAGCATCGAATAGTTCTCTTTCAATTTTGTGCCTGATAACATCAACATATCGCCTTTGCTTGTCGTTGTTGTCGTGTAGTTTTCATTCCAATTCCAGTTTAGAGCTGTAGCATCAATGTTTGAAATTTGAACCGGTGTGTTTACCAATTGGGTGGATTGTTGTGTGATTTGCTGTGTAATGTCACTTTTTTCGCCTTGTACTACTGGCACGGAGGTAAGCATAATCAATGCAATCATAACCATCGTAATCGCTGATAATAACAATAATAATCTTTTCATCGTTTTTCGGTTTTAAATTTTTAATGTCCTTTTTTTTAATAAAATTTGTTTTGCTTGCTTACTTAAATAATAGCAAAAATAAAAAATAAAACAAGGGGAAAACTGCAGAATTAGCTAAATTATGTTAACTTATCTTTCGTTAAAACATCTAATTAGCACTCTATTGACATGAGTGCTAACTTTGTATACAATGGGGTTAGTTAGTAACAATATGATAACTGAACGAAAAAAGTTTCTACTAGAAACAATAATTAAAGAATATGTTAAGACGGCCCAGCCGGTCTCTTCTGGCGTTTTAGTGGAAAAATATAAACTAGATATTTCAACCGCTACGGTTCGCAATGAAATGATGGAACTTGAAGAAGAAGGTTATATCTATCAACCCCATACTTCCGCCGGACGCGTTCCGACCGAGATTGCTTATCAATTGTTTCTAGATGAACTTAAAGAAAATAAGAAAAAGAAAGGTTTAAAAGAGGCTGATGAAAAAACCTTAGATAGCATTTTTAAAAAAGATGAAGCGGCTTATCGCCAAACCGCTAAGGCAATTGCTGAATTAGCGGGCGGATCAGTTTTTTGGGCTTTTCATAAAAATGATTTATATCATACCGGGCTATCTAATCTTTTCGCCCAACCGGAATTTAAGCAGGCGAGTGCGGTTTGCGATGTTTCAGGAATTATTGACCGCATGGAAGAAATTATTGACGAGATATTTGAAGATTTAGGCGAAGGCGAGCAGATTTTAATCGGCGCTAAGAACCCATTTGGTAATTTTTTAAGTACCGTATTAGTAAAATATAAACATAATAATTCTCATGGTATTTTTGGAATTTTGGGACCGATGAGAATGGACTATAGCTATAATTTAGCCTTAGTGGAATTTATTAAAAAGAAATTTGCATAAAAATATGGAAGAATTAAAAAAGGGGATATATCGCCATTATAAAGGTGGCGAATATAAAGTGATAAATGAAGTTATAAATACCGAAAATCAAGAAGCGATGGTTGTTTATCAAGATATAAGCGATGAAAATAAGATTTGGGTTAGGCCAAAATCGATTTTTTTGGAGAGTGTTGATGTTAATGGTAAAAAACAACCTAGATTTAAATTTTTAAAAGAAATCGATTTAAATAGGCATCCTGAGGCGGTAGTTGGTCCGTTAATTTATAACGCTAAAGGAGAAATCCTATTAATTAAAAATCCAAAATTCGGTGATTTTTGGACTATTCCTGGGGGGCATATTGAACTTGATGAACCGGCGGAAGAGGCTCTCAAAAGAGAGATTATGGAAGAAACTAGTTTAGAGCTTAAAAATATTGAACCGATTGCTTTCTCTGAAGGCATAAATCCGGAATTCTTTTTTAAACCGAAGCATTTTATTTATTTAAACTATTTAGCAGAATTAGCCGGTGGAGAAATTACTAAGAGCAATGAGATGACGGAATATCTTTGGATTACTCCAGAAGAAGCCTTGAAATTAAAAGTATCTTCTTCGGTCGTTCCTCTTATAGAATATTATTTAGAGAAACAAAGCAATGGCGATTCTTGGGAACATCAATATAAACGTGCTTTAGCTGATTATCAGAACTTGCTTAAACAAACAGTTAAAGATAAAGAAGAGTTTGTAAAATATGCTTTGGGTAATTTTTTACAAGATATAATACCGGTTTACGATCATTTAAAGCTTTCTATCATGGGTTTAAGCGAAGAAGAGGGAAATAGCCCTTGGGCTATTGGTGTGCGCCATGTTTTAAAGCAGTTTAAAGATATTTTAGAAGCCAGAGGAATTGAAGAAATAAAAACGGTTGGTGAAAAATTTGATCATAATACCATGGAAGCAATGGAGGGAACTGGAGAAATAGTGAAACAAGAAATTATGGCTGGTTATAAATTAAATGGCCGAGTGATAAAGCCGGCCAGAGTAATAGTAAATTAAATTAAAAACTTTCTATATCCACTTATCAATTTAGAGTAAGTTTTATAGAAAGATATATAAATTTATGTCATTAATTAAATGGGCTCCATTTTTTTCAGATGAAAACGATATGGATAAGGTAATGGAATCAATGTTGCCGTCCATTTCCGGTAGCCAATTCGGTTTTACGCCGGCGGTGGATATGTATGAAGATAAGGATAGTATTATCATTGAGACTCAGTTAGCTGGTATAGATCCGGAAAAAGTTGATATTTCTATTGAAAACAACGTTTTATGTATTAAAGGTGAAAGTGAAAAAAAGAGTGAAGTCGAAGATAAAAATTATTATCGTAAAGAAATCCGCCGCGGTTCTTTCTATCGCTCTATTCCGCTTCCGACTAAAGTTGATGGCGATAAAGCGAGTGCGGTAAATGAAGGCGGTATCTTAAAGATAAATATTCCGAAAGCACCTGAACTTAAACCAAAATTAATTAAAATTCAAAATAAATAATCATAAAAAATATGGGAAAAATTCTAGGAATCGATTTAGGGACAACCAACTCAGCCATGTCTATCATGGAAGGCGGTGTACCTAAAATCATTGAAAACATTGAAGGAAATCGTACAACCCCATCAGTGGTTGCTATTTCTAAAAATGGCGAACGAATTGTTGGGGCGGCGGCTAAACGCCAAGCGGTTATTAATCCGGAAAATACTGTTTATGCCGTTAAACGTTTAATCGGCCGTCATTTTGGTGAAGATGAAGTGCAACGTGATTTGAAAACTGCTCCTTATAAAATTGTGCAAGCGGGAGAAGGCGTTAAAGTTACTATGGGAGATAAAGATTATACACCCCAAGAAATTTCGGCGATGATTTTAACAAAATTAAAAGCAGATGCGGAGGCAAAATTGGGAGAAAAAATAACCGAAGCGATTATTACCGTTCCAGCTTATTTTAATGACTCTCAACGTCAAGCAACTAAAGACGCCGGACAAATTGCCGGCCTTGATGTAAAACGTATTATTAATGAACCAACGGCTGCTGCTTTAGCTTACGGTTTTGATAAGAAAAATGGTCAAAAGATTGTCGTTTATGATTTAGGTGGAGGAACTTTTGAT
>Ga0172379_10000890_pt1 | contig 67221 bp, 53 predicted proteins | sample GrowelOW334metaG_FD_119756 | JGI IMG/M metagenome (GOLD analysis project Ga0172379, IMG submission 119756) | Groundwater microbial communities from an aquifer near a municipal landfill in Southern Ontario, Canada - Groundwater well OW334 metaG | ecosystem: Environmental > Aquatic > Deep... | reverse complement strand
TTCTCTTCAAAAAACGCTTCCGCTTCGCCGTGGCACAGTCCGCACGCCCTTTGATCCATTCCGGACCTCCGCTCCGAGGTTGTGAACGCTTCCGGCGGGATGATAAGAGGATCGGTGATGGAAAGCAAGTGCTGGGAGGGCTCCGCTCTCCCTTTTTGCCCGTCTCCGTTAGCGGCTTAACTTAAAAGCGGACAAATCACGTGCTACAAAAACCGGACATCTTGACGTGCTGTCGACACAAATAGCTGTTGAGAGACCGTTTCCGGGATCGGGCTCCATCCGAAATGATACTGGTGGCGAAGGGGGAGGGGGGAGGAGTAAAATAGCAAAAGATGAAAAAACGAACGGCCGTAGCTTCCAAAAAGATTCCCTCCTTGATCGCCAAGAGGGCCTCTTTCCCCGTGGTTGGTATCGGCGGCTCTGCCGGAGGGCTCGAGGCCTTTAAGGCGATCCTCGGCGGTCTGTCGGCGAAGCCGTGCATGGCGTTCGTCTTCATTATGCATTTGGCTCCGGAGCATAAAAGTTTGCTCGCGGAACTTCTTGTCGGATCCACCCCCATGCATGTCCAGGAAGTCCGCTCGGGCATGTCTCTCGAAGTGGACCATGTCTATGTCTTGCCGGCCAACGCGCATATTTCCCTCCGGGGCTCGAAATTGATGCTCCAAACCCTGAAAGGCCCGGGCTTGAGAATGCCGGTCGACGGTTTTTTCCGCTCGCTCGCCGAAGAGCGGGGAAGCGGCGCGATTGGAGTTATCCTTTCGGGAACGGCGACGGACGGGACACTGGGCGCGGAGGCCATCAAGGCGGTAGGCGGGATCGTTTTCGCCCAGGACGAAAAGACCGCCCAATATGACGGCATGCCGCACAGTGCGATCGCGGCCGGATGCGTGGATTTTATCGGGTCGCCCCAACGGATCGCCTCGGAGCTGGAGCGCATCGCGAAACATCCTCTCAGCGTTTTTCCCCCGTCCGTTGAAGCGGGAGGGGGGGAGATGTTCGTAAAGGATAAGGGGGTTGAAAAGGTTTTGGGGATCGTGCGCTCGGTGACGGGCCTCGACTTCACGCATTACAAGGCCGCGACGATTCACAGGCGCATCGCCCGGCGCATGATTTTGCTCAAGCAGAAAAATTTGAAGGCCTACGCGTTGTTTTTGCGGGGGGATAAAAACGAGGTCGAGAAACTTTATGACGATCTGCTGATCAATGTCACCGGTTTTTTCCGGGACCCGAAAGTTTTCCGCACGCTGAAGGCCAGGGTCCTGCCGGCCATTTTAAAAGCCAAGGCCAAGGATCAGGGCGTGAGAATTTGGGTCCCCGGATGTGCGAGCGGCGAGGAAGCCTATTCGATCGCGATGAGCCTCTTGGAGGTCCTGGGGGGCAGGGCGCATTCGATGCCGGTCCAGATTTTTGCGACGGATGTCAGCGCGAGGAGCATTCAAAAAGCGCGCCAGGGGCTTTATGGCCCCGGCATCCAAAACGATCTGACGCCTGAGCGGCTCAAGCGATTTTTTACGAAACTGGGCAACGGCTATCAGGTTTCCAAGCAGCTCAGGGAGATGTGCGTTTTTTCGCGGCACAATGCTTTCCGGGATCCGCCCTTTAGCCGGCTGGACCTCATCAGCTGCCGCAACCTGCTGATCTATCTTCAGCCCGTTTTTCAGAAAAAGATGTTCGATTATTTCCATTACGGCCTCCTTCCCGGGGGGTTCCTTCTTTTGGGAAACTCGGAGTCTGCGGCAGGGTATTCCGGCCTCTTTCACGTGTGGGACCGTCAGAAGAAGATGTTCGTCAACAAACCGCTGGCTGGAAGGCCCGAGGTCCCCGGGCATGTGCCATGGCGGAAATGGCGTCCTGAGATCGAATCCGGTCTGAAAGAGAAGGTGCCATTCAGGAGTGACCAAGATGCGGAAATCGCGGCCATCGTCGACAGGGCGGTCCTTGGCGAATATGCGTCTTGCGGGGTATTGATCGACGGACGTATGGAGGTGGTCCATTTCCGCGGCCACACCGGCCGCTACCTTGAGTCGGCTTCCGGCAAGCCGAGCCTCAACCTGTTCAAGTTGATGCGGGAAGGCCTGGCCATGCCGTTGCAGATGGCGATCCGTAAAGCCAGGGAAACAAGGCGTACGGCCACGGACGAGGCGGAGAACGTCCGGTCGAATGGCCGCAGAATCCGGGTCCAAGTGACCGTAATTCCCGTGAAGGCAGGAACGCCCGAAGAACAGTTGTTCCTTGTTCTTTTCGGGACGAAGCGGGGAGGACTTCCCGGGCAGGCGCCGAAAGGTCGCAGGAGCAAGGCCCTCCCAAAAAGATCCTCCGGAAACGACGAATATCTCCGCGTGCTCCAAAAAGAATTGGCGGAAACACGAGCCTACCTGCGAACGGTCATGGAAGAGCAGGAGGGCGCAAACGAAGAGCTCAAGACGGCCAATGAGGAAATCCTCTCCGCCAATGAAGAATTGCAAAGCACTAACGAGGAGCTGGAAACTTCCAAGGAGGAGCTGCAATCCAATAATGAGGAGTTGACGACCGCCAACGACGAGCTGCAGAGCCGCAACGAACAGATTTCCTTGCTGAACAACGATCTGACGAACCTTCTGAGCAGCATCAATATGCCGCTTTTCATGCTCGGAAGAGATCTTGTGATCCGGAGGATCACCCCACAGGCGGAAAAAGTGCTCAATGTCCTTCCCTCAGACGTTGGCAGGCCGATCCACAAGATCCGGCTCAATGTGAATATCCCGGACCTTGAAAAGATTCTTTCGGAGGTTATGGAGTTTGTCCGTCCCGAGACCTTTGAGGTCGAGGACAGGGAGGGGCGCTGGTTTTCCGTGTATGTCCGGCCCTACCGGACGGAGGACCATAAGATCGACGGCGTGGTGATGATCTTTATTGATATCACGAAAAAAAAAGACGCGGAAGAAGCTCTCGCGAAGCTGGCGAACGCAAAGTCCAAGTTCACTTCGACGGTTTCCCATGAACTCAGAAGCCCCCTGGCCACGATCAAGGAAGCCACGAACCTCGTCTTGGAAGGCATGGTGGGGCCTGTGAACGACGAGCAGAAAGATCTTCTCGGCACCGCGAAGGAAAACATCGAGCGGCTCGGCCGCCTGGTCAACAATGTCCTCGTTTACCAGAAGATGGAGGCGGGAAAAATGGGGTATGACCCCAGGGAAAATGATCTCAATGAGGTGGTCCGGGCGGCGCATCGAAGCGCGGCGCTTTTCGCGGGAGACAGGAATGCGGACCTCGTCATGGAGCTCGGGGGGGATCTTCCGAAGCTGAAGTTCGACCGGGACAAGATCTTCCAAGTGCTTATGAACCTGATGGCCAATGCCCTCAAATATAGCGAATGCGGCCGCGTCGTCATCCGGACACAGCGCGAAAATGAAGAGGTGCATGTCAGCGTCCGGGACTCCGGTCCTGGCATCAAGGCTGAGCATCTCGAGGCTATCTTTGAGCCTTTTTCGCAAATGGGAGACAGCCGCAAGGGCGGCACGGGTTTGGGGCTCGGGATCGCCAGGGAGATCGTTCTCGCGCATCACGGAAAGATTTGGGCGGAGTCGGAGCTTGGAAAAGGCAGTGTGTTCCATTTTACTTTGCCGCTTCATGAGGGGGCGAGTTCGGGATGAAAAAGAAAATCCTGGTCGTCGATGACGAGCCCGCTTTGCTGAAAGTGACGCTGCTCCGGCTGAATAAATCCGGCTATGACGCCTTCGGGGCCGCGGACGCTCCGAAGGGACTCGACATGGCGCGCCGGAGGATGCCGGACCTGATTGTTCTCGACGTACTTTTGCCCGGGATGGATGGCGATGAGGTGGCCAAGACTCTCAAAAAAGATAAACAGCTGAAGAACACCCCGATCCTCCTGATGTCTGCGGAGGTCGAGACCCTGGCCGAGAGAGCCCGGGAGAGCGGGGCGGATGGCTACCTTTACAAGCCGTTCGAAGCTCAAGAGCTGCTCGACATGATCGGAAAGCGTTTGGCTGTTTGAGGCGAAGTGACGCGGGACTGCGTGACCACCGGCTTTGATATTTGCCACAAGATCAAGGCGGCGTGCCATATTCTTCCGAAAGGCCTCCCGCAAAATTAAAACTTATTTATCTTCGCGGGGCTTCCGTGCATAATACGGCTTGTCTGTTTTTCTAACCCTCAACTGCTAGGGAGCTTCCGATGACCCAAATTCCTCCGAAAAAATCTCTGAAGTGGATTGTGCTCGCCGTCGCGATCGCCGCGGCCGCGGCGTTCTTTGGCTATCAGTATTGGAAAACGCAGCAATTCGCGGTTCCGAAGGGGATCGCCTACGGGAACGGCAGGATCGAAGCGAAACTGGTCGATGCCGTTGCTAAAGATGCGCTGAGGGTCAAGGAAATCCTCGTGGACGAGGGCGATCTCGTTAAGCCGGGGCAGGTCCTCGTACGGCTCGATACGGCGACTTTCGACGCCCAACTGGCCCAGGCCAATTACGGAGTTGCCACGGCCCAAGAACGCGTCGCGAGCGCCAACTTTGCTGTCGTCAGACAGAAGAGCCTTGTCGAAAATGCCAAGCTCGAGTTCGACCGCACGCGCAAGCTCGTTGAGGCCAACGCGCTCTCGCAGCGCGAATTTGATGCCCGTAATACTTCCTTGCAGACGTCTCAGGCCGCCTACGACGAAGAGGTCGCCAAGCTGGAAACGGCGAAGAAAGAGGTCGATGTGGCCAAAGCGAACGCGGCGACGATCCAAACGCATATCGATGACGCGACGCTCAAATCCCCGGTTTTGGGAAGAGTGCTTTATCGCTTATCCGAGCCCGGAGAAATGCTTGCGGCGGGAGGAAAAGCGCTGACGGTGGTGAACCTGGAAGACGTTTATATGGAAATCTACCTGCCCTCGGAACAAGCGGCCGGCCTCAAGACGGGCGCCGAGGCGAGGCTCACTGTGGACTTTGCCCCCGGGCGCGCGGCGGTCGGTTATGTCAGCTTCGTGTCGCCCGAGGCGCAGTTTACCCCCAAGCAGGTCGAGACGCGCAGCGAGCGCGACAAATTGATGTTCCGGGTCAAGATCCAGGTCCCCAAAGAGTTGATTTCCGCTTACGTGGAACGTGTGAAGACGGGCGTTCGCGGAGTCGGCTACGTCAAGATCAAAGATTCCGCCGTCTGGCCAAGCTGGCTGGAGCACCGTTTTGCGCCGCCCGCTAATCAGCCCGAAAAAAAATAAATGATCTCTTCCGCCCTCGAGCCGGTCGTCTCGGTTAAAGAGGTGACCCACCGCTATGGCAAGGCCGTCGCTCTTGACGGCATTTCCCTCGATATTCCGAGCGGCCTCATGGTGGGCATTATCGGCCCTGACGGCGTCGGGAAGTCGACCCTGATGGCCTTGATTGCAGGCTCCAAAGCGATCCAGCAGGGGAAGGTGACAGCCCTGAAGGGGGATATGGCCGATGTCCGGCACAGGCGCCGTGTGTGTCCCCAGATTGCGTACATGCCGCAAGGCTTGGGTAAAAACCTCTATCTGGAACTCAGCGTTTATGACAACGTTGATTTTATGGCGCAGCTTTTCGGACTTTCCGCCGCCGAGCGTCCGGTTCGCGTGAAACAACTGCTCGCGGCGACGGGCCTGGCCCCGTTTGCCGATCGCCCTGCCGGAAAACTTTCGGGGGGCATGAAACAAAAAGTAGGGCTGTGCGGCGCGCTGGTCCACGACCCGGACCTCCTGATTCTTGACGAGCCCACGACGGGAGTTGATCCGCTCTCCCGGCGGCAATTTTGGACGCTCATTGACGATATTCGCGGCAGCCGTCCCGGCATGAGCGTTCTCATTTCCACCGCTTATATGGACGAGGCGCAAAAATGGGACTGGATTGTGGCGATGGATGCCGGACGTGTGCTGGCGGCGGGAACGCCGGCCGAGCTGATGAAGCGCACGGGCACCCAAGATTTGGAAGCGTGTTTCATCGGCCTGCTGCCGGAAGAAAAACGTTCGGGGCATACGGAGCTCGCCATCCCGCCGCTTCCCGCCGGAAGATCGGAAGTGGTGATCGATGCCAAGGGGCTGACGCGCCGCTTCGGCAGCTTCACTGCGGTCGACCACGTCAGCCTGTCGATTGAGTGCGGTGAGATCTTCGGCTTTCTTGGCTCCAACGGCTGCGGAAAATCCACCACCATGAAGATGCTCACCGGGCTGCTGCCTCCTACGGAAGGAAGCGCGACGCTTTTTGGCCAATCCGTCGAGGCCGGCAGCATCGAAGTGCGCAAAAAACTCGGTTACATGACGCAGGCGTTCTCACTCTACGGCGAACTGACCGTCCGTCAGAATTTGGTCTTGGACGCCCTTCTTTATCACATTCCGACCAAGAAGGCGGAGGAGCGAATTAAGGAGCTGGTCGAAAAATTCGGGCTGGGGCCTCATCTTGATTCGTTGGCGGACTCTCTGCCGATGGGTTTGAAGCAACGGCTTTCTCTGGCGGTCGCCGTTCTGCATGAACCGAAAATTCTGATTCTGGATGAACCGACCTCAGGGGTGGATCCGGTGGCGCGGGACAGTTTTTGGGAACTGTTGATCGACCTTTCACGGAATCAGGGCGTGACGATCTTCATTACGACGCACTTCATGAATGAAGGCATGCGCTGTGACCGGATCTCGCTCATGAATTCGGGGAAGGTGCTGGCCTGCGATGCTCCGAAGAAATTGATCGAAGCGCGCGGCGCCGCGAATCTGGAGGATGCCTTCATCGGTTGTATGGAGGATGCGATTCATGAGGAGGCCGCCGGAGCGAAAAAAGTGGGGGAGGCGGCACCCGCAGCGGATCCATCGGCGGCCCCTCCAGAAGCGCCGCAGAAGCCTTCCGGCTTTCGGCTGCAGCTGACCCGGATGCTTGCTTATGCCCGCAATGAGACCATGCAAATTCTTCGCGATCCCGTGCGGTTACTCTTTTCCTTCCTCGGCTCGGCCCTGCTGATGCTCGTGTTCGGCTTTGGCATTACCACCGACATCGAACATATTCGCTATGCGTCATACGATCTCGACCAATCGCCTGAAAGCCGTGCCTATCTCGAACAATTTGCGGCGACCCGGCGTTATTTTACCCGGACCGCGCCGGTCCGCTCCGCGGATGAGGGCTTTGAGCGGCTTCAGGCGGATAATATTTCGGTGCTGCTCGAAATTCCGCCTAATTTCGGGAGGGATTTGCGCCGGAACTCCGGGCCGGAAGTCCTGGCCCAGGTGGATGCCGCCATGACCTTTCGCGGCGAAACCGTCGCTCAGTACGTTCAGGGAGTCAATGATACCATGCTGAAAGATCCCGCGAACGGACTCCAGATGAGTCCTCCGGCGTACTCGGCGAAATTTCAGGAGCGCTACATGTACAATCCTACTTTTGAAAGCGTGTACTCGATTGTGCCGAGCGTCCCGTCCCTGCTGCTCGTTCTGATTCCGGCGATTCTCATGGCGGTCAGCATCGTGCGGGAAAAAGAACTGGGTTCCATGATCAACTTCTATGTGACGCCTACCGGAAGGCTTGAGTACCTTCTGGGAAAGCAGCTGCCGTACATTGCGATCGCGATGCTTAACTTTTTCATTTTGGCGGCCATGGCGCTCGTGGTTTTCGGTGTTCCCATCAAGGGCAGTTTCCTGATGCTGACGTTGACGACGCTGCTTTACGTGACTGCGACGACCGGGATCGGCATGATGATTTCCACATTCACCACCAGCCAGGTCGCGGCCGTCTTTGTCACCGCCATCCTTACGATTACGCCGACCGTTCAGTTTTCCGGGTTGCTGCAGCCGGTTTCGACGCTGATGGGCAAAGCCCGGCTTATCGGCTCGATCTGGCCGACCACTTACTACATGCACTCGAGTGTGGGGGCCTATACCAAGGGCCTGGCTCCCGGCCTCATGATGCAGGACATTCTTTTTCTGGCCTGCTGCATCCCGGTCTTCTGGGCATTCAGCATGCTCGGCCTTAGAAAACAGGAGAAATAGCGATGGGCTCCTTGATCAATATCTTTTGGCTCGGGCTCAAGGAAATCCGGAGCCTGGTCAGCGACAAAGTGATGCTTGTTTTCGTGATCTATGCGTTCACGCTGGCGATCTACGTCCAGGCGACGGGCACTTCGAACGAAGTCAACAACGCTTCCATCGCTTTTGTGGACGAGGATGGCTCGGCCCTCTCGACGGAGCTCTTCAACGCTTTCTATCCTCCGCGCTTTCAGGTCCCCAAAAAGATCAACTCGAGCGAAGTCGAAAACGACATGGATAAGGGGCTTTTCATGTTCGTGGTCGCGATTCCGCCGCGCTTCGAAGAGGACCTGCGCTTCGGGCGCAATCCCGAGATCCAAATCAATATCGACGCGACGGCGATGCAGCAGGCCGGGATCGGCACGAATTATATCAAGAACATTATCAACAAACGGGTCTCGAACTTTCTCAAGCGCACGGATGAGACAGAGTCTGCGCCCGTCAAGCTGATCATCCGCAAGCTGTTCAACCCGAACGGAACGGCCTCCTGGTTTTTGAGCGTGGTGGCCATCATTAATCAAATTTCCCTGCTGACCATTGTTCTGACGGGCGCCGCGGTGATCCGCGAGCGGGAGCATGGAACTCTGGAGCACTTGCTGGTGATGCCTCTGACCGCTTTCGAAATTGCCATGGCGAAGGTTTGGGCCAACGGCCTCGTGATCTTGATCGCGACCGCGGTCTCGCTTTTCGGGGTTGTCCAGATGGCGCTGAAGGTGCCGTTTGCCGGCTCCCACTTGCTGTGGTTTTTCGGCGTCATCCTTTATCTTTTCTTTGCGACGGCGCTGGGAATCTTCCTGGGCACGATTTCGCGCTCCATGGCCCAGTTTGCGCTTTTGAACATTTTGATCGCTCTCATCCTGATGCTTCTTTCGGGCGGGTCGACCCCCGTCGAAAGCCAGCCGGGATGGCTGCAGAGCCTGACTTTCTTTTTGCCTTCAAGGCATTTTGTCAGTTTTTCGCAGGTGATTATTTACCGCGGCGGAGGGCTGAGCGCGGTCTGGTCTCAGTTTCTGATGGTTTCCGCGATCGGCCTCGGTTTTTTTGCTTACAGCCTGTCGCTTTTCCGGAAATCGATTGCGGTCACAAAATAACATTTTTTATCGACTCGAAGCCCATTAAGGAGACACTTCATGAAATATGCGATCCTTTTTCTCATCCTTGCCGGATCCGTTTCCGGCTGCGCGATCGGCCCCCGCTACCGGGAGCCGATGATGGAGCTGCCTCAGAGCTACCGGAGCTATGCCACCCGGGAGCAAGGGGAGGCGATGATCAACATGCCGTGGTGGAAGGTCTTCAAGGATGAAACCTTGCAGGAGCTCGTCCGGGAAGGGCTGCTCAACAACTATGATCTGAGGGGTGCTGCGGCCCGCGTGGATGAGTACCGGGCCTTGATTGGGGTGACCCGGGCGCAGATCCTTCCCCAGACAGACCTCACAAGCGGCATTTCGCAAGATCGCAATTCAAAAGAGCTTTATCCGCTGCAGAAGCGGCTGACCTCCACTTACACGGGCGGTTTTAATACGGCTTGGGAGATGGACGTGTGGGGAAAGATACGCCAGTCCATTCACTCTTCCAAAGCGGAATACCTGGCCACGGAAAATGCGCGGCGCGGGGTCCTTGTGTCGCTTGTAGGCGATATCGCCCAGACTTATTTTACGCTCCTCGAGCTCGACCTCGAGCTGGACATTTCCAAGAAAACGCTCGAGACGCGAAAGGAGAACCTGGATCTTTTCAACAAGCGCTTGAAAGGAGGGGCGGCTTCCCAGCTCGAAACGTCGCGGGCGGAAGCGGACTACGATCAAACCGCCGCAAATATCCCGGACCTCGAGCGCCAAATCGCCATCCAGGAAAACAGGCTTTCGGAGCTTCTCGGCAGAAATCCGGGCGCCGTCTTGCGGACGTCTTCGATTACCCAGCAGTCCTTTACCCCCAGCCTTCCCGGTTCGGGCCTTCCGTCCGAGATCTTGAAGCAGCGCCCCGATATCATGGAGGCCGAACAGATGGTGCGCGCGGCCAATGCGCAAGTCGGGGTTGCGACCGGCGAATTCATGCCGCGCGTCAACCTGACGAATTTTGTGGGCGGCGAGGGCCGAAATCCCTCGTCGGTCTTCGAAGGGGACGGGTACACCTGGTCGATCGGCGGCAACATGGACATGCCCGTTTTCAAGGGCGGAAAAAATGTTTACGGGGTCAAAGCCGCCAAAGCCCAGTGGCAACAGTCGGTGGCGCTTTATAAGCAGAAGGTGGTGACCGCGTTCCGCGAAGTGGCGGATGCCCTGGTTGGCATCGAAAAGATCAAGAAGATCCGCGAAGAACAGGAGAAGCAGGTCGCGGCGCTCAAAGAAGCCGCCAAGCTTTCACGGACCCGCTATGAAGAGGGGCTTTCGAGCTACCTCGAGGTTTTGGACGCTGACCAGCAGTATTATGACGCCCAAAATGTTCTCGCGCGCACGCAAGGTTCCCAAGTGATTTCCTATGTTCAGCTTTACCGCGCGCTCGGCGGCGGCTGGCAGGTCGAAGAGGGCAAACCCTAGATAGACGCGAATGATGAACTTTAAATTCGATTGATTTCGTTGCCGTGTTTTGGACGGCTATGGAACGTAAAAATCATTGAAATAATCGAATTTAAGCGTAATATAGATAATTCCCATTGCCGCCGCATCTTTGTGTAGGATTCCTTTCTGCCTGTCAAGGCGCCTAATATGAGCGGCTAAACAAATTAATGATTAGCGAACAGGATCAACAAAAGAAGTAAAGGACATTTAACCATTCAGCAGGGGACCTATGAAAAAAGTTTTCAATCAACTCTTTGTAATCAGCGCGCTTTGCATGGGGCAAGGCGTCGCTTGGGCCAGCGAAGCGGATCTGAAGATTCCTGACCTCCATCAAGGACAATTCCATTTGTTCGGCGGGCTGACAGGATTTCAAATCCTTCTCTATGGGGCGATCGTGATCCTCGGAACGGTGGGCTTGTCTCTTTTTCAGTTTGTGAAAATCAAGCGGCTTCCCGCCCACAAATCGATGCTCGAGGTGTCCGAAACGATCTTTCAGACCTGCAAGACCTATCTGGCGCAGCAGGCGAAATTCCTCGCGATCCTTTTCGCGATCATCGCGGCCACCATGAGTTACTACTTCATCGGGCTCCAGCAGCAGACCTTTTCGACCCTGGGTCTCATTCTCTTATTCTCGGTCGTCGGCATGGCCGGTTCGACGCTCGTCGCCTTTTACGGCATCCGCGTCAACACCTACGCGAATTCAAGGACCGCTTTTGCCTCTCTGCGCGGCGTGCCGTGGGATGTCGTCAACATCCCTCTGCGGGCGGGAATGTCCGTGGGGCTTTTCTTGATCTCCGTCGAGCTGGTGATGATGGTCATCATTCTTCTTTTTGTGCCGCGGGCCATCGTCGGCTACTGCTTCCTCGGGTTCGCCATCGGGGAGTCGCTCGCTGCGAGCGCGCTTAGAATCGCAGGCGGTATTTTCACGAAGATCGCCGACATAGGATCCGACCTCATGAAGATTGTCTTCAAGGTCAAAGAGGACGATCCCCGCAACCCGGGCGTCATCGCCGACTGCACGGGCGACAACGCGGGCGATTCGGTCGGCCCCACGGCCGACGGGTTCGAGACCTATGGCGTCACGGGCGTCGCGCTCATTTCGTTTATCACGCTCGCGGTGAAAGATCCGAGCCTTCAGGCCAAACTCATCGTTTGGATTTTTGCGATGCGCTTCCTGATGGATTTCATGTCCGGCTGTTCTTACTTCATCAACCAGGCCATCTCTGAGCGCAAGTACAAAAACCTGAAAGATTTTAATTTCGAAGAGCCGCTGACGCGTCTGATCCAAATTGCGACGGTTCTGTGCATCACGACTTCTTACGGGATGTCCTACCTGCTCGTCGGCGACCTTCCCGACCACACGCTTTGGTGGAAACTCGCCTCGATCATCGCCTGCGGGACTCTGGCGGCTTTTCTTATTCCGGAGTTCACCAAGGTCTTCACTTCGTCTCACTCCAAGCATGTTCGCGAGATCGTGACGGCCTCGCGCGAGGGGGGGGCGTCGCTGACGATCCTGTCGGGGCTGGTTTCGGGCTATTTTTCGGCCTTCTATAAAGGAATCCTCATCGCAGGCCTGATGTTTGCCGCCTACCTGATTTCAGGCACCGGTCTTCAGAACGTGATGCCCCACGCCTCGGTTTTTGCGTTCGGCCTCGTGGCCTACGGTTTTCTTTGCATGGGACCTGTGAACATCGCCGTGGACTCGTACGGTCCGGTGACGGATAACGCCCAGTCGATTTTCGAACTTGCGCAAACCGAGTCGATTCCCGGAATCGAGAAAGAGATCGAGAAAGATTTTGGATTCAAGCCTGACTTCAAAACAGGCAAGCATTACCTTGAGGCCAACGACTCTGCGGGCAATACCTTCAAAGCGACCGCCAAGCCGGTGCTGATCGGAACGGCCGTTGCCGGAGCGACCACCATGATTTTCTCGATCATCCTCCTTCTGCAGGAGCATCTTCACACGGCGGCTGTCGCGGCCTCCAAGGTGGGAATCGTTCCCGCGAACATCGGGGAGATTCTGCTCAACGAGAAGCTTTCGCTCACATCGGCACCCGTCCTGCTCGGGTTGCTTTGCGGCGGCGCGGTGATTTTTTGGTTCTGCGGCGCTTCGATTCAGGCCGTCGTCACAGGGGCCTACTCCGCGGTCGAGTTTATCAAGAAGAACATGAATCTCGATAAGAAGCAGGCTGATCGGGAGGATTCGATCACCGTCGTGCGAATCTGTACGCAGTACGCCCAGAAGGGAATGTGGAACATTTTCGTCGGGCTACTCGCACTGACACTGGCGTTCGCGTTCTTCGACCCGTATTTCTTCATTGCCTACCTCATTGCCATTGCCGTCCTGGGACTTTTCCAGGCCATGTACATGGCCAATGCGGGCGGCGCGTGGGACAACGCGAAGAAAGTTGTCGAAGTCGACCTGGGGGAGAAGAACACGCCCCTTCATGCGGCGACGGTCATCGGGGACACGGTCGGCGACCCCTTCAAGGACACGACTTCTGTGTCCCTCAATCCGATCATCAAGTTCTCGACCCTTTTCGGCATGTTGGCCGTCGAGATTGCGATCAAGATGAACCCCTCGACGACGCGCGCCATCGGGGGCGTGTTGTTTCTCGTCGGCGTCTATTTCGTCTGGAGGTCCTTTTACAGGATGCGAATCCCGGCAAAGGCCGAAGCTTCTGCTTAAGAAGTTTTGCCGTTCGGTCGGACGGCAGGTAAAAAAAGCCGGCACCTTCAAGGTGCCGGCTTTTTTTATGCCAACAACGGACAGCGCCAACCTCGGATTTCAAAGTGGAGCAACCCGACGTCCCTAAGAACTCCTTTCTTATCCTAAGGGCATTCATTTTTCAGCCTTGCGGGCGCTGAAAGAGGGTACCATCCCAGGTAGAATTAGGACCTGCAAGCCATGTATAATAGGCGCAGCCTATGCGGTCACCAAAAAAACAGATCGAACTTCTTGCTCCGGCAAAAAATGCGGAGATCGGAAAAGCTGCTATTAACTGCGGCGCAGACGCTGTCTACATAGGTGCGGAAAAATTTGGGGCCCGGAAGCAAGCCGGTAACAGTCTGGCCGACATCGAAGCGCTCGTTTTGTATGCGCATCTCTTTTACGCGCGCGTCTATGTCGCTCTCAATACCATTCTAACCGATCATGAATTGGAGGAGGCATTCTCCCTGATCAAGGCCCTTGCTTCGATGGGTATTGACGGCCTCATGATCCAAGATCCAGGGCTTCTTGAGCTCCCGCTCCCACCGATCCCGCTTTTCGCAAGTACCCAAATGAACAATGATTCTCTTGAGAAAATTCTTTTTTGGGAAAAGATTGGTTTTTCGCGCGTCATTCTCCCGAGAGAGATGTCCCTGGCGGAAATCGCCGACATACGAAGCAAAACATCTCTTAGCCTGGAATGCTTTGTCCATGGAGCTTTGTGTGTCGCCACTAGCGGACAATGTTATTTGAGTCACGCCCTTGGGGGAAGAAGCTCTAATTGCGGCGCATGCGCGCAACCCTGCCGCCGTCTCTATACTCTCGTCAGCGAACAAGGCGCCGTTCTTGTGAAAAACAAACACCTCCTCTCATTAAAAGATCTCAACCGCTCCGACGCTCTGGAGGCGTTGATGGATGCGGGAGTGAGCTCTTTTAAAATAGAAGGCCGGCTTAAAGATATCTCTTACGTGAAAAATGTCGTGGGTTTTTATCGCAAAAAAATGGACAAAATTCTTTCCGGCAGAAGTGAGACGAAAAGCTCTTCGGGCGAGGTGATTCTTGGCTTCACCCCTGATCTGCAGAAAACATTTAACCGGGGGTTTACGGATTTTGGCCTCCGCGGGCATTCCGCCCCTATGTCATGTCACGATACGCCAAAGTCGTTGGGAGAAAAGATCGGTGCGATTAAAAAGGTGGGAAGAAATTATTTCACGCTTTCCTCTCCCCATGATTTGCATCCTGGTGACGGCATCTGTTTTTTTGACGGACGCGGGATATTGAGAGGCTCCGTGGTGAATGCGGTGGAAGAAACCTGTATTTATCCCGATAAAATGGAAGGGGTAACCCCCCGCGCCTTTATTTTTAGAAATCACAACCATGCTTTTATCAGAATTCTGTCGTCAAAAACTTCCTGTGAAAGAAAAATATCCGTTTCCCTCACCCTGAGCGAAACAGAAGACGGCTTCGCCCTTGCGGCCCGTGATGAAGATGGCCATACGGGCACGTTCGCGAGGGTGTTCCCCAAACAAGCTGCGGAGAAAAAAGCAGCCGCTAAAGAAACGATTGCAAAACAACTTTCCAAGGTCCACGACTCTATTTTTACTTGTCGCGCGCTGACGAATACGCTGCGTGAATTTTATTTTCTTCCCGTCTCTGTCTTAAACGCATTGCGCCGAGGCGCCATTGCCCAGTTGCTGGAAGAGCGCGAGCGGCAGCGTCCGCGGGTCAAGGCGTCCATTGGCACCAGTCATGTCCCCTATCCGCTGCCGGTGATTGATTTTCGCGGCAACTGCCTCAATCAAAAAGCAGTCGCTTTTTATAAACGTCACGGCGCTGAAGTGGTTGAAATGGCGGTGGAATCAGGTCTTGCGGTGCAAGACCGCCTTCTGATGCGCTCAATCTATTGCATCAAACGTGATCTGGGTCTATGCAAAAAAGAGACAGGTTTGCTCTTTATGACCGATGAAAACGGTCATAAATTCCGTTTGGATTTTGATTGTGATGCATGCTGCATGTTCCTATTTGGCGGCGCCTCGGCGACGGATTAATACACTAAAGCCCGCCAACAAGGGGAAAGGTCAGGACGGAAGGTAACAATAGCGGCATCAAATTTTTTTGAAAATGCAAAACGATCCTTCTTCGAACTCTAGCCAATACCCCAGCTCTTTAAGTGCGCTCAGCGCCTGAGGAACGCTCACCTCTGAAGCTCTCCACCTGGCCTTATCGAAAATGACATAATCAAACCCATATTTTTTTAGCGTTTCAAGATTCGGAGGTGTCTTATTGTCCAGAAATGAGAAATGCTTGCGGTGAATGACGCTAAAAACGAATCGGCCGTCTGCCAGCACAGAAAATTGCGAGGGGATTTCCTTGAGTTTGTCTGCAATTCCCTGACTATAGGCGGGCACAATCTTTGAAGTGCTCCAGAAATAGAAATATTCCGACGCTCCGGAACATAAGAGCGATAGATAAAAAACGAGTCCCATGAAAAAAGGTTGTTGCCTCGACAGCCAAGCGTACTTGCGCGTCAAGGAATGAAAGGCATAAATGCTTGAGATGAAAAGAAAGCCGTGTAGACCGGCCGTGTAATGATAGTTGAAGCTTCGCATGGTCTCATTGGAAGATAAAATGTTCTGCAATAGAATCGGAAAAGTCAAAAAGAGTGTGGGGAAATGCAAGAATGGAAGAAAGGCCAAGGGGCTGTACATTCCGAAAACGTACCTTAAGGTTTCACGTGCGCCAGCCGCGGAAAAAATCGCGTGCGTGACATCCGTGTAATAACTGTACGCGTAGGTTTGCCCGTTCAGCAGATGGGGCATCAGCCATTTATATTCAAACAAGAAAAGCCCGGTAGACAGAATTGCCACTGCGAAACCGATGAACCGCCACGGGTCCTTTTTGAAAGCGAATGCATAAATTCCCAACGCGAAAGAAATCCCCAGCATGTTTTCCTTTCCCGAAATCACCAGGATAAGGCTTGCAAGAAACGGCCAGAAGGCCCCCTTTTCCAAATAAAAGAAGGCCAGGATCATGAAGGGCTCCACCAAAACTTCAGGATGGAAATCCTCGATCGTGGCGACCATGCGTGCTTTGAGGTAGAAGAAAAACATGAGGGCAAACAGAACAGCGTACCCGTTGCGCTCCAATTTATCTTTCGCAAGAATGCCAACCAAATAAACGCAGCTGCCCGTGGCGAAAGCCTGCAAAATCAGCAGAAGTTCGGGCCGGGGGCAAATGGAATAAAAGGGCACCAATAGAACAAGCACGGGGCTGACATGATCGCCTAAAAGACAGATGCCATCCTTGATGGACGAGTAAAGGAAGTCGCCGCGCGTACTGTTCCAGAGGGCTTGGACAAAAATGGCAAGATCGGCTCCTGTTTCGCCCTTGACGTGGCGTAGAATGATCACTGCAGAAAGAGAGACGGAGTAAACGAAAGACAAAATGAGAAGAGTCAGTTTCAGAGGCACGCGGCAGACAATCAAGCGTGCCCATTGCACGACCCATAACCGATTAAAAAGCAGTCGGTCTTTATAATAAAAAAAAGCGACCAAAATTGCATACACTGAAGTCGCGATTTGCATCAATCGGACATACCGCATTTTAGTCGCCAAAGCGGGAATCAAATGCCATTGGACCAAAGGGACGCCTGTTGTCAGAAGGAAAAACAAAGCTCCAAGCGTGGCGAACAGCATTCCCACATTACAAAAATTGAGAAAGGCAACTGAATGGTAAGAGCTCGTTCTCAAAGAGGATAGCGACGGAGGATGGATCATGTTTTTAGACCTTATCTTTGGCAATAGCCTTGTCGATATAGCCGGCGTTTGCGGCACGCGAAGCGAAATACCAAAGCACGCAAAGCCGCAAGGCTAAGGTTGCCAACCCAAAAATAGACCTGAATAGTTCAAGGGTACGCTTCAAGGAATAGAATACAATGTTTTCCCGGGGAAATCCAGGCCGGCGGTTTTTGCGACCCTTCATTCGGATGAAGCCTCCTAAAAGAGGGTGAATTTCTTCCACAAAGATCGAATAACAAAACCAAATTAGAGAAAGCATGACCCTGCGGCGTTTTCCACGGGGTTGATAGCGTTTCATGAGTGTCAGCATGTGAGCCCGGCTATAAAAGGATTTCCACGCATCGTCATAGGTCTTCATAAGCTCTTCATTCGACATGATGGGATGTTTCACACAGACGTGTGCCGTGTCATATTGGTTTGTATCCTGCTCCATCGGGATTTTGTCGAAGCAATGCTTCTCATAGTCTTTTGAGCCGGGCAGCGGCGTCATGATAAAAAACTCCACAAAATCGAGGGGGATTTCCGACTTTAAGAATTCCACGTCCCGCATGACGGATTCATAGGTATCTGCCGGGAATCCAATGATGTAGCCGGCATAGGTGAGGACGCCGGAATCACGCCACTTCTGCAGCATCGGCCGATATTCTTTAATCTGATTCTGATATTTTCCTACGGCTTTGAGATTATCCGGATTGACTGTCTCGAGCCCGATAAAAACACGCCGGCACCCGGCGCGCGTCAACTTTTCGACAAAATGGGGGATTTTATGAGCATTGGTATCCACCTGAATCTGAATAAAAAAACTTATATTCTCATTTTCTCTTAAACGGATCATTCGATCGGCAATTTCTTCCCACTGGGGATGGCGGGCAAAATTGTCGTCGGTGATAAAAATATGGTTGATCCCTTGAGCATAGCTTCTGCGCAACAGTTGCTCAATGCCATCGGCGTTTCGCCCTCTGACGATTTGCCCCTGAATATTGATAATCGTGCAAAAAGAACAATTGAAAGGACACCCTCTCCCGGCATCAAAGCTGGCGTAAGGAGTCATGAAAGTTCTAAGATTGCTTTTGGGTAGGAAAGGAAGGATGGCCTGATTTAAATCAGGCTTATCGCCCATAAAGTTGTACAGGGGTTCCAAACGGTTTTCATAAGCGGCTTTCAGAAGATCCGGCCAGTGAAATTCAATCTCCCCGGCCACAAAAGTGATCCCTTGCTTGACGGCTTCCCGCATTTCGGGGGGGAGAGCGGGAAGCGTTGCGATGCAGCCAGAGACGTGAAAACCTCCGATCATTGACGGAATTCCGCTTGTGCGAAATTCTCGTGCCAAATCGAGCGCTCTTGCAAACTGGTTCGTTTGAACCCCGACCAGACAAACAAGGCCACGCTCTCCTGATTTTCTAAGTCGGCTGGACAGCTCTTGGACATGGACGTGTTGAACAGATTCATCGTAACAATGAATCACCATCTCGACATCAGGGCCCAGCATTTGACGATCGCGGACATCTTCTGTTAAGGCATTGAGGCAAGCCAGGGAGTTACTGGTGATCACTCCCCTGAACCATGTAATGACATATCCCTCATCATCATATTTCGAGGGCCTGATTAAAAAAATGTGATATCGTTTTTTTGTACTTTTGTGAGCCATGACCGGAATCATAAGTGTTGGATAGCAAGTCTTGCCAAAAGATAAGAAGTGGTGGATTCGGCGCCCTGGTTGAGATTGATCTGGCCTTCTCCCAAGCCGTCATAACATCCTCCCGTGGCCCTGTCGTAAACGACCTGCTTCAGGCTATTGTCACCTAAAAACCAGTTAAAAGCTTCGTGCATGAGTTCGCGATAAACCTCTTTTCGCGTGATGGCGTAGGCGGTTCGGAGCGCGCAAGCCATGGCGGAGGCGTCCTCGGGCTGCTGGTCAAAATAGCGGCGTTCCCCGGTTTTATGATGCCAGCCGTCCTGACCAATGGGCGCGTAAATTCCTTTCAAGAAAGTCTGACCGATCAAAAAATCCAAAGTCTTCATGCCTGTTTCAAGATATTCACTGTTGCCAGTTTGCTGGTGTCCCAAAAGAAGCGCCTCGGGGAAAAGAGCGTTTGAATAAGTCAAATAAGCTTCAAACCACTGCCAATCCTTTGTAGCGACTCCCCGGTAAAGCGACATGAGCCGGTCGCAGTGACGGACCAATATTTCCTGAAAATCTTTCTGAGTTTTAAAAACAAGGCAAAGCCCTTTGATATAAAACGCGGTCGCCCGGGGCGATTCCACCCTCTGAGAAGATTCCAAATTTTTCTTTAAGAGAGAAAGAGCCTTTTGCTTGATGTTTTCCGGCAGGGAATCTGTCGTGGCGGCTGCCGCCAAGCCCCAGAATGTCCGGCCGTTCGCGTCCTCAAGGTTTTCTTTTCGGTTCAATTCCAAGTCGATGGTCCTGTCGGGTTTTACGTAATTAAAAAAAAGGCCGGTCTTTGCCAAAACAAACCCGATGAAATCCAAATAAATTTTGATGCGTTTGAGTAGATCGGACCTTTTTTTCTCAGGAGAGAGTGTCTTAAACGTCTTGCCAAGGCCATCGTAGTAGGAGCAAGCCGCGATCAGCGCGCGCGCGTTGTCATCCACGGTATAACCTGACGAGATATCCGGCAAAGAAAGCTGGGCGAATTGGATGATCCCGAAATCGTCGGTCAAACGAAAGAGATGGTTTAAATTCACACGAGGGATTTTTTTGTGCTGACTGACTTCGGCGATGTCGCTGGAATGCTGCGAAAATAATTTTGAATACTCAAGGGCCACATTGTCCCAAGTCATATTGCGTGTCCTGAAATAGGCGTTCTTTCCCAGCTGTTCCCGGCGAAGGGGGTCTTTCAAAAGATTGAGGAGGGCTTCGGCGTAAGAAGCAGGGTCTTTAAAATTGACTAAGAGCCCGGATTGCGGGGTAATGATCTCCTTGGCTTGGGCGAAGGGAGTGGAAATGACTGGCCTTCCGGATCCCAGGGCGTAGGAGAGCGTTCCCGAAACAGCTTGATTCGGATCAAGAGAGGTTGAGATATAAATATCCGCGGCCCTCAAGAACTGGAGGAGTTTCTCGAGCGATACGTACTCATTATAGAAGCTCACATGGGAGGAAAGCTTGAGCCCACGGACCTTTTGAACGAGGGAGTTCCGGTAGCTTTCGCCTTCTTCTTTTAAGACATTCGGATGAGTCACGCCCAAAACAATATACATAAGGTTGGGGCAGGCTTTCACCACTTGAGGCAGCGACTCAAGCACATATTCAATTCCCTTCCCCCGGCTGAGAAGCCCGAAGGTCAAAAGAATGGTTTTTTTTGAAAAGCCCAAAACGGACTTGGACTTCGCACTGGTGCTGTAAGGTGCGGAATGAATGCCATGCAGGATGACCGAAACTTTATTTTCATCGATTCCATAATCCCTGATCAGGATTTCTTTGGAGCGGTTCGTCATCGCGACTAAACCGGTGGATTTTTCAGCGATCAAACGCACGACGTTATGAAGTTCGGGGTTGGGGGAGGGCAGGGTGCTGTGAAAGGTCACAATCGACGGTTTTTTGAGCGCGTCTAAAAAGGAAAGGATGTAGGAGCCGTATTTTCCTCCAAAGAGGCCGAATTCATGCTGAATGTTGACGAGCTTGATGTCCTCCGTTTTGTTTATCTTTTCAGCCGTGCCGATGAAATCTTGCTCTGAATAGGGGTCGAGCTGAAGGGCCACTTTACGGGGATAGTCGTAGCGCGACACCTCATCGGTGTTGATCGCTGCGATCCGAGAATGAATGACAGTCTCAAGCAAGTTATCGAGTGCGCCCGTAAGGTCCGCGGTAAAAGTTGCGATGCCGCATTCCCGGGGTGGAAAACTGGATAAATAGATAATCTTTGGGGGCTCTTTCATGAAGTACCGGGCATCCCTAATTATTTTTCAATTCTCTTAAAAGTTCCCCGATGTCGAGAGATTTTGCGGCGATCCTTTTGTCGGCAGCACCATAGTAGATAAAGAGCCTGCCGTCTTTGAGTACGGTGCCTGTGGGAAAAACCACGTTGTTGACATCCCCCTGCTTTTCCCACGGTTCGATGGGGGAAAACAAGGGCTTCTTCAGCCGGCCAATGACTTTTGTGGGATCATGGAAGTCGAGAAGCGCGGCGGCGGCGTGATAAACTTTCCCCTGGAGGGCGTCTTCGACACCATGATAGATCAAAAGCCATCCTTCCTTGGTTTCAATGGGGGGGCACCCACCGCCGATATTTCTGCTTTCAAACCCGTATTCTGGGTCAAGAACAACAGAGCGTCCCAAATTTCTAAAATGTTTTTTCCAGTAATCCGCAGTGAGGTCTTTGAAATCATTGAAATAAAGGACTTGGATTCCAGGCAGGATACGGTGGATCAGCGCGAATTGACCTTTGATTTTTTTGGGGAAGATAAAAGCATCTTTCTCCCAGAGCAAAATGTCATCACCGACTCGATCTCGGATATACGAATCGAAAAGGAAATATCTTTCTCTCATTTTGATTTTGGAATGAGAAAAGAGATGAGCGGCTTCGCGGTAGGAGATGCGCGGGGAGATGATTCCCTGTTTTTCGAAATGGACAAGGTCGGGGCTTGTTGCGTAAGCAAACAGCGCGTTTTTTCCGTCATAGACCGTATAAAAAAGATAATAGACCCCGTCTAAAAAAATAATCCGCGGATCTTCAACGCCCATTTTTTCGTAATCATATTCAGGAAAAAGAACGGGTTTGTTCGATCGGCTGACCACCTTGTTTCCTTCGAGCTGGCAGTAGCCTATGGACGAAACCATGTCCCCGCACCGCACGGCTCGGTAAAACATGTGCGTGACGCCGCTGATTTCGATGCACGCGGGATTTAAGACCGCCTGATTATCAAATTCGTTTTCCGAACTTTCAAGGATAATGCCTTCGCTTTTGACTTTGATCATGAGACTCCAGTTCCGGCTTCATAAAAAAGGCGTTGCGGATGATTATACACCCACAACGCCTTTTGGTGAAAACTCCCTCGCCTGGGGGAGTTTCGCAACTGGCTGATTTTCTCTGAGGAGGTTGACTGGCTCAAAATCCTCCTGAAAGAACTCCCGCTTGCGATGGCTTCGATAGGGTCATTTTAGAGATCTATGTTACTTTTTTCCTGTTTCTAAGAAAGGCTTTCCAAGCCTCCACCGCCCATAAAGGGAAGGTAGAGATCCCAAGCACAAGGAACCAGTCTAAGACCCCTAACGCTTCGGTTTTAAACACCTTCTGCAGAAAAGGAAGATACACCACCGCCATTTGCAGGAGAAAGGAGACCGCCGTCGCAAAGATGAGTTTCTTGTTCGTGAACACGCCCAATTTAAATAAGGACTCCGTCGTGCTTCTGCAGTTAAACGAATGGACCAACTGCGAACATGCAAGGACGATGAACGCCGCCGTTCTGGCGCGGACAACGCCCTCCTTTTCAATGAACAGGACAAAGACAAACGCCAGCAAACTGCAAAAAGCGATAAAGGACCCTTGCGCCAGGATCAAGAGCGCCCGGTCTTTTGTGACCACCGCTTCTGTGGATCTGCGCGGAGGCCGTTTCATGATATCGGGCGCAACGGGATCCACGCCCAAAGCGAGCGCGGGCAGGCCGTCCGTCACAAGATTGACCCACAGGATATGAATGGGGAGTAACGGCGCGGGAAGCCCCACCAAAGAAGCAGCGAACATCACCAGGATTTCACCGGCATTGCACGAAAGCAGGTATTGGATGAACTTCTTGATATTGTCATAGATGCCCCGCCCCTCTTCGACGGCAGAAACGATGGACGCAAAATTATCATCGGTCACCACCATGTCCGAGACTTCTTTGGTGACGTCGGTGCCGGTAATGCCCATCGCGACGCCGATGTCCGCTTCTTTAACGGCCGGGGCATCATTCACACCGTCTCCGGTCATGGCCACGATTTCGCCATGCTTTCGCCAGGCACGCACCACCCGCAATTTATGCTCCGGAGAGACCCGGGCATACACCGAGACCTTCCTTACTACCTTATAAAGCGCCTCATCGTTCAACTTGTCCAGCTCTTCACCGCTTAGGGCCATGGAATCATTATAAAAAAATCCAAGCGCCCGCGCGATCGCAACTGCCGTATTCTTATGATCGCCTGTGATCATGACCGTTTTAATCCCGGCAGCCTTACATTCGAGCATGGCTTTTTTTACTTCTTCACGGGGCGGGTCGATCATCGCGACGAGCCCCGCGAACACAAGCTCCTTTTCGACCGTTGCGACGTCGTACTTTTCGTGACCCGGATCCAGTTTTCTAGAGGCCACGGCCAGCACCCGCATCGCCTCGCCTGTCAATTCGTTATTGATCTTCCGGATACCGGCCCTATCCTGATCGGTCAGCTTCCTCGTCACGCCCTTTTCTTCCACGTAAATACAATTATCTAAGAGCACGTCGGGCGCGCCTTTGACGAACGCGACCCGCTGCTCTCCGTGCTTACGGATCACTGTCATCTTCTTCCTGTCAGAATCAAAAGGTATTTCGTCAAGAAAGGGATATTCGATCTCTTCTTTCTCTTTAGTCATGCCGGCTTTACCGGCAGCGGTCAGAAGCGCCCCTTCCGTCGGGTCTCCCACGATGCTATAGACGTCAGCCTTTTTGACCAGCTGCGCTCCATTACATAGCACGCCGCAGCGCAATAGGTTCTGCAGGTCCGGATCCTCGGCAGCATGGATCTGATTTTTGCCTGATGAAAACTCTCCGGTGGGCGCATACCCGATCCCGGTCACTTCAAAAAGTTTCCCTCCCGCAAACACCTTTTGCACGGTCATTTCGTTTTTGGTCAGGGTGCCTGTTTTATCGGAACAGATGACCGTGGCACAGCCTAAGGTTTCAACCGAGGGAAGTTTGCGGATAAGCGCATTGCGTTTCACCATCCGGTGGACGCCTAAGGCAAGCGCAATGGTGACGACCGCGGGCAGGCCTTCGGGGACAGCCGCAACCGCCAAGCTCACCGATGTTAGAAACACCTCCATGATCTTGCCGCCCCGCAGCCATCCGAGCAAGAACACCATTCCCACCATGACAAAACATAAATACACAAGCCACTTGCTGAACTCTTCCAGTTTCTTTTGCAAGGGGGTCGTCTCATGGGCGACCGCCTGTACCATCCCCGCGATCTTACCTAACTCTGTTTGCATGCCGGTATGAACCACTAATGCTTTTGCCTTTCCGGATGCAACCGAAGTCCCCATGTAAACTTCATTGACCCGGTCGGCAAGCGGGACCTCTTTTCCCGCTAGAGCGCGCGTGGTCTTTAGGACAGGCGTTGATTCTCCCGTAAGACTGGCTTCCTGCACGCCAAAGTTCGCGCTCGTCCAGATCAAACGGCTGTCTGCGGGGATGCTGTCACCGGCTTCGATTTCGATCACATCACCGGGAACTAACTTTGAGGAGGGCATGGCTTTACGTTGACTCTCGCGGATCACTTTTGAGACGGGATTCGATAACTTTTTTAACGCCGCGAGCGACTTTTCAGCGCGGTATTCCTGAAGAAACCCCAGGATCGCGTTGATGATCACGATCGCGATGATGGCCAGAGCGTCTACCCATTCCCGCAGGAACCCCGAAATAAGTGCCGCACCTACTAAGATCCAAACTATAAAATCTTTAAACTGACCGAGGAATATAGTGAACGGACTTACGCCTTTCTTTTCCTGAAGCTGATTGAAGCCATATTCTGTTAACCGTTTTCCAGCTTCTTCCTCGCCGAGTCCGTTTTGAAAATCGCTTTTCAATGCCTTGACGGCTTCTTCGACTGTTAAATTATAGAAGACTTCATTCATTGAGTATTTGCTCCTAGACCATCTTTGTCTGAAGGGTGCCAAGCACCGCGAGGAAAGGGTAACCCTAAGAGAATGGACCGTCAAACAAAAAGGCGCTACTGTTACCTTCTTCGTTGTAACAATAGCACCTGCATTGATTAAAAAAACTCCCCGTGGGGGTTGCGAGAACGCATCATGATCGGACGACCACTCCGAATTCAGGCACGCCGTCTGCAGCTTCATGCTTGCGCGAATCTCCTCGTCCGAAATTTCAAACCGATGGATGGCGTTGTTTAAAAGTTCTTTCCTCTGATACGGCTTGAGATTATCTATTATAGCAGAGCCGGCATCCTCCAAAAGGCCTTTGACGTCCACCTCGGACAGCTCAGCAGAATTGACGGAGGAAAGTGCGCTGCGTAATTTGGCAAGCCCTTCCTCAAGGTGTTTGCGGGCGTCGCCGAGCCTTTGAAGTTGTTCATCGACAAATCCCTTGGCTTCTTGGCTCCAACCATTGGCGGACAACAATCGATGTGCTTCCTCGCCAACGCGTTTCAGCTCGAGTTCTTTCGCGCGCTTTTCGGCCTCGATTTTGGGCAGGGAAGATTTTAATCGCTGATTCAATTTGACGACCACCTTCTTCAAAATGCGCTGGCTCCTGGCCACTTGAACCACCAACTCACCGGCAGCTTTTTCAATTTCAGCTTGCGGATATTTAAGTCGGCACTCCTTGGTGGTGCAGTAATAGTAAAAATAGGCCTTCCTGCCTTTATGCCCATGGCCATTGCGGCCAACCATTTTGCCCCCGCACTTATGGCAATAAAGCAACCCACCATTGAGAAGGTAGAAGTGTCGGGTGGGGGAGGAGCCATTGCAGCGAGTCTGGCAGTTAGACTTCAACAGTTTTTGAGCTTCGGCAAATTTAACCTGATCGATAATTGCCGGCCATACCGCATCCACCGTTCGGTATGTCCCTACGCTTTCCTCGCGATTCCAAGGCTTCCGGGCAATGGCCTTAAAGCTTTCCTTCTTGCTGATGTGTGCGGGGTTTGTGAGCAACCATTCAATTCCGGGTCAGGCGTGATGATTTTTTACCAAAGCCAATCAAGGGGGGATTTATGGGACAACAGGACAAGGGAAAAGAGGGAGGTTCAAAAAAGAAAGCTCCGCAACACACGCTCATGGAAAAACGAAAAGCAAAGCAGGAAAAGCGCAACAGCAAGAAGGATTAAACAATCCGGGCTTGGCGCCTATTCGAGCTAAAACTGGACAATAGGATCTCGTGTGAGTGAATCTTTTTCGAGCATCGCTCCAGTCGCGGTGACATTACCGCTTGCTTCCTGCCGGTCGATCCCGGCAACCAAAACCTTATCTTCCCGGCTTAAGTTCTTCGAGTTGCTATTTTTTAGATAGGAGCACCCTGGAAGAGCAAGCCCTAAGACAACGACCACCAGCATAAACATTGCTAGGGATACCTTTTTAAGCGAGTTCATTTTTCCCCCTTTATTTTTGACGGCACCCTTAATCCAATCCGCCATTTGATCTCCCATGGCCCTGTTCCGGTAAGAACTGGCCGCATCCTATTGATAGAGGTGCCTCTATCCGTTTTCATGCTTGGCAGCCTATTTGCAGCAAAAGGGGGAGCACGCTTCTTTGATGCCCTTTTCGACTGCTTCCCGGGTTTCGCCGGTGGACTTCTGAATACGACCCAACAGTTCTTCCTGCTTGCCTTCGACGAATTGGAGATCGTCATCCGTGAGCTTGGCCCACTTCTGCTTAAGCCTGCCCTTTGTGATGTTCCAGTCGCCTTTGATTTCGAGTGTATTCATGGCAACTCCTTTTCCCCGTATGGGGTTAGTTTGTATTGATACCGGCCTTGCTCACCCGGATTAATTTTGTTTTTTTTCAGTCGAGGAACTACTCTCCGCAGATTCCTGTCCAGAAATATCGTCCAGTCCTTTGACTCTTTCCTGCCTGGACAGAAGAATGAAGTTGCATTGATGCGAACCACCTATATTGGCCGAATCCTGTTCTTTTATTTCCATCGAAGTCCTCCCGGTTAGAAAACAACACAATGATGAACAATCCGCAAATAAAGCTCTATGGGGTGTTGACCCTAGCGATGCTAGAGCGTGTGGTCCTGCAGCAAACTCGAGACAGGTTGTTTAGAATATTATTATCGAAAATAATCAGAAATTTTTATGGCACAAAACTAAGCGGCAGGACTGGCAGGATGGACAAAAAAAGGCGCCATATTGCCTTCGAACTTTTTCGATTGCAACTGTAGCGCCTGTGTTATGTTATAAAAACTCCCCCACCTAGGGGACCTTTCCGCCTAACAAGACGGCGGACCCGCCGTGCTGTTTGGCGGGCGCAACTGGCTTATGACGTTAGGGGAGGTGGAAATGCTTAAGATGCTAACCAAGGGCTGCCGTTTGCTCTTGCTTAGTTGAGTTTTAGGCATAGCATATGCTACCAAGACTTGTTACAGTAAAGCTTACCCATCTCTAAACGAAGGCTTTATGATAAGACCATGAGAATGCGAAAAGCAGCGGTCATCGTCCTTTGTTACTTTTGTTTAGCTCTTCTAACCCCGATGAGGTCCGCTATGGCGAAGATCGAAACACCGCCCTACCAAGTGATCCAAAGCGCTGAGAAGATCGAGGTGCGGGAATATGCGCCGATGATCGTTGCCGAGGTGGAGGTTGCAGGCGAGCGAGGGAAAGCGATTAATGCCGGCTTCCGCATCCTTGCCGATTATATTTTCGGAAATAATGCCCCGGGGCAAAGCATCGCGATGACCGCTCCCGTCATTCAGCAAAAGGGCGAAAAGATTGCCATGACTACACCCGTAAGCCAAACCAGGGACGGGGATCTCTGGAAGGTCCGGTTCACCATGCCCTCTTCCTACACGCTGGAAACCTTACCCAAACCGAATAATCCGGCTATCAAAATTTTATCCGTACCCGGACAGCGAACGGTTGCCATCCGGTTTTCTGGATTTTGGACGGATAGGAATTTGAGGAAGCATTCAGAGAAACTGGATGCCTTTATTCAGGACCGGGGATTAAAAACGGTGGGGGATCCGATTTACGCTTTTTACAACCCGCCCTGGACACTTCCTTTTTTCCGCCGCAATGAAGTGATCTATTCTCTTCAAGAAAAGTAGCGCAACCCTGTTACGGCAAGAGGGACCGATCCGCGATCCCTTTTAACATGCCTGCAAATACCAGTTGATGAATAGGCCAGACGAGATACCAGTAAGCTAAGCCTGAAAGGCCCGCCGGATCAAACGAAGCCGTCTGAACAATCCTGCAGCCGGATTGGGTTGGGAGGACTTCAAAATCAAGCCATGCGCGACCTGGCATCTTCATTTCTGCCGCAAGACGCAATGACTTTCCGGGTTTGAATTGCGCGACTCTCCAGCAGTCGATCACATCTCCGACGCTGATTTTTTCAGGGTTTTTACGCCCGCGCCGCATGCCGATGCCGCCGGCGAGCAGATCGATGAAACCTCGTAACTGCCAAAGCCAGTTGGCAAAATACCAGCCCTGCTTCCCTCCGATGCGCTGGATCACCGCAAATGCCTTCTCAGAGGAAACCGGGGCCTCCTGCTGACGCGAATCAATCAGGCGATTCCCCAAGCGAAGCCCTCCCCAGTTTTTCTGAGCGCTCAGGGACAGCGCATCCGACCATCTTGTCAGCGCAAACTCCTGGTCTTCATTTTTCAAAGCGCGCGCGATCGCCTCCCGGATGGACATCGGTTTTACAGAAAACGTTTCAAGCGCGCTGGTATCATGGACTGTGGTCTCATGCCGGATGCTTTCAATCAGTTTTCTCCCCACGCGCGCGTAAAGGGGGGTAATGAGTCCCAGCCAAAGGCTGGAGAGCCCCGGTGACAAGACCGGGACCGGAATGATCAGGCGGTGAAGCCCTCGCTGTCGGCCGTACTCCTTCATAAGATCCAAATAGGACAGTTGCTCCGGGCCGCCGATCTCAAAAACACGGCTTTCCTGAACCGGCCATGTGATCGCTTGCGAAAGATATTCAACCACATCCTCAATCGCAATCGGCTGCGCCCGCACATTCACCCATTTCGGGGTCGTCATCACCGGTAATCTTTCCATCAGCGAGCGGATCATTTCAAAGGAAAGACTTCCGGACCCAATAATGATGGAGGCTTGAAACTCAATAACAGGAATCCCGGATTGCCGCAGAATGATTCCCACTTTCTGACGGCTCTCGAGATGAGCGGAGAGTTTTTGGCCGTGGCTTAAACCGCCCAAAAAAATTATTTTTCGGACACCGGATTTTTTCGCCGCAGTCACAAAATTAACCGCGGACAGCATCTCTTCTTCTTCAAAAACACCTTTCGTTCCCATCGAGTGAACGAGATAGTAAGCCATCTCCGCGCCGGCCACGGCGTTCTGAAGCGAGTCCGCGTTTAAAAGATCTCCTTTCACCAGCTCCGTGTTCAGACCGATCTTACCTTTTAAATATTCAGGATGCCTCGCCAAACACCGCACCGCATGCCCCTGGGATTCAAGCTTTTTTAGAAGGCGGCCGCCCACATAACCTGTTGCACCTGTAAGAAGAATTTTCATTTAATATTTTCCAAACAATGCAGGCCGCTCTCCAATTCTGACGATGCCCCAATGGCGGTCAATGGTCAACGGCATTGCGATAGCCCGGTTATAGGTCCTTAGGCCGTTGAACCCGTTCAAGTCGGGTGTTGCGAGATCACGGTCGAGAATCACACCGTGAATCAACATTCCGACGCACGACAGATCTGAAAGCCTAATTTCTTTGAGCGGAATGATCTGCGCCGGTCGGGGATCCACTGGCCGACCTCTTGGAACCTGGAGACATGTAAGTAGCGCAGGACACGAACGCGAATCAGCGCGCAGGTCGGAGAATGAAAAAAGGACTTTAGATAGGGGTGCCTCTTGCGGAGAATGTCGGCAACTGCCAGGGATTCTTTTCTGCCCTTGATCGCTCCGGCTTTTCCCGTCGCGGTAACAGACTCGACAGACATGAACTTTTTTGGGAAGTGGGAGCGATTATCCGCCTGGATAGCTACTTTCGAACATCGCGTGAGCAGGCGGTATTTTCGCGTCGTCTTCGGGGTCGAGAAATAAATAGATTTTAGGTCATCGGAAGCGGCAAAACCGACGATCGAAGCGTAGGGCTGCGCCAGGCCCTGAGTGCAAAGGATCGCGAAGCGCTGCGACGTCAGAAGTTTCCGTATCCGGTCACGGACAGAGCGCCGTATTAACTCCGTATCACCGGGGGTGTGACGCCGCCTCAAAACAGGCTGGTGATCCTTATGCCAGCTCATCTTTCCATCTCCTCATTGGCAACACCTCTATCGCCTCTTATCCTAAACCAACATTCCCGGAGAGCCTACTTTTTTTAAGAAGCCCCGCTTTCGCCGAGACATTGATTTTTTTTATCAATCTTTTTACGGCCACTTCTTTCGCCTTCGCCTCAATTTCGATCGTAATATCAAGACCATACCAAAACCTGGGGAAATCCTTTGGATCAATATAATCATGATGGTACTGGGGCGTTTTACTCTTCCAACCTTCGCGCGGACTTGAAAGATGAAAAAGAGGCTCTCGATTCCATGTTTTTAAGGCAGCTTGGGTGACCTGTTCCGAGCTCAAACCATCCGCCAAGCACCGGTGATGATGCACATCGTATACGAGCGGCATACCCGCCTTATCACATACGGGCAGCAGATCCTCGGGCGTATAGACACGGTCATCATTTTCGATCGTCAATCGGGTTCGGATGCGGGAGCTCAACTTCTTCAATCTCGTCGTGAGCCGGCTTAAAGCCGATACTTTATCCCCATAGGCCCCGCCCCCATGAATATTGATCACATCCGCGCCGATCCATTCACTGACCTCGGCTTGATACTCAAGTTCCGCGATTGATTTTTGAGTGACATCCTCACGTTCTGAACTCAGCAGAACAAACTGATCCGGGTGAAAAGAAAAACGAAGATCATGCTTTCGGGCATAAAGCCCCGTCCTCACAAACTGATCCCGGATGGTTTTGCCGCCGGGAAGGTCGGCTAACTGATAAGCATACTGCGGGTATGTTTTTAGAGGCAATATGCCGCTATTGACCCGAAAACAACCGATCTCGTTTGCTACGCAAAACTCTGCCGCTTTCTGAAGCTCCCTGGCATTGGTTAAACATAAAGCGGCTAGTTTTAAAAGGCGTTCCTTGGAGGTGTATGTTCTTAAATATTTTGCAGTCGTGGTCCGAAATCGGATCGGCTCTTTGAAGAACACGCAGCATAAACCAAAGCGAATCATTTAAATTTTCCCCGATCTTTTCATTTTAAACAACAAGACAGTCCGGCCCGTGACAACGCCATTAATTTACTACGAAATACTGTGTCCGCGGAAAGTATTGGGCAAGAAAGCGAAAGGTACCGGTGCTAAATGAACCTGGTCCAATTAGAACCGGTACCCTTTTTGTTTTTTGACGGCTTAAGTGCCGCAGAAGGTTTGCGTGACGCGCTCTTCAGGTTTGGGAGGGTTCATGTATTCGGCGTTCGCGGGCTGGTCGTCATAAGGCCGGGATAGCACCTCAATCAGGTGCGCCATTTTGGAGAGATCATGCTGCTCGACGGCGGCTTCGATTGCCTGTTCGACGCGATGATTACGCGGAATAAACGCCGGGTTCACCCGGAGCATTTTTTCTGCGATCTCTGAGGCCGGTTTTCCCTCACCGACAAGCCGCCTGCGCCAGCGAATAAGCCATTGATCGAACTCTCCGCTGTTTGAAAAGAGTATTCTCAGAGCAGCGGCATCGAACTTTTCATCGATCCCGCCACACAGAGCGCGAAAACTGAGCGTGTAGTCCGCCTGATGACCTTTCATCAGCGTGAGAAGGTCCTGAATGAGAGGAAGATCCTCCGGCTGACCTTGCTTGAGACCGATCTTGGCACACATCCCCTCCAGCCAGTAGCGGTTAAATAGGATCGGAAAAGATCCAACGATCTCCTTTGATAGGGCGAGAGCCTGCTGAGGGTCTTCATGAAGGAGCGGCAAGAGACAATCTGCAAGACCCGCGAGGTTCTGCGCCGCGATGGGCCCCTGATTGCCAAAGGCGTAGCGGCCGTGATGATCGATGGAGCTGAATACCGTGGCCGGATCATACGCGTCCAGGAACGCACAGGGACCGTAGTCGATCGTCTCTCCCGAAATCGAAGTGTTGTCCGTATTCATAACGCCATGGATAAAGCCGGCATGCATCCAGCGTGCCACCAGGGTAGCTTGCGCATCCACCACGGCTTTTAATAATGCGGCATAAGGATTCTCCGCTTTCTGGGCTCCGGGGAAATGTCTTCCGATCACGTAGTCTGCCAGTATCTTGAGCGCTTCTTGGTCTTGACCCGCTGCGAAATATTCAAAGGTTCCCACCCGGATGTGGCTGGCCGCCACGCGCGCCAGAATCGCGCCTGGTTGCACCGCCTCGCGATACACCGGCTCCCCGGTCGTCACCAGCGCCAAGGACCGCGTGGTGGGGATGCCCAGCGCATGCATGGCTTCGCTTACGATATATTCACGAATCATGGGACCCAGAGCAGCCCGGCCGTCGCCTTGCCTGGAAAAGCGTGTCTGCCCGGAACCTTTCAGCTGAATATCACGCCGCTTCCCGTAGAGATCAAAGACTTCGCCAAGAAGCACGGCCCTGCCATCCCCAAGCTGGGGCACAAAATGCCCGAATTGATGCCCGGCATAGGCTAGCGCGATGGGCTCTGCTCCAGGCAACAAGACATTGCCTGAAAAAATAAAAGCTCTCTCCTCGAGGCTTAGATCCTCCGAATCGATGCCGAGTTCTTTAGCGCATGCGTCATTCCATTGGACCAACCTGGGGGCTTTGACGGGAACAGGATGGATGCGCTCATAAAACCGCTCCGGAAGACGCGCGTAGCTAGTCTCGAAGCGTATCCCGTGAGGTTTATGAAACGAGTCGTTTTGGGAAGACATGTGTTTGAGATTTTAAATTTAAAAATCAGGTTTTTCAAATGGGGTCGGTCTGAAGTTCTACCGTGTAGCCATTTTTTATTGGGAAACTGCCTCCCCAGGATCCTTAGGCGCGCATTTAAAAGCCTCGCAAATGCCCCCAAGTCACCAAGGCCTTGGCAACGGGCTTTTTTGTCGTCATCAATCAAATCGTCGGCAGCATTTCCTTTTGGGCGGACAATTCATTCAAACACCGGATTCAGTAAAAATCAGCCCAGGTCAAGGAGTTCCCAGCGCAATTTCCGGCAAACCACGTCCTTGGACAGCCAGATGCCGAAATAGGCCCTGGCAAAATCAACTCCCGGAATAAGTTCGCCTTGGGCCTTGCCGTTTAGGTAAAGCTGAGTTCCCCGCGAGGGGTCATAAACAAGCGCGTATTGATCGCCCTTTTTGACTGACCGGTAAAGCGAATGGAGGTAATCAACGCGTTCGCGAATGGACGGCAAGTCAACCTCGGAGTTCCGGGCCAAATTGTAATTGGCCGCCTTCACGATCTTCTCTGCGTCGATCGACCGGTGGTAACGCAAAACAAGTTTCTTTGGAATATCCCCCAAAATATCCTGTTTCGAAACGTTTCCGGGGAAATACAGGCCGGCATCATAAAGCGAAAACCTCCACCAATCTTTTTTCCCGGCGCTTCTGAGCGGTAGGTCCCGCCCAAAGACCTTGGACATAGCCGGGAAACATACGTTGTGATAGCAGGCCGTGGCAGGGGACTCGGGCTCCGCGGCTTCCTGAGCGAGCGCGGTTTCGAAGAATCCACCCGCAAGGAACAGGAAGGCGACAACCCCCCTAATTTTTTTGGAATCAATAATACTCAACACGCCACTCCTTTCCGTGACGATAAAAGAGCCGCGGCAGTCCATAATAAAACTTCGAAAAAATAATTAGGGTGTCTCGAGTAGTTCCAAAGCCCTTCCCGGCACACCTCTCCCTTCGGGCTAGGAATCATGGCCGGTCCGGTTCAATGTGATTTGGAGAACGTCAAGCGCTTGGGTCGCAAATCCCGCTTCGCAGTAATGAAAATAGTAGGCCCATTTTCGCCGGAAGACTTCGTCAAAACCAAGCTTTTCAATAGCCTGCCACCGGCTTTTGAAATTTTTACGCCATTCAAAAAGGGTTCGAGCGTAATGCGGCCCAAGGGGTTCGATCTCCACAACCTTGAGCGATGTTTTCCCGATCGCTTTCCTGAGGATCCTGAGCGAGGGTAACAAGCCGCCCGGGAAAATATGTTTTTGAATCCAGTCCGATTTTTTCCGGTAAGTCTCATAGCGATCATCCGGGATGGTGATCGCTTGAAAAACCGCGATACCGCCCGGTTTCAAAAGGCGATCGCAGGTCTTAAAATAAAGATCGAGATACTCATGCCCAACTGCCTCGATCATTTCGATTGAAACGATTTTGTCGAAAGAGCCCTCGACCCTCCGGTAATCTGTAAGCTGGATGTCGATCCGGTCGCTTAAGCCGGACGCCTCAATCCTTTTTTTGGCAAACCGCTTTTGCTCTTCCGAGAGGGTGATCCCCGTGACCCGGCATCCCGTCTTTTGAACGGCCCGGATCGCCCAGCTGCCCCACCCGCATCCGATTTCAAGAGCATGCTCATCTTTTGAGATAGCCGCTTTCGCGAGAATGGCATCCAATTTATTCTCTTGGGCGCGTTCGAGGCTGCATCCTGGGCTGTCAAAAATCCCTGAGGAATAGGTCATGGAAGAATCCAGAAAGCTCTCATACAGCTCATTGCCTAAGTCATAGTGATCGCGTATGTTCTTGCGGCTGTTTTTTTGAGTATTTGCCCTTGAAAAATGTTTTAAGGCATTCACGATATTTCCGAAAATTGCATTCTCAACGATCTTGCGGTCAACGACAGGCAGGTTATCAATAAAAAACTCCAAAAGGCAAGTCACGTCGGGTGAATCCCATTGCCCTTGCATGAACGACTCTCCAAACCCAATGTCTCCGGCCGTCACAAGCCTTTTGAAAAAATTGTAATTGTAGACATGAAGTTCCGCTTCCCGGCCGCTCTGCTTGCCTGCGAACTGGCGCTTTGTTTTGTTGGGCAAAACAAGCGTCAGTTGTCCTGTCTCGAGATACGAGAAATAATGTAACGCGATCTTCAAAGCGATCTTCTGAGAAAGAGAAGGCGGGGCCAAACGATACGTCATCGCGTGACGCGGTTCGGGCCTTTTGAAGACAGGTAATTTTTTTCGGAAATAAAGGATCAAGGCCTGCCAGACAATTCTCGGGAAGGTGACCGCTCCAAGTAAAGGATGGCGAACAAGTGTCTTCAGCAGATTGGCGCGAGTCAGGGGAGCGGTTTCCCCTGAGCAACGAGCAAAAAAGAATATCTTTCCTTCCCGATGATCGGTAACCCGGATATCCACAAGATCCTCAAGGCTGGAAAAATGAAATTCGTAGTCTCCTTCGGGCGGGATGAAAGGGGAGACCTGAAATTCCACCGGATGACGGTAGTGGGCGATAAAACCTGCCGCGGGTTCAGCCTTATGTTCGAGCACATAAAAATGGCGCTCCCCAAACGGGTTATTGACCTCTGCGATGATATAAGCGATCCCCCCCTGAGGGCGATAACAATAGTAGAAACTGACAGGGTTAAAGACCCTCCCCAAATAACGCGGGGCCGTCACGAATTCGATTTTGCCGACGGGTTGGTGATGACCTTTCGAAACCAAGAATTCTAACAGCTTCTTTTTGAGTTGACCTTGGGTGCCCAGCACATAATCCTTGTCATGGATCGCAAAAAAATTGAACCGATTGTGTCCAAAAAAAGAAAGTGCCCGAGGGAGTTCTTCGATTTCATCCAGGTCAAAAATAAACATCGCAAGGGGATAGCGGATGGCGTGACGAAGCGGGGAAAAGCGCGCATGTTCCAGTTCACATAAAAGGATTTTTGACCTCATCGAGCAGCTCCCATTAGCGCTGCTACCTTGAAACCTGACCGAATGGCATCTTCATGAAATCCATGGCCAAAGTAACTGCCGCAATACCAGGTCCGTCCCCGGCCGTTCAGGCCTTGCAGGGAGGCTTGGGTATCGAGTGACTTGAAGTCGTAAGTCGGATGGTCATAAAGATATCGCCCGAGAACTTTGGCCGGATCGATCTCTTCTTCCCGGTTAAGCGTCACGAAATAATCACTGGAAACCTTGAGTCTTTGGAGACGGTTCATGAAATAGGTCACCGCCACGGACGATCCCGCCGCTTCGGAATCCCCACGAAAAACGTTCCAGGAGGCCCAGGCCCGTCGCGTGGAAGGCATCATGTTCCTGTCGGTATGTAGCACGGTCGGGTTGGAGGAATATTCCCAGGCGCCGAGAAGCTTTTCTTCCTGTTCGGAGGGATCCTTTAAAAGCGCCAGCGCTTCATCGGCGTGACAGGCCAGGACGACATGATCGAAAGAAAGCGGCCCCTCCGTTGTAAGGACCTGAACTTTGTCTTCATCTCTTTGGATCCCTGCGACCGGGGTTTCCAAACGGATCTGTCCCCGGAAAACCTTTTCAAAGGCCCGCACATAAGCGTGGCTTCCTCCGACCACGGTCCTCCACTGGGGTTTTTCAGTCAGGCTGAGAAGTCCATGATTCTCGTAGAATTGGAGAAAGGTCATGACCGGGAAATCCAGCACCGTGCTTAGCGGGGTCGACCAGATTGCGGCGGCCATAGGCGCCAAATGGTCCTCCGTGAAAGCCTGAGAATATTTTCCACGCTTTAAGTAGTCTCCCAGGGTGATCCCTGCTAGGCCAGCACTGCTTTGGAGGTCCCGGGAGGCCCTTGAGTAAAACCGAATAATTTCAAGAATCATTTGATAAAATGCAGGAGTCCAGAGATTCCGGGCCTGGGCCAATAGCCCGTAAGGAAAATCGCTTGAATAGAGCACGCGGCGGGAGGGTGCTTCGACACTGAGCGACATATCGCTTGCCTGGGTTTTGACCCCAAGTTGGGCAAAGAACCAGCAGAGATCCGGATAGTTCTTTTCGTTCATCACAATAAATCCGGTGTCCACCGGTGTGAGCGCATCGGGGCCATGAGGCAGGGGAACGGTGTGAGTGTGCCCCCCGAGATAGTCATTTTTTTCGATCAGGGTTACGCGGTATTTACGCTGAAGAAGATAGGCCGCCCCGATCCCGGCGACTCCGCCTCCGATGATCGCGACATGGGGTTTGTTTTCTTTCTCCATAAGCCTCAAGTATTTATTTCCGGATCGCTATGTTTTGATTTATTATAAGCTCACTCCTACGGATTGAGTAACATTTATTCATCCATTGATTGATCTGATCAACGAATTTGGAAAGTTCAAGTGCCAAACCTCAAGATTGAAAACGCTGACGCAACTGCCGACCAAGCGCCGCAACATCCCCTTGGTAAAAACGCCAAGATCTTGCTGACAAGCGTCTTTGGACCTTATGCTCAGGATGATGCTTATGGAAGCCGGGCGATCAACCCGATGGAACTCTTCCACAACCAGGTCACGCGCGTTCAAGGGCCTTTCTCTTTACGGATGTTCCACCGCTCCTTCAGTCTGCTGCTTCTGCAGGAGAATATCGAAGCCCCCTGCGCCGTCCTTGATTTTCCCACGGATGAACGCTTTCGAAAGGAGCTCCGAAAGAACCGTTATGACGTCGTGGGCATTTCGAGCATCCTGTCCAACGCCGGCAAGGTGGGTGCCATGTGTGCTCTGATCCGTCGCATACTTCCCGATGCCAAGATCGTTGTCGGAGGACACCTCGCAAATCTCTCCGGGCTCTCGGACATCATTGATGCCGACTTCATCGTAAAGGGGGACGGGATCCGCTGGTTCCGCGAATACCTGGGCCAGAATCCAGAGGCTCCCATCCGTCACCCTGCCGTTTTTTCAGGTTTCGGAAGCCGCGTGCTCGGGATCCAGACCTCGTCAAAACCCCGGGATCTTGCGGCTGCCCTTATCCCATCCGTCGGATGTCCCATGGGATGTAATTTCTGCTCCACCTCCCACTTGTTCGGAGGGAAAGGCAAGTTGGTCGAGTTTTACAAAACAGGCGATGAACTTTTCTGGGTTATGGATTCCATTGCAAAAAAATTAAAGACGGAATCTTTTTTTATTCTGGACGAGAATTTCCTGGCATGCCGACCCAAGGTGTTGCGGCTTCTTCAACTGATGGAGGAATACGAGAAAAGCTGGTCACTTTACATCTTCAGTTCGGCCCACGTCATCCGGTCTTATTCGATGGATGAGCTCGTCCGATTAGGCGTCAGGTGGTTATGGATGGGGATCGAAGGCAAAGGCAGTTCTTATGAGAAGGTTCGGGGGGCGGACACCTTTGGGCTCGTCCGCGGACTTCAGGAAAACGGCATCTCGGTCCTTGGTTCGACCATTATCGGTCTCGAAGAACACTCGGAGGAAAATCTCGGCGAAGTGATTGACTGGGCCGTAAGCCATCGCACAGATTTCCATCAGTTCATGCTTTATACCGCCCTTCCCGGAACGCCGCTTCACCGGGAAAAAGAGTCTGAAGGCTCCCTCCTGAACCAGGACGATGTCCCATTCGCGGATTCCCACGGCCAATACCGGTTCAATCACCGTCACGCGGGCATGGGCCCCGGCAAAGAGACAGAATTTCTTCTGAAAGCCTTTCGCCGGGACTTTGACAGGAACGGTCCGAGCCTCGCTCGCATGATCTCGACCCTTTTAAGCGGTTACAGGAATCTGCGCCATCATCCATCGGCGCGCGTGCGCAAAAGAATTCTTCGTGAATCCGCCCCTCTTGCGGTCGATTACGCGGGAGTGATCTGGGCTTTGAAGGAATACTTCAAGGGGCAGCCCGAGCTGCGCTTCAAGCTTTACGGCCTTTTGGAGGAGATCCTCGAAGCATTTGGCAGGGTGTCCCGGATCTCTGCTCCCATCCTTGGAACAATTTTACTCTCGGCGATCAAAAAAGAGGAGAGGAGGCTCAAACGCGGCTGGACCTACGAGCCCCCCTGTTTTTTCGAACTGAACGCAACCGCAAAAAAAATTCTACGCTAACTGTCCTTCTTAGGCAACGCGGCCTCAATAGCTTTGACCAACTCCTCATCGGAAGGCTTGACCCGGGATCCGAAACGGCCGACGACTTCTCCTTTGGGCGAGACCAAGAATTTATTAAAATTCCATGAAATTTCACCTTTAAAGGCAGGGGCATTGGTCAAGTATTGATAAAGGGGATGTGCATTCTTTCCTTTGACGCTGATCTTTGCGAAAAGCGGAAAGGCAATTTTAAATCGCAGATCACAGAACTTTTTGATTGCTTCATTTGTCCCGGGCTCCTGCCCCATGAAATCATTCGCCGGAAATGCCAGCACCACGAACCCTTGGTTCTTGTAACGGTCGTAAAGTTCCTGCAGCCCGGCGTACTGCCCCGTAAATCCGCATTTGGAGGCGGTGTTCACAATCAGGAGAGTCTTGCCGCGGTACTCCTCAAGACTTGTCATTTTCCCGTCGATCGTCGCGACTTGGATATCATAGATTCCACTTTTTTCTTGCGCCATAGCATTACCCCCTCCTGTAAAAAGACTAAGCCCGATTAAGAAAAAAATGAAGGCATGCATCGTTGGCCCCTTTCACTTCATTGGTTTTTGTTGATTCCTCACAGGTTTCTATCATAATAGAAAACAGCTATGTTGCCATCCGATATAAAAATGTCCGAAACCGGAGGTGCGGGATGAAAGCTTTTTTCAAGCTCTATATCATAGCGCTCGTGGTTTTTCTTGCCTTAGACGCGCTTTGGCTCGGCCTGATCGCAAAAGATTTTTTTCTCTCCCAGCTAGGTCCCGTGCTGCCGCTCACTCTTTCGGTGATTCCTGCGCTTGTATTCTATTTACTCTTTGCGGCGGGAATCGTTGTTTTTGCGGTGGACCCGGCGCTGAAAATGAAATCCTTGGGATCCGCGCTTGCCCGTGGCGCCTTCTTGGGGCTTGTGACCTACGGGGCCTATGACCTCACGAATCACGCCACTGTCGCGAACTGGCCGGTCATCGTGACTGCGGTCGACATGACCTGGGGCAGCTCTCTGACAGCGGTTGTCTCCTCAGTGACTTTCCTGCTCGGCAAAAAATTATTTTTGAGGGTCGGGTTTAAGTAAGGGAGTCACAAAATAGTAATTAGCAGCCAGAAGGGCAACGAAAGATACGACCCCCAGAACCACATCCACACTGGTAATATCGGGTTTTAGCATTTTTCTGGCAACGACAAACGCCAAGAGTTCAAGAATGGCGATAAAGCTATGCGTCACAAGCATCCGGGCAAGCTCGAGGCCTATGGTCACCAAAAGCACGCGGTAAATGAGTTCATAAAATATTTCTTTCTCGTGCCAATTGGCGGCCATGAAACCGCTTGCGCTTAATCCGATATAGATCATGACCGCAAGGACCACGGCCACGGCAAGTATTTTTTCAATCCACTTGATGATTAAAGAAATGAATTGATTCGAGTTTGCTTGGGTCATAAAACCGCCTTCCTTCCTTGGTATGAATTCCATTTCCCGAGGCTGAAAAGTTTTGGGGAAAGAAGTTTGCGAGAGGTCTCGATCAAAAAGATGCTGACCCCCGGCAATAGAACGATTCCCCACTCAAAGATCTTTAATGGAACCGTATCAAAAGGATCATGAAAGAGCGGGATGTAGATCACCGTGAGTTGGAGCGCCAGTCCCGCAAACACTGCCCCCACTACCCACCGATTCTTTAAAATACCCAATTGGAAAATAGTGCGTTCATCCGAACGGGCATTGAAGGCTACGAGCCACTCAAATGCAACGATTGAGCAAAACGCCATGGTCCGAGCCTCGTGAAGCTCATAGTGCTGGAGCGTCCAAAGAAATACGAGGAACGCACCGACGCCTAACATCGAAGCGAGAAATGCAATACGAAGCAGCATTCCCGGGAAGATCAGCCCGACTTTAGAACTCCGCGGAGGGTGTGAAAGTTCATCGCCCGTCCTCGGCTCCAGGCCAAGCGGGATCGAGATCATAGCTCCCGTGACCAAATTGATCCATAGGATCTGCAAAGGAATCAGCGGGGTCTGCCCTAAAAAGAGAACTCCGAGGACAAGGGTCAAAAGCTCTCCGAAGCATGTCGCCAGCATGAAGGTGATCACATTTCTCAAGCGGTTAAAGATCGCCCGGCCTTCTTCAACGGCCGTAATAATGGATGCAAAATTGTCATCGGCAAGCACCATATCGGAAGCCTCTTTGGCGACATCTGTTCCCGTAATCCCCATCGAGATCCCAATATCCGCGGCTTCGAGAGCCGGGGCATCATTGATCCCGTCCCCGGTCATGGCGACCACATGCCCGTGATCTTTGAAGGCCTGCACGATCCTGAGCTTATGAAGAGGATCGATCCTTGCGAACACGGACACTTTTTCGATCTTTGACTTGAGTTCCTCATCGCTCATTCTCGTAAGGTCCTGACCCGTAAAACTCAAACCCTCCGTGAGGCCCAGAGATTTTCCGATCGCCTGAGCCGTGACCTTGTTATCCCCGGTGGCCATGATCACTTTAATGCCGCCACGGTTGCAAAGCTCGATCGCTTTTTTTGCTTCCTCGCGGGCGGGGTCGATCATTCCGAACAATCCTAAAAAAACAAGGCGGCCCGTAAAATTGGATTCCTGGAGTTTGCCCATGCTCACGGGATATTCCATGGTTGCTACGGCAAGCACGCGCATCGCTTCGCGGGCCATGCCGTCCGCAGCCTCAAAAAATTCATTCCGTTTCTTCTCATTAAGCGGCCGCATTGCTCCCTGCGAAGCTTCATGCGAAGCCATGGGCAATATTTTCTCGATCGACCCCTTGATATAGGCGATCTGTTTATCTCCATCGCGATGGAGCGTCACCATATATTGTTTTTCGCTCTGGAACGGGATCTCATCGAGCCGGGGATAGGCCTCTTCCAGTTTTTCTTTGTTCATCCCTGCCTTTGCTGCGGAGACGACCAAAGCGCCCTCCGTTGGATCTCCCAGGATCTGGTAGCGGCGGTTTTCTTCGGAAAGCAGCGCGTCATTACACAAAGCGCCGGCTCGAAGCAAGGTCGAAAGCTCCGGAACATTCGCCGGCGCGACTGACTTTCCGTTCATCCGGAATTCGCCTTGGGGATGGTATCCCTCTCCTGCGACCTCGAGCCATGTCCCATCCAGGAAGATCTTTTGAACCGTCATTTGGTTTAAGGTGAGCGTGCCTGTTTTGTCCGAACAAATCACCGTAGTCGATCCGAGTGTTTCCACTGCCACAAGCTTTCGGATGATCGCGTGATGACGCGCCATGCGCTGCATCCCCGAGGCCAAAACGACGGTCACCACCGCGGGTAGCGCTTCGGGGATCGCGGCAACTGCCGCAGCCACGACCAACATAAAAACTTCTACAGCTCCCAGGCCCTTCCAAAGACCCAGCCCGGCCAAAAGCGAGCACAAGAAGAGGATGATCCAAATAAGGGAATGCCCAAGTTTATCGATGCTTTTTTGTAAAGCCGTTTTTTCTGTTTTAATGCCCTGGATCGCGGACGCGATCTTCCCAATTTCCGTGGCCATACCGGTCGCGGTCACAAGCGCGGTCGCGCGCCCGTAGGCGATCGACGTACCCATGTAGACCATGTTCTTCCGCTCCGCAAGCGCTACGCCTGCTTCAAGCAGTTCCGTATGTTTTTCTACAGGTAACGATTCTCCGGTAAGTGGGGACTCATTCACCTTAAGATTGGAAGCCTCCAATAGACGAGCGTCGGCCGGCACCTTGTCTCCGGCTTCCAGAACAATGATGTCCCCTGGAACAATCACTTTGGCGGGAGTGATCGCCACTTTTCCGCTGCGACGAATTTTTGACTTGGGTGCGGCCAGTTGGACTAGCGCGTCCATAGCTTTCTCGGCGCGCATTTCCTGAATGAATCCAACGATCGCCATAAAAAGCAGGACTCCGACGATGACAAGAGCGTCCAGCGGCCCTTTCACAAAAGCTTTGATGCTCGCGGCGGCGACCAAGATGTAGACGAGAGGATTTAGAAATTGCCGGAAAAAGATCACGACCGGAGAAGCTTTCATTTTGCCGGTCAGTTGATTGGCTCCGTGCTGAGCGAAACGCTTCCTGACCTCCTCAAGATCCAGCCCGGAGGTCTTAGAAGCGAATTGCCCAAGCGCTTTTTCTGTGGTCAAAAGATAAACTTCTTGATCTGTCATGAACCCGTCCTATTCAGGTTTGATGTCGAACATTTTATTAAATAAAAAAAGGCGCTGTCGGATTCTAACCCGGCAACGCCTTTTTTTGTACCGAAAAAAACTCCCCCGCCTGGACTCGAACCAGGGACAAAGCGGTTAACAGCCGCTTGCTCTACCAACTGAGCTACAGGGGAACGTCTCGGTCTTCCCACATCCCATCGGAATTCGTAAGAGGCCTGTTACTTGGCCGCATCCTACAATAACAGCAGTCCCGAGGGACAGGGGAACGAGTTCTGAAAGAGCATAAAAGCCGTGAAATTATAAGCGCGGGAAGGGGAATGGTCAAACAAAGAAAAGGGGACAGGCAGAAAAGACTGCCTGTCCCCGGTTTTCCGAAAAAGCGGCTTAGACGACGTTGCCGCTGTACTTCGATTCCTTTTTGTCTTCTTCCTTGACCTTTTTGACCTTCTCGCAGATCGTGCACTCGGTCGTCAGGAAGAGCCCGGCAATGCTGGCCGCGTTTTCGACGGCATTGCGGACCACTTTCGTCGGATCGATGACTTCCTGCTCGAGGAGATCGCCGAATTCTCCGGTCTGGGCGTTGAAGCCGAAGCCACCCTTACCTTCCATCACTTTTTTGACGATGACCGATCCGTCAAAGCCCGCGTTGGAAGCGATCTTGCGGGTCGGTTCCTCGAGAGCCCGGCGGACGATGTCCACGCCGATTTTCTCTTCGCCGGTGACTCGGAGGCTGTCGAGCGAGGCAATGGCGCGCAGGATCGCGACGCCGCCGCCGGGGACCACGCCTTCTTCCACCGCTGCGCGGGTGGCGTGAAGGGCGTCTTCCATGCGGGCCTTCTTTTCCTTCATCTCAACTTCCGTAGCCGCTCCGACCTTAATGACCGCGACGCCGCCCGAAAGCTTGGCGAGGCGCTCCTGGAATTTCTCCTTATCGTAGTCGGAATCCGACTTGTCGCACTGCGACTTGATCTGCTCGCAGCGTGACTTGATTTCCTTTTGGGAGCCGGCGCCTTCGACGATCGTCGTGTTGTCCTTGTCGATCACGATGCGCTTGCAGGTGCCGAGCATGCCGATATCGATGTTCTCGAGCTTCAGCCCGAGGTCTTCGGAAATGAACTTGCCTTTGGTCAGGATGGCGACATCTTCCATCATGGCCTTGCGGCGGTCGCCGAAGCCCGGCGCCTTGATGGCTGCGACATTGAGGACCCCGCGGATCTTGTTGACCACGAGCGTCGCCAAGGCTTCGCCTTCCACGTCCTCGGAAATGATGAGCAGCGGCTTGCCGAGACGGGCCACTTTTTCAAGCAGGGGGATCAGCTCCTTGATCGCCGAGATCTTCTTCTCATAGAGAAGAATGTACGGCTCTTTGAGGACGATCTCCATGCGCTCGGCATCCGTCACGAAGTAAGGCGACAGATAGCCGCGGTCGAATTCCATGCCCTCGACGAATTCGAGCTCGGTCTTGAGCGTGTTCGATTCCTCGACCGTGATGACGCCGTCCTTGCCGACCTTCTCGATGGCATCGGCCAGAATCGAACCGATCGACTCGTCGCCGTTGGCCGAAATTGTGCCGACGGCCTTGATGTCTTCCTTACGGTCCTTGACGGACTTCGACATGGCTTTCACCGCTTCCACGACCTTGGCTGCAGCCTTGTCGATCCCGCGCTTCAGGGCCATGGGGTTCGCGCCCGCCGTGACGTTCTTCATGCCTTCGGTGATGATGGCGTGCGCGAGCACGGTGGCGGTGGTGGTGCCGTCGCCGGCCTCGTCGGAGGTTTTTTCCGCGACCTCGCGGATCATCTGAACGCCCATGTTTTCATGGGGGTCTTTGAGATCGATTTCCTTCGCGACTGTCACACCGTCTTTGGTGATGGTCGGTGCGCCGAACTTGCGGTCAATGACGACATTTCGCCCGCGGGGGCCAAGAGTGACGGCCACGGCCTTCGCGAGAATGTCCACGCCGCGTTTCAGTTTCTGGCGCGCCTGTTCGCTGTAGGACAATATTTTTCCTGACATGGGAATACTCCTTAGGTTGAGAGATTAGTCTTCGAAAACGGCCAGCACTTCGGTTTCTTTCACGATCTTGTGCTTTTTGCCGTCGATGACGATCTCATCGCCGGAGTATTTCCCGAAAATGATCCGATCGCCCTTTTTCACTTCCAAAGGCTGGACCTTTCCGGATTCGAGCACTTTTCCGGTACCGACGGCAATGACGCGGCCTTCGGCCTTTTCTTCCTTGGCCGTATCGGGCAGGATGATGCCGCCCTTGGTTTTTTCTTCGGATTCCAGGATTTCTACGAGAATTTTATCGCCTAAGGGTTTAATCTTCATGATCGTTTTCTCCTCTTTTTTATTTTTGAAGTATTTTTAACGAAACTTTTTGCCCGTTCGGTTCGTGTTCGGTATTAGTAATCCATCCCTCCGCCCATGCCACCCATGCCGCCCATACCGCCCATGCCGCCGCCCGGAGGCATTCCAGGCCCAGCCTTGTCTTCTTCCGGAATGTCTGTGATCAGGGCTTCGGTGGTCAGGAGCAATGAGGCGATGCTGCAAGCGTTCTGCAGGGCCGAGCGGGTGACCTTTTTGGGGTCGATGATGCCGGCTGCGACCAGGTCTTCGTATTCGCCGGTTTCGGCGTTAAACCCAATGTTGCCTTTTTCGCTCAAGATCCGCTGGACCACGACGGAGCCTTCTTCCCCCGCGTTGGCCGCGATTTGGCGAATCGGCTCTTCCAGGGCCCGCCGGACGATGGCGGCGCCGATTTTTTCGTCGCCCTTGAGTTTGAGATTATCGATGACGCTCGCAGCGCGAATCAGCGCGACTCCGCCGCCCGGGACGATGCCTTCCTCGACTGCGGCCCGCGTCGCGTGCAGCGCGTCTTCGACGCGTGCTTTCTTTTCCTTCATTTCGGTTTCGGTGGCGGCCCCGACGTTGATGACCGCGACCCCGCCCGCCAGCTTGGCGAGCCTTTCCTGCAATTTTTCACGGTCATAATCGGAATCCGTATCGTCGATCTGCTTCTTGATCTGCGCGATCCGGCCGTTAATGTCGACGGACTTGCCGGCCCCTTCGACGATCGTCGTATTTTCCTTGTCGACGGTGACCCGCTTTGCGCGCCCGAGGTCGCCCAGCTTCACGTTCTCGAGCTTGATTCCGAGGTCTTCGGTGATCGACTTGCCGCCCGTAAGGATGGCGATATCGTCGAGCATTGCCTTGCGGCGGTCGCCGTATCCGGGGGCCTTGACGGCGCAGACCTGAAGGGTTCCGCGGATCTTGTTCACGACGAGGGTGGCCAGAGCCTCGCCCTCGATTTCCTCGGCGATGATCAAAAGCGGCTTGCCGCTTTTTGCCACGCTTTCGAGGACAGTCAGAAGGTCCTTCATGGCCGAGATCTTTTTCTCGTGGATGAGGATGTAGGGCTCTTCGAGCACGGCTTCCATCCGTTCCGCATCACTTACGAAATAAGGGGAGATATACCCCTGATCGAACTGCATGCCCTCGACGACTTCGAGGGTGGTGGCCGTCGTCTTGGCTTCTTCGACCGTGATGACGCCGTCTTTGCCAACTTTTTCCATCGCCTCGGCAATCTGATCGCCGATCGTGGTGTCGGAGTTCGCCGCGATGGTCGCGACCTGGGCGATCTCCTTCTTGTCTTTGCCGATGTTCTTAGCCACTCTTCCGAGCTCTTCGACGATGGCTTCGACGGCCTTGTCGATTCCGCGCTTCAGGGCCATCGGATTAGCACCGGCCGTGACGTTTTTCAAACCCTCGCGGTAAATGGCTTGGGCGAGCACCGTTGCGGTCGTCGTTCCGTCCCCGGCGGTGTCGGAAGTTTTGGACGCCACTTCCTTGACCATCTGGGCGCCCATGTTTTCGTAGGATTCTTCCAGTTCAACTTCTTTGGCAACCGTGACGCCATCCTTGGTGATGGTCGGCGCGCCGAATTTTTTTTCGATGACCACATTGCGCCCTTTGGGGCCCAACGTGACCTTCACGGCATCGGCAAGCTGATCCACGCCCCGCTGAATGGCGCGTCTGGCTTCTTCGCTGAAGAGTAATTGTTTTGCCATGTTATTCCTCCTGTTTATAGCCCGAAGACATTGGGCTTGTTGCTTTGTTGAGCTTCAGAATAAAACGGAAGTGATTCGCTTAAATTCGAAAATTCCGGTTGCAGCAACCCGTTGTTCTGCAAATTACGCGCTATTTAGCACTCCATGACAAGGAGTGCTAAAAACGGCCTTATTATATGGGATGAGTGGTTGCAGTCAAGAAAAAAATCAGCGGGATTTGGATTTATACAGCAGAAGGAGTGATTGAATCGACAGGTCGGGGTTGAGGGTGAATCTGGAATGGGAATACTTTCGCAGGATCGAGGAGTATCCGCCGGTGACTATGATCCGAAGAGCACTTCCGTATTGAGAGCGAAATCGGTCGATGAGACCGTCTAGCATTGCCCCAAAACCCTGGAGAACCCCAGAAGACATGCATTCCGACGTTGATTTCCCGAGAAAACCGTCACTTTTTACCGGGAAAGCCAAATTTTTTGGGAGGAGGGCTGTTCTTGCCTTGAGAGCCTCGAAGGAAATTTGGGGACCCGGTATGATCAAGCCTCCTTCGAAAACCCCCTTTTTGGAGATAAAATCGGCGGTGATGGCCGTTCCGATATCAATCACAACCAGCGGATTTACATAAATTTGGGATGCGCCATAGGCATTCACGGCCCTGTCTATTCCTAACTTATTGTTATGCTTATAATTAGAATTGACAGGAACCGGAAGATTTCTTCCGGCAACCCATAAACGAATGTCTTTCAATTGAGCAAATGACTTTTTCAGAAATGATATATATCCTGGGACAACGGAGCTAATAACGGTATTAATTGGACGAAACGACCCATTTGTGGCGTATTTTTTGACTATTTTTGGGATTGAATCAATTTTCGCAGAACCCCCATTCAGCATTCTCCCGCTCGAATAGATTCCATAGGTGACGGCGGTATTGCCGACATCGAGAAGGATCAAGAGTGGCGAGGGATGGCGGGGATGGGCCATGGCTATTCCAGAATGTCGTCTGTGCTGAAGGTTTGTTTCATGAGCTCTCCGGTTTCTTCATGAGCGGACAGCATTGTGATGATGGCCTCGATGCCGATTCTTCGGTGGAAGTATCCGAGCGTCTCACCGGCCTTGCGACTCTTCATATAATAATCGAAAAGGACTCTGAGGAGGACAGGTATTTTTTCCCGGGGGATAGAGCGCAGATACATTTTTTGTGTCGACGGCAAAATGACGGGTTTGCCCTGATGGCGGCCGTCCTCGGTTCCCATGAGTTTGAGTTGGTACCGGTTGAGCCCCGATCCGATCAGGCCGATGGCTTTGGTCGCAGGCCGGTCGCACTGGCGTTCACAACCTGTTACGGCGAGGGTGGTCGCCAAATCGCCCCACCCCATGACTTCGAGTTCATCGATTAACCGAGGCTCGAATTTTTCGGACTCGGTATAGGAGAGGCGGCAGGTGTCGAGTCCGACGCAGGCGCTCGAATGGAGCCGCAACCTGGAGAAAGGCCTCCCGCGCCGGTTGTTGTATCCGAGACGAGTGAGGTCCGCTTCGAATTCCTCCCGGCGCAAGGCCGGAAGGTCGAGGAACAGGAGGTGCTGACCTGGCGTGGCAACCACGGCGGTTTGATATTTGGCCACGAGCTCACGGACCAGGGTTTTGATGTCGCCGTTTTCGGTACCATCCTTGATCCGGCCGTTCTCGATGAACATGCCGAAAGAAAGATTGGTGTTGTCCGACTGGGCCTGCCATCCGAGGTGAAGCTGCTGCGCGCCGTAATCAAGCCCGGAATCGGGGGGCTGGATTTGAAACCCAAGGCGCTCGGCGACGCGGTCGCGATACCAGGGGATCCCCATTTTTTTGATGACGTATTTGAGGCGCGCCCAGAAGCGGTTTTGCCGGTCTCCCCATTCCTGATGGACGCTGACCATGGCATCGAGCACTGTAAGAAGTTCTCCGGATTTGACAACGCCAAAAGGCTGGGCCAGCACGGCGGTTGTGGGCTTGCCGTTACGTTCACCCTGCCCACCTCCGGCATAGATTTGAAAGGCATCGACACGACCGGCTTTCACAATCGGCGCGACCCCGATGTCGTTGGTGAGAAACTCGGTACAATTGTCGGCGATGACGGCGCCGGTTTCGGGACTGCGATGAACCATCGACAGCCCGATTTTTATTTTCCGATTGAGAAGCTGAGGACCATACCGGAAGGAGTTCTCCGATGCGGCCGGAGGTCCGGACGGAATCTCGAATACTCGCTCGTAAGGGCCCGACGGAAGGCGGAAATGCCCGGAGATTTTCTGTGCCCAATCATTGGCATTGAAAAGATCCGAGCGGCAGGCGAGGGGACAGGCCATGACGTTCCTGGCGTTGTCTCCGCACCCGTTCAGCGTCGTAAGCCCTGAACCCGTGAGCGCCCGGACGATGGGAATGATGCCTTCCTTCTTGACCCAGTGGAACTGAATGTTTTGACGGGTGGTTAGGCGCAGGGAAGGGCGTCCCTCGGGGGGGTGGGTGTACCGATTCGAAAGTTCATCGAGGACGAGCCATTGATCCGGTGAAATGGGCCCGCCGCCGGGGATCGCGATCCGCATCATATAGATCCAATTTTTTTCCGCACCCTTTTGTGCACGGTCAAATTCCAGATAGACGCCGTGGGATTTTGCGAGTTGTTCAGCCTCCCAGGGCAGGTCCGGTTTACCGTCCCTGAGGTCTTCGTGCAGGCAGCCCTCGAAGGCATTTTTTGCGTTCAGCTTATTGAGTTCTTCTTTGCACAGGTTTTCTTTCGGGGTCTTGAATTGGGGTTCGAAGGGGATCTTCATTGTGTAATGGAAACTCCTATTTCGATGAAATCATTTGACAGGGTCCAGATCGCATGCTATTACTATACTAACTTTATAGGAATAGTAAAGTATATTATGAAAATCACAGCAAAGACCCGATACGCTCTTATTTTCATGCTCAATTTGACGGAGCGGTTCGAAAGTGAACAAATGACTTCACTCCATGATATTGTCGGCAAAGAAAAGATACCGCCAAAATTCATGGAGCAGATTGTTGCTGCTTTAAAGTCCAAAGACCTGATTCAGGCGCAGCGCGGCGCGAGAGGCGGCTACCGGCTTGCGAGGCCTCCCGAGCAGATTGATCTTAAGACAATCTGTGAGGCGGTGCAAGGGCCTCTTTGCGCGAAGCTGGAGAGGTATCCTCAGGCGGAATCTTTGGCGCAGAAGGCGGTTGCAGATTTCCTCAGCCAGATGTGGTCAAACATGGATGATTTTTGGAGTTCACAGACTCTGACCGGCCTCGTGAAAGCATCGCAGGAAAAAAACCGGACGGCCATGTTCTATATTTGAAGACACTCGGAGGCAGTTGTGATCGAGAAGAGGCAGCGAAGTATTTTGAAGGCCATGTCCTGGCGGTTGACCGGAACGATGGATACCATTATTGTCTCGTGGATTCTCACCGGGACCTTACGGCTCGCCCTTTCGATCGGGATGGTGGAGGTTTTTACGAAGATGGCGTTATACTACTTTCACGAACGAGCCTGGAACAAGATCAAGTTTGGATTGGAAGAACCGGATTATCAAATCTGATGAGGACGAACTCACCGATGCAAAAACAACAAGTCGAGAGTGATCGGCGGCGATTGGAGCCGTTGAAAGCCGAAGAGGTTTTGCGCGAGGTTTTTAAAATTTTCAACCGGGAGCGGATAGCTCTGGCCTCAAGTCTTGCGGCGGAAGACCAGGTGCTGACGGACATGGTTTTGAAGGCCCGTCCGGGATCACGCATTTTTACTCTGGATACCGGGCGCCTTCCGCAGGAAACGTACCGGGTCATAGAAGCGACGGCGGAACGGTACAGCTTCCGTTATGAAGTCCTTTTTCCGGACACCGGAGCCGTCGAAAAAATGGTTTCTGAAAACGGGCCCAATCTTTTTTACGCCAGCCGGGAAAATAGGCAGCTTTGCTGCCGGGTCCGGAAGGTGGAGCCGCTCAGGCGTCAGCTGGCGGGCCTAGACGCCTGGATTTGCGGCCTGCGAAGGGACCAGGCGGTGACGCGCGCGGAGGTTTCCAAAATCGAATGGGATGAAGCGAACGGCCTTGTGAAAATCAATCCCCTGGCAGACTGGACGGCCGAAGACGTATGGAACTATATTCACGCGCACAATGTTCCCTACAACGCCCTGCATGATCAGGGGTATCCGAGCATCGGATGCGCCCCCTGTACGCGCGCGGTCAAACTCGGGGAGGACGCGCGGGCCGGCCGGTGGTGGTGGGAGCGGCCCGATCAAAAGGAGTGCGGATTACATCGCAGAAAGTGACGCCATGGATGGCTTAACCAAACTTGAATCGCAGAGCATCTACATTTTGAGGGAAGCCTACCGGAGCTTCAAGAGCCTTTGCATGCTCTGGTCGATCGGCAAGGACAGCACGGTCCTGCTGTGGCTTGCGCGCAAGGCCTTCTTCGGCCATGTCCCGATTCCGCTGGTCCATATCGATACGCATTTCAAAATTCCAGAAATGATCCGCTACCGCGACGACCTTGCGATCCGCTGGCACCTGAACATGATTGTGGGCGAGAATACCCGGGCCTTGGCCGCGAAGGAGACTTTCCCCGACGGGAATGTCGACCGGCTCGGGTGCTGCAAGAATCTCAAAAGCGAGGCCTTGCGCCATACCCTTTCAGGGGAATGGACCCGCTACCGCTTGAATCACCGCACACTCAAGTATGAACCCGATGAAAACCGTGAGCCCTATACGGGCGTGATCGTCGGGGTCCGCGCGGACGAGGAGGGGAGCCGCTCGAAGGAACGCTATTTTTCACCCCGCGACAAATACAATGAATGGAGTGTCGGCGACCAGCCGCCCGAATTCTGGAACCAGTTCAAAACCGATTTTGCGCCCGGGACCCACGTACGGATTCATCCGCTGCTGGACTGGACGGAACTGAATATCTGGGAGTACATCGACCGCGAGAAAATTCCGATGACTTCGCTTTATTTCAATCAGGGGAGCGGCAAACGCTACCGCTCGCTCGGCTGCTATCCGTGCACGCTGCCGGTGGATTCCGAGGCGCGCAACCCGGCCGAGATCGTCGAAGAGCTTCGGAGCGGAAAGTTCGCGAACGTCGCCGAGCGCTCGGGCCGCGCACAGGACAAAGAAGACTCGGGCGGCCTCGAGACCCTGCGCCGGGAAGGGTACATGTGACGGCGCCCAAGGGTGTCATTTCGACGACCCCGCGAACATGGGGAGGAGAAATCTAAGATTTTATGTCCAAAGAACAGATGAACATCGTCATCGTCGGGCACGTCGATCACGGCAAAAGCACCGTCATCGGCCGCCTTTTGGCCGATACCGGCTCGCTTCCTCAAGGAAAGCTTGAGCAGGTCAAAGCCGACTGCGCGCGAAACGCCAAGCCCTTCGAATATGCTTTTTTGCTCGATGCCCTCAAGGACGAGCGACGCCAGGGGATTACGATCGATACGGCCCGCTGCTTCTTCAAGACCGCAAAGCGCGACTATATTATCCTGGACGCTCCCGGCCATATTGAATTCCTAAAAAACATGGTGACGGGTGCTTCGCATGCCGAAGCCGCGCTGCTGGTCATTGATGCCAAGGAGGGGATTCAAGAGAATACGAAGCGCCACGGCCTTGTGCTCTCGATGATCGGGATTAAACAGGTGGTGATCCTGGTCAATAAGATGGACCTCGTGGATTATTCTCGGGAAGTGTTTGAAAAACTGGCCGTCGATTATGCGGCCTACCTCGAGGGCCTGGGAGTGCGGCCTGTCCGCTTCATTCCGATTTCTGCTTTTCAGGGCGACAACCTGGTTTCCGGCTCCGGCCGGATGTGCTGGTATGACGGGCCTTCCGTCCTTGCCCAGTTGGATGCCTTCACCAAGCGGGAAGAGCCGGTGAAATTGCCGCTGCGCTTCCCGGTGCAAGATATTTATAAATTCACCGAAGAGGGAGATGCCCGGCGGATCATTGCCGGGACAGTTGAGACCGGTGAAGTTCGGAGCGGTGACGAAGTCGTGTTTTGGCCTTCCGGGAAGAGGGCGCGTATCCACTCCGTCGAGGTTTTCAGTGCCCCGGCTCGTTCCTCGGCGTCTGCCGGAGAGGCCACGGGGTTTACGCTTTCCACGGAGCTTTACCTTCACCCCGGCGAAATGATGACCCTCGCCTCGGAGCCCTCGCCCAAAATGCACTGCCGGTTCCAGGCCAATCTTTTCTGGGTCGGGGCCGCGCCCATGATCAAGGACCGCGTGTACAAACTCAAACTCGGAACGGCGCGCGTTCCCGTGAAGCTGGCCGAAATCGTTCGCGTCCTCGATGCCGACGATCTGAGTTCGACCCACGAAGCCCAGACCGTCAATCGCCATGATGTGGCTGCCTGTGTTCTCGAGACCCTCAAACCGATTGCCTATGATCTGGCTCAGGACATTGAAACGCTCAGCCGTTTTGTGATCGTCGATCATTATGAGATTGCGGGGGGCGGTATTATTCTCCAGGACCTTCCCAGCGCCGATTCTGTTTTGCGCCAGCACATCGAACAAAGGGAACACTGCTGGGAGCGCGGTTGGGTCTTGCCCGCGGACCGGGCCGCGGTTTATAAACACCGGGGCAAATTCATCCTCCTGACGGGCGCTGAAGGGGACACGCGTTGTCAAATGCTTGCCAAGAGCCTCGAGAAGCACCTTTTCTCGAGCGGATGCAAGGCCTATTACTTCGACATCGCTAACCTGCGATCAGGCCTGGATACCGATGTCGCGGCCGAGTCCGATGTTCGGGCCGAGGAAATCCGAAGGCTCGGAGAGCTCGGGCGCGTTCTCACCGATTCCGGCCAAATTTTTATTACGGCGGCGCCCGGCATGGATGCGTACGAGATCGAACAGCTGAAGCTCCTCGTCAAACCCTACGATGCTTTCGTTATCCGCACCGGTAAAAACGAAGAAGACCTGCCGGGCGTCCATCTTGCGCTGGATGCGGACGAGGCTGTTTCGGACGCCGTCGCGAAGGTCTGCCGCCTGCTCAAAGAGGAGGAAATCCTCTTTGAGTATTATCTATGAAGAGAACCGTGACGCTTGCCGGTTTCGGTCCCGGGGATCCGGAGCTTTTAACGCTCAAGGCCGAGAAACTCTTGCGGCGCTCGGACATCATTTTCTATGATGATCTGATCGGTGCCGGATTTCTCAGGCGCTATCGCGCAAAGAAAGTTTATGTGGGGAAACGCGCGGGGAAACCCGGCTTGCCGCAAGCCGCAATCAACGAGCTTTTGTATCAGGCGGCACTCCGGTATCGGTGCGTGGTCCGCCTGAAAGGGGGAGACCCTTTCGTATTCGGCCGAGGGGGCGAGGAAATGGCATTCCTCGAGAAGAGAAAAATCCGGGTCGAAATCATCCCCGGAGTTACTGCCGCGCTTGCCGCGGCCGCCGCGGCAAAATTCCCTCTGACGCAGCGAGGGCTCTCGTCTTCGGTGGCGTTTTGCGTCGGCCACCCCGAGAGTAAGATCCGGGTTCCCGCCGCAGAAACCCTTGTCTATTATATGGCCGGTTCGAATCTCCGCGCCGTTGCCCGTCAATGCCTTGAGGCCGGCTGGCCCGGGAAAACGCCGGCCGCGATTGTCAGCTGTGCGGGCCTGAAAGGGCAAAAAGTCACTTTCGAATCGCTTGACGGACTGGCCCGCAAGACGAAGAGGTGCGCATTACCGCTTGTGTTGGTCATCGGTAAGACGGTTTCGAAGAAGTGCCGCGAAGCGTTGCCGGAAGCGATCCCCTGCGTTCCTTAGGATCGTAAGTCTTTCCCCAGCTGCTCCAGGATCTGACGAAGCAGGATCGCCCGGTCCGTTTCACGGCCGGTTTCCATCTTCAGAGAAGTGGCGCCGGGAAAAATAGTTTCCCCGCCGGCGTTGACATTGAGACCGATACCGATCACGACATAATCCACCCGAGCGCCTGCCGAAGAGGCCTCCGTCAGGATCCCGCAGATTTTTTTTCCGTCAATGAGGACGTCGTTGGGCCGCTTAAAAACGGGCCGAAGGCCGTAATCGTGTTCGAGGACGGCCGCGACGGAGCGGCAGGCGATCTGGGTCAGGATCGGAATTTTCGCGGCTTCGAGCGCAGGGCGAAGCAGGACCGAAAACAGCAAGTTTTTGCCGGAAGGGGATTCCCACTTCCGGCCCGGCTTTCCCCGGCCCTCGGTTTGATAATCCGCCGTGATGACAAGGCCTTCAGGAGCGCCGCGACCGGCTTCGTCGCGAGCGATCGCGTTGGTGGAGGAGATCTCCGGGTAATGGCGGATGTCGAAGTGGATCATACGGTGAAAGTGACAGTCACCAAAGCACGGAAGAGGTTGGTTTACTGATAAAAGCGCGGAATCCGCGTCGGCAGGCGCGTCACGATCTCGTAAGAAATCGTTCCTGCCCACTGGGCGAGCTCTTCGGCCGTGATGACTTCGGAGCCGCTTTTTCCGATCAGGATGACTTCATCGCCGGCTTTGAACGGGTCCTCGCCGAAATCCACGGCGATGTAATCCATCGAAACGCGTCCCGCGACCGGGTAACGTTTCCCGCGGTATAGGACGTGCGCGCGCCCGGAGGCCGTAAAAGGGTACCCTTGACTGTAGCCGATGGGCAGAATGCCGAGCGTCGTGGGTTTTTCGGCGACGAAATCCCTTCCGTATCCCGAGGTATCGCCCGTGTGCAGGGGCTTTTTATGGATGATCCGGCTTTTCAGAGTCAGGACCGGCTCGACGTGGATGCGCTCGCGCGCCGACGCGTCCGGATAAATGCCGTAAAGCAGCAGCCCCGGCCGGAAAAGATTGAGCGCCGGCGACTTGATCTTGAGGCTTGCCGCGCTGTTGGAGGCGTGGCAGTAACGGAAACGGATGCCTTTGCGGTCGAGATATTCGAGAAGCAGAAGAAAATCGTTGAGCTGGGACTCGGTGACGCCGTCCTCTTTTTCGGCGGTCGGAAAATGGGTGAAGATGCCTTCGGCGTCTAGGCCCGGCAGGGCGCTGATTTTTTCGATGACAGGAAGCGCGCTTCTTGCCGGAATGCCCATGCGTCCCATGCCCGTGTCGATCTTGATGTGAACGGGCGTTTTTTGCCCGAGTGAAAAAGAGATCTCGGAAATTTCCTCCGCTTCCTCGAGGCTCGAAACGCACAACGTGATGCCTTCGGTCACGACCGCCGGAAGCTCCGCGCTGAAAACCCGGCCAAAAAGGAAGATCGGCGTCTCGATCCCGTGCTCTCTGAGTTCGACGGCCTCATGGATGGAAGAAACGCCGAGGTAGGCGGCTTCGGCGGCCAGGGCTTGGGCAATTTCCTTGAGGCCGTGGCCGTAAGCGTTGGCTTTGACGACGGCGAAAAGGCCGCCCTGGAGCGGGCCTTGAGCGCGGCGGATCGCCCGGGCATTGGCCAGAAGCCGGCCGAGGCTGATTTCAATCCATGCATTGTTCTGGGACCCTATCCGGGTCTCAACGTAGGTTTGCATGCTCATCTCTCTTTTCTTCGGCTTCCGAGAGGCGAAAGTAAAGGGGCAAAAAATCCATGGTTTTGACGAGTTTTTGAAACCAACGGTCCTTTTTTGACGAATCCCGCTCCGCGAGAAAGGCTTCGATCATGTTCGAGGCCCTCGGATACCACTTTCGCTCGGACGCGAACCGTTCCGGCGGCACGGTCTCGAGCAGTTTTTCGCGGTAACGGCTCACGGCGTTTCCGGCGATGACGGTTTCGGGAGTCAGGAGCGAAACGACTTGCGCGAGCGGCAAAACCTGCACGCCGGTTTCCGCCCGGACGCGCCCGGCCGAGTTCCGGTACGTGCGCGCGTAAATTTTTTGGCGGTACGCATCCAGAAGCACGGCCATTTTTTCTCCCGGCAGACATCGCTGCGCCATGATATCCAAACTCAGACATCCGTAGCAATCCTTTTTTTCGAGCGCGAGCAATCCCGCCAGGGTTGCAAAGCCCACGCGGAGGCCCGTGAACGATCCGGGGCCGCGGTCGATCAGGTAGGTGTCAACGCTGGACACTTTCAGACGCGCTTTTTGGAGGAGACGGTCGACAAACGGCATGAGTTTTTCGGCGTGATTGAGGGAGCCGGAGGCGGCAAGCTCAAGGATTTCTCCCGAACTCTTTTTGACGGCGGCCGAAAGCAGGGAAGAAGACGTGCTGATCGCAAAAATATTCGACATGCGCATATTCTACCGCAGAGAATTGGGGGTCACACCCATTTTTTTGTTATCGATAAAAAAATGGGTGTGACCCCAATACGCTGGTGTTACAATGGCAAAAAAAAGGAGGACGAAGATGGTTTCATTCGAAGATTTTAAGAAGCTGGAGATCCGCGTTGCGGAAATTACCGCAGTCGAACAGCATCCCAATGCCGACCGGCTCTATGTCCTAACGGTACGGATCGGAGAAACCGTGAAAAAAATCGTGGCGGGCATCCGGCTCCACTACGGCCCCGACGAGCTGCTGGGCAAAAGGGTGGTCGTGATCGATAATCTCGAGCCGGCGGTGATCCGCGGGGTGGAATCGCAGGGAATGATTTTGGCCGCTTCCGAGGGGGAACTGCTGACGGTGGTCGTTCCCGAGCGGCCGATTAATTCCGGAGCGGTCGTGCGTTAATCGGGTTAAGCGTTGGGCGCGAAGTAGGCGGCGAGGTTGACCGACGTTTTCCAGTGGATATAAAGAAGGAAGGCGACAAAAATGACCAGGCTGAAAGACCGGATAAATCCCCGCTCGTTCCAGAGCTGTTTCATGAGGAACCCCGTTAAGCCGTAATAGGCCAGGGTCACCGGCATCAGAAAACCGTAGAGGTCCGTTGTGTCGGTCTTGGGCAAGGTCGTGAGATACGAGAGGACAAAGCCTTTCAGCATGTGCGCCAGGTAAATCGAGGGTCCGACGAGCACCACGAACACCTGGTCCTGCCATCTCATCACGTAGCCGGCAAAGGAGACGACCCCGAGGATGATGAAATAACGTATCAGGTGATGGATTCTTTTGAACAGAAATGACATTGCGATCCACATCTTATTATGTGCTCAATCGCTTGTCAAAGAAAAAGGCGTGTGTTACCATGCCCGTCATGTGCGACTTTCGACCTTTCCGAGCTTGGCGCTACAACCTGAAAAAAATCAAGTTTTCCGACGTGATTGCGCCGCCCTATGACGTGATTTCAGCCGAAGCCCAGGACAGGCTTTACGCGCGCTCTCCGCAAAATTGCATCCGTTTGATCCTCAATAAGAAAGAAGCCGGCGACAGCGAAACCCACAACGGGTATCTGCGCGCCCGGCAATTTTTTCAGGAATGGCGCTCGGGCGGTGTGCTGACCCAGGACTCGGCGCCGTGTTTTTCGCTGTACCGGCAGACTTTCTCGGACCCGGCCGACGGGGACGTGAAGACCCGGACTGCGATCCTGGGCAGGATCCGGCTCGAGCCGTTCGAGAAGGGGATCGTGATTGCCCACGAAAAGACGCTTTCCAAACCGAAGGAGGACCGCCGGAAACTTCTGGAGGCGACCCGGACCAACTTTTCTCCGGTCTTCGGCCTTTACGAAGACACGGGCCGCGAAATCCTCGGGAGTTTTGGAGCCGTTCTTGCGGCCAAGCCCGATTATGAGGGCGTGGATGACGACGGCGTCCGCCAGGAAGTCTGGGTGCTCCGGGACTCCGCCACCGTCGCTCGGATCCAAAAGGCCTTTTCAGAAAAAAAGATCTATATTGCCGACGGGCACCACCGCTACCAAACGGCTCTTGACCATTCGCGCCGGGTCCGCGAAGCCGAAGGGGTTTCGTCGGCCGAAGAACTGCCTTCCGATTTTGTCCTGATGGCCCTGGTCGAAATGTCGGATCCGGGCCTTGTTTTGATGTCGACCCACCGCATGATCCTTCCTTTTACGGGTTTTGATTCCGGAAAAGCGGTCTGCGCGCTCGAGCCCTTTTTCCGGACCGAGGCCATGACGAGCGAAAGCATCCTCGCGCGCCTCAAGGAGCCGGACGCTCCGGCGGAGCCCTCCATGGGGCTGCTTTTTTCGGATGGGCGGGGATTCCTTCTTACGCTCCGCGATCTTCGGAAGGCCATGGAAAAAATGGGTCTGGAGAAGCCGGAGTTGTGGTGCGGCCTTGACGTTTCGCTTGTCAGCCATCTGATTCTCGGCAAATTATGGGGCCTTCCCGAATCCGAATGGGAAGGGACCATCCGTTATACCCACAGCGCTTCGGAGGCCGTCCGGAAAGCGGCGAGCGGTGAATTCGCGGCGGTTTTTCTGCTGAAGGATCCTCCGGTACGGATCTTGCGCGATATGGGGGCCATCGGGGAACTTCTTCCTCAGAAAACGACCTACTTTTATCCGAAACTTGCCAGCGGTCTGGTGTTTTATCACCATTGCAAAGGAGATTACGATGGAAATCAACATCCCAAGGGGTAGCGGGAACTCTGCGAACCTGCCGCCGCTGAAATTCGGGCCGTGGACGATTCCCGTGATCGCGATTTTTATCGCGTTCGTGGGCGCCGGGACCGTGTTCTATCAGGTCGGCCCCGACGAGGTCGGCGTCGTGCAGCAACTCGGCAAGTACGTCCGAACGACACAGCCCGGCCTGCATTTCAAACTGCCGTTCAGCCTCGAAACGGTCCGTAACGTCAAGGTTACCTACGTTTATAAGGAAGAATTCGGTTTCCGGTCGGTCAGCCCCGGTGTCCGGACGGTCTATGACAACCGCTCCGGGATTAATCCTTCGATGCGGCGCGGATCCAGCCCGGTTTATTCTCCCACGGGAAGAGGCTCGGATCCCTACCTCGAGGAGTCGCTGATGCTGACGGGCGATCTCAATGTTGCGGTCGTGGAGTGGATCGTGCAGTACACCGTCAAGGATCCTGTGGCTTATGCCTTCCGCATTCGCGACCCGCGCGAGACGATCCGGAACATGTCGGAGGCGGTGATGCGGCTTGTGATCGGCGACCACACGATCAATCAGATCCTGACCGCGGGGCGAGAAGAGATCCAGGCCGAGGCCGAGAAGAAGCTTCAGGAGGTGCTCGACAGCTATGGGGCCGGGGTTGCCGTGCGCCAGGTGATCCTGCAGGATGTGACGCCCCCCAACGAGGTCAAGCCCTCTTTTAATGAAGTCAACGAGGCCCGCCAGGAAAAAGAGAAGGTCATCAATCAGGCCTGGGAAGAATACAACCGGATCATTCCCCGTTCCAAAGGAAGAGCGTCTCAAGCCATCCGTGAGGCTGAGGGGTACGCGCTTGAGCGCGTCAACCGCTCACAGGGCGATGCGGACCGGTTTGTGCTTGCCTGGGAGGCCTACCGGAAGGCTCCGGAGGTCACGCGACGCCGGCTTTACATCGAGGCGATGGAGCGTATCCTTCCCGAGCTTCACGACAAACTGGTACTCGACGAATCGGCCAAAGGGATCCTGCCGCTTCTCAACCTGAATCCTGAGTCCGAGAAAGGGGAGCCGCAGTCATGACACAGAATCAAACCGCCGCCATTATCATCCTTTGCTCGGTCCTGGGCATCGTCGCTTTGAACAGCCTCTACGTGGTCGACCAGACCGAGCAAGTTGTCATCACCCAGTTCGGGGAGCCGGTCGGAAAACCGGTCAAGGCCCCCGGGATGCATTTCAAAACTCCCTTCATTCAGGCCGTCAACAAATTCGACAACCGCATTTTGGAGTGGGACGGCTATCCTTCGGAGATTCCGACGCGCGACAAGAAATTCATCTGGGTGGACGTGACGGGGCGCTGGCGTATTGAAGACCCGCTTCTTTTCCTCAGGACGCTCCACAGCGAAAAAATCGCGCAGTCCCGGATCGACGACATCATGGATGGCATCACCCGGAACCTGATTACGCGCTACAACATCGTAGACGTGGTCCGCAGCACCAATACCATCATGAGCGTGGCCAGTTCGGCCGATGAAATCACTTCCCAGGCCGACGTCGAAAAGATCGAAGTCGGGCGCGACGAAATCACCCGCCAGATTCTCGACAATGCCCGTCAGATTCTCCGGGAATACGGGATCGAGATGATCGATTTGAGGATCAAGCGGATCAATTATATCCAGAGCGTCCAGGAGAAGGTTTTCGAAAGGATGATCTCGGAAAGAAAACGCGCGGCCGAGCAGATGCGTTCCGAAGGACAGGGAATCCGGGCCGAGATCGAGGGGCAAAAGGAAAAGGACCTGAAGAAAATCGAATCCGAGGCGTATCTGGAAACTCAAAAAATCCGCGGAGCGGCCGACGCCAAGGCGACCGCAATCTACGGCGGAGCCTATTCCAAGGATCCCGACTTTTACGCCTTCACCTCGACCATTGAGAAATATCCGGCGACACTGAAGGGCGGCCGCCTGGTCCTGACGACCGACAGCGATTTCGTCAAATATCTCAAAAGGGCGGACGCGAAGTAGCGGTGTTCATGCCCGTTGTCCGGAACCTTGTTTCCGGGAAATCTCCTTTTGAGATTTTTCGGGCTCTCTACGGCCGCGGGCGCAAAGCCTTTTTTTTCGACAGCCACGCTTATCTTCCTCCCAAGCAGATCTATTCCTACATCGGGGTGGATCCGTTTCTCGAAGTGACCGTGCGCGGCACCCGGATCTCGGTGGGACGGGCAGGAAAAGTTCGAACCTATCCTCGGCAGGAAATCTTTTCCGTTTTGCGCAAAATCTTTGCGCGTTATCGACTCTGTCCGAATACGAGACTCCCATTTTTTTGTGGCGGGGCCGTCGGCTTCTGGGCGTACGAAATGGCCCCGGAGTGCGACCGGATCCGGCTTCGCGCGAAGCCGGGCGCTCCAACGCCCGACCTCTTTCTCGGATTTTACCGCGACGTCATCGCGTACGATCATCGCAAACGCCTCTACCGGCTCGTCTCGCTTTATGAGGCGGACGGGCGATTTTCCCGTCGACGGGCTGAGGAAAGGTTGAACTGCCTGGGGCGTGCCTTCAAGGAGCGGCCGGGGGGAGGAGCGGAGGACGCGGCCTCTTTTTCCGTTTGCCGGTTCCGTGCCGAAATGAAAAGGCCCGTCTTCGAAGCCATGGTGCGGCGCGCCAAGGACTATATCGCCGCCGGCGATATTTATCAGGCGAATCTCTCTCAGCGTTTCTCCTTCGATTATTCCGGCAATCCGGCGGTTCTCTACGGGCGTCTGCGCAAGATCAACCCGTCGCCGTTTGCCGCATTCCTCGACACCGGCACCGTGAGGATTATCTCGAGCTCGCCGGAGCGCCTGGTGCGCAAGCGCGGACGCCACGTCGAAACTTGCCCGATTGCCGGGACCCGTCCGAGCGCGAAGGCCGGCGCGCCGGCCGTGCGGATGGCCAAATCCCTCAAGGCCTCCTTAAAGGAAAGGGCCGAGCACGTCATGCTGGTCGACCTCGAGCGCAACGATCTCGGGAGGGTGTGCGACTGGCCCACCGTCCGGGTCCGAGACATGATGGCGGTCGAGAAATATTCGCACGTGATGCATCTCGTGTCCAAAATTACGGGGCGGTTGTCCCGGGCAAAAGACGCTCTGGATCTCGTGCGCGCGATGTTCCCCGGCGGGACGATTACCGGTTGTCCCAAGATCCGCTGCATGGAAATCATCGACGAGCTCGAGCCCGTCGCGCGGGGGATTTACACGGGCTCGCTCGGCTATCTGGGGTTCGACGGAGACATGGACTTGAACATCGTGATTCGGACCCTGGTCCTTTGCCAACACAAAGGCTTCCTGCAGGCGGGAGCCGGAATCGTTTATGATTCGAACCCCCGCCGGGAATACGAAGAAACGCTCCACAAGGCAGAGGCTCTGATCAAGGCTTTGCAAACGAAGCGGGACAGATAGTATGCCGGGAAAGCGGAAGTATGGGATGAGACACGATAAGGAGGTCGAGCTCCACGGTGCAAAAGCGAGACCGACGCACTCGAGTGAAGCCGTGCCTCGGTGGGGCACGGCGAACGTTGGCGAAGCCCATTCTTCCGCTTTCCCGACAACATACACCTATATGGATGGAAAGCCGGCGAGTGCCGGCGTTTTGCTGGATGCGGTCCGTTCTGAAGACAGCGACGTGTTCGATTTCGGATTGTTCGAAACGCTTCGCGTCTACGGAGGCAGGGCCTTTGGCGTCGAGGAGCACCTTGAGCGCCTCCGCGAATCAGCCAAGACCGCCGGCTATCCGCGTGAGCCCGATCTGCCAAAAATTCGTTCCGGTCTGCAAGGCTCTTTGCGGGATTTCCTGGGCAAAAATAAGCAGCGCGATTTGCGCTCGCGCGTTCTTTGCGTGCGAATCACGCTTTGGGGCGACCGCGTTTTTTTCATGATCGGTTCCAGGGAGAGAGCGCAAAAAGTTTTCCAGAGCGGCGTACGGCTTCGGACCTCCCCGGTGCCGAAATCCCATCCGCATGCAGGCGGGTCGCAGCTGAAAACTTCCGACTACGTCAACGGCCTGCTGGCCTTTCTCGAGCCCGTCCGCGCCACAGCGCCGGACGTCTTGATGCTGGACCCGAGCGGCTGCCTCGCGGAGACGACGGCCGGAAATATTTTTCTGGTGAAGCAAAAATGCCTGCTCACGCCGAGCGCGCACGGAATCTTGAATGGAGTGACCCGGCGCTTTGTGATAAAATGCGCCCGACGCCTTGGAGTTCCGGTTTTTGAAACGCCGCTCACGCGGCACGAGGCGTACAACGCTGACGAGGCTTTCCTGACCAACACGTCGTGGGAAATTTTGCCGATCTCCCAGCTCGATGCGCGAACGATCGGCGCGCGGGTTCCCGGTCCTGTGACCCGGAAATTACGCCAAACTTTTCAAACCCTTATCCGTGAGGAAGCAAGTTTATGACGACAAAGCGCAGAGCCCTGATTAGCGTTTCCGACAAGACCGAACTCATGTTTTTTGCCAAGGAGCTGGCGAACCTTGGGATCGAAATCCTGTCCACCGGAGGGACTCTGAAATTCTTGAAAGACGGGGGCGTCTGCGCGACGCCGGTCGACGAGGTGACCGGATTCCCGGAAATCCTGGACGGCCGCGTCAAGACCCTGCATCCCATGATTCACGGGGGGCTTCTCTTCCGCCGCGACAAGAAGTCCCACGTCAAGGAGGCCGCTGCGCACGGGATCCGGCCGATCGATTTCGTCGTCGTCAACTTGTACCCGTTCGAAAAGGTCACGTCGGACTCCAAAGTTCCGTTTGAAACGGCTGTCGAAAATATCGACATCGGCGGCCCTTCCATGCTCCGGTCGGCTGCGAAGAATTTCGAATCGGTCACGGTCGTCTGCGATCCGTCCGATTACGCCCGCGTTCTTGCGGACCTGAAGGCTCACGACGGCCACGTGTCTTTGCCGCTCAGGCGCGAACTCGCCGAGAAAGTTTTTCAGCGGACCGCCGTATATGATCAGGCCATTGCCGACTTTTTTAGGTCCCGGTCGGGCTCGAAGGAAGAAGCCTGGAGCAAGGACAAGCCGCTTCCCGAAAAAGTCCTGATGTCCTATGAAAAGGTGCAGGACCTCCGGTACGGCGAAAACCCGCACCAGCGCGCCGCGTTCTATGTCCCTGCCTGGAAAAAGCAACTGCCGGCTTTTCGCCAGCTGCACGGCAAGGAACTTTCCTTCAACAACTTCCTCGATATCGAAGGCGCCCTCGACGTGATCCGCGAGTTCGAGGAGCCTGCCGCCTGCGTTGTCAAACATTCGAACCCTTGCGGAGTGGCCGAGGGCCGGTGCTTGAGCGACACCCTGTCGAACGCAATCGAATGCGACGCCATGTCGGCCTTCGGCGGCATCCTCGGGATCAACCGGCCGTGCGACGTAAAAACGGCGCAGATGGCGCTCGACAAGCTCCACTTTTTCGAGGTATTTGTGGCGCCCTCGTATGAGCCGGCCGCCCTGCGGCTTCTCAAGGAGCGCAAAAACCTGAGACTCATCGAGACCGGACCGCTCACAGTGCCGGCCTCCGGAGATCTGCGGTTTCTCGCGTCCGGCCTGCTGCTGCAGGACCGCGACCTCCCCGTCCGCTTCGGCTCAGGGCTTCGTCACCAGCTTCAGGTCGTGACCAAGGCTAAACTTTCAGCTTCCGATCTCGACGACCTCCTGTTCGCTTTCAAATGCGTGAAGGTCGTCAAATCGAACGCAATTGTGATCGCGACCGGACGCCAGACCGTCGGCATCGGCGCCGGGCAGATGTCGCGCGTGGATTCCGTCGAGATCGCCTGCCGAAAGGCCGGCTACAGGACCGACGGCGCGACTCTGGCGAGCGACGCGTTTTTTCCGATGCCGGACGCGATCGAAGTCGCGCACGACTATAAGATTCGCGCCATTATCCAGCCCGGAGGGTCGATTCGCGACGCCGAGATCATCGCGGCATGCGACCGCTTCGGAATCGCCATGGCCTTTACCGGCGAACGGCATTTCCGGCATTAAAAAGAAGGCGGGCATGCGCTACGCCGAATCCCTGAACTATCTGAATTCCTTTTTGAACCTCGAAAAGGTCCTCCTGCGTGCAGACAACTACGTGCGGAATCTGGACCGAATGCGGTTCCTCCTTGGACTTTTCGGCGATCCGGAGAAAAGCTTCTCCGCGGTGATCATTGCGGGCACCAAAGGAAAGGGTTCTACCGGTTTTTTCCTCCAATCCGTCTTGAACGCGAGCGGCATTCCGGCGGGCTTCTATTCTTCCCCGCACCTGTCGAGCCCCCTCGAGAGGATCCGGATTGCGGGGCAAACGATCTCCCGCGGCGAGTGGACCCAAGGCCTCCGGGAGATCCGGTCGGTTCTGGCGGCGCGGAAAGTTCCGGAAACGCTCGGACATGTGACCTTTTTTGAGGTGATGACGCTCCTGGCGGCCCTGCAGTTCCGGAAAAAAAAGATGAAGGTCGGAGTATTCGAGGCGGGCCTCGGCGGCCGCTTTGATGCGACACGGGCCATCGGGGCCCGGCTCGTGATTTTGACGCCCGTGGAGCTCGACCACGAACAGGTTTTAGGAAACACGATTGCCAAGATCGCCGCAGAAAAAGCCGCCGTTATTCGCCGGGGAGGCTGGGTGGTCGCGGCTCCCCAAAGACATCCGGAGGCGCTTCGCGTGATCCGGCGGCAGTGCCGCCTCCGTGGGGCACGCCTTTTTCCGTCCGGCGAGATCCGCGGTTTCAAGGTGGGGCTCGCGGGCGATTTTCAGAAGATGAATGCGGGCGCTGCGCTCCAAGCCGCCGGATGTCTGCGAAAGCTTTACGGATTCGAGGTCACGCCGGACGGCCTTGAGCGCGGCCTTGCGGCCGGCGACTGGCCGGGCCGCCTCGAGCGGTTTTCGGGCCCCCCGCCCGTCCTTCTTGACGGCGCCCACAATCCCGCGTCGGCCGAAGTCCTGGCGCGGAACCTGAAAAAAATTTTGCCGCGTCAAAAGAAAAGGATCCTTGTCTTTTCGTCTTCCCGCGACAAGCGCTCCGACCGGATGCTTGCGATTTTGGGGCGTACCTTTTCCGATGTGGTGCTGACCCTCATCCCGACGCCGAGAGCGCAGGACATGGCCCGGCTGCTTGCGGAGGCCCGCGGACATTTCCGGAGGATTTATCCGGTTGCCTCTCCCAGGGAGGCCCTTGCGTTTGCGCGCCGGATAGCAGGGCGGAAGGCCTGGGTCGTCGTCACGGGCTCTTTCTATCTTCTCGGCGCAGTCCGGAACCTTTTGTCACCCGCTTCTTCCCATGAGCCATCCTAAAATCGAAGAGACGATTGCCGCCATCGCGACTCCGGTCGGAGTCGGAGGGATGTCGGTCATCCGCGTCTCGGGCGAACGCGCTTTCGCGGTGGTCGACCGAGTTTTCCGCCCCCAAAAGGGCCGTTTGCTTGAATTTGCAGCCCAGACCCTCCACTTCGGCGAGGTCGTTCGTGAATCCGGCGCTTTGGTGGACCGTGCGATGGTCGGCCTTTTCCGCAGTCCCCAGTCCTATACGGGCGAGGATGTCGTCGAAATCAGCGTCCACGGGGGACTGGTCGTAAGCCGTGCGGTGCTGGACCTTCTCCTGCGGGGCGGGGCCCGCTTAGCCGAGCCGGGGGAATTCACGAAGCGGGCTTTCCTTAACGGGAAGATCGACCTGACGCAGGCCGAGGCGG
>Ga0172379_10000889_pt1 | contig 67234 bp, 77 predicted proteins | sample GrowelOW334metaG_FD_119756 | JGI IMG/M metagenome (GOLD analysis project Ga0172379, IMG submission 119756) | Groundwater microbial communities from an aquifer near a municipal landfill in Southern Ontario, Canada - Groundwater well OW334 metaG | ecosystem: Environmental > Aquatic > Deep... | reverse complement strand
TTTCAACCTATGTTTGCTCCCTGATTTACTTCGTGAGGTTTTTTACGCCTGCGAGCTGCCGAAGTTGTTTAAAGTCGGTATGGCAGGAGATTGAGTCTGCTAACTACATTCACCGACTGGGAGCCATAAAAAAGCTCCCTTACTTCAAGCTGCCTTTATGAATGGATTTTGTAAGCAGCAGCTCGAAAAAAGAGAGCTGTACCATACATAAATGAGCTTACAATTAAAAATGTGTCAAACTAGAAAGGTCTTGTCAATATAGGAAAAGGCCCAGGAAAAATTTTGGAAAAAAAATTGCACACAAACAGTTTCCCATCCGTAGCACAAGTTGGCTCCTTTAGGTATGTTTTCTGTGGCGGGATTGCGACTTTTTAAAGTTTTATAAAATACCTGACATTTTGTGCTTACTATGTTATTTAAAATTAGAATAAAAGTGCCAGTTGTAGAAAATATATAAGAATGATATATTTATTTTGCTTGTGAGTAACACTTCAAAGGAGTAGGTAATTTTTACTTCGCCATTGGGCTTTGTGGATTCGAACCATTGCTATTGCGATGGTAAAAACGAATAAAGGTGAATCAGTATTTTTAACTCCCGAAGAAATAATGGAGTTTAAAGAAATAACAAATGAAGTTAAAGGTGTTTCGCTCACAGATGACGAAGCCTCTGACCAACTCTCTCGTGCTGTAATGCTGTTTGAAGCAATGCAAAGGTTCGAGCCAATCCTGCTGTCAGGTAAAGATATAGTTGACGATTCAAGGCTCAAAAAGGAAAATGGAGGTATAAAATGATTGTCGCTTACATAAGAAAATCTTCAGAGGACAAAAACAAACAGGTACTTTCTTTGGACGACCAAATTCTCCAATGCAAAGAAATAGCTAAGAGATATAATTTCAAAATTGACGAGTTTTTTGTTGAAGCAAAAACTGGATGGAAGGCAGACGCTAGAACAGAGTTTTATAGAATGCTTGAGTTAATAAAATCTGGACAGGTCGACACTGTTGTCTGTTGGAATCTTGACAGAATTGGAAGAAATGGACAGGACAATGGAACAATTAGAGATTTAATAACTCATGGTGAATTAAAAATTATTACCGCAACCACAATATACGACACAAACAATACTCTTCAAACTGGCTTTGAGAATCTAATAAACGAAGAGTTTTCGAATAAACTTAGTAAAGTTGTAAAAGCAAGACTTAAATTAAAAGCTGAACGGGGCGAATATCCTAATCAAGCACCTATTGGTTATCTTAACACACCAAAACGCCTCAAAGGTGTTAGAGTTATTCTCCCCGATACAAAAAGATGGGAACTTTGCCGTAAATGGTGGGAGTTAATGATAACAGGAATATATACGGTTGAAGAATCACTAGGAAAAATTACAGAGATGGGTCTAGTGGGCAAAAACAATAAACCAATTTCAAGAACAAAAGCTTTTAAATTTTTCAGAGATATCTTTTATACAGGAAATTTTGTTTATAGTGGCACTACATATCCAGGCAATCACAAACCAATGATTTCAATGGCAGAGTTTGTAAAAGTTCAACAGTTGCTAGACAGCAAAGGGAAGAAAGGTGCAGATACAATACTTGCCCCAAGAGAGAAAACATTTCAGGGAATGTTGAAGTGCGGAGAGTGTGGTGCCGCTATTACAATGGAGAGAAAAAACAGGTATTACAAAAACGGCACTTCCCAAGAATTCTGGTATTACAGGTGCACCAAAAAGAAAGGACCTTGTTCACAACCATATTTGAATGCAAACCTTTTTGAACCACAACTAAAAAGTTACATCTCTCAATTGGAACTCAATCCCAAATATGCAGAATTGATTAAAAAAGTTCTTAAAAGAAGAAATGCAAACGAGTTTGCCATGGAAAGAAAACAACTTGAGCTTAAAACCAAAAGGCTTTTAGATATCACCAGCAGAAAAAAGAATCTCTATGGAATGAAGATTGACGGACTGTTTTCAGAAGAAGAATACCAGAAACAAAAGAGAGACATACTTATTGAAGAGAAACAACTCAGAGAGTCCTACATAAGGCCACATACAACTTACTGGGAAGGTGTCATTGATAACGCAATAAATTTTGCAACTGCCGTCACCCAGCTTTTTGGATATGGAGATATTTTCACCAGACAAATGGTTTTGCGAATACTTGGCTCGAACCTTTATTTAACAGACAAAAAAGTCAAAATTGAAGCCAAGAAAGCTTTTATCTTTCTGAGAGACGTACAAAACGAGACTTTTAAAGAAAATCTTTGGCTCGAACCTAAGAATGTGCCGATGTTAGGGCAAAAAGTGACTCATTTTGAAAATGAATCCCGTTCTGTGCCGAGGAGAGGAGTCGAACCTCCACGGGGTTTTATCCCCACAGGTTTTTGAGACCTGAGCGTCTGCCATTCCGCCACCTCGGCAAGTAATCTGATGGTATTTTAACATTTCGTAAGGTAAAATAGCCATTATGTCAACAATAAATGCAACAGCATTAAGAGCAGGAACCGCTTTTTTATATGAAGGGAAACCCTTTAAAGTTGTAAAGTACTCTTTAATTAAGATGGGTAGGGGTGGAGCTACTGTAAGAGTTAATTGTATAAATTTGGAAAATGGAGCTAACATCGAACATGCATTTTCTTCTAATCTTTCTTTTGAACAAATTAGTTTAAGTAAGAAAAAATTACAGTATCTTTACAAAGATCCTAATTTTGCATATTTTATGGATTCTTCATCATATGAACAAATTGAAATTCCATTATCGATTATTGGATCTGAACTTTTGTATTTTAAAGAAGGGGAAGATGTTAATATCTTATTTTGGGATGAAAAACCAATGTCTTGTGAACTTCCACCAAAGGTAACTTTGGAAGTAATAGAATGCGATCCAGGGGTTAAGGGAAATTCTGCATCTAATTTTTTGAAATCTGCAAAAATGGAAAATGGGCTGTTAACAAAAGTTCCACTATTCATTAAAGTTGGTGAAAAAATAAGAATAGATACAAGAAGTGGGGATTATGTTGAAAGAGCTAAAGAGTCAAGTTAATATTTAGTTACTTCTGAAAAATCCAAAAAATACAAGCAATAATGGTGATTAGCTGTGTGGTAAATCCTAGAGTAAAATTTGTATCTACTTGAATTGATTTTTGTAATTTGATCCATTTACCTAAAAATATATTTCTGATTCCTAAAAAGAAATATGGACCTTCAATAATATCTGGTAAAACAGAAGCAAAGGAGCAAAGAAGAATGTTTAGAGAAAGTAATGAATTAGGAAGTTTACTATATGCTACAAAAAATCCTAAAATTAAAGAAATGACTACATCGATAGCTACAATAATTGTAGATTTTTTAGTAGGTTTCCCATATTTTTCAGTTTCAGTATTTAAATGTGGGTTCCAATGGGGGATTCTTTCTAAAAGAAAGTGACTAGCAAAAGCTAAAGGAACCGCAATCCATGGATTTGGAATCTTTGTTGCAATTGCAATCCCTAGGGCTACATGTGGTGTTTCAAGCATGTTACTTAATATGATATTATCAACATTATGGTAATAGCAAATATCTTGGGAATTTTAATCTTTTTATTTTTAATTTGGAAGAAGCTTAAAGAAGATTACTCCTATGAAAAAATTTTTAGTTTAGCTACTTTAATTTTAACATGTTTATTAGTGGGTTTTTTAATTTCAAAGAAAATTTTGCCTGAGTTTTGGTTTTTTCTAGAACTTATAGGAGTTGGAATTGGATTTACAATTGGGATTTTAAAGTATAAATTAAAGTTTTTTGAAACTTTTGAGGGGGTTATAATTGGGCTTTTGCCAATCGTTACATTATTTTTCCTTTCTGATTCAATTAAAAATTCCAGTCTTTCATCCTTTTTGGCTTTTTGGCTATCTTTGATTTGTATTTTTTTATTTTTTTTAGTAAACACCTATTATCGAAGTTTTCCTTGGTATAAATCTGGTAGGGTGGGTTTTTCTGGGGTTTTTATAGCGGGATTATTTTTTTTAATCCGTGCATTGATTTCTTTATTTTTCCCAGATGTGATATCCTTATCAGGTAATTTTGAAGGTTTAATTTCAGGTACTTTAGCTTTTATACTTTTCTTGTTATTATTTAATTTATCAAGGAGTGAAAAATGAGTACAAAACAAAATAAAAATATTAAAGATCATCAGGTTCATTTTCCTGCGAATTTATTAAGGCCTGTTTCAGATTTTTTAGTTCTTCAACTTAAAAATTTAAAAATAAATAAAAATAAAATTTCTTCAGAAGATCCTTTTAAGGATAAATCAAGAATTTTGGATAATGCCGCAACAGACACTGAAGCTGAAGAACAATTTGGCCATGCAAGAGTAATAGCTATCAAAGAGGAGTTAAACAAAAAGTCAGACCAAATCAAAAAAGCATTAAAAAGAGTTAAACAGGGTAAGTATGGAATTTGTGAAGATTGTGGAAAAATGATTGATACAGATAGGTTAGGAGCATATCCTGAAGCTACAATGTGCATTGATTGTGAGAAGAAAAGAGAAAAATAAAATATAGATTTACTTCACATGAGAAGGAAAGTAAAGTAAAATACTTCGTAATACATGCTAGAACCAAAAATAATATTTAGTGATTCTAATTTTTTTGTTGTTGAAAAACCTGCTGGTTGGATTTCAAATGAGGCAGGGACAACCACAAATCAACCAGTATTACAGACTTGGATAAAGAAAAATTTTAAGTATCCATTAAATGGAAGTTTAGAGGCAAGAGATGGATTGGTTCATAGACTTGATAAAGAAACATCAGGACTTGTTTTGATTGCCAAGAAAAAAGAGACATTTGAAGCCCTACAGAGTCAATTTAAAGATAGGTTGGTATCAAAAACATACATAGCTTTAGTTCATGGTAAAGTAGATTTTTTAGAGGGGGAAATTACAGAAACTGTTGGAAGATTACCTTGGAGAAAAGATAGATTTGGAATTGTTCCAGGCGGAAGAGAAGCTGAAACTCACTATAAAGTTATTGGATATTATGAAAACAAAATTGATAAATTTACTCTTCTAGAATTAACTCCAAAGACAGGTAGAACACATCAGATTAGAATTCATCTTAAACATATTGGGCATCCAATCGTTGCTGATGATTTCTATGCTGGTAGAAAAACTTCTCGAAATGATAGAAAGTGGTGTTCTAGATTGTTTCTACATGCTGGTGGAATTACATTTTTACACCCCAAAACTGGTGAAAAAATAAGTTTTGAATCTGATCTTCCACTTGATCTTCGTGAAACACTAGAAAAATTAGTAAAATTAGCCTAGTATTAATGTTAGTATGGTTATTTCTTTCACACTTGCTCTTTTTATTGTTTTATCATCGGCTTTAATAGGTGGTTATATTGCCAAAAGATTTAAATTTCAACCAATTATTGGATATATTTTAGGAGGAGTAATAACTGGCGCAATTTTTCCAATTTCAGGTCTTGGAATTGAAAAGTTAGCAGAAATTGGGGGGATTTTACTATTATTTTCGATAGGTTTGGAACTTTCAGTAAATAAATTTAGAAGCATTTTAAAAAAGATCTTAGTGGCTTCAATTACTCAAATAATATTAGTTACGGTATTTTTATTTTTTATTTTAAAAATATTTGGATTTAATAATATTTCCTCGTTTATCTTAGGTTTTGGTTTTTCGCTTTCTTCAACAGCAGTAATTGTTAAAATTCTTTTTGATAGGGGAGAATCAGAAACAATTCATGGAAAATTAATGATTGGTTGGTCATTAGTACAAGACTTGACAGTAATTCCCATGATGGTAATTTTGCCAGTTATGGCTAGTAATCAAGGATCAGAAGTAGTTTTAGGTGGAGTTGCGATATTAAAGGCAATTTTTCTAATTGTTGCATCAATTGTATTAGGTAAACATGTAGTACCTTTTTTTGTTCATAAAATAACGATTTTAAATTCTAGAGAGTTATTAGTATTAACATCAATTGCTCTTGCTGTTGGAACTGCAGTTGGAGTTTCTTTCTTTGGTATTTCAGCACCACTTGGGGCGTTTATCGCTGGTTTTGTAATTTCTGAATCTCAAGAAAATCATGCTATTTTTGCAGAAGTAAGGCCACTAAGAGATCTTTTTGTTGCGCTTTTCTTTGTTACCCTAGGTTTTTTTGTAAGTTTTCCTGTTATTGTTTCTCACCTTGGAGTGATACTTGTTTTAGCAATAATTGTTATTTTACTAAAATTTATTGTAGTTTCTCTAGTTAATTATTTATTAAAGTTTAGCGGTAAAACAATGATTATTTCTGCAATAGGTTTAGCTCAAGTAGGGGAGTTTTCGTTTATTATATTTTCAACTGCAGCAGTATTAAAATTAATTCCTACCGAGACTGCATCAATTGGTATTGCGGTAAGTTTAGTAACTTTAATTTTATCTCCATTTATTTATAAAAAAGCCTTACCTTTATGGAAATTGTTAAGGTCAAAATTTAAAGTATTTTCTTCTCTTGAAAGAAATCCAAAAGAAATAATTGATTTTTCTGATCATATTATAATTTGTGGTTATGGAAGGGTGGGGGGATGGATTGGTAGAGCACTCCAAGATAAAGGAATTAAATTTGTGGTTATTGATTATAATCAGGAAATCGTAAATTCTTGTTTGAAAAAAGGAATAAGTGCAATTTATGGTGATCCTGTTGAAAAAGAAGTTTTACAAATAGCAAATATAACTTCTGCCAAGGCTATTGTAATTGCGATTCCTGATAGACTTTCTCATGAATCTATCATTGCCCATGTTGAAACTTTGGCTCCAAATGTAAAAATTATTTCAAGAGTTCATCTCGATGAAGACTATGAGAAATTTAGATCTTTACGAGTTGATAGAATCGTCCAACCTGAATTTGAGGCAGCCGTTGCAATTACCAGAAACATATTAATTTCGATGGGTAAAGAAAAAGATGAAATTCAAAAATCAATTAAAAGTTTAAGACTATCACATGCGAAGATATAAAAGAATTAAAAATAAAAGGAACAAGGAATTAAAGATAAAAAGTATTAGAGGTTTTATTTGTTTATTTCTAGTTTTATTAATTTTTATTATAGTCTTTGTTCTAATTAAGATTAGTAGTTTAAAAAAATTTATTTATGTAAATAACATTAATAGTAATGCCGAAATAACAATAGTAGATCCTCAAAAATATAAAATTGTTAAAATTTTAATTCCTGAAAATACTCAAATTAATTCCTCAAGAGGTTTTGGTGTGTATAAAATTTCAAGTCTTTGGAAATTAGGAGAAAAAGAAGGTTTAAGTGGAAAATTAGTATCAGAATCTCTTAGAAGAGATTTTTTGGTTCCACTTTATTTATGGAAAGATGAAGACAAAACAAACTTAAATCTTTGGCAGAAAATTAAAATTTGCCTTTTAAGTAAGGGATTTTTAAATTATGATACTATCAATATAAATTTAATAGATAATAGAGTTTTAAAATTAAAAAAACTTTCCGATGGAACAGGTGGTTACATTATTTCTTCGAAAATTCCTGAATCAATTTTGATTAATTTTGTAGAAGACTATATGGCTGAAACGGTTTCTAAAATTGAAATAGAGGATTTAACGGGAAATTCTGAGACTATTGAAAATATCTCAAAAATACTTGGAGTAATGGGAGGAAAAATTACTTCATATTCTAAAGGGTTCGATAAAGATTTTGATTGCGAAGTAATTGGGAAAGATAAAATTCTGGTCGGTGTAGTTTCAAAAACCTTCGATTGTAAGGTAAGTATCGACACTAAACTATCAGTTGATCTCAAAATCAGACTGGGAGGAAGATTCGTCGATAGATTCTGATTTTTCTAATGGAAAAGACATACAATTTTCAAATTCTTTTCCTTTTTTTATTTCTTTAATAAAGACTTTTATATTAGATAAACAAACCGATTTAATAAATACTTTATAGGAGTTCCCCCCCTTAACCAATAAACGAATGCGAGCTGATATATCGTCAGGAAGTCTACCAACATAAGTATCATCCAAAGTAGTTATTGTGGCTCTGTGTGAATGTGTTAATAATTTCACTTCGTCTCCCGAATATAGCTTAGAAATATTTTTAGGTGAGCCTAGGTTAATTAAGTTAGTTAATTTGGTTTTACCAACTTCTTCCAAAAAAACAGAGGCATTTATATTTTGTTCACTTCCTGAATCAACGTTAGTTTTAAATCTTTTATATTTTTCAATTGATTTTTCTGCAATCTTATTTGAAGGCTCAATTTTAAGAACTTTTTTAGATACACTTTTAGCTTTTGTGATTTCGCCTGTCTCCAGATAAGCTCTTGCAAGACGATTTAACGCTTCTGTATCAGATCCATCTTCTTTAATAATTAATTTATTTATTTTAATTGCATCTTTCCATTGACATTTTAAGGCTAAATTAATTGCTTTACGGGTCAGGTTTTCTTCCATATTGTTATTTTTTTAACTTTAATAAGTAATTTTTCCTATTCTATATGAAAAATTTTTCTTTTTAAAGTATAGAGATGGGAAAGAAGTTGTCAATATAGTATAATTGCCTTTATGTCAGGTCATTCCCATTTTGCGACTATAAAGCGACAGAAGGAAACAAAAGATGCAGCCAAAGGAAATCTTTTTGGAAAACTTTCAAAAATCATTTCAATAGCGATAAAATCAGGTGGGGGAGCAAATCCTGACACTAACTTCAAATTAAGAGTAGCTATTGATAAGGCTAAAGAGTTTAATATGCCCAAAGATAATATCGATAGAATTTTAAAATCTGCTGCTGAAAAGATGGACAATATAGAAGAGATAACATATGAAGGATTTGGTCCATGTGGAGTAGGAGTCTTAGTAGAAACTGTAACTGATAATAAAAATAGAACTGCGCAGGAATTTAAAAATATATTTGAAAAATCAGGGGGGAGTATGGCTGGTCCAGGTGCGGTATCTTATAACTTTGAAAACAAAGGATTTTTATTAGTACAAAAAAAAGATGATGTTGAAAATCAAATCCTAACCTTAATTGATATTGGAGTAGAGGATTGCGAAGAAAGAGAAGATGGATTGGAAGTTTTTGTTCACCCCGACCATTTAAAAGAGATCAAGGAAAAAATAGAAGCAGCAGGATTTGTTGTGTTAAGAACAGAACTTAAAATGGAAGCTAAGACTTATTTAGAGGTAACAGATGATGAACAAATTGCAAAAATTACTAATTTTCTTGAAGAGTTAGAAGAACATGATGACGTGCAAAAGGTATATTCCAATTTCTAAAATATGTCTAAACGTTTGCGTTTCCTAATTTCCTCCTTGGTTCTATCTGTCGGATTTATAATTATTCAATTTTTGGAAGGATCACTAAAATTTCCTGCAATTGGAGTTTTAGTTCTATTAACGGGAGCTTTATCTGTTTGGTCTTTTTTTGAAGGTTTAGGAAAAAATATGACTTGGTTTTCATTAATACTCCCAATGATGTTTACTTTAAGTGTAGGTATTTTTTGGTTTTTACTTCCAGCAAGTGTTTATACCCGTATACCAATAGTTATTTTTTATTCGTTAGGTATTTATGTTTTATCGACAACAATGAATATTTACACTGTTTCTTCCCTCAGAACAATTGCACTTCTTCGGGCGGCTCGTGGTGTTGGCTTTGTTTTGACTTTAATCACATCATTTTTAATTTTTGATGCAATCCTTTCAATTAGACAAAATATATTAACTACAGTTCCTTTAGTCTTTTTGTCATCATTTTTATTATTTTTGCAAGGATTTTGGTCAATTAATCTTGAAAAAGAATTTGATAAAGATGTTTTTCAAATGGCAACAATTTCTTCTTTGGTTATGGCAGAACTTTCAGCTCTAATTTATTTCTGGCCTGTGACTGTTGTTGTAGGCTCACTTTTCTTAACTAGTGGGGGATATCTTTTGCTAGGGTTAGGACAAGCAAAACTTGAAGAAAGACTTTTCTCTACAACCATAAGAGAGTATTTAACGATTGGATTAATTGTATTAGTTGGAATGTTTTTTGCTACCCGTTGGGGGGGATAGGGAAGTAGCAAGAAACATCCTATAATTATAGGATATGTTTTCACGAAGCAGGGAAGAGTTTTCACGAAATAAACCCGAATGATATAGTTTGTTGTGGATAACTTATTACGACATAAATCCGAATAGATCTATTTAAATAACTAAATAGGAGAAGTGTGTTATTAGTTATGTACTACATTTAGAATATATTAGATAGATTATCTGCCTCTTTGTAGTATACCTAGCTATATATTACCTCTCCTAGAGGTGCATTAAATTAATAGGTCGTACAATAATACTTTTACGACGTAAATAAAATAAGTATCAGAGTAGAGCTCTTTTAGATATTCTTTCTTATGGATAGATTTTTAATTGTTTTATTTAGATTAATTTTTTTAAAATATCCTCTTCTTTTTACTTAATTAATTAATTTCTTTAACCGAAATAATTCCATATAAAATCTCTTTGCATTTTGCTTAAAAGTGAATTATATATAAATTACTATTTAGACCGAAAATACGGGATTTAAGTTAGATGATTAACTACCCGTCTTTTGTTCTAGACAGGCCTTAAAATCGATTTGGTGAGGTCACATTTATGCTTATATTTTAATAACTATTTATAAAATTTAGTAACTATTTATAAAATATTTTTTTATTTTTTTTTACTATTATTTTTAATATTTTTTAATTGTTTAAATTACAGCATTTTTTTTTAAATATGTTTAGGTTAAATGATAAAAAACATTATTAAATAATTAGAAATTTTTAATTTATTAAGTTTTTAAGACCTTAATATACTATAGGTAAAATCGTAGATTTTAATAAATTTATCTACCCTACTCCCCCATTTTCCTTTTCACTTGTGAAAATTTTACTTTTATATTAATTAATGTATTATTATCATCATGATTAAGGAAAGTGACTGGACAAGATGGGCAAGAGAACATGATGTTGAGCTACATATTACACCTATTCCATTAAAACTAAAAAGAGGATCCAGTGTTGGTGGCGCACATGTTTTTAAAGATAAATTTAATAGAAATTATTTTTTCAAAAATGAATGGACAGAATGGGAAAAGAATTTTGATCCTAATTTAGATCCTTTTATTTCAACCATTCAAGAATACAAAGATATTTACAATAGAAGACCTGATTGGGCTAAAACTTTTTCGGAACAGTATAAAAAGAGAGATTGTAAAGTATTAAAACCTTTTGATAGAACTGGAGAAAATAAACGTTTTTGGGGTTTTGAAGAAGAGATTATTACAAACAACAAAGGAATAGAAAATAGAATTGTAAGATTTTTAGACACTTCTGGTAATTGTCGTCGAGTCGTATCAATTGGCCCGCCCGATGAAGATAGTTTTTGTCATTTTAGGCAGGAAGATTGGATTTCCAAAGGTAAATGGGAAGTTAAAAAAGAGAGTTGGTTTCCGGTTCATGAGCTAAAATTTCCTCAAGATATATTAATGTCGCACAATGTCATTGACACCCCCCTAAAATAAATATACTATTTTTATAGATGGTTTCTGCTCAAGATAAAAACAGTGAAATAGTCACTAAGGTAGATGAATTTCTAGATTATTTATCAATTGAAAAAGGCTCCTCTCCCCTAACCATTCGAAATTATAAACATTATTTAACGCGTTTAGTTGATTTTTTAAAATCTGAAGGAATTAGAACTACACTTAAAGATATAAATCCTGATGTTGTTAGATCTTATAGAATATCTTTAGCTAATAAAGGTTTAGGTAGAAATACTCAAGGCTATCATGCAATTGCATTAAGATCATTTTTAAAGTGGCTTATTAAAAATGATTATCCTGTAATGGCTCCTGATAAAATTGACCTTCCAAAAGTAACTGAGCGGCAAGTAAAATTTTTAAATGGTGAACAAATTGATAGACTTCTAAATGCTCCAACAATGTCTACAATTCAAGGGATTAGAGATAAAGCAATACTTGAGGTTTTGTTTTCAACGGGCTTACGTATTTCAGAATTAGTAAGTTTAAATATTGAAAAAATTGATTTTGATAGACGTGAATTTGGAATTATTGGCAAAGGAGGAAGGGCTAGGGTTGTTTTTCTTTCAACTCGTGCATGTGAATTTTTAAAAAGATATTTAGATGAAAGAAAAGATGGTTTTAAACCTCTTTTTATTCATCATAAAGGTAAAATTGAGATGTCGATAGACGGAGAAAAAATGCGTTTAACCCCCAGATCAATTGAAAGACTTTTGAAAAAGTATGTTAGAAAGATAAAACTTCCTGTCGATGCAACTCCGCATACAATTCGTCATTCGTATGCTACGGATTTATTGGTAGCCGGGGCTGATATTAGATCAGTCCAAGAGATGTTGGGGCATAAAAATATTTCTACAACTCAAATTTATACCCATGTAACCAATAAACAACTTCATGAGATTCATGAAACATTCCACGGAAGGGGCAAATAATGAAAAATAAAACTTGGTTATTTGTAATCCCAGTTTTTTTAATAGGTATTGTTTTAGGATCTTTTGGATATACAAGATTTTTTGCTAATAAAACCAATAATACAAACGAAATTACAATAAACCCAACTCCAGAAATATCACAAGAAGAAAATTTAGATACTAATACTGACAAGGTTGTAAATAAGAATTTAATAAACATTTTACTTTTAGGATCTGGTGGAGGTGGACATTCAGGTGGAAGTTTGTCGGACTCCATAATTTTGGTAAGTGTTGATACTAAAAATAAAAAAGTAGGACTTATTTCTATACCTCGTGATTTTTGGTTTTCGGGTAAAAAAATTAATGAAGATCCATCAATAAAAGATGCGGTAACAGCAATAACTGGTTTTTCAGTTTCAAATTATATATCAGTGGATTTTAATGGTTTTGTAAAAATAGTTGATGGATTAGGTGGAATTGAAGTTGATATTAAAAAGGCATATCTTGATAATTTTTATCCAATAAAGGGATTAGAAAATGAAACCTGTGGAAAAAGTAGCGAAGAAATTACACTTCTTCATCAAAAATACTCAGGATTTGAACTTGAAAAAAATTTCACTTGTAGGTATGAAAAAATTGAATATGGTGTGGGGATAGTTAAAATGAATGGAGAAAGTGCTTTAAAATATGTAAGATCTCGCCATGGTGATAGCGATTTTGGTAGAAGTAGACGTCAGTTTGAGGTATTAATGGCGATTACAAAAAAGGCAAAAGCAGAAGATTTTGATAAATTTTTAACCTTAATAAAAACAGATTTAGAAACATCCAAGATAAAAGAAATAATTTTAAAAATTGGAAATGTCTTAGATTATAAAATATCAACAGTTCAATTAACTGATGGTAATGTATTAGTATCTTCAAAAAGTTCAGGTGGGGCTTATATATTAATACCTAAATTAGGAATAAATAATTATAGTTCTATAAAGGCTTTTATTTTGAATAATATTTAAAAAATATTTATTTAATCTCGTATGAAAGAGAAACTGTAATTGAGATCTCCGTTTCCCCTGGTTTTATATTTGCTGTTACTGGTTCTCCACTGCCGAGTCCTTTGTCCATCATTTCAATTGGCCTTGAATAATCTATTCCAGTAGTTTCAGAAATATTAATAATTTTTCCTAAAGATATTCCAGCAGATGAGGCCAAACCCTTTGCTTTATCTTTAGCTTTTTTGACAGCTTCTTCTCTAGCTTTTTGGGTTAGTTCTTCTTTTGTTTTTTCATTAATCTCAAAAGAAATATTACCAGCTACATTAGCTCCAGCTTGAGTAGAAATAACTAAAACATCATTTATTTTTTCAAAGTTATCTATTTTAACCTCATATGTAGTTGAAACTCTATAACCTGATATTTTAAATGGAGTTACATCATAACTATATTCTGGGTAAACATTATAGTTTATGGTCTTAATATCTTTTTCATCTATCCCTAGTTTTTTAAGTTCATCTGTTAATTTTTTAGATTTGGAATTTACAGAATTTTGAACAATTTTTAAAGAGGAACCTTGCTCTTCAATTCCAAGAGAAACTTTAGCTATATCAGGAATAACTGCAACTTTTCCTGTTTCAGAAACAATCAAGGGTTCACCCTTGGTTTGTGTTAAAACAGAAATTGGTAGAGATGGACCCCATTTTGAATATACAAAGAGAAGTATAAAGAATATTAGTAACGATCCTGCAAAATTAACTGTTTTTTCTTTTACCATAATTTAATTTAACACTTTTAAAATAAATTTTATACCTCTTCCTCTTCATCTCCTGTTTTTTCAAGGACTGTGGCTGCTGCAATTAAATCACCTTTATTGGCAAATCTCATAATAATAACTCCTTGAGTAGCTCTTCCTAGTTGTGGAATGTTTTTAACAGGAAGTTTTATAACCTGGCCTTTTTTAGAAGTTATTACTAATTGGTCTGATTTTTCTGTAACCATAACAGCACAGGCTAACTCCCCTGTTTTAGCTGAAACTACACAAGCCTTAACCCCCTTACCTGCCCTTTTTTGAATTGGAAATAGATCAAATCTGGTTCTTTTACCCAATCCATGAATTGAAAGAGTTAATACATCTCTAAATATTTTCTTTCTTTTATCCTTAATTACTTCCAATTTATCAGGAAAAACTTCCATTCCAATTACACAATCATCTTTATCAATTCTTACTCCTGTTACACCTGTAGTAGCTCTACCCATTGGCCTAACATTTCCTTCAGGAAATCTAATCGACATACCCTTCTTTGTAAGAAGCATTACATGGTCGCTTCCAAAAGTTAAATGTGCCGAAACTAAGGTATCAGTTCCTTGGAGTTTAATTGCAATTAAACCAGATGCTCTCAAATTTTCAAATTCTTTTAATTCAGTTTTTTTAATTATTCCAGCGCTAGTTGCCATGATAAGATTTTTAGCATTTAATTCTTTACTCATTGGAAGTATTGATTTTATTTCTTCACCTTGTTCAAGATTTAAAAAATTAACTAGTGCTTGACCCTTTGCTTGCCTCGAGCTTTCTGGAATTTCAAATGCTTTTGTGCCAAAAACACGACCTTTGTTGGTAAAAAATAAAACTGTATCGTGAGTTGAAGCGGTTACTAAATGATCAATCTCATCCTCTTCTTTAGTGGTCATTCCAATAACGCCTTTTCCACCCCTTCTTTGTGCTTTGTAGGTATTTCTAGGAACCCTTTTAATGTATCCTGTCTTGGTTACTGTTACTAAAACATCTTCTTTTGCAACTAAATCTTCTTCAGAGAACTCCCCAATCTTACTTTTATATATTTTTGTTTTTCGAGTATCTCCGAATTTTTGTTTTAACTCAGTTAATTCTTTATCAATTATTATTAAAATTCTTGCAGGGTCTTTTAATATTGCAATCAACCCATCAATTAATTTTTTAATTTCTTCATATTCTTTTTCAATCTTGTCTCTCTCTAATGCTGCAAGACGTCTTAATTGCATATCAAGAATGGCTGTAGCTTGAATTTCACTAAGTTTAAATTTTTTAACCAAATTTTCTTTTGCATCTTCTTGAGTCTTACTTTCTCTAATTGTTTTAATTACTGCATCCAAATTATCTAAGGCAATTTTTAAGCCTTCCAAAATATGGGCTCTCTTTTTGGCTTCAGTAAGTTCAAAAATTGTTCTTCTAACAACTACTTTTTGTCTGTGTTTAATATATTCAACTAAAATTTGTTTTAGATTTAAGGTATGAGGAGTCCCATCTACAAGTGCAACGAAATTAGCAGGAAAAGTTGTTTGAAGTTTAGTATGTTTAAAAATATTATTTAAAACTGATTTTGGTTTTGCATCTCTTTTAAGGTCAATTGCAACTCTCATTCCATCTTTGTCTGATTCATCTCTTAGATCGGCTATTCCTACCAATTTTTTATCCTTAACAAGTTCAGCAATTTTGGCGACCATCTCAGCTTTATTAACTTGGTACGGAATTTCTGAAATAATAATTTGAGACCTTCCATTGCTTCCGTCCACTATTTCTGCAATTCCTCTTACTACAATTCTTCCTCGACCTGTTGCATAGACTTCTTTTAAAGATAATGAATCATAGATCGCACCACCCGTAGGAAAATCAGGACCTGGTAAAATTTCTGTAATTTCATCAATTGTCGAATCTGTTTCAAAAGAAATTGTTGCTGGATTTACTTCCTCCTGCGTAAATGATTTTTCAGCTCCAGATGCGATTAAATTAATTTTCTTTATTACAAAGTCAGTTTCTTTTTCTCTATTTTCTTGAGATTCAACAACCACTCTACCTTTTTTAATCATAGAAAGAACTGCATCAATAACTTCAGTTAAATTATGTGGTGGAATCTTTGTAGCCATTCCAACTGCAATTCCTTCAGATCCCATTAAAAGTAAATTAGGAAGAAGAGCTGGCATAAAAACTGGTTCTTTTAATGTGGCATCAAAGTTATCTATAAAATCTACAGTATCCTTTTCAATATCAGCTAATAGGTATTCTGAAATGGCTGATAGTTTTACTTCTGTATAACGCATTGCTGCTGCGGAATCTCCATCAACTGACCCAAAATTTCCTTGTCCTCTTACTAATGGATACCTCATTGAGAAATCCTGGGCTAAACGAACCATTGTGTCATAAACTGCAGTATCTCCATGAGGATGATATTTACCTAAAACTTCTCCAACGACCTTAGCTGATTTTGAAAAACTTCCAGAATGTTTTAATCCCATTTGAGCCATGGCATAAAGAATTCTTCGATGAACTGGTTTTAATCCATCCTTAACATCGGGTAGGGCTCTGGCAACAATAACACTCATTGCATAATCAACATAAGACTTGGAAAGTTCAGAAGTTATTTCAGCATTTAGTATTTTTCCTATATCCATAAATTCAAATTTTTTCTAATAAATAACAAATAATTTTTATCTCTAAGACAAAAATTAGGCTCTTTTGAGCCTTATTCATTCTACATTCAAAAGTAGTAAGAATCAATAAGTATAAGTAAAAAATACTAATAAAAAATTTGCATATTATTAGTTATTCGATTATGATGTTATTAATGTCAGGCTTTTTTATAAATATCGAAAAAGAGACAAAAGAAAATAGCTTCTTTAGAAAAGTTTTATTTACAGCCAATAAAAGCCAACTTGTTGTTATGGCTTTAAAACCTTCTGAAGAAATAGGATTTGAAATACATCCTGAAAATGATCAATTTTTCAGGTTTGAAGAAGGTAGTGGTAAAGTAATTGTTGGAACAGATGAATTTATAGTTGGTCCTACTGATGTTGTTATTGTACCTTCTGGAGAAAACCACAATGTTATCAATACCTCAACACTTAAATATCTAAAACTTTATACTATTTACTCCCCTGCTCATCACCCAGATGGGACAATCCACAAAACCAAAGAAGAAGCACTTCAAGCTGAGTAATAAGTTGTTATTAAAATAATGTTTTTTTAATTTATTGCAAAAATTATTTTATTGCTAAGGAAACCGCTTTAACAACATTTTTATCAAATGGACTTGGAATTATATTTGTAGCAGTTGGATTCTTAACTAAATTTGAAAGATTGATAGCTGCTTTAATTAACATTTTGTTGGTAATTTTTTTAACTTTATTTTTTAAGGCTCCTCTAAAAATTCCAGGGAATGCCAAAACGTTATTTATTTGGTTATCATAATCACTTCTTCCTGTTGCAATAACCTTTGCTCCTCCTAATTTTGCTTCCTCAGGCATTATTTCAGGGGTAGGATTTGCCATTGCAAAAATAATTGCGTCTTTATTCATATTTGAAACACAATTCTTTGTTATTAAATTTCCCTTACTAACTCCAATAAAAACATCTTTTCCTTTTATTATTTTGTGGATATCACCAGTTTCTTTCTTAAGATTAGTAAATTTAGCAATTCTTTGTTTTTCATTATTTAATGTCTTATTGTTACAACAAATTGCACCCTTTGAATCACAAACTACAATATTTATAAATCCATACTGAATTAGTAGGTCACAAACTGCGGTTCCTGCAGCACCTGCTCCATTAATAACTATTTTTGCACTCTTATCTTTTTTAACCACTTTTAATGCATTTATTAAAGCTGCTAGTACTACTACTGCTGTACCATGTTGATCGTCATGCATTACAGGAATATCAAGTTCTTTTACTAATCTTCTTTCTATCTCAAAACACCTAGGAGCCTCAATATCTTCTAAATTTATTCCACCAAAAACAGGGGCTATGTTTTTTACAATATTAATTATTTCTTCGCTATTTTGGGTATTAAGGCAAATTGGAAATGCGTCAACATCAGCAAATTTTTTAAAAAGAAGAGCTTTACCTTCCATTACTGGAATTGCTCCATATGCTCCAATATTACCTAACCCTAATACTGCTGAACCGTCAGAAATTACTGCAACAGTATTTGATTTTAAAGAAAGTTCTTGTGCTTTTTCAGGATTTTTAGAAAGTTCAAGTGATACTCCTGCAACTCCAGGGGTATAGGCTAAAGATAGATCAAGTTTATTATTTAGTGGGGTTTTAATTAAAGTTCCAATTTTTCCTCCGTATTTTTTATGCAACTTTATTGAAGTTTTATATATATCAGATTTCATTTTGACTTAAGTATTTTAATGTATAATCATAAAACAAACAATATGATTAGTAAGGTAATTACTGAAGTTATCTTTGATTTGGAAACCCAAAAGTTTTTTGACGAGATAGGAACTTTTGACCCAGCAAAATTGGGGGTTTCGGTTCTATCTTTATACAGAAGAACAGTTGATTATTTAAACAATGAAATTGAAGGAGAAATGGTTTCTTTTTGGGAAGATGATTTAAAAAAAACTTGGGATATTTTTAAAAAGGCTGATAGAATAATTGGCTTTAACTCTAAGAGATTTGATGTTCCAGCTTTGAAACCATATCTTCCAAGAGAGCTTGCTAAATTACCCCATTTTGATATTTTAGAACACGTAAAAGAAGTTAATGGTAGAAGGGTTTCTTTAAATTCTATTGCAGGTCAGACTTTGGGAAAAGGCAAAATTGATGATCCGAAAAATGCAATCACCTATTGGGCAAAACATGATGAGAAAAGTTTAGCAAAATTAAAAAAATATTGTGAGGAAGATGTAGTCTTAACTCGCGATATTTACGATTTTGGATTAAAAAATAAAAAGTTAATTTTTAAAGATTACTGGAACACAATTCGTTCAATTGAAGTGGATTTTTCATACCCAATAATAATAGAAAAAATAAAAGAAGATCAAGGGAGTTTATTTTAGAGTCGATTCTTTAACCTCTTTTTCTGCAGAAGATGCGTCTTTAAATTCACCAGTTTTTACCCACTTATTAGGTTCAATGTTTTTATAATTATCAAAAAAATCTTTGATCATTGCTAATGTATGTTTATGAATATCGGCAATTTTAGTATATGAACCGTAAATTGGATCAACTTTTAACAAAGGTGTTGCAATTATTTTAGTATCAATTCCGCCTTCATCCTCCATTTCAAGCATTCCAATTACCTGACATTTGATAGAAACACCAGCTATCAATGGTTGTGATGTTAAAACTATTACATCAAGAGGATCACCATCTTTTCCTTTAGATTCTTTTATAAACCCATAATTAAATGGAAAATAATTAGCTCCATGTAAAATTCTATCTGCTACCAGTCCTCCCGATTCTTCATCGATTTCATATTTGATGTGGCTTCCATAAGGGATTTCGATAAATACTTTAATATCCATATTTTTAATAATTATATATTAAACATCTAATGTTGCAAGTTTAGCATGTGTTTGAATAAATTTCTTTCTTGGTGGAACTTCTTCACCCATTAGCATTTCAAACATTTTTCCGGCTTCTTCGTTGCTATCAACTGTTACTTGTTTTAATGTTCTAGTTTTAGGATCCATTGTTGTTTCCCAAAGTTGTGTTGGATTCATTTCTCCGAGACCTTTGTAACGGGAAATTGTATATTTTTTATCTTTTACAACTTCTTTCATGAATTTATCTTTTTCCTCATCATTAAAAGCATATGTAGATTCTTTTCCAATTGCGATCTTGTAAAGTGGAGGAAGAGCGATGTAAAGATATCCCCTACTAATTATTTCTGGCATATGTCTATAAAAAAATGTTAATAAAAGTGTTTTAATATGTTCTCCATCAACATCAGCATCTGTCATTATAATTACTCTATGATACCTTACCTTATCATAATTTAAACTCTCTCCGATTCCAGCACCTAAAGCAATTATTAAGTCTTTAATTTCTTCAAATTTAACAATTTTATCCAGATGTGCCCTTTCAGTATTTAAAATTTTCCCCCCTAGTGGCAAGATTGCTTGGAATTTTCGGTCTCTTCCTTGTTTCGCCGACCCTCCAGCCGAATCTCCCTCAACAATATATAATTCAGAAATTTCAGCATCTCTACTTTGACAGTCTGCAAGTTTTCCAGGAAGAGAGGCTCCGTCTAGGGCACCTTTTCTTAAGACTGCGTCTTTAGCTGCTCTTGCTGCAAGTCTTGCTTTAGCAGCCAGTGTTACTTTTTCGATAATTTTTCTTGCATCTTGTGGGTGTTCTTCGAAGTAAGTATCTAATCCTTCTTTAACGCAGGAGGCTACAAATCCTTGTACTTCGGGGTTATTAAGTTTTGCCTTTGTCTGAGACTCAAATTGCAAAGCTTCAGAAGGCATTTTAATATAAACTACAGCCGTCAATCCTTCTTTTAAGTCATCTCCTGTTAAAATCATCTCGTCTTTTCCATTTGATTGTTTTTTTACATAATCTGTAATTGAACGAGTTAAGGCAGTTCTAAAACCGGTGACATGAGTTCCACCATCTGTTGTGTAAATTCCATTTACAAATCCTTTTACGTTTTCGTTAAATCCGTCTGTATATTGGATAGCTACTTCACTGTTTATATTTCCATCATCTTTACTCATATAAATTGCATCAGATAAAGTATTTTTACCTCTATTTGAGTGGGTTACCAAAGATTTGATTCCGCCTTCAAAATAATAACTTGCCTCTTCGCCATCTCTATAATCTTTAAAACTGAATCCAAGTTTAGCAACTAGATAAGCCCTGTCGCGGAGAAGATTTTTAATTTTATTTTTTTCAAATTCAATATCTCCAAAAATTGATTTGTCAGGAATAAAGGTAGTTATGGTTCCACTTTTTAAATCTTTTAATTTTAATCCCCATTCTGTGATTTGTTTTGGTGATGCTTCCCCTACTTGTTTGTTTGGTACACCTTTTTTATATTCTTGGTAATAAACTTTTCCATCTCTTAAAACTACAACCCTAAAATAAGAAGATAATGCATTAACAACAGACGCTCCCACTCCATGAAGTCCTCCAGAAACTTTATAGGCTCCTCCTCCAAATTTACCTCCAGCATGAAGTTTAGTCATGGTAAGTTCAAGTGCAGAAACCCCACTTTTGTGTTTATCTACAGGAATTCCTCTACCATTATCCTTAATGGTTGCAGATCCATCTTTTGCAATTTCTACCCAAACATTTGTAGCAGTTCCGGCAAAACTTTCATCAACTGAGTTATCAACAATTTCTCTCAAACACTCATGAAGTCCTCTTGAATCCGTGGAACCAATATACATTCCAGGTCTTTTTCTAACAGGTTCCAATCCTTCTAATACTTGAATTTGTTCTGCGTTGTAATCCTGTGTTTTAGCCATATTTTTTTATTTTTGTCTAATCTAATTATACCAAAAAATAGTCCATAAAAGACTACGAGAATGAGGTTATCAATAAATTGGTTAACTGTAAAGAGACATTACCATTAGCTTTTAAGTTTTTTAAGGTTTCAAGATAATTTTCTAAATTTTTAAAATCATTTCTTTTGTGTTTATTTAGAATTAAATTTTCTATTAAAAGTATTGCCTCTTCCCTATCTTTAATTTTTTCCATAAATTGAAATTTGTTATCAATCCCCATTTTTAAGAATTCTTCCAATTTTAAGTTAATATCACTAAGATCGTCATCGTTACTTTTAATTTTATTTTCTCCAATGTTCTTAATAATTTGACAACGAGAAATTATAGTTGGCAGTACACCATCAAGGGATTTAGCTGTTAAAACATAAACTAAATTTTTATTAGGTTCTTCTAAGTTTTTAAGGAAAGAATTAAGTGTTTCAATGGTTGCAGTATCAATATTTTCTATTACTATTGCAGTTTTTTCAGAGAAGGAATATTTGGTTATTTTTTTTAAATTTCGACAATCATCTATCTTTTGTAAGGTGAAATATAAAATCTTTGCACCTTTATTATTTGCAAATTCTTCTACATCTCTTTTACTACCCTTTAAAATTAAAAACGCGTGCATTTATTTCCAGTTTACCATATAATAAATTTATGCCCACAACTGCCAAGGTAGGTCCAGCCAGTCAAACACCAACAGGAAATAATCTTTCGGATATATTAGTTTCTATGGGCGTGTTAAAACAGGATAGAGCCACTCAAGTTAAAATGGCTGAGGTACAATATGGAACACCCCAGGAGGAGATATTAAAAGAACAAAATATAGTATCAAACGAAAATTTAGTTAAAGCAAAAGCTATTCTTTATAACATTCCTTATTTAGACCTTAACTCTGCTCCATCATCTCCTGAGGCCATGGCTGTTTTACCACAAGAAGTATCTAGCAAATTTAATGTTTTTCCGATTTCAGTTGATAAAACAAATAAAACACTTACTCTTGCTATGGCCGATCCACTTGATTTAACGGCTATTGAATTTGTTGAGAGAAAAACAAATTTAAGAGTTAAACCAGTGGCTGTAGAGGGCGACAAATTATCTGAAGTAATAATGACTCGTTATTCTTCGTCTCTTTCTCAGGAGGTAACACAAGCCATGAAAGATGTGGCTCCAGATAAAAAATCTACTCCTGATGAAAATTTTAAAATAGGATTTATCAGAGAAGAAAAAATATCAGAAATTGTGTCTCATATTTTGGAGTTTGCAGTCAAGTCAAGGTCATCTGATATTCATATTGAACCACAAGAAAAATCAACTAGAGTTCGCTATAGAATTGATGGAATTTTACAAGAAAAATTAACAATTCCTAAAGAATTGCATGATTCATTGATATCTAGAATAAAAATCCTTTCAGGAATGAAAATTGATGAAAAAAGAATTCCTCAGGATGGAAGGTTTAATTTTAAAGCTAATGATGAAGATACAGACCTTCGCGTATCTTCTCTTCCAACATCCTGGGGAGAGAAAATTGTTATGAGGTTACTTAAAAAAACTGGTGGTGTTCCAGACTTACCAGAACTTGGTTTAAGAGGAAAAGCTCTAAAGAATTTGTTGGATGCAATTTTAAGACCACATGGAATAATTGTAATTTGTGGACCAACAGGGTCAGGTAAAACTACTACTCTCTATGCAATCATTGCAAAAGTTAATACACCAAAAGTAAATATAGTAACCTTGGAAGACCCTATTGAATATAAAATGTTGGGAGTAAATCAAGTACAGATTAATCCTGCAGTTGGACTTACTTTTGCATCTGGTCTTAAATCATTTTTAAGACAAGATCCTAATATTATTCTTGTAGGAGAAATTAGAGATCAAGAAACCGCAGATCTTGCAATTCAAGCTTCATTAACTGGACACTTAGTTTTTAGTACACTTCATACTAATGATGCGGCGGGTGCATTACCAAGACTTCTTGATATGGGAGCAGAACCTTATCTCTTGGCTTCTTCAATGACTGCAATTGTTGCTCAAAGAGTTGGAAGAAAAATTCATGACGCCTGTAAGGAGACTTATTCACCTGATCCTAAAATTATTGAGGATATGAAGCTTGTTTTAGGTCCACTATTTCCTGTAAATAAAGAAATTAAATTATATAGAGGTAAGGGTTGCCAAGAATGTGGTAATACAGGTTATTATGGAAGAATAGGTATTTTTGAAGTTATTCCCGTTAGTGATTCGATAAGTAAATTGATTTTAGAAAGATCTCCTGCATCAACAATTGAAAAAAAAGCTAAAGAGGAAGGTATGATAACATTAAAACAGGACGGATATTTGAAAGTTTTAGAAGGAATAACCTCTATAGAAGAGGTTTTAAGAGTTGCACAAGAATAATAATTTTTACTTGTTTAATTAATTTTACTATTATTAATTAAGTATTAATTTTTGAAAAATAAATATTAAAAAAAATTTATGACAATTGATATAAATAACTTATTACAACAAACAGTAGATCTTAAAGCATCTGATTTACATTTAGTAGCAGGAGTTCCTCCTACTTTAAGAATTGATGGAGAACTTAAATCTGTTCCCTCTTCTGGTATTTTGACTCCTCAAATAATTTCTGATGGTTTGAAACTAATCTTAACAAGTGAACAATTCGAAAGACTTTCAATTAATAAAGAAATTGATTTTTCATTAACTTTTTCAGATAAGGCTCGTTTTAGAGTTAATACCTATACTCAAAAAGGATCGTTTGCTGCTGCATTTAGAAGAATTCCATTAGAAATTCCTGATATTGATAGTTTGGGCTTACCTAAAATAGTTCATAGTTTTACGAACTTAAGGCAAGGTTTAATTTTGGTAACTGGACCTACTGGACATGGAAAATCAACAACCTTGGCGGCAACTATTAATGAAATAAATCAAAATAGATCTTGTCATATTGTGACAATTGAAGACCCTGTAGAGTTTGTCTTCCCACCAATTAAATCAATAATCTCTCAAAGAGAAATGAGATCAGATACTCATTCATGGCAAGTTGCTTTAAGAAGTGTTTTAAGAGAAGATCCTGATGTTGTCTTAATTGGAGAAATGAGAGATTTTGAAACAATTTCTTCAGCTATGACAATTGCTGAAACCGGTCATCTTGTTTTTGCAACACTTCATACAAATTCAGCTGCGCAAACAGTAGATAGAATTGTAGATGTTTTTCCAGAAGATCAACAAAATCAAATTAGACTTCAATTGTCATCAATCTTAGAAGCGGTATTTTCTCAAAGATTAATTTCAGGACTGGCAGGAGGTCGAGTTGTTGCTCATGAAATAATGCTTGGAACAACTGCTATAAAAACAGCAATAAGAGAGGGTAAAACTCATCAAATTGACTCAATTATTCAAACATCTCAAGAAGTTGGAATGGCAACTTTAGAGCATTCACTAGCTTCTCTGGTAAAGACCGGAAAGATTTCCATAGAAACTGCAGAAATGTGGTCAGTCAGACCTGAAGAGTTAAATAGACTTGTTAAGGGTTCTATATGAAAAGATTTACTTTCAAAGCTAAAGATAAAAATGGAAGATTAGTAACTGGTGAAGTTGAAGCAACAAGTGAAAGCCATGCAGCTAAACTTGTAAGAAGTAAAGGACTTTTAGTTCTTTCGATAAAACAATCTTTTGAAAGTCCATTTGCATTTATTAGAAAATTTAAAGATAGAATAACTTCATCCGATGTAGCAACATTTACAAGGCAGTTTGCAACAATGGTTGCAGCAGGTCTTCCTATTACAGAATCATTACTTATTTTAAAATCCCAATCTAAAGGATCTATGGGAAAAGTAGTTTCTCAAATTTTAGCTGATGTAGAAGGTGGTGAATCAATGTCCAAAGCTTTTATGAAGCATCCTACTGTCTTTAGTCCTACATATATTGCACTTGTTAAATCTGGAGAAATTGGAGGTGTATTAGACACAGTTTTAGTTAGGCTTGCAGATGACTTGGAAAAACAACAAGAATTTAAAGGAAAAGTTAAAGGGGCTTTAATTTATCCTGAAATTATTGTTACTGGAATGGTTATTGTAGCTGTTATTATGATGATTTTTGTTGTTCCAAAATTGACTTCACTTTACTCTGAATTTAATGCAGAACTCCCAATGCCTACAAGGATTTTAATGGGTATTTCTGATGCTGTTATTAAGTTTTGGCCGATAACATTAGGATTATTAATTTTTGGGGTTTATGCCTTTAAAGCATATGGAAAAACTATTGAAGGCAGGAGAAAATTAGATAGTTTAATTTTTAAAATTCCTATTGTTGGAGAATTACAAAAACAAGTACTTTTGGCTGAGTTAACTAGAACACTATCGCTAATGGTAGGCTCTGGTGTGTCAATTTTAGAGGGGTTAAATATCACATCTGGAGTTGTGGGTAACAGTATCATGGCAGATGCCTTAAAAGACACTTCAAAACAGGTTGAAAAAGGATTCCCTATCTCCTATTCCTTTGCAAAACATCCTGATGTTTTTCCTTTTATTCTTTCACAAATGATTGCTGTTGGAGAAGAAACGGGAAAAATGGAAGAGGTATTGTCTAAGGTAAGTCGTGTTTTTGAAGTTGAATCGGATCAAAAAGTTAAAGCATTAACTGCAGCGGTTGAACCTATTATTATGGTTATACTAGGACTTGGGGTTGGATTTTTAGTTATCGCAATAATATTGCCAATTTATAACTTGACAAGTCAGTTCTAAAAAGATGATACTTAAATTAGATAAAGATAAGGGGGTGATTATAATATGAAAAAAGGTTTTACATTAGTTGAACTCTTGATTGTTATTGGACTTCTTGGAGCAATTGCCTTAATTGTTATTTCTGCAATTAATCCTATCGAACAAGCCAATCGTGCAAGAGATACTAGGTTTAAAGCTGATGGTGGACAACTTATTTCAGCAATTGATAGATACTTTGTTGGGGCAAGTGCATTCCCTTGGATGACAGTAGATCCTACAATTGAAACAGACGACGCATATGATTTCGTTACTGCAACCACTCAAGGAGTTGGACTTTGTGGCGCAACTTGTGCTGATGACGGTTTACTTATAACTACCAACGAGTTAAAGACTGAATTTAGAAACAGAGATTTTCTTGATGCTGGTACAACAGCCTCAGAACAAATTTTAGTAGGAAAAGCTCTTGGTTCATCAACATCTGTTTATGCATGTTTTGTTCCTTTATCAAAGTCAGTTAGAGAAAAAGCTTGTGCTGATGGGAAAGTATATACAATAGCTACAAGTATAAGGACAGCAATAGCTGCAGGTGATGCTAGTTGTGCTGCCGATAGTGCAACTTGGGTTTCTGGACCACAATATGTTTGTATACCTGAATAAATGCAAGATATGTGGATTTTAATCCCGCTTGCATTATTTGGGTTGGTGGTAGGGTCCTTTATAGGAGCAGTTAGTTATAGATTGCCTAAGAATTTGGGATTTATAAAAGGCAGGTCTTTTTGTGATACTTGTAAGAAAGATTTGCACTGGTTCGACAATATACCTGCCTTTTCCTATTTGGTTTTGGGTGGAAAATCATCTTGTTGTGGAAAGAAGATTTCGATTCGTTACCCATTAATAGAAATTGCTTCCGGAATTGGAACTGTTTTAGTTTTTTTGGTGTCTCATAACATAATATTTTGTTTGTTATTTTTCATTTTACTGACAATTTTTGTTATTGACTTGGAGAATCAAATAATTCCTGATGAATTAAGTTTTTTAATTTTATTAGGCGGTATCCTCTGCTCTTTTTCATTTGAAAAAATATTTGTAGGTTTTTTTCTTTCTTTTTTAATACTTTTACTTTATTTATTAACTAAAGGTAAAGGTATGGGATTAGGAGATGTTAAATTAACAATTGGTTTAGGTGTTTGGTTATCTTTTTCTAAAGGTCTTACATTTTTATCTATTACTTTCTTGACAGGAGGTATAATTGCTTTCATACTTTTACTTATAGGTAAAGCTAAGCTAAAAACAAAACTTGCCTTTGGACCGTTTTTGATTGTGGGTTTTTTAATAACTCTTTTATTTTTGTAAAGAAAATTTAATATACATGGAATATAAAGGTTTTAAAAAGATTTTAAAAAGAAAATCTTCTCAAGGAATGACTTTAATTGAACTTCTTGTTGTTGTCTCAATTGTTACATTTTTAGTTATTGCGGTTGTTGTTTTTCTTCGAGCACAAATTTTTAAGGCAAATGATGCTAGACGTAAGGCTGAAATTAAAAGAATAGGAATTGCAGTTGAAGAATATGAAAAAGATAATAATTGTTATCCTCTTACTGTAGTATGTAATCCAGGTACTGGACTTCTTCCTTATATAGACAAAATTCCCTGTGATCCTGTAAGCAATCTTTCTTATTATTATGAATATGAGGATTCAACCTGTCCCAAATGGTTTAGAATTTACACTCATCTGGAAAATGAATCAGACAAAGATTATATAGCAAATATTGGGCCTAATTCAGCCTTCAATTTTTTATACGCTAGTTCAAATGCTCCAGAAGTTACTCCTGGTGTTGCCGCTACTAGTACTCCATTAAGTAGTGGAGGAGGAGAAGTACCTATTAATTTGTATGGTTGTTTCTCTGGAGTTTGTACACCTATATATTGGAATCCTGTAATACAGTTACCTGAATGTTTACCTTCTTATGGGAATTCTAGTTGTTATGGTCAATGTGTTGATGCAGATACTGGTTTACCTAAAAATGAATGTATCATCCAATAAACAAAAATGAAATTTTTTACTAAGGGTGAGACTAAAGCCATTTTTTTCATATTTATAATACTATTTACAATTATTGGTTTTAATATGAAAGTTTCTTTAAGAAGAGGTAGAGATAATACAAGAAAAAATGATCTATCAGTATTACAAAAAGCACTTGATATATTCCAAAGCAAATATCAAATGTTTCCTCCATCAATTGATGGAAAAATTGAAGGTTGTTTTGGACCAGATACTAAAATAGATTCTAAAACTGGTAAATTAATTAATTTACATGTTTGTGAATGGGGAAAAGATAGTTTTGAAAACATACAAACACTTCCGAAAGACCCAAATTATAAAAAAGGAGCAAGTTATCTTTATTTATCTGATACTAAAAAGTATCAAATTTATATTTCTCTAGAAGGTAAAGATGAGGCAGAATATACACCTGCGATATTTAATAAAAATTTGCAATGTGGCACACTAATATGTAATTATGGAAGGGAGTATTAATATGAAGAAAGCCTTTACACTTGTTGAACTTTTGATAGTTATGGCAATAATCGGAGTGCTTGCAGCTTTGGCTGTAGGAAGTTTTAGAACTGCACAAATGAGAGGAAGAGATGCTCAAAGAAAATCAGATTTAAAACAAATTGCCAATTCCTTAGAACTTTTTTATGGGGATTATGGTAAATATCCAGATAGTCTGGGAGGAGAAATTGCAGCATGTCCTTATAATCCAGCTCTTTCGACGGGTACATCTTGTACTTGGGGTTCAAGTGAGTTTACAGATGGGAAGACAGTTTATTTTAAAATTCTTTCAATTGATCCAACTTCCCCTACGACAGAATATGTATATGAATTAGTTAATAGTTCAAACCAAAAATATAGATTGTTTGCACGACTTGAAAATCCTAAAGATCAAAATATTATATCTGGGTTAGTTGTATCATGTGGTTCTGGTAAAACCTGCAATTTTGCAGTTACTAGTGCAAATACTAGTGTGGACGAGTAAATGCAATTTGGTATATAGTTATATATAAGATGAAAAGATTAAATGGATTTACATTGGTTGAACTTTTAGTAGTAGTTTCTTTAATTGGGGTTTTAGCAACACTTATTCTAGCTAATTTAAATGCAGCTAGAGAAAGAGCCAGAGATGCTCAAAGAAAATCAGATTTAAGAAATATTCAAACAGCCTTGCGTCTTTATTATAATGATAATAATGCTTATGCACCTGCCGCTGAAATTAGTGCTGCATGGGGCACTACTTGGTCGAAAAATGGAGTTACCTATATGAATGTTTTGCCAAAAGATCCCCTATCACCTACACAAGATTATGTTTATACATATGTAGATACTGACAATTATACTTTGATGGCGTGTTTAGAAAATAAAAGTGATAGTAAATGTGTAACTGTTTTGTCTGGTGTTTGTGCAAGTACTTGTAAATATGAAGTAAGCCCATGACGAAAGATAATTTAAATGTTACCAAAAGAGGATTTACATTAATTGAAATGTTAGTTGTAATTTCTTTGATTGGAATTCTTGCTGCTTTATCTTTGGTTTCTTTTACTTCTGTGCAAAAACAAGCAAGAGATACTGTTAGAAAATCAGATTTAAAACAATATCAAAATGCTCTTGAAGCATATGCTAATTTAGCGTCCGGCCTATTTCCCTCTCGAACAGCAGTTTCCTCAGCTTATACGACACTCTGTAGTGATTTAAACTTAAAATTAGAGCCAGACATCTCCTGCTCTCAAGATCCTAAAACAATAGTTGATGCCACATACTATGAATATAAGTATATTTCAGATGGAACTAATGGAACAGCTACTGCGACAAAATATGTTTTGTGGGGAAAAGTTGAAAACTCATCTACAACTAAATATATTACTTATTGTAGCAACGGTAAAATTGGAGAAAGTGCTACTGCACCTAGTACATCAACCTGTCCAATATGATAATTAAAAATAATAAAAAAGTTGTAAATAATGCATTTACTTTAATTGAGCTTTTAGTAGTTATTTCAATAATTGGAATTTTAGTAGCCGTTTCAGTGTTTGGCTTAGCTGGAGCAAGAGAATCAAGTCGTGATGCAAGAAGAAAGGCTGATTTAGAACTAATTAGATCAGGACTTGAACTTTATAAATCAGATTGTAATGCTTATCCAACAACCGCAGTGCTTACATATCCCCTACCATCATCGTTGGTTGGAAGTGGCACTCCAACTAGTTGTGCAGTAGCTAATACTTATATTTCAGCAATTCCAACAGACCCTATACCAGCAACTAAATTATACCGTTATGCAACTACAACGGGTGGATATGAAATATGTGCTTCACTTGAACAAAGTGATTTAGCAACGATTACTTGCGGAGGGTCTTCTAATTGTGGAACATCATGCAATTACAAAGTTACAAATCCTTAAAAGAAGGCTACACTTTAATTGAATTATTAGTAGGAATTACAATAATTTCAATTGTCTTTACTATTGGTTTTGCTGGTTTTAGAGAGTTTTCTAGAAGGCAGGCTTTAAGTGGTGTTACAAAATCAATTAAAGCAGATTTAAGACTTGCTCAACAACTCTCATTAACTGGGCAAAAACCAAACTCAGATCAAGGAACATGCACACAACTTAACGGATATACTTTTAAAATTGAAAGTATTACAGAGTATACAATTAGTGCAAATTGTACTAATGCAAATAGAGTTGTAAAAACTGTCGATTTGGATACTAATGTTAGTATTTCTCCAAACCTTTCGTCGGTACAATTTAAGGTGTTGGGACAGGGAACTAATCTAGTTACTGATTATGTAATTAGTTTATCTCATTCATCAGGAGCTGCAGCTACAATAACTGTAGGAACAGGAGGGGAAGTAAATTGAAATTAAATAAAAATATTTTAAAGGGACAATCAATGTTTGAGGTTGTTATAGCAATTTTTATCATGGCTTTAATTATTGTTGGTGTAGTAATTTTAGCTACTAACTCAATTGCTAATTCAACTTTTTCTAAAAATAAAACACTTGCAGGAAGATATACCCAAGAAGCTATTGAATGGCTAAGGGGTCAAAGGGATGCTGGAATGACTTTATTTAAAGAAAAAGTATCCCCCACTCCCTATTGTCTTGATACATTAGTTTGGACAAATACTGGAACTTGTGGAGATGCTGAAATTGTAGCTGGAACAACATTTAAAAGACAGCTTAATTTAACTGAAAGTTTGATAAGTGGGAAAAATGTAATTGAAGCAACAGTTGTAGTTTTTTGGGATGATGCAAAAGGAAATCATGAAGTAAGATCAGTTACAAATTTTACAGATATTAGAGAAAAATGAAAAAAAATAAAAAATCCTTTTTAATAAACAAAGTCTGTGAGGGCTTTTCACTTATAGAGATTTTAATTGTTATTTCTATCTTTTCAGTTATTGGTATTCTTTCAACAAGAGCAATTTTACTGACAATGAGAGGAGCTAAAAAAAGTGATTCCCAGGTAAGGGTTAGAGAAAATGTGAATTATGCCCTCTCAGTAATTGAAAGACAAATTAGAAATTCTGAAGGTGTAACTTGTCCGAATCCTAATCCTTTAATTTTAAATTATATTTCCCCTGAAGGAACACAAACTACTTTTTCTTGTGTTACAGCAGGAACTGATAAATACATTGCCTCAGGATCTGCAAGACTTACTTCAAGTGACATTGTGGTCACTTCCTGTTCATTTGATTGCACACAAACAGATTTGAATAATCCCCCAGTTGTAAAGGTAAGTGTTGTTGCAGAAGATTCAACAGCCACATCTGTAGAAAAAGGATCTATAACTGCAGAAACTGAAATAGTTACAAGAAATTATTAAAATTATTTTTTTTGATAAACATTCCTAATTGATATTTTTTAACTTCAGTGGTTTTCGATTATTGATATTATAAAAATTTAATATTGTTTCCATGATGGCATTATCCAAAACTTTTTAGGTTTTTCTATAAGATACATGTAATCCATACATTGACCTGACAGGATCGTCTTGACATGATTGTCTCAAAATGAGACGATATCGGTATATGAATGAGACGATATTAACAAGTAGACAAAAAGCCATTTTAAACTTAGTTAGCCAATCTGAGGGTATTTCTCGTGGAAATATACAAAAATTTATTCAAGAGATTGAGAATATTTCTAGACCTACATTGATACGTGATTTAAACTTTCTTATTAAAAACAAATTAATTAAAGTTGAAGGAAAGGCTTCAAGTACTAAATATCTTTCTGTTGAAGACAATCCTTTACTAAAATATTTTGATCTAGATACATATTTTAAGCTTGATCCTGATCAAAGACTGGGAGCAAAGAAGAGATTTGATTATAAAGTTATTGGTAATTTCAAAAATCTTTTTTCGAAAATTGAACTTAAAGAAATTAATGATATTAAAAAAAGTTTTTTAATTGAATCTTCCAAATTAAGCTCAGATATTTACAAAAAAGAACTTGAAAGGTTTGTAATTGAATTTTCATGGAAATCATCGAAAATTGAAGGTAATACGTATTCATTACTAGAAACGGAGGAATTGATACAAAAAAGTGTATTAGCAGAAGGACATGATAAGGAAGAAGCTAGAATGATCCTCAATCATAAACGTGCATTTGATACTATTTTAAAAAATTACAAAGATTATAAAAAATTAACTATATCGAAAATAAATCAAATACACACTCTTTTAATAGATAATCTAGGAATAAATTTTGGAATTAGAAGCGAAGCCGTGGGTATTACTGGTACTGTTTATATGCCACTTGATATTAGATATCAAATTGAAGATGCACTTAGTATTACTTTGGAGTTAATAAATAAAACCAAAAATCCTTTAGAAAGAGGATTAATTGCAACGGCGATGATTCCGTATATACAACCCTATTCAGATGGGAACAAAAGAACAACTAGAATGCTTGTAAATGCAATTTTAATTGCGGGTGATTATTACCCGCTGTCGTACAGAAATATTAATGTTGAAGAGTATAAAAAAGCAATGATTTTATTTTATGAACAAGGAAGTATCTATCATCTCAAAAGACTATTTCTTGAACAGGTCTTTTTTACGCATAAAAATTATTTTTGTTAATGAATTACAAAAAAATTATGGAGCTACTTCTATCCACTTCGTTCTCCTGAAGGCTAATTTATTTGGGAATAATAAAACTTGATCTGGGCCGTATTCAAAAAGTTCAGCAGGGGTTGTATCATTTGTAAGGTCTCTACCTAAAGATATTCCACCGTATGAACCAACAGAGCCTCTAACCCACAAGGCACTACTTCCCACTCCTGTAATAAAGTTGGTGTCGGTTAGATATATTCCTTCTAGTTGGGTAACTGTTGGATTAATGTTTATATCACCATTGACAAATGTGCCAAAAAATCCAACCCCATCTGTTAAATTAATATTTCCATTTATGTTTAAGTTAGCTCCTTTAACAAAAAGTATTACTTTTCTTCCGGCAAAATTAATACTAGATGCAATATCCATATTTTGTCCTAAAGTAGCTCCAGTAGTTCCATCAAATTTATACCATTCATATCCATCATAGATAGTTGCTCCAGCCCCTGTTGAAAGAATTGAAACATCATTAAAAGTTACATCATCTGGAATTAAACTTTCAAAATATGAATAATCAAAAAGTCTTCCTTGTGAAGTACTAGTATTTGCATTCCAAAGTGTTGTTGAAATAGTACCAGATCCAACACCTAATGATCCTCCAAATGCAGGAACTCCAGGATAACCACCTGTGCCAATAGTATCAAAATTAGATCCAGAAGGGACAGAAGAAGTTATATCTCCATTTGATGTTACATCTCCATCTTTGACTTGCCACCAGGGTCCAGGTAATGTAACGGTGAAAGAAGTTTCAAATGTACATTTAATACCAACATTGTTTCCACTCAAATCATTCATTGTTACGTTTGTTGTCATTGTTGTATTACCAGAAGATACACCTGTTGCGTTTGTTTGATATGTTGAACTAAAATCTCTATCCGGGTTCACTGAAACAATTGAAGTATTTATTGGATTAAAATAAACTGCCCTTATGGTGCCATCAGAAGGTATTATTGTTGCAACCATATTTTGTATTTCTCCAATAGATAAGCTAACAGGATTGGGTAACATTGTTATTTCACAAGTAGTTGTTCCTGGTGGAGGAGTTGGTGTTACGGGTGGTGGTGTACCTCCCCCTCCTCCTGTACATGTCGGGTCTTCTACACACCTTGTTGAATTGGTACATCCTGCCGGAGTAACAATTCTATACTGTCTTCTTTGTGTTGGGGTACAGTCCCCATCATCACAGGCTCCATCTGTCCAGGCAGTAAAAGTACAGGGAGGAATCCAAGTACATGTATCATCAGGGTTAATACTACATCCACTAGCACAATCAGCTGGAGTAACAGTCTCACATGATGATTGTGTTAAACCGCTACACAAGTTCGTGAGTAATGATACATCACATAACAATTGACAAGTTCCGTGACCAATGCAAACTGGATCACCTGGATAAGCACAATTAGCCATATTTCCATTACATCTATAGGCCATCGCACCACACTTTATTGTTCCTGAACAACCTGCAGAAATTTGTTCTACAGTTTGAGAAGTAAATAAAAAAAATATAGATAATAAAAATAATAGACAAATAAAAAATAAATATTTCTTTGAAGAGGACATGTTCTTATTATAGTATTGTAGAATACTATCTATCAAGACCCCAAAGAGGAATATAATGTTTACTTGATAACATTCCCTCAATCTTATTTCTATATAATTGCCATGAATCTGAATATTCCTGTGAGGGTACCTGTTGTCCACAGGTACTATCGATATTTCCATTTAGAAAACAAACATTATTAACGTATCCAAATCGCGAAAAAATGTGAAAACTAGAGATAATAAAGTTAGAATTTATTGTTGATACGCCAAATTCTGTAACTACTTTATTAAAATCATATCTTGAAAAATAATCAGAACCTAATAACAGTCTTCCTTGTCCATCTACACCAAAGAAACTGGTATTATTACGATCATGTTTTACACCAATTTTTGGATCAATTTTATCTGTCATAAGAAGAGAAAATCCTTGTCTTGGATCAATAAATGCCTCTCTTCTAGTTGCTTTCCCGTTTGCATCCAATTCATTATCAGTGATTAAAAGATTTACTTCACCACCATGAGGTTGATTTTTTAAAATATCCAAGTATTCTTCATACGTTGCAGTATTCCCCATTATTTTTGTGTAGCGATAATGAGCGGCTCTAAGGAAAGCATCGGCCACTGCATCTGCTCCTTCCTGTGTCATCCAAACCCCTTTAATAGGTGTAAGTGGAGGAGTTTTGTCGTTATAAACTCCTTCTGAAAGTCCAATAATAATTGGTATATCCAAGTCTCCTACTTTTCCTGTCCATTCTTTACTCCAGACTGCGGGAAGTAGTGGAGAAAATTCAAGACTTGGACCAGATTCTAAAACTGGTTGTTTTTTCCATTCCCCATCATAGTGGTAAATTACATTGCCTGAACTATCTGTAATTTGTCTTGTTTCTGTATTAATAACAGATCCTGCAGGAAGGTTCTTATAAAAATCTTCTCCAGGGGGAACTAAAGAAAGAAGTTTACCGCCGGTTGTGGAATCTTCTATTTTTCCAAAATATATTCCTATGCCATCCAAGGCTACTTCATTTCCATTAATCATTGTATAAACATAATTACTTTGATTAATGTTATTTTCTGGGTCATATCTTAAAAATTCAGTTTGGCTTCCATCTTCTTCTTTGTAATAATATCTAATTTTTTGATATTGACCAGCCTCCCCCATTACTACTTCTGCAAATATTTTTTCTTTGATTATTGTCACTTGAGTTTCAGAACCTGTGGTTATTTCAGCACTTATTATAAAATTTTCATTTGTGGTTTGGTTTTGTGCGATAATTAAACCACCATCTATTTTTGGTCCAAAGTCGTTTACTGCAAGTGTCCAAATGCGAGGGGTGGAATGAAGAAATTCTGGCATTTCTTTAGCTACATCAAATGCAGCATCATATACCTCTTTTATTTGACTTGCTTGAGCTGAATTTTCCATAAAAGCAGTAAGATCAACAATGTCAGCTTTGTATTCAGCAGTTGGTTTTTCTGTAGGAACAAAAGTTTCTGATGGTGTTGGTTTAGTAGAATCTGTGGGTTTTGGTGTAATTGTTGGTTCTACACAACTACCGGCTGAAGTAAGTAATAATGTAGCTATAGCTGTAAGATTGAAAAAAGTTTTGGGATTTAGTTTATAGCCACGAATACCTCGCGCTAGTTCCTGTGAATCAATCCCAGGTTCTATATTCTCTGGGCCTCGGATCTCTCCCCTATCCTTTGCCATATATTTATATATTATAGGATTAAACTATGTTTGTCAAATTATATACAATTACAACTAAAGTATAACATATTTTTTAAAGGTGATATTTATACTTTTTAAATATTGAAGTTTTGGTAGTAGTAATTAATTTATAAACTTGAAAGTTAATAAAATTTGATTAAAATCTGTTTCACCTTTTAAGACATATGTTTCTCTATTTATTAAAGCAGACATAGCTTTAAATCCTTGGTTCAACGAAATACTTTTGACCATTCTGTAATCTCCTTTCCACTCAACATTTAAATAATTATCAGTCTTATCTTGAACAATTGGATAGAGATATCTATCAGAAACTTTCCATTTATTTATTTCAAAGTAATAGCCTGCTGAAAAACAAGGATTTTCATCATTGTTTTCTTTGTTTATATCAAAAGCAATTAATTGATTTTTATCTTTCTTATTTTGAAGTATTGGGCCACGACAAGTTTTTTTATTAAACATTTTTCCACTTAACCATTTATCACGTCCTTCTACGGTGTTAAACCAATCTGCTCCGGCTTGTCCTTCTAAATTATTGAACATTTCAATATACATAAACTCATTTGGAACCTCTGCTATAATTTTCCAATTAGGTGGATATTTAAATTCATAATTATTTAATGGATCATAATATGTTTTCCATCCTACAAGTAGGTTTGATACAGTACCTGATTGGTTAGATGTCGTTCTATTAATCAACTTTTGTTTTTGATATAAAAACATTCCCAAAATAACAATAAATGCGAAAAGAAAAAAATAAAATAATATAAATATGAAATTTTTTAAATTAGGATGTACATTAGTGTTTTCAGAATTATATATTGACTGATTTTTTGAATTATTATTCATTTGAATCTGATTTTCCATTAAAAAATTATAGCATAATTAATATATTCTATATACAAATATCTTTGTTGAATTATTATAAATATGTTATTCTAATAATAGGATGGAATTTAAAAATCAAAAAGGTCAGGCTGTTTTAGTTGTTCTTCTTTCCTTGGCTGTTGTCTTAGTTGTTGTCATGTTTGTTGTATCTCGTTCCATTACTGATATATCACTTTCTTCTAAAGAAGAAGGCTCATTAAGAGCATTTTCAGCAGCTGAAGCTGGGATTGAAAGAGCTTTAGTTATAGGAAGTTATCAAGCTGGTGAATTTGGAGATGCAAGTTTTAGTGGTAGTGTTACAAATTTTGCAGAAGGATCTGATAAAGAAACCTATCCTATTAGTTTAAAATCGGGAGAGTCAGCTACATTTTGGTTTTCAAGACCTAATGAATCCACTCATTTTACAGGAAGATATATTAAACTTTGTTGGGGAGATGTTGGAACTTTAAATAATGATCTTAAAACACCTGCGGTTGAGTTTACTGTTTATTACACATCTACAGCTAACAATTTAACTACTCTAAAAGTTGCAAGAGCAGTGTTTGATCCATCTAGTAGAGCTTCAACGAATCATTTTACAGCCGCTTCTTCAGGAACATGCACTATTGGTGATGAGAATTTTCAATTTTATACAACAAGTAATATTGATTTATTAAGCTTAGGAATTACTGGATGGGCAACTCCAGGAGTATTACAATACGCAACTGCAAAAATTTTGTATAATGATACTGTTGCACATAAAGTAGGAATTGACGTTTCATCCACTGGTTCAACACTGCCATCACAAGGTGTAAAAATTGAATCTAATGGAAGCTATGGTGATGCAAACAGGAGTATAGAAGTTTACCAACTTCATCCTATTGCACCATCGATTTTTGAAAATGCAATTTTTAGTTCAGGTGGAATAACAAAACCGTAAAGAAAGGTAAACTGCCCATGGTTGGAATAGACATTGGATCAAAAAGTATAAAAATAATAGAACTAGTAGGATCAGTTGGAAAATTCCAACTAAAATCTTCAGGTGCTGTGGGCTACACAGGTCTTTCCCCTGATAAAATGACCGAAGAAAAAGATTTTGTAGCACTTTCCTTAATTTTAAAAAAGATTATCAAACAAATTGGGATTACTTCAAAGGAGGTTAATATTGCCTTACCTGAGCCATTAGTCTTTACAAGAGTTATTAAGTTTCCCTTGCTTTCAGATGAGGAGGTTAACTCTGCTGTTAAATGGGAGGCTGAGCAGTATATTCCAATTCCAATTAATGAGGCAATTGTCCAATATTCTATTTTAGGAAAAAGTGAGACTGCTGCTTCAACTTCAGTACTTTTAGTTGCAGCTCCAAAAGTAGTAGTTGAAAAATATGTTAAGATTGTTCGCTTGGCAGGCTTAACTCCAGTTTCGGCTGAAACCGAATTAACTGCTCTCGCTCGAAGTATTTCTCCTGAAAAAGGAGTATCACTATTATTAGATTTGGGTGCTTCGTCTGTGGATATGGCAATAACTAGAGATTCAAAAGTAATCTTTACAAGATCGATTCCTGTGGCTGGTGAAACATTTACCAGAGCTGTTTCACAGTCTTTGGGAATTAATATGCAACAAGCAGAAGAATACAAAAAAACATATGGACTTTCGGGAACGCAACTTGAAGGAAAAGTAAAAATTGCACTAGAACCAATATTTAAAATGGTTACGGATGAAATTAAAAAAGCAATTCATTTCTTTCAAAGTGAAGAAAAAGAAGAAGCTCCAACAACAATTATTATTTCAGGAGGATCATCCCTAACTCCAGAATTAATATCATATTTAACTGAAGTTTTGGGTCTTGAAACAGTTTCAGGCAATCCATTTAATAAAGTTTCAGTTGACTCTGAAACTTCCAAAAGTCTTGCCCCTTATATTTCTATTTATGGGACTGCAGTCGGTTTAGCTATGTTAGAAGGATAATTTTACAAAATATGCTTGCTAGAAAAATAAATTTAATACCTACAGAAATGGCGGTTCCTGCTGGATCTTTAAAAATTGCAAAAATTCTAAAAAAATTATCTATTTTAGGAGTTATTTCTTTAATCATTTTAACAATTTCTGCAATCACTTTATTTGTATTTTATTCAATCGAATTAAAAAAAGTAAATAGTTCAGTAGCGTCTTTAAAAAATGAAATATCATCGCTTGAGAAAAGTGAACAAAAATTGATTTTAGTGAAAGACAAACTTGGAAAAATTGCATATGTAAGATCTTTGGATTCTGCAGAGAATGAAATTAATCAATTTAAAAAATTAAATGAAATTGTATCTGTTTCATCTGACTCTGCGTTTACTGAAGTTAGTATTGGATCAACTAAAACTGAAGTATCATTAATTTCTAATAATTCTACTTCACTATCTTCTGTACTTGGATCCATTACTAATTTAAAAGATTATGGAAAAATAATATTATCCTCTCTTGGATTTAATCCAATGTCGGGATTTTTAACAAGTTTTATTTTTAGTAGTAAATAGTTTTTTTATTATGGATAAAGTAAAACCACAAACAAATAAAATTATTGTAAATGATACTCCTAAATTTATTTCAGAAGAATCGAAATTTATGATTATACCTTTGGCCATTTTTGTACTTATTATGTCTCTTCTTGCTGGCTCAGTCTATTTTGAATTAGGACAAATTAATTTAATTAAAGCAAAACTTACAGAAGGTAAGAAAAACCAAAAATTATTAGCTACAAAGGTAAGTATTTTGCAAAATGTTACAAATGTAATACCAATTGATCTTACATCTATTAATTTTGCTCTTCCTGAAAAAGGAATTGCAATCTATGGAATGAGTCAGGTCAAATCTCAAGCATCTACATTGGGTTTAATTATTACAAACTTAAGAACAGGAAGTGTGATTCAAGAAAAAAATGGAGTCTCAAAAGCTACAATTTCATTTGATGTAGAGGGAAACGAACAAACAATCTATGACTATTTAGGCCTATTTTCTAAATTATTACCTTTAATGAAGGTAGACAAGGTTAGCATTAGTAAGTTAGATGGTATAGTAAAAGCATCAACTACAATTAGTGTTTTTTCAGGAGAACTTCCTCAAAGAATCCCATCCATAACATCTCCAGTTACTGATTTAACAAATGATGAATTATTAACCTTAAAAGAAATTTCTACATTTTCACCTCCTCAATTTGTTATCCCAGCTCCATTTAGTGATACTGCCAAAGAAGATCCTTTTAATTAAAATTTATAAAAAAAATTTTAGATTATTCAACAATAGGATTAACAAGAAGTATTATTTTTTTCTTTTCTAAAGTTGCCTTAATTCTTAAAATGTTTCTAATTGCTTTAATTACCTTACCTTGTTTTCCAATAACCATTCCTCCTTCATCCTCTGCTGTTTTAATAGTTAATTTAACAATTGAACCATCGTCCTCTTCATTAATTTCAAATTTAGAATCCTTGCCTAAAATGTTTCTAATTATAAAATCTAATAATTCTTTCATATTTTTTTTATTTACTATTTATTAGTTTAATCTAATAAATATTTACTTAAGTATTTTTTTAACTCCACTAGTAACAATTGCTCCGTTGGCTACCCATTTATCAAATTTTTTCTTGTCAACCACAGTTTTTTTCTGATGGGGGTCATATGAACCAATTATTTCAAGAGATTTTCCATCTCTTTTGCTTCTAGTTGGAACTGCAACAATACGATAGAATGCACTGTTTTTTGCTCCAAATCTTGATAATTTTATTGATACTGACATATTAAGAGTATATTTTAACTTATTGAGATTGTTTTAACAATACGTAAGCTTTATTTTTATAATTATTTTATTTCAAGTAAAGCTTTTTCTGCGGCGTTTTGTTCAGCTTCTGATTTATTTTTTCCAGTGCCTTTAGCAATTGATTTACCATTTATAATTACTTCAATAGTAAAGTTTTTATTATGATCAGGCCCTTCCTCAGTTATAACTTGATACTTTGGAGCTGGCAATTTATTTGATTGTACTTTTTCCTGCAATAAACTTTTTGGATCTTTAAGAGGAGAATTTATTTTTTTATCAACATCTATCAAAATATTTTCTTTGATAAATTCTTCTGCAAGGGCAATTCCTTGATCCATAAACAAAGCCCCAATTATTGCTTCAACTGTATCAGCTAAAAGTGATGAATTATTTCTTCCCCCACCTTCTTCTTCACCTTTTGAAAGAAAAATTTCAGAACCTAATCCAATTTTTCCTGCTAATTCTGAAAGATTTTTGGTGTTTACTAAATTTGCACGAAGTGCTGTTAAGTATCCTTCTTCTTTTTCAGGAAATTTAATAAATAATTCTTTTGAAACAATAAATTCTAAAATTGCGTCACCTAAAAACTCCAATCTTTCGTTGGTTCCCCTAACTCCAACATTTTCATTAACCCAAGATCTATGTGTCAATGCTTGAAGATAAAGATTTTCATCTTTAAAAATAGTTTTTAGTGTAATTGGGTCTGTCATTTCTTTTCAATAAATTTTGTATATACAGTTCCTAATACTCCATTTACAAAAGGTCCAGTTGACTCGGCACCATATTCTTTGGAAAGTTCAACTGCTTCATCAATAACAACCTTAGGTGGAGTATCTTTATTTAAAAGTTCATAGATAGCAAGGTGTAATATAGCAAGGTCTATTTTATTAATTTTTTCAATTGGCCAGGTAGGAGCAGAATCAACAATTATTTTATTTATTTTTTTAGTTTGTTTTTTAATTTTTAAAACAATTTCAGGAAGATTTTTTTGAGGAGTAAAACTTTCTGCAAAAAGAAATTTTACAGCAAGTCTTCTCTTTTGATGTCTTGGGTCAGTAGCTGTTTTCATTTATAGTGTCCACAATGAGGACAAGCTTTATGAGGTTCTCGAAGTTTTCCACAAGAAGGACATTTAGAAATTGCAGAGATAGAAGCTTTAAATGTGCTTCTTCTCATTGCAGTTCTACCATGACTATGTTTTTTCTTTGGAAGTGGTGCCATTGATTGTAATTATATATTAAAGTTACCTTATTTTTCAATAAGTTCTTTTGCTACTTCTGATGAAGCTTTAATAAGTTTTGTATCAGACCAACTGGCAATTTTTAGGTTTCCAAATCCATGTTGTTTAATTCCCAATACTTCCCCGGGTCCTCTTAAAGCTAAATCAAGTTCTGCAAGTTCAAATCCTGATGATGTGGTTGTTAGAGCTGTTAATCTTTGACTTACCTTTTCTGATTCATTTTCTGTAAAGAGTAAACAATAAGACTGTTTATCTCCCCTGCCTACCCTGCCTCTTAGTTGATGAAGTTGGGCTAAACCAAACCTATCTGATGCTTCAATTAACATAATAGTAGCGTTAGGAACATCAATTCCAACTTCAACAACTGGAGTTGTTACTAAAATGTTAAGTTTTTTATTTTTAAAATCGTCAAGTATTTTATTTTTCTCTGATTCTTTAAGTTTTCCATGAAGAAGTCCTAATTTAAATTTAGAAAATATATGCTCTAGCTCTATAAAGGTAGATTTAACAGCCCTTACATCTTTCATTGTTTCTTTTTCAGAATCTTCAACCAAAGGACAGACTACGAAAGCTTGGGACCCAAATTTACCAATTTGTGAACCAATCCAATCATAGGCATTCTTTCTTTTCTCATTTGGAACTAGCCAAGTTTTAATCGGAATTCTGCCGATTGGAATTTCATCTAAAGTTGAAAGATCCATATCTGAAAGCATATTTAAAGCAATAGTTCTCGGAATTGGGGTTGCTGTCATAGTCAAAATATGTGGACTTTTATTTTTTGAAGATTTTGTTAAGACTTCTGTTTGTCTTACTCCAAATTTATGTTGTTCATCAATTACAATAAGCCCCAACTTTTCAAATAATTTAGTTTTAGTAAGTAATGCATGAGTTCCAATAAAAATATCAACTCTTCCAATATCCTTTTTAATTTTAGTTCCAGTGATTAGTGCAATTCTTATTTTTAAATTTTTAAATAAACTATTTATAGTTTCATAATGTTGATTAGCTAAAATTTGAGTTGGTGCCATTAAAACTACTTGTAAGCCATTTAAAATAGTGACTAAAGCAGCAATTGCGGAAACAACCGTTTTACCACTTCCAACATCTCCCTGCAAAAGTCTATTCATAGGAATATCATTTGTTAGATCAGTTAATATTTCATCTACTACTTTTGTTTGTGAATTTGTTAATTTGAAAGGTAAATTTTTGATAAAATTATCAACTTCTTTTTTATCAACAGTTAGTTTATTAGTTTTTTTCTTTTGTAGGATCTGTTTTCTTCTCTTTGCTTCAAGTTGTAAATTTAAAAGTTCATTAAAAGCAAGTCTTTCTTTAGCTTTAGTATATGAATTAACTGTTTCAGGAAAATGAATGTCAAAAATTGCTTTTTTATAATCAATTAATGAGTATTTTCTTATAATTTCTTTTGGCAGAAATTCATCTAAATTATTTTCGATATGGTCTAGGGTATATTTAATTCTTGATTTTAACCATTTAGATGAAAGTCCTGCAGTTTCCGAATATATTCCTACAAGCCTTCCTGTATGAAGAGTATCTTTGCCTTCTTCTATTTTCTCAAATTGTGGTGAGAAAAAGGCAGGTTTTCCTGCAAACCATGAGGCTTCACCTGAAACTGCAATTTTTGTGCCAGCTGGAATTGTATAAATTAAGAATGGTTGGTTAAACCAGGCAATCGTAATTTTTCCAGTTGGATCTTCAACCTGTCCTATTTGCATTCTTTTACCAGATTTTGTTATTTGGTTTTTTAAAGAAGAAATGTTTCCCACAATTGTTACAGTTTCCCCTATTTTTACATTAGAGATATCAGTGATTTTAGAAAAGTCTAAATATCTATTTGGAATATGAAGTAAAAGATCTTCAATTGTTAGACAATCAAGGTTAGCTAATTTTCTTTCATAATTAGGGCCTACAAAAGGTAGAGTTGAAACTGAATCAGTTAGTTTCATCTAAGATATGCGATAAAAGGTAGTACAGAACCTGCTAGTAGTGCCAAACCTGCAATTATTGCTAAGACTGTAAATATTTTCTTTTGTTTTTTTGAAATCATTTATATTTAATTTACTTTCTTACTATTTTAACAAATTTTGACTTACCAATCTTTATATTTACTGGAATTTCAATTTCTTTTGTAGGATCAGAAGATAATTTTCCGTTTATATCAATTGCGTTTTGTGAAATAAGTCTTTTAGCTTCAGATCTTGAAGAAACCTCTTTAGTTATAAATATCAAATCTAAAAGTGGAAGTGATTTTTCAGTAGTTTTAACTATTTTAATATTTTTTGGCGTAAGTTTCTCTTGAAATGTTTCTTTGAAAGAATTACTAGCTTCTAAAGCTTTTTCATTTCCCCAAAGGATTTTGACAACTTCGAAGGCAAGTTCTTTTTTCATTTCCATGGGATTTTTATTTATTTTTTCTTCAAGTCCCACAAGATCAACTTCTGTTAATAGTTCGAATGAAAGATAGATTACTTCATCTGGAAATGACATTATCCCAGCATAGAATTCCTCTGGCTTGGAGTCTAAAAATAATGCATTACCAGTAGTTTTACCTACTTTTTTGCCTTCCTTATCAATTAGTAGTTTTGTAGTTAAAACAAATTTTTCTTTTTTAGACATAGCACCCATTAGAGTTCTTCCAGCCATCATATTAAATAATTGATCGTTTCCTCCAATTTCAAGGTCAACATCCATCACAACTGAATCGTTAGCTTGTGCCACTGGGTATAAAAATTCATGCAAATATATAGGCTCTCTATTTTTTAGCCTTTCTTGAAACATATCTCTTTCAATCATTTGCTGAACTGTAAAGTTGGAAGTAATTTCAATTAGGTCTTGGAATGTAATTTTATCTGACCAGCTTGAATTAAACATAATTTTAGCTGGATTTTCTCCATCAAAACTCAATACTTTTGAAGCCTGTTCTTTATAAGCCTTTGAGTTTTTTACAACTTGTTCTCTTGTTAATTTTGGTCTTGCTGACAATTTGTCAGAAGGATCTCCTATCATTCCTGTAAAATCTCCTACTAAAAATATAATTTCATGGCCTAATTTTTGAAATTGTCTTAGTTTCATTAAACCAGCGTAATTACCAAGGTGAAGAGAAGGGGCTGATGCATCAAAACCTTGGTATAGTTTTATTTTCCTTTTAGCCATTAAAGAAGCTAAATCCTTTTTATTAGGCAAAACCTGTTGAACTCCTCTTGTTAGTGCTTCTTCAATTTTATCCATAAGTATAATTATAATTTAATAATCTATTTAAGCAAATATAGATAAAAGTATCCCTCTTTGTTACAATGATCATATGTGGAGAGATAGAAGAAGAAAGGTATTTGGCTTACAAAAATCAAGAAATTTGGCTAAATTTGCAAAACTTGGATTTCTAGGAATTATTCTTTTCTTTTTAGCTTCTTTTGTAATTTTACCTTTGATGGCTTTTAATCTCCCTTCTCCTGATAAAGTTATTCGAAGAGAAGGTTTTTCAACTAAAATATTAGATAGAAATGGAAAAGTACTTTACGATATTTATTCTGATCAAAGAAGAACTCCGGTTACAATTGATGATATCCCCCTTTATTTAAAACAAGCAACAATTGCAATTGAAGATAAAAATTTCTATTCACATCAAGGTTTTGATATATTAGGAACAATTAGAGGTCTTTCAAGAATTTTTACCAGAGGTTCTGCTCAGGGTGGTTCAACTTTAACTCAACAGTTGGTTAAAAATGTATTATTAACTTCTGAAAGAAGTATTGTTAGAAAAATTAAAGAATTTATTTTAGCTGTACAAATTGAAAGAAAATATTCAAAAGATCAAATTTTACAAATGTATCTTAATGAAGCACCTTACGGTGGTAATTTGTGGGGAGTTGAAACTGCAGCAGAAACCTATTTTGGAAAACCTTCCAAAGATTTAAATTTAATAGAATCAGCAATTCTAGCAGGATTTCCACAGATTCCTTCAAAATATTCTCCTTACTCATCAACACCTAAGGCTTATATAGATAGAACCACAAACGTATTAAGAAGAATGAGGGAAGATGGTTATATTACTAAAGATCAAGAAGAAGCAAGTTTAGCAGAACTTCCCAATGTTAAATTCGAAGCTAAGGGTTCTTCATTTAAAGCACCTCATTTTGTTCAATATGTACAAAAGATTTTAGAAGAAAGATATGGTGAAAAAGTTGTTGAACAAGGAGGCTTAAAGGTTACAACTACACTTGATCTTGACCTTCAAGAAAAAGCCCAACAGATTGTTGCTGATGAAATAGCCAAGGTTGAAAAACAAAGAATAACAAATGGTGGCGTAGTTGTAATGAATCCTTCGACTGGAGAAATTTTAGCCATGGTTGGTTCAAAACGTTTTGATGATCCTAATTATGATGGACAAGTAAATGTAACTGTTGCTTTAAGACAACCTGGATCATCATTCAAGCCTTTTACATATGTGACAGCATTTAAAGAAGGCTATACACCATCTACAATGCTTATGGATGTACCCACGACATTTCCAGGTGGTGAAGGACTACCTGACTATAATCCAGTAAATTATGATGGGAAATATAGAGGTCCAATTCAATTAAGATATGCACTTGGTAATTCAATAAACATCCCAGCAGTAAAGGTAATTGCCTTGGTTGGTATAAAGGATGTATTGGAAACTTCATATGAAATGGGGATTAATTCTCTTCCACCAACTGATGAAACCTTGGCAAGGGTAGGACTTTCATTAACCTTAGGTGGTGGGGAGGTAAGACTTTTAGAATTAACAGATGCTTATTCGGCATTTTTTAATGGTGGGTCAAAAGTTGAACCAGTTGCTATTTTGAAAGTTGAAAGTAGCGATGGTAAGGTTCTGGAAGAAATAAAACCAAAACTTGGTAAAAAAGTATTAACTCCAGAGCAAGCTTATCTAATTAACAATATATTATCTGATAATGAAGCCAGAAAAGAAGTTTTTGGCACAAATTCACTTCTTAATATCCCCGGAAGACAAATTGCTGTAAAAACTGGGACTACAAATGATAAAAGAGATAATTGGACAGTTGGAGGAAATCCACAAGTAGCGGTTGGGGTTTGGGTTGGAAATAACGACAACTCACCAATGTTGAATGTTGCATCAGGAGTTTCTGGTGCTTCTCCTATTTGGAGACAAGTTTTACTTGAATCACTGAAGGAATTACCAGTTGTTAATTTTGAGGTTCCGTCTGGAATTGAAACAATAGAAGTTGATAGTATGTCTGGTAAAAAAGCACATGATGGATTTGTTTCTCGATTTGAAATTTTTGCTAAAGGATCGGAACCTGGAAATGATGATATACATCTGAATTTAAAGGTATGTAAAAATGATGGAAAATTAGCTACCCCTTCTGATATTTCAGGTGGAAATTATGATATAAAAGAATTTTTTGTGATTAAGGAAGAAGATCCATTAGCAAAACCTGGAGGAGTAAATAAATGGCAAGAGGCAATTTTAACTTGGATTAGTGGTCAATCAGATATTAGATATCATCCTCCGACTGAATTTTGTGGTACAACTAATCCAGTTAATGTTGAATTTAGCTATCCAACTGATAGAACATCAGATTTACCTAATACTTTTACAGTTAAAATTAACGCTAATTCCACAAGTGAAATTGCCCAAATAGAATTTGAAGTTGATGGTGTAAAGGTAAGAACATTTACAGGACCTCCATATGAACACAGCTTAACTTTAACTGATGGAGTTCATAAATTAAGAGCTAAGGCAAAAGATAAAGATGGTCATGAATCAGATAGAATTATAGATATTGGAGTAAATTCACTTTGGAATCCTACCCCTTCTCCAACACCTTGACTTGATGGTTTATAATAAAGTTAGGTGAAAGAAAAACTTGATTATACAAGGATTTCAACTAAAGTTGATGTATCTATCGGGCCGGATGGAAAGGTTCTTCGTCATAGTGTGATTTCCCCTGATTGGAGGCAAGTTAAACCCAAAAAATTGACGGACGCAATTGATAGATTTGAAAGAAAAGTTAATGAACCATGTCTTTCTGAGTTATTTAAGAAAAATGGCAAGGTTATTTTTTGGATAAACAGTGGACAAAATGAAATTTTAGCTGCGACAACTGAAGGTTTTTAATTTTTTATTGTAATTCCAAATTTTTGTTTTAAAGTTGTTATAATTTCATTTCTTATTTTTTCCACATCTTTATCTATAAAAGTTTTATCAGGATGTTGATACCAAATTCTAAAAGTATAGCTATCTTCAAAAATATCTCCCAATTCAATGTTATTAATATATTTATTTGTTTCTTTAATTGAATGAATGACATCTCCTATGTAAGTTTTTTTAGGTATAATTAAAGTTAAATCTTCAATTTGTGGTGGAAATTTTACCCAGAGATTAATGTCGTATTTATTTTCCTTTTCTAAAATACTATCTAAATCTATTTCTGTATAAAATATAGAATCATGCGCTCCACCAAAACCTATCTGGTTATTATTTAATTTTAATATGTAAGAATTTGTAAAATTAAAGTTTAGTATTTCGCTTACATAATCTGGGTTATTAATATCCATTTTACTAAAAAAAGTTAAAATAAGAGATTTAAAATCATTAAAATTATTTTTTTCTTTTGACCAATAAATAAAACCTATTTTTCTTTTTTCATTATAATTATTTTTTTCTTTAAAATATGTTTTACCGATTTCAAAAAGTTGAACGAGTTCTCCTCTTTCCTTGATTATTTTTTTTGCAGAATCAAATAAATTAGGAAAAAGACTACTCCTTAAGTATTTAGTATCAGGAGATGGTGGATTAATAATTGTAACGTTAACATCTTTATATTTTTCTCTTACAAAAGATAAACTAATATTTTCATCAAAACCCACTGAAACTGCAGATTGTCTTAATTTATCTTCCTGAATAATATAATTTGGTGTAATATTTTTTGGAATTTCCAATGATAAAGTTTTGGTTGGAATTTTGTCGTATCCATAAATTCTTACAATTTCTTCAATTAAATCTTCCTCAAGTGTTACATCAGTTCTATAAGTTGGTACTAAAGCATCTAAACTTAATTTATCTTTTTTTATGATTTCAAACTGAAGATTTAATAAAATATTTTTTATTTCTTTAAAATCTATGGTCAAGCCACTTAAATTATTTAAGTAGGCAAAATCCAGGTGAACCTTCCATGGTTTAATCTCTTTTGGATAATAATCATACATTTCAGGAGTAAATTCTCCCCAATCGTACTTTTTGATGAAGTATAAAAATCTAGAAATTGCAAAATCAACCATATTTGGATCAAGTTCTTTTTCATGTCTAATTCCCGCATCTGTTAGTAAATTGTGTCTATATACAGTTTTTCTGATATTTGCCCTATCGTAATTTGCAGCTTCTAGTAAAATATTTTTTGTATCACCTACAATTGAATGATATTTTTCTCCAATTGATCCGGCAACAGATAAAATCTCATTTTCCTTTGTCCAAACTAAATCATCTTTTGTCAGTGTTACATTAGTATCCATAAAAGTAGTAATCTTTTCTCCATCTTTAGCAAGTCTTATATCAAGATTATTGCCAATTTTGTCCAAATCAAATGCGTGCATTGGTTCTCCTGTCTCAATCATTACGTAATTTGTAAGATCAACAATGTTATTTTTTGATTCTAATCCATAGGCAATTAACTTGTCTGATAACCATTTGGGAGATTTTGTAATTTTAATGTTTTTTATTTCAATCATTCCAACTCTTTTTACAAGCGGTGTTTGAATATTTAAATTAATGTTTTTTAATTTTTTAATCTTTTTTAAAGTTATAATTGGAATGTTTTTTAATTTTGTTTTGTAAATTACGGAAACTTCCCTTGCAATTCCTAAAATACTATAACAATCTGCTCTATTTCCTCGAAGTTCTAAATCTAAAATTACCTCACCGTTTTTAGTCTCAATTTTATCAAGCATATGTCCAACCATTGTTAAATTAGAAGTTAACTTTTTAACATCTTTAGGTACTTCTACTAGTTTATTAAGCCAACTAAGTGGTATTTTCATAATTTTTTAATTTCAAGTTTTTACTTATTTTTTTATTTAAGATATTAATTTATTAATATTTAATATCTCCGTTATATAAACTTCTTATATCATTTATTTTAAATCTATCCATTACTATTCGATCAAGTCCCATACCGAATGCAAACCCGCTAATTTCCTTTGGATTATAACCAAAGTTTTTCAAAATTTGGGGATGAATCATACCTGCTCCCAACATTTCTATCCAACCCCTGCCTTTACAAACGCTACAACCTTTTTGATCGCAAAATTTACAATCTATATCAAGTCCTACTCCTGGTTCAACTTCGGGATAATATTTACATCTAAACCTAATTTTACGGTCTTCTCCAAAATAACTTTTTACGAAAGAAAAAAGCGTTCCCTTCAAGTCTGCCATTGAAATACCTTTTTGTAACGCAAATCCTTGAAATTGATAAAACATTGCATTATTGCTGGCATTAACATTTTCAAATCTATAACATTTTCCCGCAACTACTACTCTAAATGGATGTTTGAGTTTTTCAATTGATCTTGTTTCGACTGATGAAGTATGACTTCTAAGCAGTGTTTCTGGTTCATCAATATATAAAACGTCTTGCAATGATCTTGCCGGATGATCTTTAGGCAAATTAAGAAGCTCAAAATTATAATGATCTGACTCAATTTCAGGGCCTTCCATGATCGAAAATCCTAGATTTTTAAATATTTCTGTCATTTCCAAGATAACAACTGAAGTAGGATGGAGGTGTCCGATTTTTTTTATTTTTACCGGGATTGTTGGATCAAACCATTCTCTAATATTAACTTTTAAATCATTCTTCTTATCAGAAATTACTTTCTCTAATGTAGTTTTAACTTCGTTTATTAATATTCCTATTTGTTTTTTATCTTCATCATTTAAGTTTTTAAGTTCTTTAGTTGTATTGGTGATTTTTCCGTTTCTACCAAATAATTCAATTCTAATTTGTTCCAGATCATTTAGATTATCAATTTCATTAATTTGAGCAATTGCCTGATTTTTTGAATTAATTATGTCTTCTTTCATATTTAATCATTATCTAATAAAAAAACCTCCTTTTCTAGGAGGTTAACAAAATTTGCATGTTACCCCCTATTATTTCTTGGAGGTAAAGCTTACTTCTTTTACTATTTTTTCGAAAACACTAGAATTTTTAATTGCAATGTCTGAAAGTACTTTTCTATCAAGTTCAATCTTTGCTGATTTTAGATTTGCAATTAATCTGGAATATGAAGTGTTTAGATTTTTTGCTGCAGCTCCCAGTCTTACAATCCAAAGAGCTCTCAAATCTCTCTTTTTTAATTTTCTTCCATGAAACGCATACGCGCCAGCATGCATGACTGCTTCGTTGGCTTGTTTAAATCTTCTAGATCTTGCTGCATGATAGCCTTTTGCAAGTTTCTTAATCTTTTTATGTTTGATACTAGCTAAACTTTTTACTCTTGCCATATTATTTTTTTATTTTTGTTTTATTAAACTTTAATTTAGGTTTATATGCTTTTTTATTAACCTTACCCATATATTTTCTAAGTTTTCTAGCTAAGACTCTTTTAACAGGAGACATTCTTTTAAGTTTGGAAAGTCTACTCTTACTTTTGGAAGCATTCAAATGCCTCTTAAAAGCTTTTCTTCTTAAGACTTTACCGTTTTTGGTAATTCTTATTCTATTTGTCAGTAACCTCTTTGTTTTTTGTTTTTCCATATGTATTTGTTGGTGAAATTATCATTAATAAGTTTCTACCTAGAAACTTGGGTTTCATATCAATGTTAATTCCATCTCCTAAATCTTTTAATATTCTTGTAAAAATATTATATCCGAACTGTTTACTACCCAATTGTTTAATCTTAAAATAAACTGCTAATTTAACTTTATTTTTATCCTTCAAAAACTCATCCATTCTTCTTAACCTTGTCTGGTAATCCCCCTCACCTATAAATGGTGTAAACCTTAACTCTTTAATGTCAGAAGGTTTACTTTTCTTCTGAGCTTCTTTTAATTTTTTCTCTTCCTGATATTTAAATTTACTAAATTCAATAATTTTAGCTACAGGTGGCTCTGCATTTGGTGCAATTTCAACTAAATCAACTCCGCCATCCTTTGCTAATTTTATTGCCTCATCCTTCGAAATAACCCCTATTTGTTTACCTTCTGAGTCTAAAACTCTTAAGGTTGTAGCAGGAATTCTCTCGTTTAATCGCCAGTAATTATTAAAGCCTTTCAATTTAAATTTAAATTCAGATTAGAATTGTATCAGTTTATTAGTTTTTCTTCAATCTCTTTTTTAATATTGACAATAAAGTCTTCTAACTTTTGTTCACCGAAATCTTTACCAGATCTTCCCCTTTCAGTAATAGTGTTATTTTTTTCTTCTTTATCTCCCACAATTAACATATATGAAACCTTTTCTATTTGAGCATCTCTAATTTTTCCACCCAATGTTTCATTTCTTTCATCGATTTCTACTCTGGTTCCATTTTCTTTTAAAGTATTAAAAATTTTATTTGCATAATCTAAGTGTTTTTCAGAAATAGGTAATATTTTGACTTGGACAGGTGAAAGCCATGTTGGAAAGTTTCCTTTGTATTTTTCAATTAAGAGAGCAATTATTCTTTCAATTGCTCCAACTGATGATCTATGAACCACAACTGCTTCAGTAAGACCACCTTCTTCATTAACATAATTTAAAGAAAATCTTTTTGGCATGACAAAATCATATTGGACGGTAAAAGCTGTATCTTCTTTACCATTAGCATTTACCATTTGAACATCAATCTTTGGTCCATAGAAGGCAGCTTCTGAATTAGCTTCCTCATATTTTGCTTTTCTATCAACTAATACTTTTCTTAATAAATCTTCAGACATATCCCAAGATTTATCGTCTTTAAAATATTTTTTCTCATCATTTCTATCTCCTAGAGAAAGTCTATAATGAAAGTCCTTTTCTTTAATAAGCCCAAAAGTATTAGCAACGAATTCTATTAAATCTAAAACTGAATCAATTTCATCACTTGCCTGTTTCTTTGTACAAATAATATGGGCATCAGCCAAACAGAAACTTCTAACACGTTGTAATCCCATTAATTCACCTGATTTTTCAAATCTATAAAGTTTGGCAAGCTCTGCATATCTTATTGGAAGTTCTTTGTAACTTCTAGGTTTATCTAAAAATAATTCAAAATGATGTGGACAAGTCATAGGTCGGAGCATAAATTCCTCATCCTCAATTTTTAATGGAGCGTACATACTCTCCTTATAATATGGATAATGGCCTGATTTTTTATAAAGATCTAATTTTGCAATGTCGGGTGTATAAACATGTGAATAGCCTCTTTTAATTTCTTCATCAACTATAAACCTTTCAATCTCTCTCCTTATAGCCGCACCTTTTGGAGTCCATAAAGGTAGTCCTTTTCCGACTAAATCTGAAAAAGTAAAAAGATCAAGTTCTTTACCTAATTTTTTGTGATCCCAATCTTTTTCAATTGGTTTATCTTGGTTAACTTTTGTTGCCATGTTTTTATGATATCACTTTATACCTATTTCGTGAAGATTAATAAATAAAAAAATTATTTCTTTTTATTATCTTTATACAAAAAATGTCTTTCTGTATGATTTTTAGTTTGTTTTTTAATTTCTTCTTTTAACCTTCTGTTGTAGTCATCTTTTTCTACTTTGACTTGTGATCGGTACCCTAAATAAACAATTGTACCAATACCAAGAATAAGGCCGGCTGCGCCAAGATCTTGAGATGCATTAGGAATTTCTTTACAGCCTGATAAAACAATTGGTAAAATTGGTAAAAGTGGGATGTATTTATGTTCTCTTTCCATGTTTGATATTATATCCTATAACATTAAAAATGCAAAAATATTGAAGTTTTTATTTAATCCCAAAACTTTTCTTTCTTCTTTCTTCTCTTTCATCTAAAATTATTTTTCTAAGTCTAATTGATTTTGGAGTAACTTCAACAAGTTCGGTATCATCGATATATTCCAGGGCATCATCTAACCCCATTTCCTTTGGAGTATTAAAATGTTCTGCAGAACCGTCTCCTTTACTTCTCATATTGCTTAATTGCTTTTCTTTGCAAACATTAACTACCATGTCTCCTGCTCTTGAGTTTTGTCCTACAATTTGACCTTTGTAAACTTTAACAGCGGGACCTATAAAAAGTTGCCCCTGATCCTGAACATTTACCAAACCATATAGTCTTGTTTCGCCTGTTTCAAAAGCAACCATAGACCCTCTATCTCTTTTTCTTTCAAATCCATCATCTGGCAAAAAGTCATAAAATGTTGAGTTTATTATTCCCATGCCTTTAGTGTCTGTTATAAGTATGCCTCTAAATCCTATTAGTTCTTTGGTTGAAACTGTAAACTCTAAAGTTACTATTCCATCTTCGTTTTTAAACATATCATCCATTTTGGCGTGGCGAATACCCATATGTTGGATAACGATACCTGAAAATTCTTCTGGAACATCGATATATACTTTTTCAAAAGGAGTTAATTTCTTTCCATCAACTTCTTTTGTAATAACATAGGGTTTACTTACTGCAAACTCATACCCTTCTCTTCTCATTCTTTCAATTAAAATTGCTAAATGAAGTTCTCCTCTACCACAAACAGTCCAGGTTCCATCAGGATTGTCGTATACCTTTAAGGCAACATCAGTTTCAAGTTCTTTATAAAGTCTTTCTCTTATCTGGCTACTTGTTTTAAAGTCTCCTTCACGTCCACCAAATGGTGAATCATTTACTAAAAAGACCATTTTTACAGTAGGTTCCTCAATTTTTAAAACAGGAAGGGCAAATGGATTATTGACGTCAGCAATAGTCTCCCCAATTGTTACATCAAGAATTCCTGTAACAGCTACAATATCACCAGCAACTGCCTCTTTTTCTTCTAATTTTGTTAAACCTTTAAAGGTTGAGAGAGAAGTAATCTTAGCCTTTTTCATAACTCCATCTCTATTTATATGTATAACATCTGAATTGGCAGTTAATTTTCCGTTTTTAATTCTTCCAATTGCAATTCTTCCTTTGTAATTATCTTTTCCAATATTACTAACAAGCATCTGCAGAGGTTTTTCAGGATCAGCATCAGGAGCTGGAATATAACTTAAAATTTCTTCAAATACGGGAGTAATGTTGGTCATTTTAGTAATATCTGGTTCATATCCAGCAAGTCCATCTCTACCTGATGCATAAATTGTTGGGAAAAATGCAGTTGTTTCGTCAGCTCCAAGTTCTACAAAAAGGTCAAATGTTTTTCCTTGAACCCACTCAGGTCGTGCACCTTTTTTGTCAATTTTATTAACAATAACAATAATTTTTAAGCCCATTTTTAAAGCGTGTTTTAAAACAAATCTTGTTTGAGGCATTGGTCCTTCTTTAGCATCCACTAAAAGAAGTGCTCCATCAGCCATTGAAAGAACACGTTCTACTTCTCCACCAAAGTCGGCATGTCCTGGAGTATCTATGATATTAATTTTGGTACCTTTATATTCAACTGAAGCATTTTTAGAAAAAATCGTTATTCCCCTTTCTCTCTCTAAATCATTTGAATCTAGGATTGCTTCTTGTTCAGCAATCTCTTTTTTCATTTCAGTATGTGACTGACGCAAAAGCGCATCCACTAAAGTAGTTTTACCGTGGTCAACGTGAGCAATAATTGCAACATTTCTAATATTGTTCATACAATTCAAACTTTGCTTATATCCATATTTATCAATAAAAAAGCCGCATCTTTTGCGGCTAACTAAATAAGCCTATAAGATATTATATCATAAGTGGACCTATGGAGAATCGAACTCCAGTCCTCTGACTGCCAGCCAGATGTCCTACCATTGAACGACAGGCCCAAATTTTTGTGGACCCCCCGAGATTTGAACTCGGAACCTATTCAACGTCAATGAATCGCTCTAGCCAGTTGAGCTAAGGGTCCTTAAATATGGGACTAATTATATCATTACCCTGCAGATCTTTGCGAGTATGATTCACCAGAAAGAAGAAATGAGGTACCCTTCTTTTTATACTGTGACCAGAAGTTTTTCTTTTCTGCTCTTTTACTTGCTCCTTGCATCCAAACGATTGCATTATCAATCTTTTTTCTAAAGTCAGAAATTAATTTAATTATATTTTCAAAAAAACTAATTTGGTATTCTGATGCATTTACTGGATTTTGCATTATAGCTACCTTTACTTCTTGGCTTAAGTTTGCAGTAGATGATGCAAGTTTTAAAGCTTCAGTAGATACAGCTTGAAGTCTTAATCTTAAATCATCAATTTTTCTTTGGGTTTCATTTCGTTCTTCAGAAAAAAGTCTTCTTTCAAAGAATATCTGTTCATTCATTTTTTGTTTCTGTTCTTCTTTGCCTGACATAACTTCAGAAACATCAATTGACCCCCCCGGAGTTAAATCACCTGATCTTTTCTCTTGAAGTTTTTTTTGTTGGCCTAAAAGTTGTCTCAAAAACTCATCACTTGTTAATTTAACTTCACTGGCAACAGTATTAACAGTTTGAGACCCAATTTCATTAATGGACTCCAATATGTTCTTGGTCCTTATTTGTTTTTGTGTCTTTGTTTTTTGATTTTTATAATCCATTTGGCCTATTTTACATCAATGATGCAAGTTTATCCAAGGCAGACCTACGTAGTATTACTCTTTTTAGAATATCTCTTTGATCTTTTTCAACTTTAGAAGGGTCAGATCCTGTTGTTTTAATAAATTCATCTATTTTTTGATCATTAACTTCAATTTTTTCTTCTTTTGCAACTTCATTTAAAATAAGTTCTAGAGAAATTGCGTCCTTTGCTTGTATAGAGTATTCAGCTCGTAAATCCTCAGGAGTTTTACCAACTGATTTTAAGTATCCTTCCAAGGATAATCCTAGTTTTTCAATTCTTGCAAGAAGTTGAGAAAGTCTTCCATTTGCTTCTTCTTCAATTAATATTTTTGGAACAGTAATTTTAACAGTTTCTAGTATTGCCTTAATTAAATTACTTTCCTTTTCATCTTTAGTAATTTCCTTACCTGGAACAACAATTGATTTTGATCTCAGTTCTCCTTCAAGTTTTTTCTTGTAATCACCTAAATAAATTTTAGGCAGTTCACAGGTAATTGCTCTTATTTGCCAATCAGACTCCTTTTCTATTTTAATAGCTTCAAATTTAGGATAGATTGCAGGGTTTAATTTTTCAGAAGTTACTGCGTCTGAAAAGGCTTTGGGCAAAAGATGACTTAAAACATGTTCTGTTAAAGTTTCATTTGAAATTTTTTCCTCAACCTTAGCTAGTGGTGCCATGCCTTTTCTAAATCCAGGAACAGTTATGTCTTTTGCAAGTTCTTTAATTACTTCTTCCTTTGTTGAGGAAACTAGATCAGTAGGAATTGTGAAAGTAATTTGAATATTACCATCACTCTCTTTGGCAATAACCGATGTTATTTTTGAATTCATAAATTAGGATTATATATTAAAATTTAAAATAAAAAAATTAGGAATTAAAATAAAAAAAATTAAGATCCACCTTTGTGTTGTGTAACAATCACATTGGTTTTAGGTAAACTAGATTTATCAAATTTTGGCGTCAAAGATCCACTAGCTTTTAAACTTTGATTTATTTTATAAAAGTTAGGTTTACTAAAAATTGATACCCTTGGCACTTTAATAGTACTTGTCTGTTTGTTGTTGTTTGGCAAGCTTTGCTTATCCATAATGTATATAGTATACTACATATGCCTTCTGTAAGGTCAGGTTTGTCCCCAAGGTAAGGCTTCGGTTTGGAGGTGAAGAATTTAAATTTAAATTAAAATATGAAAAAATTATTTATAGGAAATCTTTCGTGGGAAGTTTCATCTGATGACCTAAGAGCCTTTTTTGCGACATTTGGTACAGTTATTGACGCCGTAGTTATTATGGATAGAATGACTGGTAGATCTCGTGGATTCGGTTTTGTAGAAATGGGTACTGAGGAAGAAGCACAAAAAGCATTAGAAGCTAACGGTAAAGACTTAAAAGGTAGAAACATGAACGTAAACATGGCTAAACCTCAAGAAGATCGTTAAAAACTTTTAAGGTTTTAATTATCACATCTCCCCAAACAGGATTCATATTATGATCTGCTTTGGGGTAGATGAGATAAGTCGAGTTGATATTTAACTCCTTTAAACTCTTAACAAAATTCTCGCTCCAATTATATGGTACAGCGTCATCCTTTGTTCCCTGAAAAAGTGTTATGGGAGCTTTTATTCTGTCTAAATAGTTAGTTAAAGAATATTTTTCAACATCATAACTATTTTCAAATTTTGCTAATTCACTTCTTATAAATTTTCCATGATCATCTGATTCATCAGTATAATAAAGAATTGAATAAGGAAAAGGTTTTGTCACAGGTGCCCAAAGTACGGTTGGATAATTTTCTCCAGTTATTTCTAATGTTGTTATAGCAATTTGTCCCCCATTTGAGTGTCCCCAAATAAATATGTTTTTACCATCCCAGTTTGGAAAATTCTCTTTATTAATTGATTTTAATAAGGTCAAAATAGTTACATATGTTTGGAATCTAGATTCAAAAATATTTCCTGATTCAATATCAGAGCCACCATAGCCTAAAAAATCTGGAGCAATTGTTATATATCCATTTTTAGATAAAAATTCTCCCACTCTTTTCGATCCATCTCCAGTTTTATAATTTTTTTGATCAACATAACCTCTAATTAAAACAATAATTGGAAAAGGTCCAACTTCTGAAGGGGTATTTATAAGTCCAGTAACTTTTTTATAATTCTTGTTTTCTAATGTTGGATCAAATTTAAATTCAAACATTTTTGATGTAAAACTGGGGTCAACAATTAGCGTTTCTGTAATATCAATTTTTGAAGGTTCAACTTTAGCCTTACTTAGGTTTTCAATTGTATATTTTTCAAGTGGCTTAGGTTTATTCCAGTTGGGAAGACTTTGATCTCTATCTAGATAGTTTTTATATAAATCACTCCCCAACCAACCAATTGAAATTAATATACAAACTAAAAGAAAATAAATTATATTTCTTTTCATTGAAACTAATTATAACAGTATACTAATATTTTTTTAACAAACCCCATTTATAGTATTGACATACTTTTACATATTGTATTCGGTATTTATTTGGTTTAAAAATATAGTATGAGTACCCAAATGATAGGCGAAAGGATAAACGTAATTTTGACTTCCAAAACTCCAATTTCTCTTTCTTGGCGAAGCCGGGATTATAAAATTACAAAAATAGGACTTCACCATAGTTTATATGAAGGTAAGACACTAATCCATATTTTTTCAGTTCTTTCAGGTACTCTTTTTTTAAAACTTAAATTTAATACCAAAAACTTAGAGTGGACTTTACTAGAAATTTATGATGAGAAATTTTAATAAATCCAAGCCTTTAGTAGTTCACCTTGATATTAATTCATGTTTTGCAACAATTGAACAACAAGCAAATCCACTTCTTAGGGGAAAACCTATTGTTGTTGCTGCTTACGATTACCCTGGTGGATGTATATTAGCTGCTTCAATTGAAGCTAAAAAACTAGGAATTAAAACTGGAATGAGGGTTAAAGATGGAAAACTCATTTGCCCTAAATTAATTGTTCTTATACCAGACCCTAATAAATATAGAGTCGTTCATAAAAAACTTTATAACTTACTTTCTAAATTTTCTGAAAAAGTAATTCCAAAATCAATTGATGAATTTGTTTTTAAGCTTATTGATCCTAATACTTGTTTTTCTGTAATTAATGAAATTAAAGAAAGAATAAAATTAGAGATTGGAGAGTGGATCACAGTTTCTGTAGGGATTTCTACCAATAGATATTTAGCTAAAGTTGCTGCTGGTTTGATTAAACCAGATGGTTTGGTTGAAATTAATAAAAATAATTATTTGAAAATTTTCTCTAAATTAAAATTAACTGATCTAACAGGAATTAAGAAAAGAAATGAAAGAAGACTTAAAAGTGTAGGAATAAAAACAGTTTTAGATTTTTATGAAAGTCCCATTTGGAAACTTAAGTTAGCATTTGGTGGAATTACTGGGCTTTATTGGTATACAAGGCTTCATGGGTATGAAGTGGATGATTTTGAGTCAAAAAGGGGTATGTTTGGTAATTCATTTGCTCCCCCACCTGATAAATCTAATATGCCTTTAGAGATTTTATCTAAACTTTGTCAAAAAACAGGTTTTAGGTTAAGAAAAGCAAATCTAAAAGCAAATGGAATTCACTTAGCACTTGAGACAAGAGATGGGAGTTTTTGGCATATGGGAAAAAAGATTTCAAAAGAATTGTTTGAAAGTGGAGATATTTATAAAGAAGCGGTAAAACTATTAACTTTAAGTCCAATAAAAACTTCTTTTAAAAATATTGCAGTATCTGTCTTTAATTTAACAGAAAAAAATATTTTACAATTAGAAATATTTGATGATGTTTTAAGAAAGGAGGATTTAAGTAGAAGTTTGGATAAAATTAATGAAAAATGGGGAAATTTTTATATTCATCCTGCTAGAATGATTAAAATAAAAGAAAGTATAAAAGATAGAATTTCTTTTGGATCACTCGACCAAATTTACTAAATCTCCAATTTCTAACTTATTTTTATCAGAAAAACCTGCATTTACTTCCAAAACATAATTAATTGAGGAAGGAGCTGAATATCTTGCTAATTTACTATCTTCAACGCCTATTTCAGGTTGAACGTTTTTATCAATTTTAATTATTTTATTATCGTTAATCCAAATAATATCAAGAGCAATTTTAGTGTCTTTCATCCAAAATGTGGGTTTACTATCATCATCAAAAACGAAAAGCATACCAGAATTTTCACCAAGTTTATCTCTTCCACCTAAGCCTTTTGCTCTTTCTATATTTGTTTTAGCTAGTTCAACGTCAATTTGAAGGTTATTAATTTTTAAAATTTTTGTGTTCACTGTTGGTTCTGCTAACTTTGAGGGAAAGAATTTATTAAGTTTTCCTTGAGATAAAAGACCAACAAAAGTTATAAATACCGCTACAGCTATAAGTGGAAGAAAAAGAGATTTAAACATTTAGTAATAATATATTTTTAATTCTTTTTTGAGATACCGAAAAAGTTGAATTTGAAGTTTGTGCTGAGGCTAAAGGAACAAGGGTTGAAAATGATGAGAAAATTACCAAAAATAGTCTTAATTTCATAGATAAATCCTACACCAATAAATTAAAAAGGGCAATAATTGTGAAGAAAATGCCAATTGGAATAAACAATAAAAGTACAGATAAAGTATCTTTCTCTTTCTTTGTAAATGTATGTATTGTATTCATCTTATTTAATTTTTAAGTATAGAGTTTTGTGTCGGAGACAGGACTTGAACCTGCAAGGAGTTGCCTCCACAGGATCCTAAATCCTGCGCGTCTACCAATTTCGCCACTCCGACATAGTTAATATTTTATCATTTATTATAATAAATGGCCAAGCCTTGTTTATCATAAAAAAAAGCCCCTCCATAAAGAAGGGGCTTGTAGAAATTCTAACGCCGTATCTTGTAAACAAGTACAGCCTCAGAACGTGTTGATACTATATTCTAATATTATAGGTTTGTCAAGTTTTACAACTATATAACCCTTTTTCTTGCTAATACGAAGTATGAAGGACCAAAATTTAGCCTTGAAAACGGCTTTTGAATGATTTTTTCTATATCCAATAGTAAATTTAATGGGAAGAATTTTTTGATAAAAGTTGATCTAATATTTGAAACTGATCTTACCTCAATTATTTCAAAACCGGCAGTCTTTAATTTTTCATATATTTGATCAGGATGATAGTTAATAAATGGAAGAGTATTATCTTTAATATGTTTTTTACTTCTTAAATCTATTGGGAATATATTAATTGGATATGTAATATTTCCTTTAAATATGTTTCGTAAGCTTGCTTTAAGATGGCTTTTGTTTGGAAATTCCAATATAAAATACCCTCCTCTAGAAAGAAGAGAATAAACAGTATTAAAAGCTTCATCAATATTGTCAATGTGATGTAAAACTCTAACCATTATACAAAGATCAAAAGTTTTTGACTTGACCCTTTTTTTAATACTTGCTATTCCACACTGAAGAAAATCTACTTTTTTAAGCTTTTTAAATTTTCTTTGGGCGCTAAACAATAAACTTGCACAGGGGTCAGAAACTACAATCTTTTTAGCTCTAAAATGGTAGGATGGCAAAAGTCTTCCAAAACCTGCTCCAATTTCAACAACTTTTTCTATTTTTGGAATTTTTGAAATAAGCCCCTTAATGGCTATGAATTCAGATTTATGTTCATAATCTCTGCCTTTCCAGTAGGAAGGATAATCGTAATTGTCGTATGCTGCTGACATAATTTAAGTTATTCTACTCCATCCCTTCAATGAATTGGTTGACACCTTCTGCCCAGGAGCCATTTGAAAGTGGTGTATATTTGCTCATTATTTCTTCAGGAGTAACATAGCCTTTGTCTATATATTCTTTTTTAAGCCCTGCTGTGACAGTTTCAATTCCATCTTCAAATGAGTTAAAACCTAATGTTCCTTTACTGTGTATTCCCCACCCCCAGCAATTAAATGTATTAGGTGGAATTATCTTGCAAAGATTAGATTCCTGTTGGGCTATGGCTGGAATTAATTTAAAATCTATTCCATATTGATCTGCCTTTTCAACGATAAAAGCTGAATAATTAACAAGTGGTGAGTTATATCTTTCTAGGTATTGTTTAACAAGTTCAACTCTAGCATCAGATGCAGTAGCTACACCTAATACAGTTGGAAATTCTTTTGGAAGCGAAGCGTAAACTCTAACTCCACTATTTGTTGTAGTTGTGCCCAATTTAACAGGCTCTTCTTTGTTAAGTGAAAAAATTGAAAATAAACTAATACCTAATGTAATTGGGGTAATTGTAAAAAAAACTATAATAAAAAAAAGGTTTTTCCAAAAACTAAAGGATGATTCATTATCTGAATTTAAGTCAGTTATCATTATTATGCAATTTACAGAATGACATAATTAAGTTTCTGAGTCAAGTTTATAAGTTTTAAAAAAAATATAGTCTACTAAGTTTGGTATAATACGAATATAATTGCAGATGTGGCGAAACGGTAGACGCGTACCGTTCAGGACGGTATGGGCTTTACAGCTCTTGGAGGTTCAAATCCTCCCATCTGCACCTAGTATTTAAGTAATGTTTTAAGGCTGGAATATGTTAATATTAGTATATGAAGTTTATTAAGAAGATATATAAAACCATAACTTTCATTTTTGTTTTAATTGCCTCATTTATTACATCAGTTTTAGTGACCTCCCTTGCAGCAAAGACTTTTTTTGGTATTATACTTTTTGAAAAACATATTAATGAATGTCCTAATCCTCCCCCACCAGGTTGTGGTTTTGGTGGTTACAATCCTATATCTTTAACAACATATCCTTATAGTATACTCAGTTTTGTTTTTGTTTTCTTAATAGTTATTACAATATTTCTTTATTCATTCTTGATTGTTAAATATTTAATAAAAGACAAATAAAATATTTATAATTAAACTGTGTTTTATACTCAGGGTATGTTAAAATAAGCTCTTGTAAAAAAGTTAATTTTAGTTCATATATAAACAACTTTTTTGCACTTATTAGGTAATTTTACATAAATTAATACGCGGGGATGGCGAAATTGGTAGACGCGTACGCTTAAGGAGCGTATGGAGTAATCCTTGCAGGTTCAAGTCCTGTTCCCCGCACAATTACTTGTTTGTTTTTCCGTGAAGTAAATTTACATGATAATGTACATCTGACCATGTTTTGCATGGAATAATGTTAATGTCTTCTCGCATGCATTTATCATTATCATAAAAATAAACAGTGCCTTTATAATCACTTGGTAGTTTTTCAACAACTGAAGGATTGTCATCAACTATCCCTACTACTTGTGGATAAAGAAAATGTAAAACCTCAGCTTTCCAAATATTCCCTTCACTAGAAATAACATCTTTTGGTCTAGTAATAATAGGTTCACTTGGAAAATTATGTTTATTTAACCAATGTGTTGTTCCAGATAGAACAGATTGTGGCCTAATTGTTAAATACCCAACTATTGGAATTATTTGATTAATTTTTTGTACCATATCGTTAGAGTTTTCAATAAGTGACAATTCTTCTTGCAGTAAATCATTTTCTCGTGCATTCTCCATCCATTCTAAAGCTTTGGGAGTTTGCCAGTAAGGGACGTTTTGAGTGTAATGATATCTTTTTATTAAATTTTTTATTGATAAATTTTCTGGGTTTCCAAAGTGTTTTTGCATTTCACAAACCCAATAACCTATCGTCCATGAAAGTGTTTCATCAATATCAAGAATTAATCCTTCTTTCTTTTCATCTATTAATTTTTGTTTAAATTGTTCTACTTCTTTATTAATCATAACAATTATTGTAATAAAGCTGTGTTTCTTAATATTGTATGTTTAAACCATTTCTCTTGAAATTTAATTAGTTTGTTAATTTCTTTATCTGAAATACTTTCACCATTTGGAGTTACAACCAACTTATCATCATCGTCATCAGTTCTTTTGATTATTGCAATACAAACTCCTGTAGTCTTCTCTATGGCTTTGTTTACTCCTAAAACATATACATCTATCTCTTCACCATCTTTCGATTTAGTATCTGGAACATAACCATAATTAACTTCATATATAAATCCATGTTCAGGGTGCTTCGATCCTAGTGGTCTATCTATTATCACATTTACCTTTTGACCCAAATAACGAGTTATGTTCATTAGATTTTTACACCTGATTTTTCAAGACAAGGAATAAGGAGTTCAATGGGTAAGCCATGTGTTGACCCAGTTAGGGATCCCTCTATTCTTTTGATAAATCCCAATTGGTATGTATAAGCCGGAGAAAAAGCTGCAGCCCATTCAGTAACAGGATTATTTTCAACAAATCTATTTATTTCTTTGTCTGACAATTTCCTAAGTTCATACTTTGTAATCGCAGTTTTTGAATAGTCTATTTGATTAACTTTATCAATATAACAAAAACCGGTATAAAGAGTGCAAGTTTTATCTGCCTGAAGTTTAAGCATATCCACAGCTTCTTCCAACGACTTGGGTTTTTCTAATATTTTTCCGTCACACACACTAAATGTATCTGCTGAAATAATTATTCCTTCATGTTTTTTGGCTACATCTTCAGCCTTTGCTCTGGCAATTTTTTCAGCTCGAAATTCAAAATTTTCATCATGGATTTCTTTTTCGTCAATGTCGGCAGGAATAACTATATAAGGAACGTTTAATGTATCCATCATTATTTTTCTTTGTTTTGAACCTGAAGCCAATATTATTTGCTGATTCATTAATCGATTTTAACATTTTTGTTGCTATAATACTCATGATGGATGAACACAAATTAAATATTAGATTAAGACTAATAATTATTAAGAATGGGAAATTGTTGACTTCATATACAAAAAAGCATGATTTTTATTTTTATATTGGTGGACATATGGAATATGGAGAAACAGTTATAGATGGATGTCGTAGAGAAATTATTGAAGAATGTGGAGAAAGAACTGAGTTTAAATTAGATAAAGTTCTTTACGTCAGAGATTTTTTTGACTCAGACAATGGTGAACAAAGTTTAGAATTATTTATTTTAGGTGATATCAATAAATTTGAAGAACTTGAACATAGACTTGACCCACAACACTCTGATGGTTCAATGTGGTTAACATGGCTTGATATTAATAATTTACCTGAAAGGTTATTTCCAAAACCATTAAGTAAAATACTTCTTGAAGATTATAAAAAGAATTTTCCTACTGCAGGTGAATATGTGGGAAGAATGGATAGTAAATAAATATTAAGTTAACCTCATTAAGTTATATTTAACTTAGCTTTATTTGGTAGTATTTGATAAAATACCATTAGATTTAATTTGACCGCTTGGCTCAGCTGGTTAGAGCGTCTCGTTTACATCGAGAAGGTCGGGGGTTCGAATCCCTCAGCGGTCACAAATTTGTTATAATATTTTTTCATGCTGAGATAGCCAAGGTGGTCAAGGCGCATGTCTGAAGAACATGACATATAGGTTCGACTCCTATTCTCAGCACCAATAATATAGTACATATAAACATATTTGAGTAAATAATATTGTTAGCCTGAAGATAGTTTTCAGATGGAATTAAGTTGTTTATTTTTGTTTATGAATTTGCGGGTATAGCTTAGTGGTAGAGCGCGACATTGCCAATGTCGACATAGGGGTCCGATTCCCCTTACCCGCTCCATAGCGAAATGGTTTTGAATTTTGATCTATTTTCCTCAAGAAATCAACATTATCCCGAGTTCTAGCCACTATTTTTAATGAT